>Ga0268279_1000431_pt1 | contig 26643 bp, 21 predicted proteins | sample saktaG_6_FD_190142 | JGI IMG/M metagenome (GOLD analysis project Ga0268279, IMG submission 190142) | Saline water microbial communities from Sakinaw Lake, British Columbia, Canada - sak_2010_1_5_80m | ecosystem: Environmental > Aquatic > Non-marine Saline and Alkaline > Saline ...
AAATGGAACGAAGTTTGTTGGCCAAAATTTGGAGATTAGTGCCCACATCAGTAATTCTGTACCTGAAGTAGGTGGTGCTTATCTTCAGGATACCATAGGGCTAACTGGTGATGGTGTAGAAGTTGCAGTTGTTGACTCAGGTATATCTAATTATAGTCTCGGTGGGGATCACCACCCTAACCTACCAGACGCTGTTGTATGTATAGCAGATGCAACAGCTACCACATGTAATGATAGAGATGGCCATGGAACATACATTGCAGGTGTTATTGCCAGCAATAATAATACCTACAAGGGCATGGCACCCGACGTTACGCTATTAAATGCAAAAGCAATAGACAAACCATCTGGGAGAGTGACTTATCAAGCAATGAGAGAAGCAATTGGCGCTTCTATTACTTATGGGGTAGACATCATATCAATGAGTCTAGGCGCCACACTTAAAGATTGCGGATACATATGGTGTCCAGAAAAATACAAAAATGATGGAAAACATGAGCTAACAAGATACGTGGATGAGATTACCTATGCAAATAAGAATGTTACTTTCGTAGTTAGTGCGGGTAATGAACAAGGATTATGGGGTTGGGGTGATAATCCAGATGCAAAGATTTTAGCACCAGCTGATGCCTACAATACTATAAGTGTTGGGGCTACTGAAGGGTTAGATTCTAACTATGATAGGGTGTGGGATGAGATATTGGATGGCTCTGCCCGTGGTTTAACATATGACAGTAGATGTAAAATTGATGTAGTAGCTCCTGGAAAAGACATTTACTCCACAAATTATAAATGGGAGAGTGAAAATTGGTTTAAAAAATCAAAGGGCACAAGCATTGCGACACCGCATGTCTCGGGTTTAGTTGCATTGTTGTATGAGTACATGAAAGATAACAATATAGAACTTAATTCTCTGAAGGTAAAGGCAGTAATATTAAATTCAGCCAAGAAAGTCAAGGATTCAGATGGGAATGCATGGAGTAATTCCCCCTCTCAACCACTTGACGATGAAGCTGGAGCAGGTATTATTGATGGACAAGAGGCATATGAAACCATAAGTAATAAAGGACGAATTTTCACGGGTACAGCAGTATTTGGCGACCCCCCACCTTACAATGATGAGGAATATTGGGTAAATATAACTAGTGTGCCTACTAACCTATCCCTCACTTTAACCTGGTATAGACATATAACCGATTGGACTGATTATCCACCCATTGAAGCCAATGACCTTGACCTCAGACTTTACAATGAAAGTGGGAGTTACATCACAGGGTCATTGAGCGATAGAAACAATGTTGAACATATTTTTACAGAAATCACTATCGAGGGAGTTTATAAAGTAATTCTACGTCCTTATGATGCGGATTATGGAGATACAGAGGATTATGTTCTTGTATCAAGTCACAAAATGACGACAAATTTTGAGAAACAATTAGTTGAGGGCTGGAATTTGATTTCCTTGCCAGTGGATATGGACGAATGAAAAATAAAAACATTATACTGTTGGTTATTGTGCTGGCGGCGTGGTTAGTGGCAGCAGGGGTACCTGACATGCCTGAGATATACCAAGGTTATGCTACACTAAACGGGGTTCTGGCTCCTAATGGAACGTTCATAGAGGTTCAGGTGAATGGGACAAATGAGTCAGTGGGTAACACAACAATCAATGCTTCGGATGGATCTTACATGCTCTTAGTATACTTTGACATTAATGAAACAAATGACACCGATGAGGGTGCGGAGGACGGAGAATTACTGGTCTGGTACGTTAATTATTCTCAGGCTGACAGGCCAGTTCCTGCAAATGACACCGCAAATCCTGGCGGAGTAAACACTTTATTTACGGTAAGCGTCGGGGAAACTCCATTGAAGATAGTCGATTACTCTCCATCCACTTCAATGCCTGTGGTGAACGAGAACAGCAGCATAACGTTCACAATAACCGCGATAGGGCCTGTTGACTCTAATTTAACCTACAACTGGACTGTTGACGGCACGACACAGTCTGAATCATCGTCTCTAGTATACAACTCCAGCGTTGGTGAGAACGGTACAAAGAACATAACAGTTCAGGTAAGCAACGGAAGTGCGTCAGACACAGAGTCTTGGAATCTGACCATAAACGTACTTCCTACGATAACGCCGACAGTGCCAAATATAACCACAAAATCCAACACGATAACTGACTTTAATCTTACACCCTACGAAAGTGACTACGAAGATAGCGGCACCGGGTTAAATTGGAGTGTGAGTGAAGATAATCCCTTTATTGCCACGGTATCCGTCGACCCTGCAACGGATATCTTGACTGTCATTCCACGACAGGACGTCTATGCAGTAGTAGACTACGTCACACTGACTTTAACTGACTCGGATGGGGGTACAGACACTCAAGAAATCGCCATAATGATAGAGCCAAAGTGTACTGGAAGTGACATACCTGCATCAGGGGATTGGAACATCACATCAAATACATCCTGCTCTAACATCAACATTACTCTTTCTGAGAATGCTAACCTCCATGCCTTTGGCAACGTGACTTTGGAGTTGGAGAACGTTACTTTGATTTTGCACAACGGCTCTATTACAATGCATGATGGAGACGGTGACGTGGAAATCGTTGTCAAGTCTGCAATCGATACGATCATTGACTGGATTACGTAAAATAAAAAGTTGAGGTGGATTAAGAATGAACAGAAAGAAAATTTTTGCGGGATTTGCATTTTTGGTTTTGTTGAGTGCGATATACGTGGTAGCTGACTTCACGTTAAAGACGCAGAGCGGGGACCTTGTATTGGATCCTGCAAGTAATAAAGTGGGTATTGGGACGAGTAGTCCACTAACTAACCTTCATATAGTGGATACTACTAGTGAGAAGATAAGGATAGGTTATGATGGATCACGTTATATGAGTCTTATTACTGGGACAACGGGTGCAACGATTAATTCGGTTGGAGTAAGTGATGGATTATGGTTTAATTATCAAACAGGAAAAAATGTTCGAATTTATGGTAGCTCAAGTAGTGTTTGGAATCAAGATTATATTGGATTACAACATGATGGAACAGATGGTAAGGTCACTATCGGTGATGGAGACTTAATAATTGATCCTAACGGTAATGATGTTTATATTGGGAGTGATAAAACAGTTGGGAACGCAAAAAATTTATATGCTGATAGTGTTTTCACTAATAACGGTACTTGCGGATCTTGGGATACTGAGGAAAAATATTATGACTTAGACCTATTGGATACTATCATTTCATCCCAACTCGATGATGGTCGTAGTGTCTGGGATTTAAGCGGATTAGTAAAGAAAAACGAAAAGGGTGAAGTGATACAAAGCGTTTTACACACTGAGGTGGTGCCTGAAACGGAATTGCATACTGTAGTCACTGACTTGGGCGAAATTGAAGAAAGAGTTCCGACAGGAAGAATGGTAAACTCGACGTGGATTAATATCGGGGAATTAAACGGCTACCTCCTAGGCGTCAACAAAGCATTATACGAGAAAATCAAAGAACTCGAAGGAGATACCAACCTCCTAAAACAGGAGTTATGCAAGAAAGACAAATCCTACAGCTTCTGCAAGTGAAAAGGTTTGGTGGGGCTTTTCGCCCCTTCACGAACTAAAATATAGTCATGCCACCAGTTTATAAACTGGTGGTTCTTAAAAAAAAATATGGACCGTTCTTTTTGGTTTGCGGTTTTTGTTACCGGATTTTCCTCCATTCTCACGCAAATCCTGGTGTTGCGTGAAGCCCTCTCCGGTTTTTATGGTAACGAGCTTGTTATGGGCGTCTTCCTCGGTAACTGGCTACTACTTACTGGTGTTGGAGCGTATCTCGGGGGTAAATCCAATTTTTCCAGTCAAAAGTACGGAGTATTCTCTATCGCTCAAGTGGGTGTTGCTGTATTAGCACCAATCACAATTTTTCTTGCGGGAGTCTTGCGGGTTTTCATCACGACTCCGGGCGAGATCGTCGGTCTAATAGCCGTTTTCGGCTACTCCATCCTGATCTTGGCTCCATTCTGTATTTTATCTGGAGTCCGTTTTCCTCTGGCTTCATCCATAATCGAAGATGAGGGAATCGAACAAACTTTATATGTCTCAAAAGTCTATTACCTCGAATATTTTGGAAGTCTTGTGAGCGGGTTCTTATCCAGTTTCTTTTTTGTAAGTCTTTTCGACTCTTATCAGGCGGTCTTCATTGTAACTTCTGCAAGTCTGTTCTCGGCTTATCTTCTTGCAGGAATTTCCAAAACCCGGTTTCTAAAACAATCAATTCTTGTGGTGGCAGTAGGATTCATCATCTTCTTCTCCATCATCGATCTTGATATTGTTTCGACCGAAATCGCCTTTCCAGGCCAAACAATAATTTTTTCAGCACACTCGCCTTACGGGAAAATAGTCTTGACTGAAACCTTCGGACAATTCAACTTTTATGAAAACAACTTACCCTACTTTTCGACTGAAAGCATTCAGAAGTCAGAAGAAAAAATCCACTACGCCATGCTATCACACGATAATCCTTCCGACATTCTGCTTATTTCAGGCGGAGTTTCCGGGACTTTGAAGGAGATATCAAAATACAGTCCGCGGAAAATCGACTACGTTGAATTAGACCCGGAAATACTGGACGTCGGAGAAAAGTACACTACGAACCTGGAGTACGGTGGCGTCTCAATTTTCAGAGCTGACGCACGCTGGTTTGTGAAAAACACTGAAAACAAGTATGACGTAATCATAATTGATGTGCCCGATCCAAGTTCAATTCAGTTAAACAGGTTTTACACAACGGAATTCTTTAAGGAACTCAAATCAATCCTCAATCCTTACGGAGTCGTCTCTCTAAGTCTTAGCGGAGGGGAAAATTATTTGTCGCCCGAGAGTATTGAATTGAATTCCGTCGTCTACACAACACTTACGGAAAACTTTGAAAACGTTATCGTAATCCCCGGGTCAACACACTACTTTCTTGCATCGTCAAAACCGCTATCCTACGACTTTGAAGCGAGAGTCATTGAAAGGCAAATCAAAACGCAATACTTTGAAAGCCTCCTGCCTGGCGTAATTTCCGAAGACAGGGTGAAATACCTTAATGAAAACCTACGGATTGAATCCAAAACAAACACGGATCTTTTTCCGACATCCCATTTCCAATACAACCAATACTGGCTAAGTGTCTTCAAAATAAAATCCAACAAAATACTCATCCTTCTATCCCTAATCTTCTTACTCGCGCTGTACACATTAAGATCCAAGCCAATCCCAGCCTCTATTTTTATCACCGGGTTTACTGTAATATCCTTGGAGATTATACTCTTAACAGTTTTTCAAATCCTCTACGGAGTCTTATACAAATGGATTGGATTAGTTGTAACCGCCTTTATGCTAGGGGGAGTCTTAGGGGCTTTTCTTGGAAGCTTAATCCTTCAAGGTCGTAAAATCACGGCACGTCTATTAGCTAAACTGGATCTCATTTTATTCGCATTTTGTATTTCATTGCCTTTGATTTTGAGATACTGTTTGGATACTCCAAACATCTTTGTTATACCCCTTCTAACTCTTGTCGCGGGATTTTTCTCAGGGCTAGAGTTTCAAGTTGCCTTAAAAACACTCATAAATCAGACCGGGAAAACACTTTACACATCAAGCATACTCTCAACAGTTGATTTGGTGGGGGCGTGCTTTGGAGCCCTGCTTTTGAGTCTTTTCCTGATTCCCTTGTATGGGGTGGTTAGTGTGCTGGTTTTTTTGGGTTTTCTAAATCTTGCTAGTTCCGTTTATATCTGGTTGAGGGGATAATATTTTTATAGGATGTCTAAACCAGATAAATCTGAGGGTAATCCGCCTGAACAGGGTGTTTCACGGCGGGATTTTCTAAAGAAAGGAGCTTTAGCAGTTGCTTCTTTGACTGCAGCCGGCTACATCCTAAAACAGGATTTTATAAAAAAAGTATTTCTTGAAAGTCCCAACGATTCGATATTCACTTCTAAGACTCAGATCACTCTTGGGAAGTGGTCTCGCAAGGCATTGTATCACACTTCTCGCGGTGGATTGGTTGAATGCAGTTTATGCCCGAATGAGTGCAGGCTTGATGTGGGAGGGCGCGGAATCTGCAGGAGCAGGGTTAACGTGAATGGCGTCCTCTACACACTATCGTATGGGAATCCTTGTTCAGTGAACATTGATCCAATAGAGAAGAAGCCTTTATACCACTTTCTACCTGAGACCAAAGCATTCTCAATCGCAACGGGGGGTTGTAATCTCAGGTGCAAGTTCTGCCAGAACTGGGAGATAGCGCAAACCAATCCCGAAGACTTGAAAACCTATGAAATGCCCCCTGAAAAACTGGTTGAAAACGTTTTAACAGCAAAATCCAGGGATAGTCTAGTAAAGTCTATCGCCTACACTTACTCCGAACCCACAGCCTTCTACGATTACATGCTAGACTCCTCCAAACTTGCCAAATCCAAAGGCATCCGAAACACCGTCATCACCGCCGGATACATAAACGAGGAACCCTTGAAAGAGCTTTGCTCGCACGTCCACGCCATTAAAGTCGACCTTAAGGGTTTTAACGAGAGGTTTTACAGGGACGTCTGCGGTGCCGAGCTTTCCGAAGTCTTGAAGGCGATTAAAACAATCCACGGTGAAAAAGGGGTGTGGCTTGAGATAGTAAACTTGGTGGTTCCCACTTTAAACGATGATTTAGGCGAGATTCAGTCCATGTGCGAGTGGGTTTACGAAAACGTCGGGCCAGATGTTCCACTACATTTCTCACGATTCCATCCCGACTACAAGCTTAAAAACCTCCCGCCCACTCCTGCTCAAACACTAATAAAAGCCCGGGAAAAAGCGGTTGAAGCTGGATTACACTACGTCTACGTCGGAAACCTCGCAACTGAAAAGGGGGGTAACACCTACTGTCCCAGAGACGGGACACTGTGCGTGGAACGTAAAGGGTACATCGTGAAAAACCATTTAAAAGACGGGAAGTGTCCGACTTGCGGGACAAAGATTTCAGGAATTTGGATTTAATGTAAAGTATTTTAAATATTACGCATCACATAAACTATAAACAATGGTTAAAAGAAAAATTATCCATCCACAAGGGAGTGAGGGCCCGAATGTTGAACTAATTCAGCCTGTTGGGAAATTGACGGAACGTCCTGATGGGCTGAGGGAAGACGAGAACGGCAACCTATTCGAGGTTCTATGTCCTCTGCAAATCGTCGGGCCTCGGAAGATGCACACTCCCACTGTAAAGACAGAGGAAACGGAAAAAGAGGGTTTTTTCAAGGAACTGGGAAGAACGCTATCCGACATGGGACTTGAATTCGGAAGATACGTGAAAGACAATCCACTAAACCTTGCGGGAATCGGGTTTGCAGCATGGGCCGTCCCCGAACTATTATTTAACATACCAGTTGCATTAGGTCTTTTCGCTGCTTCGGGAGTCGCCTTTGCAGGTCAACAAGTCCTAAACATGCGGGAAAGGCGAAAACAACGCTAAAGGGTTCGCTTCCCGCTCACCCCACCTACACTACTTTTTCAGTATTCGGTTCACTCCGTTTATGAACGCCAGCACACTCGCCATGACAACGTCTTCGTGGACGCCGCGGGCCATGGTTGATGCTCCGTTCTTGCTCACTCTGACTGTCACGTCTGCTAGCGCGTCGCTCCCTCCAGTGATGGCATCCAAATGGTATTCGTCCAACTGGATGTCTTTGTCTCCAATTGCGGATCTTATTGCATTCAAGGTCGCATCCACAGGTCCCACACCCTCCTCTCTCGCGGATTTGTCAGCACCCTTAACGCTCAACACAACTGATGCGGTCGGATTCTTACTGAAGTCTGCGTGAAGCACCATGTCTTTCAACTCGACCAGCGGTTTTTCCTTCGACGTTTTTCCTAGAAGGTCTTCTGCAATAGCCTTCAAGTCCTCTTCAGCAACCTTCTTACCCTTGTCTCCCAAATCCTTGACCTTATTCGTAATCTCCCTGGCCTGGTCTTGCGAAACCTTGATTCCCATACCCTTAAGCTTGTCGCGGACGCCTGTACTTCCGACAAGCTTTCCGACTAAAAGCCTTCTTTGAGCGCCAACCATTTTCGGGTCGATTGCCTCGTAAGTTGAGGCCTTAGACAGGACGCCGTGCACGTGCACTCCTGATTCATGGGCGAAGGCGTTGTCTCCGACAATAGGAAAGTTGGGCATGACCCTTATCCCCGTCTTCCTCTCGACGAGTTTGCTCGTCTCGTAGATCTTTTTCGTCTTGATGTTGGATTCAATATCCTGAATTAGCTTGCATCCCATTACAACCTGCTCTAAGTCTGCGTTTCCAGCCCGCTCTCCGAGACCATTTACTGTAACATGCGGGATTGTCGCTCCGGCAGTGACGGCGCTGATAGTATTGGCTACTGCCATCCCAAAGTCGTTGTGACAATGGACTGCGAACGGAGTCTTCACAACTTCTACAAGCTCCCCCATAAGCCAATGCATTGCCGCAGGAGCCATCACCCCGACAGTATCCGGGATGTTTATGTGAGCTACCTTAAGCTCGTCTGCCAGAACGCAAACTTCCTTTAAAAAACCGAGTTCCGTCCTGCAAGCATCCTCAGGGGAGAAATGCACGTCGAACCCTTGGTCTTTAACGTAATTGATACAGTACTCTGCCTTATCCAGTATCTCCTGCTTGCTCATCTTAAGCTTGTACTTTCTGTGAATCGGAGATGTTCCGATGAAGATGTGCACGAGATCGACGTTCGCGTTCATCGCAGCGTCCATGTCCTTCTCAACACACCTGGAAAGCCCTACACTCTTTGCGGGAAAACCCTCCTCAGCAATATGTTTCACAGCCTTAAACTCCCCTTCACTTGAAACCGGGAACCCCGCCTCAATAAAATCCACTCCCAGACTCGACAGAGCTTTCGCTATCTCAAACTTATCTTCCGCAGTGAGAGTCACTCCCGGAGTCTGCTCTCCGTCTCTAAGCGTCGTGTCGAAAACCTGAATTTTCTTCGGTTTCCCCTTATGCTCTACTTTCTTGTTGTACCAGAATTGGTTCATCATTTTAATGATAACACCTCCATGAAAACGATAATATTAATAGTAAATGATTTCGAACGAGAGGCGAGACATAGACTATTTTCGTCTATTCTCGCAGTCTAAGCAGTAGCAATAAAAGAGTTGCCGGGTTTCCACTATCCAGATAGTCAGTCACATAAACCGTTGGAAACAAAAAATTACTCATCTTAACTAGAAGTTATTGGAAACACTATTATAAAAATTACTTCACGCGTTTGTGAGTGCAGCACATCAAGACCGCTGCCGCGATAATTGCGAGAGACGCCGAGAACATGAACGCCGAGTGCGGGCTTACCGTTTCCCACAGAAGACCTGCGATAAATGAGGAGGGAAGTGTTATTAATCCCACAACCATCTGAAATAATCCGAGAGAGCTTGCCCGGAAGTTTTCTGGGGCGAGTTCTGCGGCATACGCTTTTTGTACTGTTTCCAGGACTCCCTTGTGCAGTCCGTAGACTATGAACATGAGTGCTGCGATAATCTTGGATGATGCGTAAACGAATCCAAAGCAGGTTACTGCAAATAGTAGGAAGGCTGCTTGCATGAGTCTTTTTCTTCCGAACTTGTCTGCAAGCTTTCCCGCCGGAATCGACGATAATCCCGCAAACACTGTGAAAAGCAGGTATAGCAAGGGTACGAATGTTTTCGCAAATCCTGCGTTCGTGTTCGCATAGACTATGAAAAACGAGTAGCTGAAGGATGCGAGAGCGAAGATCGCGCTCGCAATAAGAAAGATTTTGAAGTTATAAGACAGGTTTTTCGTCGAAACTCCCTTGTGAATGTTTGCGGTGGGGCGATCCGAGATTTTCACGTATACTAAGGCAACTGCAAGTAGCGAGGGTATTGCCGCCAAGAAAAAAATTTTCGAGAAAGGCAGAAAATTCACTAGGACTAGTGTTGTGAGGATGCCGAATACTGCACCTAGATTATCTAGCGCACGAAGTATTCCAAAGTTTGACGCACGGTTTTTAACGGTTGATGCGTCCGCAATGATGGCGTCTCTGGGTGCTCCGCGCATCTTCCCTGCCCTATCCAAAACTTTAAACGGAACCAGCGGATGCCAAGTTTTTGACAAGGCGTAGCCTATCCGGGATATCGCCCCCATAAGATACCCAGTCCAGATGAAAACCTTTCTCTTGCGCCACTTATCTGAAAGATATCCTGAAACACCCGAAGAGATAGAAACTAGCGCCTCCCCCAAACCATCAATCAAGCCGAGGATGCGCATGTCCGCTCCCAGAGAGACTACGAAGAGGGGCCATATGGGGTACACCATGTCTGAGCCGAAGTCGTTTAGAAAGCTTGCAGCCCCAAAGACTTTAACTTCCTTAGGCGTCCTATTCTTCTTGGTGGTGGCAGCCATCCCAACAGTAGCGACAAAGCCTTTCTTTCGGAAGTCCTATAGCGTCTATCATATCCTCAAGCCGCTGGTACATAAGAGAGGTAACACCAACCTTTTCGCGGATTAACTCCACCATCTTCTCATACTTCTCTGAATCCGGATCAAGGTACTCTGAAACGTCCTCGATTTCCCCCCCTTCGATCTCATAGATGGCTTGTCGTGCGGCAAGCTCGTCGTACGTTCTTGTGGAAAGATTGTATATGCAGGGGAACATGAGCGGCGGGCAGGCGACTCGAACGTGGACTTCCTTGACCCCCGAATTATGAAGTTTTGTCACTGTATAGTTTTTAAGTTGTGTTCCTCGCACTATCGAGTCTTCACAGACGATGATCCTCTGGTCTTTTATGACTTCTTCAATTGGAATGAGCTTCATCTGGGCGATGCGATCGCGAGTCTTTTGGTCGGGTGGAGTGTAGCTGCGTCCGTATCCTGAAGTGTATTTGACTAGCGGCCTCCGGTAAGGAAGCTTTGATTCCATAGCATATCCTATTGCGTGTGCGAGCCCTGAATCAGGCACTCCAGAAGCAAGGTCTGCCTTAACTTTGTCTCGCTTCGCGAGTGCGATACCGCACCTCTCCCGAACTATTTCAGAGTTTATTCCCTCGTAAGTCGAGGCTGGAAAGCCTGTGTAAATCCATAGGAAAGAGCAAATCTTGTTAGTCTTCCCCCCTTCTTTCAGGGATTGAATCCCCTCTTTTGTTAAAAGTACTATCTCCCCTGGGGCTACGAACTTTTTTACTTTAAACCCTAAGTTTGGGAAAGCGCACGTCTCTGAAGCTACCGCCCAACAGTTTACCCCCTCCCCAATGATTAAGGGGGTGTGGCCGAACTTGTCGCGGGCGACGTAAATCCCCTTGTGATTCAAAATTATGATGGAGATGGAACCGGTGATTTTTTCGAAAACACGCTCAATACCGTCTACTAGCGTTTTTCCACTCGCGATTAATTTGGCGACAAATTCAGTCGTGTTGATATTTCCGTCTGAGACTTCAGTAAATGATGTACCCTCTTTTATAAGTTCCTCGCCAAGCTCCTGTTTGTTAGTGATCAAGCCGTTTGTAGCAAGCGCGTACGTTCCGAATTTCGATTGGAACATTAACGGTTGCTCATACTTGTCTGAAATAACTCCTATGCCGGAGTTACCGCTCATCTTCTCATAGTCTTCGATAAACTTTGATTTGAATTGGCTGTTGCTTAAGTTATGGATCTTCTTTTGGAATCCGTCTTCACCCAAGACTGCGAGACCGCCGTACTGAGTACCCAAGTGCGTGTGATAGTCAGTCCCGAGAAAAAGAGTTTCAACACAATCAGAATTAGAAATAACCCCAAATAAACCACTCATACAAATAATTTAATGATTATGGTATAAGAATCAGAGGATTAAGACTTTGCCGTCAACGACATCGATTTTCACCAAAGTCTTCACTCTCACTCCCGTCTCCTTAAAAACCTTTCCCACTCCGTCGCCCCGCTCGATAACACAAGCAACGTCCGTCACTTCAACACCTTTTTTTTTCAATGCATTTATGACTGCGATAAGGGTCCCGCCCGTTGAAATTACTGCATCAACGATGAGGATTTTTTCCCCGGACTCAACGGCATTAATGTACATCTTTCCCTTAGAGTAGCCTGTACTCTGATCGAGTATTATCTCTCCGGGAAGCCCGTACTCCCTCTTTCTTACAATATTCATTGGAAGCCCCGTTTTCTGGGACAAGACCGCTGCAATATGGATGCCCATAGCCTCCATGGTAAAGATTTTTTCAGCGCCAGAATTTGCCACCTCAACAATCCTGTCACACACTTCCAAAAGAAGCTCTGGTCTAAGCGCCGGTATCGCATCAGTTAACGGGTGAATAAAATATTCGTATTCCCCCCTTCGAATAACGGGTGCCTCTAAAAGACTCTTTTCAAGCAAGCCTTGCATGATTAATAATTTATAACCTCATATAAGTAAGCATGGTCGTGAAAATATCGCCTGCTTCTAGAAAACAAAAGACCATGCCTGCTGTACTCATAGACTCCGAAGGTAAACAAACAAAGCTTAAAGGTCACTTCGATTTTCAATACGATTCACACGTATTTGCCGGTCAACGCGAGGATGGAAGCTTGATCGAGCCAATAGACCTTCAACGTATGGATGGGGAGCATTCATCCTTGGACAAACCCGCTGACGGGAGATACCGTCTACTAATCGAATCCAGTGCTGGGAGCTGGTTCGAGTTCCCCATTGACCAAGACCAGTTCGAAGCACCCCTTGAAGAACACTCTACTGACGCCCGCTTTAATGAGCGAGTCGAGCGAATTGGCACCGACCTGGGCGGGAAATTTGACATCAACCAGGAGAGCGAGGAGATGTTTCGGGAAGTCCACTTCCAGGCGGCTCAACTCGCAATCTCAAAGATGAAGGGGATGGGAGCGCTCTCGGATCCAATGGATGCCCGGCTTTTAGGGTTTGTTCAACGCGAGATCGATATCATGTGCTTGGATTTAAGGTCTATCGACATGGAAGGGTTCGGTGGATTCGGGCAAGCTCAAGCCGACACAGTGGTTTCCCTGCTTGGTCAGGAGGTTAAAGTCCACCAGAGACTTAGTGCTTTAGAAGATGGGACTCCAACATCACACTTCAAACTTCAAGCAATAAATAATCGTCTTGGAATCTCTGAGGATAATTTCTTACTTACCAACTCTGATGAAATTGGTTCACTCTTACCTACTGAGGGTAGGTCGATCGATGACTGGGAGAATGTTCAGCAAGACATCCAAATAGTGGGGGAGCTTAATGAGGTTAATATGCGCCTTCTTTTAGGGGAAAACAGGCACCACATGTTCAAGGATTATCAGGAGGAAATGCACGGCAGGCTCCTCGACAGAATGCGGTTTCACCAGTAGGATTCATCTCGAAATCAACTCTTTCGCTACAACACCGACTTTTTCAAGGATTTCTTCTTCACCTTCGACTAATCCGCCTTGCATGAGCACTTTCCCATCGCATATTACCGTGTCCACGCAAGACCCGTTTGCGCTGTAGACTAGGTCGCTTGCCAGGTTGTAGTGTGGTGTAAGCTCGGGCCTTTTCAAGTCGATTAACACAATGTCTGCAAGCCGTCCCTCCTCGATTTTCCCTGCATTAAGTCCTAAAGCCTTAGCCCCCTGCTCAGTTGCCATTTCAAGAGCTTCTTTCGCGGGCAGTACGGTCTGGTCCCACCGGTGTGCTTTTTGTAGTAGTGCTGCGAACTTCATCTCTTCGAACATGTCCAAATTATTGTTGGAACTGCACCCATCCGTCCCTAAGGCGACTGTAAGCCCTGCCTCCTTCATCTCTACGTAGGGCATGACTCCTCCTGTTGCAAGCTTCATGTTCGATGTCGGGTTGTGCACAATCTTTACGTCGTATTTTCCGAGAGTCTTCAACTCACCTTTAGTCACCCAGACCGCGTGGGCGCACACGACGTTAGGCCCGAGAAACCCGATCTTTTCCAGGTAAGGTATCGGCCGTACTCCCTTATTTTTCACGAAATCCTCGTTTTCCTTGCGAGTTTCTGAAAGATGGAAGTGTATTAACAAATTGTTTTTTTCTGCGAAGTCTCGAACCCAAATCAATGACTCCTCACTCACAGTGTAAATTGCGTGAGGGCCGAGTGAGTACATTATCCTATCAGGAAACTGCTTGAACTCCGTAAAAAGCTTCTTATTTACGCTTTTCTGTTCCCTGGCTTTTTCCGGATCATGCAAGTCGATGAAGACCCCGTTTATCACACCTCGAAGATCCGCCTCTTCCACGGCTTTCGCAGTGGAGAGGGGGTGCCAGTACATGTCGTTTATGCATGTGGTCCCTGATTTTATCATCTCAAGGCAGGCGAGCTTGGCACCCCAGTATACGTCGTCGGGATTGAGTTTTGCCTCGATCGGCCAAATGTAATTTTCCAGCCAGTCGTGAAGTTCAAGGTCGTCGGCATAGCCTCGCATGAGCGTCATCGCAGCGTGCGTGTGAGTGTTTACAAGGCCTGGGATGGCGGCTTTTCCTTCCCCGTCTATGACAAGGTCATCCTTGATTCCCGACTTCCCACCCACCGACTTGATGGTGTTTCCTTCAATGTAAATGTTTGTTTTCCTTCCCTCATGGACTATGTTTTTTACCAGCAAGTTCATTTCTATTAAAAGACTTACATATCATGGAATTTAAGCTTTGCTCAGAGTTCAAACCTCAGGGAGACCAGCCTAAGGCGATAGCAGAGCTTGTTGAAGGTCTTGAAGAAGGTATCCCCTTCCAGACTCTTTTAGGCGTGACCGGTTCGGGGAAGACATTCACGATGGCTAACGTCGTGGAAGAAATCCAAAAACCAACACTAGTAATCTCTCCCAATAAGACGCTTGCCGCGCAACTTTACTCCGAGTTCAAGGAATTCTTCCCGGACAACGCCGTCGAATACTTTGTCTCATACTACGACTACTACCAGCCAGAAGCTTACATGCCCACAACCGATACGTACATCTCAAAGGACGCCGACATAAACCGGGAGATTGAGAAGATGCGCCATTCTGCAACCCGATCCCTTCTCGACAGAAACGATGTTATAGTCGTCTCGTCGGTCTCTTGCATTTACGGCCTCGGAAGCCCGGAGGAATATCTGGGAATGTCCTTGAAATTCGAAGTCGGCTCAAAGCTGAACCGGAGGCAAATTCTAAACAGTCTCGTCGAAATCGGATATGAAAGAAACGACCTGGCATTGGAGGAAGGAAGATTTCGCGTTCGAGGAAGTACTGTAGACATCTACTCTCCATATGAAAACAACCTCGTCCGGATCAAAGCTGAAGATGAGGTCGAAAAAATACAACTTGTAGACCCTGTCTCAGCGAAAAGTATCAAGGAATTATCTTTCACCCGAATTTACCCTGCAACACACTACGTCCTACCACCCGAGCGGAAAAACCAAGCCCTTGAGGGCATAAGAGGCGAGCTTTCCGCACAACTTAGAAAGCTGAATCTCTCGAACAAGCTGGTTGAAGCCCAACGCCTGGAGCAGCGCACTTTATACGACCTTGAATTGATGGAGCAGATTGGTTATTGTTCGGGGATTGAGAATTACTCGCGTTTCCTGGATGGCCGCAGTCCGGGCGAGCCCGCCCACACGCTCCTGGATTTTTTCCCTGAAGACTTCCTCCTTTTCATTGATGAATCCCACATAACCGTCCCGCAAATCCGCGGCATGTATGCCGGAGACCGTTCTAGAAAGGAGACTTTAGTGAACTACGGCTTTAGGCTGCCTTCAGCGCTCGACAACAGGCCACTACAGTTTGACGAGTTTTTAGGGCGTATTAAGCAGGCGGTTTTCGTGTCTGCAACTCCCGCCGATTACGAACGGGAGGAGAGCGGAAGGATTGTCGAACAGATTATCAGGCCTACCGGCCTTCTCGACCCGCAAGTCGAGGTCCGCCCGCAAGAAGATCAGGTAACGGATCTGGAGGGGGAGATTTCAACCATTGTTGCTCGTGGCGAGCGGGTGCTTGTGACGACCCTGACCAAGCGCATGGCCGAGGATCTGGCGGAATACTTGCATGAGAAAGGCGTTAAAGTCCGCTACCTCCACTCTGACGTTGATACGCTCGACCGCGTTGAAATACTTCGGGATTTGCGGCTCGGCAAATTCGATGTTCTAGTCGGTATAAACCTTCTTCGAGAGGGTCTGGACCTTCCTGAAGTCTCTCTTGTCGCAATACTTGACGCAGACAAGGAAGGATTCTTGAGAAGCGAAACAAGCCTCATCCAGACTATCGGCCGCTGCAGCAGAAACGTCTACGGTAAAGTCATCTTGTACGCAGACAAGAAAACAGGCTCGATTGAAAGGGCGCTCCGGGAAACCTACCGTAGGCGGGCGCGCCAGGAAAACTACAACAAGAAACACGGTATAACTCCCAAGACCATCAAAAAGAAGATTCACGACCTGCTCGTTGCGCGGGAGGATGAGCTTGAACTTTCCATCAAGGAGGAAGACTTGGCGAAACTTGTCGTCGACGACCTGAAAAGGCTTATGAAAGAGGCCGCCGAAAACCTCGAGTTCGAACGTGCGGCGAGGCTCCGTGACCTGATTTCTGAAAGGACTAAAAATGATTGATCACTTCCGCTTGTAGACTACCACCTCTTTTTCACGGAATATTTCTTGGAATTCTTCGGGATTATTTTGGATGACATATTCTGATTCTTTGAAAAGGTGGGATCGCCAGGTCTTTTCAATGGGCCCGTAAATCACGTAATCGTATTCTAGCGGATTGCATCCGTTACCAATAATATATTTGACCGGATAATCGTCCTTAAAGGCGTAGTATGGGATGTTCACGTCGTTTAAGTTTTCTGATTCAACTGTTATGCATGTTGTGAATGGATTACCTTCCGCTGAATCATTCAAGGAATCTAAAATACTTTCCACGGAAACTTCCGGAGACTGGGGGTATTTTCCTCTGAAATCAAAAATGCTCACTCCCTCATGGAAGTAGTATGAATCTATGAGGATTGTATTTAATGCGAAAATACTTGCGAAACCTCCAATGACCATTAATCCAATAATAATTCTCCCCCCTCTTTTCTCCCCGATCATGCTTAAGCCGATGCTCGATAAAACGGTTAAGGGGATGTATATTGGCACTATATACCTATTGTTTTTATTCCAGAGCATGCTTGTGAAAAAGTATATTCCAAAGACTGTGATAATAAGGAATACAATACCTCTCTGATTTTCAATTTTCCGCCAGCCGTAGGCTATAACGCCCAATCCGATTAAGAGGATAATCGAATAAAACAGGGAGTAGTCGTGGATTATTGTGTATACGTAATGAGTTAAACTTTCACTTGTAAATAGGTTGGGTTCACCCTCAACCATTCCTTGATTGAAGGCTGCATAGTAAACTGCTGGGAAGGTAACCTGGATTTGGCCGGGAGTATACCACAAACCCGCAATCAAGAATGCAGTTAAGGCGGGCAATACAATATTTCTGACCTGAAAGTATCTTCTACCTCGAATAATCTCTTGTTTTATAAAAATCATTAGCGTATACGCCAAGGGGGCTATCAGGTACATGAAATAATTCCATTTCATCAGGGTTCCCACCCCGAATACAACTCCGAAGAGTAGTGAATACTTAAGGTTTCTAAAATTTTCAGTGTAAAGGAGGGCTGTGAGTCCTGCAGCAACCATGGCAGTTAAGCTGAAATCGATTAAATACTCCCTCATCAACACGTTGATTACGGGTATTGTCGAAATGATAAAGGATGCGATTAAGCCTGACTTCTCATCAAATATTTTCCCGGCAATCAGGTAAGTGCATGCTATGAGTACGAGAAGGTATAAACTGTTTGTGAGCACTGCCGAGTCGTAGCTTACTCCAAAAAGTAGGTAGAAGGGGATTGTTGTAGTGTGAAATCCTGGGGGATAAAAGTTTTTAGCCCAGTTAAGTATTGGGAACCTGTCGCAAGCATTGCCGCCTAAACCGGACTCGATCCCAAAGAATTGATTGTACTGGCTTATGCTAATCATAGCGTGCCAGGACTGATCCCATGACGGGGGCATCAAGTCTGATCGAACCCAATGCACTACTGGGAGTGCTTGAATCAGAAAGATTGCCAGTAAAATGATTCTAATCCATTTGACATTCATGCGATCTTCCCCTTAAGATGTTTGACATCTGAAATTATGTTTCTGCCGACGTTTTTTAGTATGCCAGTCCGGCTGAAATATGCGAACACAATCACGTTTAGAGCGGCGATTGCACACGCGAGTCCGATGAACGATAGTTTGTCCAACTCAAATATTGCGTTAAGTATCGTTTGCACTGGATGGAATATTGGGTGTTTTATGCCGCTAAATGGGAAAGCCATCATCAGGTTTGCAAGGTATGTGATCGAAAGTAAAATAAATATTCTCAGATACTTCTTTTTATCTGCGGCAAGTATCGCCATCAGCGGGAAGAAGGGGAATAAATACCTCTCATGGATTTCGGTAGGTATGATGAAGAAAGCGCAAGTCAAGCTTGCGGCCGCCAAAACGATTTTCCCCCGCTTAAGCAACTGGTATAATACAAGTATTAGGTATGCTGCGAGCAATCCGAGGCTTAAGCTTCTCAGCGTGATACCGCCGACCACGGTCGTGTCTCTAAGAGTGGTCAACCAGTCTACAGGTTTCCTGGGGGATATGAGAAACCAAACGTTGTATGCGTTTGCAGTCACAAACGGGGCGTATCCCACACTGTAAAAGTATACTGCAATAATATGCCAGAATGCCCCTCCCTGAATGTAGGGGATTATCAATAAAATGATGGTGAAAACGTTTATGAAAAATAGTTTTATTGAGTTTATTACACCCGTTTTTTTGGCAGTAATCAACCATATGACCGGTATAATGATCAAGCTTTGCATCTTTATGAGGGCTGCCACTGAACCTGCTAATGTGGCAAATAGAAACCGGTTTCTTTCAAGGAGGATTATCGACAAAAAAATGAATAACGCGTTTACGGAGTCTACTTGACCCCAATACGACGTGTTGTAGATTATGGCGGGGTTGAGAAGGTACAGGCCAGCCCCTAAAAGCGCTTTCCTACTGTTTCTGCCTCGAAGATGCAAAAATATTATCGTGCCGATCAAAATGTTTGCGAGTGTTGGAATAATCTTTGATATGAGCAAATAGCTTTTAGTCAACACTTCCGTATCCCCTGAGATTTTTACGTTCAACCAGGCATTAAATTTCAGGACGTACAGGTATAGTGGCGGGTAGTCTGTTTGCCCGTCAGTGTATAATGAAGCAACTCCCTTTTTGAGTGCATGGTTCCCCCAAAGTTGTTGCCCGCGGACGTCTCCATGAGGCGGCACAGATAATAATTGAGTTTGAATTAGGAGGGAAGAAACCGCAATCAGGATGAAGAGGTAGTCTGAATTCTTCCAAACAAAATTGAATCCTCTCATGGAATAACCTTTTGAAAAAGGTTGCTGTTGGAATCGTCGGGTGTTCGGCCTGTCGGTCGAACGCAACTTCCTGCGTATTAATCCTTGCGCTCCTAATGAATTTGCCTTTGGCGAATTCACCTTTTCTCTTTTTCGTAAACGTTTTACTCTTTTTGGAAGAGGGGAAAAAGGTTCGGATGGACCCGTCGGGCTTTGAACGTCGGAGTTTGCCGACGACAAAGAGGCGATTCCCGCTTTACGGGAATCCCCTTGACGAAGTCCTATGCTGCTCAGAGCCATCGAGGCCGTTAGGCCGAGTGTGGCTCCCGCGTGTGCACGGAGCGAGCCGTGCGGTTGGACCCGTTGGGCTCTGAACATAAGGGCGCTTTCTCCGCCCTCACTCGGAAATCCAAAGATTTCTAGCGCGCAGGGAACTTTGTTCCCTCGCGTACCAACCCTTCCGAGCCACCGGATTTTTCTTTCTTTTTCGTGAACGTTTTTCTTTCTTCTCGTAAAAGAAAGAAAAAGGTTCGGATGGACCCGTCGGGATTTGAACCCGAGGCCTCCCGATTGCCAACCGGACGATCTTCCAGTCTGATCTACGGGCCCGTTTATTTGTTTTTTTTCGCCATTATTTCTCGGATTACGGGTATTTAAATTTACTCTGTTTTTGAAGGTTTTTTAACTATGATTCACATACATTTGCTGGTGGATTAATTATGGATGAAAAGAAGATTGAAGGAGAAGTAGTTGAATCTGAAGAATCCTCTGATGAGGGGAAAATCGAGGAACTTGAGGGTCCTGCAGAAGACCTTGAGTCTGATGAGGAAGAGGAGGAAGGAAAGTTCGCGTTCGCACTCGCTCCAATAGTCCGTTTGATGCGGGATGAGTTGGATAACGACAAGATGATCCGCCGCAAGGTTAAGGAGTCTATGAACTTGTGGTTGGAGAAGCTTTGTCGCACGGCCGCACGTAAGATGAATGAGAGCGAGTACACTGTCGTCGAGATTGATGATTTCAAGACTGCTATTGAGCCGTACGAGATGATTGACGAGGTTGAGGCGGAGCGCAAGCGTATTGTCGCGACTTTAGAGAAGATTAAGCTCGACTGCGACTCGCTGATTCGCGACGTGAACAGGAAGTTCATCGCCGAAGGCGGAGGCTTAATGTTCGACTTGCCCGAGAAAGAGGAGCCTCCCGCAGTTGAGGAAGAGCCATCAGAGGATTAAAAACTTAATCCTCTCAAACACTTTTTTGTATCCATTCGGGGGGGACGCGCACGCCCTTAAAATGGATGTTTCCATGACCGATTATTCTTCTATCGATATAATCTCTTAGTCGTTTTCTCTCATAGTCGCCAGAGATTGCAACAACCCACTCTGTCGGATTTCCTTGCTCATCTAACGGACAGTGCATGACCTTTGTCCCGTTCTTAAATACTGCGTAAAGCTTACCAAAGTTGTTGACATATTGAAGCGCATACGGGGGACCGACCGCAGTATCTCCTTGTTCGACAACCCTTACCAAATCATCGTGCAGGGGGTATCTCTTTTCCATCCTCTTTGCGAACTCCAGGAAGAATGCTTCCTTGAATTCATCTTTACTCAACCCTAAAGCTTGCGCGTGTTGTTCGAGTTCTGGAATTCCCGTCCCCGTCAAGCCTGTTTCACCCGTCAAGTCTTCTCCACCTGATACGAGATCGTTGAATTTTCCAAATATATGTGGGTCTGCCGTGCCGTCTCGCATTCGACCGCACAATCCGTAAGCGACTGCTGTGTGATCTTTAGCGACCTTCTTGAATTGGTCGCCGTCAAACCACTGGGCGACTGCTTTGGCGGCTTGAACGCGTTCTTTTCCCTTACCAAAGATTGCCGCTAACCGTGATCTAAAACTAACGTCAAGCGGATTGTCAGGGGGTTTGACTTTCGGAGGGGCTAATGGCTCGGGCGGAGGTCTCGCGGTCGGAGGCCGAGATAGCGTCAGAGGTGTCCTTGGTGGAGGGGGGCTTCGTATTGGCCTTTTTGGAGTGGATCTTGAGAGTTCTTCTTTCAAGGCGAGTGATGCTGCCGCAAAGAATTCCCCACAACCTGTAATATCCAGTTCTAGTGTTTTCCTAATGGCTAATCCATGCCTCACCCCCCTGCTCAAACCCGCTTCCATTAGGGCGTTAATTTCTAATCTGTTTAAGCCGCCCATAACCTTGAATCCCAGATTAGAGCCTGCCGCTCTTGGTCTTGCAGGGTCATCACCCATCTCTTTTAATGTTGTATTAAGGTGTCCTTTAACCCTTTCAATTTGCTGGGCATTTCTCATTTTACCTTCTTCAAGAGTTCTCGCTTCAGGCGCCGCATTACATAAGCCTTTTAGGGCGTTCGCGTGCAAGACACTTCCCGAGTAAAAGTGTAGTGTGTGATCACCCTCAGTGTATTCCGCCCCAAAGCTTCCTTCAAAGCCTCCAACAGTAATGTTGACGCACTGGGATTGCTCATCTAAACGAATCCTACCCCTCCGCTTCCAATCACCCCCCCTAATACTCCAAACCCCTCGCTTATCCTCTACAATGGAGGCTGAATCCTCAATCTCGTCGGCAACCCCGCTGTACTCGGCTCCCAGACGCCTCAATCCATTGCATAAACCCTGTGCAGGGGTTGCTCCGCCAACAGGATTAAAACTGAAGACTTCAACACCTCGAAGACGGTCTACCACGGAAAAAAGAACTTTCTCCGTTTTATGGGCACTAACTACATCTTCGTGGAATTCGTCGCCAACACCCTCCTGCAGTGCAATCTCTGCGGTATCCTCCCTATCGAATACGTGCGACCTTAAGGGAGGTGGCACATTAATTTGGTCATCCTCCGGCCTCCTCTTGTTTTCAAGGATTATGTGGTTTCGCCTGCACAATTGGAATAATTCTGTGTTCGATGCATCCAAACCCGTAAATTTACTGTCATCAGCAAGTAATCTGGGGTCAGCATCCCAGCCAGCGTGAGGAGTAATCCCCAAAAACTTGTAAGCGTTTTGGAAATCCTTTCTTGCTGCAGTGAATGCTGCGTCTGCAGTAGGTGCGCCAACTCCAACTCTACTCTCCTCACCCCTTTCAATTTCATCAAATATTCTGGATCTAATAACCCCCCTATTATTCTTCAAGATTGGGTCTCTCTTTCGGTGGCCTAATGCGCTAGTTATTTTCCTGTGGGCGTCATCTAACCTCCCCTCCTGGTAATCAACGGTCGCACGATTATTAGACGCAATATAAAGGTTTGGATCCTGTGTTAATGCTTCATCAAACGTGTTTTGCGCATGGACTCTCGTACCCGCACTCGTACTCAAGGAGTGGATGACTCCGATAATATTTCCAGACCTTGCAGCAATCTGGGGGATATTTGCAATTGTTGGGGCTTGGTTCGCCATGCTAGCTGCTTGTTGCAGAGAGTCTGCACCACCCCTGCGGATTTGGCTTACAGCACCCCTGTTCAAACAGGTGGCTGCCATAAAAGCAACCTCGCTTTTCAAAGACTCTGACGCCACCACATACGGGTCTCGAATTAGCTCGGATAATCCCTGTAAAGCTTCTTCAAAGCTTCCTTCCTCCATTGCATCCATGCAAACCGCAATCTTCACGTCAATGGGGGTTACTGTATTTCCATCATTATCTTCGAATACCACGCCACCGAAGCGTTCTGGATCAGAGGCGATCCTCCAAATCTTCTCTCTAAACGCAGTTTTCGAGACAGTACTAGGTTGCAAATCCATAACTCCAGATGGGGCGGGTGTTGGTGGAGGTACAAGGTACATGGGAGTCCCTCCAACATTTGCCGTCAACTTATGTAATGGTTTCCTACTCTTAGTCACCATCGCTTTCCTCCCAAGAGGATTTTAAGGCCATAATCTCCTCCTCCCTCAAAACCTTCTCAACAACATTCCCCTTATCATCCTTTGACTGTATAATAATCTTTACGTCAGCCAGCTTCAACGGTTTTCCCACGGAATCCATTGTAATACTATTACCTTCGAATCAATTTATATAGCCGTATGATGTATTAATTTAGGTTCATGGACTACGACTACAACGCTCTTTTAAACCGGCTTTGGGAAAACATCCCGGAAAAGCTTAAATCCGGCGAAAGGTTCGAGATGCCACAAGCAGACGTCTGGGTTGAAGGAAACGTGACTTACATTAGAAACTTCAACGAAATCGCAAGCAAACTCGACCGGGAACCAAAATACATACTCCAATACCTGTCTAAAGAGCTTGCTGCTCCCGGATTACTGGAGCCTAATCGGGCGGTGATTTCCAGGCGCCTTAGAAAGAATATTATTGACGACAAGATTCTCGCCTACGCTAAAGAGTACGTAATCTGCCACCAGTGCGGCCGACCCGACACAAAAATAACTAGCCTCGAAGACCAGAAGATTGTAAAGTGCACTGCATGCGGAGGCTGGTGGCCATTAAGACGGATTAAGTAGCTATCTTTTATTCTTCTTTTCCCCTATATATTTTCATGACGAAGAGAATACAAAGGCCTCCACCACCATCCGGTATCGATACTGATTGGATGCAGAGGAGGGAAGTCGTAACACAACTAGCTAATCCAACTACTTTATGTGAGGGTTTGGCCGAGCAACGTAAAGCTAGGGAAGTCCTTGATGATAAATCCAAAGCCCTTGACGCTCGCACTGCTTTGGTGGCCTCTACAGGACATCTTAAGTCAGGTCACAGTTACAGTTCGACCATCAACCTTCTTATGGCTGACCCTTCAGCAACTGAAGCGTACGCTCTTGCCGGGCTTATGGGCCTTAGGACTGACGATTTGGAAACCTTCGTATCCCAAAACGGGCCTGACGGTCAAACACTTTCATACGCCGACTTTGTAGATGTAGTCCGCACACAATCCGCTCGACCTAAAAGCCCGTTTGAATTTGCTCAAGGTGCTTTAAGGGATTTGGATGGTGCAGACCCACTGAGAACATTCGCACTCGCAATGTCTCTTCCTGCAGGTGAAAATATGGCTGGAGAGACTCTTGCCGAATCAAACATGTACGCCAACCCAGTACTGTACTGTTTATCAGGCCAGCGGGCAAAGAGCGTTGACTCTCAACACCCACTCGTCGAACACTTGATAGGGCTTGCGACGGTCAGAACGGACGTTTCAGACCTTGAAGAGCATTTGAGGACGACCGCAACCTCGACAGTTCGCAACAACGCAAATCTTGTGGGAGCACTCGCCGCAAAGAAACAGCAACTTGGAATCCAGTAGTTTTTAAGAGTCTTCAGCCAGTTGAATCGGAGGTTCCTCTCGTGAGTCCTAACGTGTCCCGGCTCGGTTTTATCTGCGATTCTTCCATATATTTTATACTCTGCGGTGATAAATACGAACACAAGATGATTTACACAAAAATTCATGAGAGGGGGAGTGAGGTCTTGATCGCAGCCTGTGACGAGGAATTGCTGGGGAAAAAGTTTTCGTCGGATGACTTTGAGATTGAAGTCTCTGAAAGATTCTACGGTGGAGAAGTGAGAAAAATTGAGGAATTAACAACCATTATTTCCCAAGCTACTATGGCAAACCTCGTCGGCAACCGGGTCGTGTCCAAGGCCATCCAGGAAGGACTAGTAAGTGAAGCCCACATCCTTGAAATAGGCGGGGTGAAACACGCCCAATACGTCGTAATGTTTGATAAAAAATGAAAAAAAAATCTCTCATAATCCTTACAATCCTTGGGCTATCAATCCAGGCAGCTTCCTGGGGTCCCGCAACCCACAAATACTTTTGCGACAATGCTGTTGAGCAAGTCTGGGGGGCCGGGGTCGTTAAACAATGCCTCCCTAAAAAAAGCTCCCGATTTATGGACGACTTCTGCGAGCTGGTATACTTAATGAAGGACGCACAAGCCTACAAGGCTTGTCGGGATTCTTACAAGAAGAAAGGTTTCATCCACCCTGCCAACATTCCCGACGAATTATTCAACGACAGCGAACTATTCCACGACTACAGCCACTGTCCAGTCCGCCCGGGACCCGCACGATACCAACTTTGCGGAGACCGGGAAGACGCTCCAGCACCCTCAGAAGCACAACGCTGGTTTAACAAGGCCAAGGAACAATCAGACACGTGCATGCGAGTGTACGCATTCTGCATTGGCTCAGTCTACTATTCGAAAGGTGAAAACCCCTTAAACCAGATTAGGGGTGAGACTCAAGACTGCTATGATTCAATTGTTGGTGGAATAGACGATAAGATAAGTTCCGGATTAATGTATTATCGGGCTGGGAAAAGATGTGAATTTGAAAACAGCGACTTTGAGCAGGAATTTTCCGTGTCGGAGAAAACCATTGAAACAATCCTTGAGACTTTGGTGAAAATCGGGAGGAACATTTCATCTTCGAGCGTTTCCGAGGAGGGAAAAATAATTCTTTTTGCAAACTCCATTGATTACGGTTTAAACCGGGACTTCCACGACTCTCTAACTGCAAAAGGTTTTACAGTCACCCGCGCCACAGCCGAAAACTTCCAGACGCTGAAATACACTAAATACGTCATAATCCTTGGGGGACACAACTCTCCTGAAGGAGTAGGTGACGTTGTCTCCTCAGTCTTGAATTCCGATGAAAAAGCCGCCCTCTTAAACTCGACTGAATCGAAAATAATCGCCCTCCGGGATAATATGTGGATGATGAATCAGAAAGTCTGGGTTCTTGCAGGATACGGGAAAGAGCAGACTCATGAAGCAGTAATCGAGTTCGGCGGTGAAGTGGTCGGAGAAGTTGGGAAAGTAATATGAGCGGCGACTTAAGCGTTAAAGTTTTCGGGGTCGGAGGCGGGGGAGGGCATACCCTAGCCGAGCTTTCGAAATATGAGGGTGCTGGAAAATTAGACTTATTGGCTGTTAACACTGATGCCATGGTCTTGTTAGGCTTGGACGTGCCTAAAAAAATTTTGATTGGAAAAGAGATTACCGGGGGGACTTCAACCGGTTCGGATCCGATATTGGGGGGCAGGTGCGCTAGATACGATATCGGAAAGATTTCAGAGGCAATGGATGATGCTGACGTAGTCTTCATCACCTGCGGGTTGGGAGGCGGGACCGGCAGCGGAGCAGCTCCAGTAGTCGCTGAGCGTGCGAAAACAGTCGGGGCGCTGACGGTGGCAATTGTCACCATACCCTTCAACTCGGAAGGTAAGAAGACAACTCATAACGCTGAAATAGGTTTT
>Ga0268279_1000433_pt1 | contig 26583 bp, 27 predicted proteins | sample saktaG_6_FD_190142 | JGI IMG/M metagenome (GOLD analysis project Ga0268279, IMG submission 190142) | Saline water microbial communities from Sakinaw Lake, British Columbia, Canada - sak_2010_1_5_80m | ecosystem: Environmental > Aquatic > Non-marine Saline and Alkaline > Saline ...
TCACGTGCCAGACCTTCGCGGTCTACACGGGGTGGCGCGCCTTCGTGCCGGAGGCCACCCTGGTGGCGCTCCAGATGGTGGACAAGTTCTACTCGGAGATAGAAGCCAACGAAGGGATCGTCGCGGTGACCAGCCACGACGAGATAATCGACGCGAAGAAGAAGGGGCTCGTCTGTGGGCTTCTGTCCCTGGAGGGGGCGGAGCCCCTCATGGGCGAGATAGCGCTGCTCAGGGTCTTTTACAGGCTGGGCGTCAGGATGCTGAGCTTCGCGTGGAACTACAGGACGCCGTTCGCTGACGGCCTCGGCGCCAAGAGGGCTGAGAGCAAGCTCCCGGAGCTGGGGGTTCAGGCGCTGGAGGAGATGGAGAGGCTCGGGATGATATTCGACGTCTCCCACCTGGCGGACACGGTGTTCTGGGACGTGGCCGACGTGATGAAGGAGCCGTTCATCGCGAGCCACAGCAACTGCAGGGCGGTCTGCGACCACCCGAGGAACCTCACCGACGACATGATCCAGGCGCTGGCTGACCACGGCGGTGTCATGGGGATGAACTTCGCCCCAGCCTTCGTGGACAAGGACAAGGCCACGGTGGAGAAGATGGTGGACCACGTCGACCATATAGTGGGCCTCGTGGGGCCGGACCACGTGGGGCTGGGAAGCGACTTCGACGGCATCGGGTCTACGCCGGAGGGCCTCGAGGACGTCAGCAAGATGCCTAACATGACGAGGGTCATGGTGAGCCGCGGCTACAGCGACGAGGACATACTGAAGATACTGGGCGGCAACCACCTGAGGGTCTTCAAGCAGGTCATCGGCTGACCCGGTTCCCCGTCTCTCCTTTTCTTATCGTTATGCAGCCCATGCAGACCCGTTTATCTGGAGGCACTCGCCACAGTCTGTAAGCTTAAAGTGTTTAGGAAATTGCTATAACGCGATCCGTAGCTATAATAATTGATTCTATGTCTGCGGGTTTTCGTGGTTCAGAGTACTGTTGGATGAACGGGAAGGTAATACCCACCGGCGAGGCGCTGGTCTCGGCGATGGAGCCCATCTACCTGGGCATATTCGAGGGCATAAAGGCCTACGTCGAGGGCGACGTGCTATCTGAGGGGAAGCTGAACGTCTTCGGGTGGAAGCAGCACGTGGACCGGCTCTTCAGGAGCGCCGAGGTCGACGGCCTGGCCATGCCCTACTCGAAGGAGGAGCTGATGAGGGCGGTGAAGGATACCATCAAGGCGAACGGGTACAAGAGGAACACCTACATCCAGCCGAGGGTCTGGCCCAAGGCTGGGAGGCAGGAGGATAGCCACGTCGTGGTGCCCACGTGGGGCTTCGAGACGCTTCTAGGCAGGGACAACCCCCTGTTCGGGGAGGAGCGGAGGTTCATGGTTAGCAGCTGGAGGCGGCTGAGCAGCGACGCGTTGCCGCCGCAGGCCAAGTCGTGGGCCAACTACGCCAACTCGGCCTTGGCGAGGCGGGAGGCCGTGCGCTGTGGCTACGACAACGCCGTTTTCCTCGACAGAAGGGGTTTCGTCAGCGAGTCTACGGGGGCGTGCCTCATGACTGTGAGGGACGGCAAGGTGATCACGCCGCCGGTGACGGCGTCCATACTGGAGTCGGTGACCCGGGGCTGCTTCATCGAATTCATCCCGGACCTGGGGGCCCCGGTGGAAGTACGGGACATCACAAGAGTCGAACTCTACGCCAGCGACGAGGCGTTCCTCTGCGGCACCGGCGGCGAGTGCACGCCCATAACGAGCGTCGACGACATCAAGTTCGGTGACCAATACCCGGGCCCCATCACCACGAAGATAGCCGAGTACTACTCCGACATACTGGCCGGGAACGTGGCCAAGTACAGGCACTGGCTGACGCCCGTCTAACCCCCTTTTTTTCTCTTGTTCGACTGATGGGAAAGGATTTTATGTTTAGCGCCGCGTCTAATACGGTGCAAGATGGGCCGGTGGTCTAGCCTGGCAGGACACCGCGTTCACACCGCGGTAGTCGCCGGTTCAAATCCGGCCCGGCCCACCAACTTCTGCCTCGTTTTCCCGGTCACCATGTCACTTTTTTACACGGATCAAGACACGGTTTAGGCTGTTACGGGGGTTCTTTCGATGAAAGGATGTGTTTGCGCTTTTTTCGTGTCCCCTCCCGCCCCTTCGGAGAGGCTCATAACATGTAACCAGCCCGAAATTACTCTGTACGAGCACTCGGAGTATTTAAGTTAGAAACACATTGAACTAATAAAAGGAGAGAAATGTTACCAAAGGAAATCGATAAAATCGTCTCTCTTAAGAAAGGGGAAGAGCTCTTGGGAAGCTATGGCTGTCACCTTGACTATGTGAAAGGTTATGCCGTGCTGACCAGCGACAGACTGTTATTCATCCAAGGCGGAGGAGGCTTCGATGAGAAATACACCAAGAGCCACGAGATACCTTACAAAGATATCAAGGAGATCACATCTTCTCCCGGAGACACTGTTTTTCTGAAAGTGAGTGAACACCCATACAGATACAAATTGGATACTCTTGACGTCTCGGTGACGAATCTAAAAAATATACTGATCTCTCACATGCAATAGTTTCTGGTGAGAGCATACACATGAAATGAAGTTAAGATGGATTAACGGTTACTGGGGATAAACATGGTTTAGCATATGAGTGTGGGTTCGTAGTTTTATCCTACATTCCATAAAATATCATGTTCTTAATGACTGCGTTAATCATGGAGGCATTATATGTTGGTCCAGGTTTCACGTGTTGTTTCGTCGAAGATAGAGAATCACGCCCAGGATGAAGTTGACTCTGGGCACTCTCCGCATATAGTCGACGTAGGCATCCCCGAATTTCTCGACCAGCCTCCTGTCAGCGTATATGCACTCGACGTACCACGTGACGACCACCACCGCCCCGGCGGCTGCGCTCGCCCAGTGCTGCGTCATAAGCATCATCGAGACGGCTATGAGGATCCCCGCGCAGTACTGGGGGTGCCTGAGAACCTCGTATATCCCCGTGTCCACCAGTTCCGTGGTCTCGATGTAGCTCTTCCCCTCAGGCACCCCGCCCTCCTTCTTGAAGGCGTACATCGGGAGCCACCCGAAGACCCCGGAGAGGAACAGAACGGCCCACCCAATGTTGGCCAGCGTGTCCAGGTTCATGTTGTTGTAATGGGTCCACGCCATGTAGAACTGATAAAACATGAGAGGCGTGTAGATCAGAGCGAGACCCCAATCCCTGAGCTCCACGTTTGAACCTCCTTCACCGTGTTTACCGTTTAAGCAATTATAATGTTAACCATATCCAAATTCAAGCCCGTCTATCCATGATAGTATCCATAATCTTAGAGCTACGATGGACCTATGATTCCTCAGTCATTCTTGTATTTCCAGTATTTCTGTATAACACAGAATATTAACCAGAACCCTGTTTCCTACATCCATGGTAGACATCTTACATGTATTGATCCTCGGGTTATCTGTTCTTGGTCTAGTATTCGGAGCACTTGCCTGGAGAAACAGGGAAAGTGGAGATCAGGTTGAGATCAACTATAGAGCCTTCTTCGTTCTGGGGATCACTTTCTTACCGGTAGGTGTAACCTTGTCTGCATCGACGGGTAACCCGGGTTTCTTAGGGATGAGCGGCTTGGGGGCGGCCTATCTGGCGATCGGTTTAGCGAACAGGGACAAATGGAAACAGTGAAACAGCTTTTCCCTACTTTTTCCCCACACACACGTTTTGGTATTTACTAGGTTTCTTCTCTATATATGGTGTTGTTCTAGTAATTAGATCATATGTTCTAATCCTTGGCATTATATCAAACCCACCGGGCATATGGTCTGACTTGAAATGAGTCTCACACAAAGAATCGCAGAGAGAGTCCCTGAAGTAATAAACGATGCAAGCATAAGAGCAAAGGAGCTCATCATAGCCCCAGCCCCCTGACATCATATCCTCCGCGGCAAACAACGCCATGTTAACAAACACCCAGATAGCGTTGCTTGGTGTACTGGTCCTCGCCGCAGGCATCGTTGCCTGGAAGGCAGTCCATGTAATGTTTCCTAGGTTAAACCTACTAAACAGGTAACTCTTATCTCCTTTTTCTTTCCACCCTCATTTAGAGATGCAATGAAACACGTACAATCCATGATATTACCCTCACATCAATATGCACGATTAACCGTTTTTTTCTTGATCAGGGCTACTGAACCCTCTGACGGGGCATAGAATATCTCGACAATGTAACTGTCTCTGGGTACCATATCAACCATCCTGCCTACGCCCATGAAGCCGACGTTATGGACGAAGACCCCGGTCCCGTCGTGCATGAGGAGCGACGAGTTCTCCCAGTCGCTCACCGCCTCCCTGAAGGACTTGCCTCCGTCGATGAAGATCAGGTCCATCATGGGTAACGTCTTGACGGCCTCGGGGAACGTGTCCATGGTGTCGCCTTCGATGAGCCTGTACCTGCACCCCGTCTCATCCAGCCTCCGCCCGACTCGGCTGGCGCTATGGTGTGAGAAGAAGTCGAACCCATGGTATTCCACCTCGTGGGGGGGCGCGTTCTTGGTGGCGGCCTGGACCATGCTTCTCGCGTTCTCGCCGTTGTAGACCCCGATCTCCAGTATCTTCCTGCAACGGTTCTCACGGATGAACTCGTTCAGATAGGGATGCGATCCATACCAGGGCATGACACTTACTCACCTCATATGAAAGGCATCGCATGGGAATAACGTTTTGAATGGCTCACTTCTAGTAACCATCTTTTCAGTTCCAGAGCATCTAACGTCTGATCCTGTCATTTATGGTAATTTGTCATTGTTAATGTTATAATTAACCGTAACAAGTAATGGATGGTGTGCATCGTTGCCTTTTGGTTATAATGGGAAAAGACTCGTAGTTGATCTTACCAACATGGAGATCCGATCCGAGGAGCCGGACGAGGTCTGGTATCGTAAGTTTCTGGGCGGCATGGGCTCCGTGGCCTATCATCTCCTGAGCACGGTTGAGGCGCAGACTGACCCTCTGGGGCCCGACAACGTGCTCATCATGTCCACCGGGGTAATCACCGGGGCTCCGTTCTCGGGGAGCGGACGCAACGCCGTGGGAGGAAAGTCTCCGCTGACCGGAGGCTTCGGGGAGGCAGACGCAGGTGGGTTCTGGAACGCGGAGCTGAAACACGCGGGGTTCGACGAGATCATCTTCAAAGGTAAAGCCAGTGAGCCGGTGTGGCTCTGGATAAACGAGGGGGAGGCCGAGCTGAGGGACGGTTCGTCTCTCTGGGGCCTAGAGGTCGGGGAGTGCCAGGACAGGATGAGGGAAGCGACGGGGGAGCCCCAGGCTAAGACCGCTCTCATCGGGCAGGCGGGGGAAAGGATGGTCCGCATAGCTTGTGTCATCAACGATCTGAGCCACGTGGCTGGGAGGAGCGGGATGGGGGCGGTCATGGGGTCCAAGAACCTGAAAGGGGTGGCCGTGAGAGGGAGAAACCCTCCGGAGCTCGCAGACCCTGACAGGGTGAAGGAGCTGGCCCGGTCCCTGGTGAAGAGGGTGGAGACCGAAGCCAGGGGCCTCCACGAGTACGGCACGGGGGCCGCCATGGACGCGTACGCCAAGACGGGTAACCTCCCGACCCGTAACTTCAGGGACGGTGACTGGCCTCACGCCAGGGAGATCGACGCCATAGCCATCAAGGAGAAGCACAGGGTGGGCATGGGCACGTGCTACAGCTGCGCCGTGAGATGCAAGAAGGAGGTGGAGCTAGTTGAGCCTTACAGGGTGGAGAGAAGGTACGGCGGCCCAGAGTATGAGACCCTGGGGGCGTTGGGCTCCGATTGCGGGGTCTCGGATCTCCCCGCCATCTGTAAGGCGAACGAGCTGTGCCAGAGGTACGGCATCGACACCATCGGGGCCGGGACCACCATCGCCTTCGCCATGGAGTGCTACGAGGAAGGCATAATAGACGACGAAACTACGGGCGGAGTCAAGCTGAACTTCGGTGACGCCGAGGCGATGCTGAAGACCGTTGAACTGATCGGGAAGAGGGAGGGGATCGGTGACATACTCGCGGAGGGCAGCAGGCGCGCCTCCAGGGTGTTTGGAGAGGAGTCACGGAGATACCTGGTGGAGGTCAAGGGGCAGGAGGCTCCCATGCATGAACCCAGGCTGAAGAGGGGGCTTGGCCTCGGGTACGCGGTCTCTCCCACCGGGGCAGACCACTGCCACAACCTCCACGACACGGTGATGAACGCCAGAAGCTATGACAGCTTGAGGCCCCTGGGCGTATACGAGGAAGTGCCCGTATACAGCCTGGGCCCGGACAAGGTCATGCTGTTCAAGAGCCAGATGCAGATGAGGGTCCTCGCCAACTGTCTCTCCGTATGCCAGTTCCCACCATGGAGATTTTCCGAGTACAGGGACCTGGTTCAAGCCGTCACGGGTTGGGACATCTCCATGCATGAGCTGGTGCAGGTGGCGGAGAGAGCCCTGGCCCTCGCGAGGATATTCAACCTGAGGGAGGGCTTCACGAGGGAGGATGACTGGCTGCCGCCGCGGTTCTTCCAGCCTCAAACGTCGGGCGCCTTAAGCGAGACCAGCGTAGACCCTGACGAGCTCAGGAAGGCCATAGACACGTACTACGAGATGATGGGCTGGGACGAGAACGGGGCCCCCACCGAAGGAACGTTGTACAGACTGTCCATCGGGTGGGCGTCTCAACACCTTCAGTAGGGAACTCGGGTAAGCCTCCACTTTTTTACTCGCCTTCATCGATGTAACGCCCCCGGGAGGGGGGGTAAATAGGTAAAAACACTTATTTCTACGCCTTTTAGAGGTGAAAAACCCGTTTCCCGGGGGTGAGCCAGGTCTTAGACTACTTCGCGGGTTATGGTGCGCGTGGTAATTTCCCTGAACCTGATGAGGCTCTGGATGAACTGCACGGCCTTCTTGGCGTTGAAGGGCTTGCAGCTGTAGACGTCGATGGAGGCGGTGCTGGTCTCGGTGAAGGTGTGGACGGAGATGTGGCTCTTGTCTATGATGACGAAACCTGTCCACCCCGGGTTCTCGGGGACTCCCTCCACTATATAGGGGCCAGATAGTATGTTCATGTCTATGAGGGGCGGCGTCTCCTTGAGGAGCCGCTCGACGGTGTCCCTGCCGACCTGCTCCTCCGTGACTCCGTCCACCATTAGGTGTAGTCCAATCATGCAGTGGGGACACGGGAAACCGTCTTATAAACCTTCACAGAAGACGACCCCATGAGGTTCGGCGGCGCACGGGTCACGCTCGTCAGGGGCTCCACATGTAACTTAGACTCCCCTAAAACGCTTATCCCAAGTAAGGCTGCAATAATATTGAATTAAGTATAAGCAAATATGCATGCGTGGAAACCCATTTTTCAATCAGGATCGAAGATTTTATCCACAATTCATCCTGACTCAAATATGACTGACAATAAAGCAGTAACTGAGGCTTTCTGGAAATCGGTAAATGAACGAGATTGGAGTTCTTTTCTAGAATATCTTACTCCAGACTGCGAATACGTTTATGCTAAGGCTAAGGGAAAGGAAGCGGTTCTGCAACGTTTCAACCAAGGTGGAGGAGTGGAGATGGATTTCTATCAAAAGGTTGAGCGAATTACTGCTGAGGGTGATGTTGTAATGATAGTAGTTTGGGTTGCTGGAGGTCTAAAGGTGGGTTTACGGTTCAGGTGTGTCTAAGATGTTCCCTGTGACGAGGTACGTGGATGACCGGATTAGTGGCTAGCGTGATAACTATGTATTCAGGCTGGAGACCGGGGAGATAGTTGCCGCCTACAAGGATGAGACGAAGCGTATGCAGTTTGAGGATAATTCTATCTACATTCTTTACAAAGCCATCTTCCGTCAATATTTTCTAGGCTCGAATAGTTATTACATTCTTCACAAAACCCAACGAAGCTTTTCCTATCCTCTGTATAACTGGAAGGATGCAACTGCAGTTTACTGTGTTCCCGAATCAGCAGGTGAAGTTCAGGTTCTACTCGGGCAATATCCGACTCGGAAATAATCCCTACGACGACGCCCTCATTTATCACAACCAACCTACGTATTTTTCTGTCACGCATCTTCTCAGCGACCTCTTGTATGCCTGCATCTTCACTTATTGTAATCAAAGGAGAACTCATTATCTCCCTAACCGCCGTGTTATTTGGATCTAAACCTGAGGCAACCACTTTCCTCATTACATCACGATCGGTAAAGATGCCAATATAATCGTCTCCGGTTTTTATCAAAATTGAAGATATGTCTCGTGCGGACATAATTCTTGTTGCTTCAACAACACTCGTTTCGGGCAAAATGCTGATAATGTTTTGAGTCATCAGGTCTTTAACTGTGATTATCTTCTCATCGCGCTCTAACGTACCGTCCATCTCCATTCTTTCAATTGTTTTCATCATATTTAATTATTTAATTTAAATAAGATATTTGTTTGAAGTATTTTTTTACTTTTTAGTAAACAGGAACAGGGCAAGCGACGTTTAATCATCCTCGATGAAATAAACGGTATGACACCTATTTATGGAATCACTCCCATCACATAACTAGGTTTAATGATTGTGAGAAAAACACTATCAGAACTCGCCGAAACAGAGATAATCAACCTTTCCTATGCCCCGAGAAGCGTCTTCAACCCTGTCGACCCAGCCAGCAAGATACTAGCCTACTTTAAAGACACGGGACACTACGAAGCAGTGGCCAGTGACGGAGCCAACACAGGCCTCATTACGGTACGAGACCTCCTAGGTTTAGAACACCCAGAAAGAACCAATATCAAGAGTGTCTGGCATCAGATTGGCGTCACGGATGTACACTACACTGTGTTACAAGCCGTAGAGACCCTTGTCGATAACAACGTGAGAGCCCTACCATTAGTAGAAAATGGCGAGATCAAAGGCATCATAAGCCAAGTGGACCTATTAAGAGAGTTAACCGAAGTCAACGAACTAGGACAAATAAAAGCCAAAGACCTCATGAGAACACCAGTAATCACTATTGACTCAAAGATCGGCAACGACCGTGCCCGCAGCTTGATGCTGGATAAAAAAATCAGCCATATACCCGTCACCACAGACGAAAAACTGAAGGGCATAGTGACCGCGGAGATACTGGTCCAAATCTTCATAGTCCCTGCTTCACGGATGACCACGGGACACCTGAGCGGTCAGATGGTGCCCAAGTTTTCAGGTCAAGTCAGCGGGGTAATGGACACCCAACCCCTCAAGTTGGGGCCGGAGGCGAAGGCCCTGGAAGTGGCAAGGGAGATGACTAGAATGAGCAAGAGCGCTTGCCTCATAGTTGAGGAGCGCGATAGAGTGCAGGGTATAATAACACCACGAGAGCTTCTGCAGCCTATTTATGATCTTCGAGGTGAGGCAGAGTTACCCGTCTATATCGTCGGGCTTACAGCAGATGAGGATTGGTTTGACGCCGCTGTCGCGGAGAATAAGATACGCCGCGTGGTGGAGAGGGCACAGAATATGCGTCCGTATCTTCATGAGGTAAGGGTTCAAATAGAGAGGCAGAGTACTGGCGGAAACCGTACGCTTTACGAGGTAAGAGCCCATATATACACAAAGCTAGGGGGCGAGACAATCCACGTTAAACAGGAGGGGTGGGATTTGTTGGAAGTATTTGATGATCTCACTCAAGCTTTAGACCAGATATTAAGAGATGAAAAACAGGAGCATGAGAAGAAAGCCAGGCATGGTAGACAGAGAAAGCCTAACGCCAACTTCAATCCTTAACCCGTCTAAACATAAGCCTCAGATTAACACCAAAATAAAAAGAGCAATTTATGAGCACGGAGCCCAGAGATCAAAGGAAACACGGAATATAATACTTATTATAGATATCAAAATAGTTGCATTGTTCCATATGAGGCAAGGATATTGAAATTCTCGATATAATTATCAAAAACTATCATATACATTTCACGAAAAGTGAGGTGAAGGCGTGCATATCCATCCAAATATTAAAGTATTTCTAAATTTAAAGAAAGCTTATTTTTTTGGTGAGCGTCTATTTTGAAAATAAGCAATAAGAATTAAAGGTATGAATAATAATCCCAGTAGAACAGGTATGGCGATATTCGGTTTTTCATTTTGAGCAGGGACCACTTGAAGAAGGCAGGGGAGAAGAAGATAATATGAAAATAGTAACATGCTTCTCTTCTATTATTTTAAAAGATAAACATTTTGAAAATAAAAGCGTGCGCCAAAAAAGGAAAAATATCGAAAATATCTAACTAGGGTAAACCGCATACCCGCAAACCCCTTCTTATCTATAATTTTATTCCCTCCTTCTTAGGAGTTTGATCTCATCTTTAACACATAAACGCTTAAACCAATATACTTATAAGTGGATAAGCACATAATATGTAATGTAGATAAGCAAGGTGAAACAAAGATGATGACAAGAGCAACAAACAGCGAAGGCATAAGACATTTTGCTTATTGGAAAAAAATCTAGCGCTTGGCACGCAAAAAAAATTGTTGGTGATTAAAGTGGGTAGAATCAGCGCGGTGCTCTCCGATGAGCTGGAGAAGAAGCTAAGGTTTAAGGCCATCGAGATATTCGGAGGAAGAAAGGGCGACCTATCCAGAGCAGTCGAAGAAGCCGTAAAAACATGGGTTACCACAGAAAAATAGGCAGAGCGAAATAAACCCCAAAAGAGTAGCACCAAATAGATAATGGGTCTAACCCCCCTCCGCACGCGGTACAAGATAAGCGTATTACCATAAGGAGCGCGCGCGGAACAAAACTGATTACCGTATTTTAGTAAACGGGCTAAAGTAAACGTAAAACGTGAAAGGAGAACAGAAATATGATAAATAGTATTCAGGAGCAAGAGACGCGCCGTTTAAACATTCTCGAAGGAATAATCGGTGGCTTAGCATACTCAAAGATCGCAATAAAACTAGGGGTTTCCCAATTGGTCGTGAAGAGAGACCTATATAGAATGCGGCACAACAGGGACCCAGAGCTCAAGCAGGCATACAGGGAGGCTCAGGAACAGGTCCAGGCGAAGAAACAATTAGTCGCTAGCTCACTCGGTGAGAGGTTCCACCGTATGACGGGGATGACCTTCAAGGAGAAGACGTTCAACAACATGATGAGCTTTTATAAACCTGAGCTCAGGAAGATACTTAACGCTGAAAACGAGTGCGCCGCGATTAGAGACCTGCCTAATAGTGTTAGAAAAACTTTGAAGCGTAATGGAATCATCGCTCAGGGATGGAAAACTCCCGAAATCACCGCACACGCCCGTACATATTTAACAGGTGTGCCATCTGCGAATAGCTAAACATGTATGAGCTTGAACACTTCCATATCTCTTCGAACGATGTGGGTGCAAGCAAAATGAATCAAATAATAAACAAAAAAGCCCAGGATATGCACAGTTTAAGGTTTGCATGCGCAGAGGTACGAAAACACCTACCACAAGACCTTCTATCAAAAGTTACGATGTTGCATCAAGATTCAGGATATGTAACCATAAGCCCAAGAGAACTATCGAGCCTTGATTGGCGTAATATGAATGACCATGTTAAACAAATGGGCGGTCTTTGGATCTCTAATGATAGATTCAGTCATTGGAGCATCCCTTTCTCCAGAACAAGATAAAAACAGCTTCTAAAAACGACGTATCTTTTCACGTGTACTTCTCTAAACACCAAAACACCCGGAAAAAATACACATACGAAGATGCTAACTAGATGAAGATGATTAGAAAAGACTGGAAGCCTTTGATATTGTTTTTTGCTTTTTATCGAGTTCCTTGATGAGAGCAAATAAATTCTTCATGTTATCTCTGCTGACTTTGAACTCATGGCCGTATGGACAAAAGTCATGGATAACGCCTTTCCCGTTATTTTCATTAAAAACCAGTGGATAAAGCCGGCATCCTTCAGGTCTGAAAGAGTATAGAGGATTTCGATTAACCCTTTGTTTTTCTCTACTCCCCCTCGGTTAACCTTAAAGATCACGCTTGCATAGTCATCATATGGACTCCTTCAGATCCTATCTCCTCAGAGACCTCTACCGGGACATAGAGAAGCTAGGCGGCCGCCTAGCCGAAGTAGAACCCCTCATCGACTGGGAAAAGTTCCGACCCATAATCCAGTGCCTCTTCGACAACCAGGGCCCCCAGGGAGGCAGACCCAACACGGCCCCCGTCATCATGGTCAAGATGCTGGTGCTCCAGGCCTGGTACGGGCTCAGCGACCCGGAGCTGGAGAGGCAGGCCGCGGACCGTATCAGCTTCCGCCGGTTCCTCGGCTACCCATCCACCATCCCTGACAGCACAACGGTCTGGCAGCTCAGGGAGCGCCTCGCCGAGACGGGCCGTGACAGGCTTCTCTGGGCGGAGCTTCAGCGGCAGCTGGACGAGAAGGGGTTCTGGGTGCGTAAGGGCGTCAGCCAGGACGCCAGCTTCATATCGGCCGACCCGGGAGGCTCAGGGCCCCGTGGGGAGGAGGCGGAGACTCGTCGGAGCCGGGATGGGGACTGGGCGAAGAGGCGGGAAGGGTCCACATTCGGGTACAAGCTCCACACGAAGGCGGACAACGACCATGGAATAGTAAGAGATCTAGAGGTGACGTCTGCTTCGGTGCATGACAGCAGGGTGGATCTCTCGGAGCCGTGTGAGGTGGTGTACCGGGACAAGGGGTACTTCGGTGTCAAGCCGCGGGGCTGGGACGCGACCCTGAAGCGGGCGTCGAGGGGTCATCCGCTGAGCATATGGGACCGGATGAGGAACGCCCGGATCAGCCGTAGGCGGGCTCCGGTGGAGAGGGTTTTCGCGGTCTTGAAGCGTGTGTTCCATGGTGGCCACGTGCTGGTGACGACGGTGTCTCGTGTGCGGGTGAGGGTGATGTTCTGCCTCATGTGTTTTAACTTGGTTCGGTTGCGAGGGCTCATGTAGCGTGGGCTGTGGGTCTGGTGGGCGGTAAGCGGGAGAACGGGTTAGGCGGGTCCAGCGGGGCCCTGGTGGAGGCTTCGGGGGCTCCTCTGGGCTTCCCGGAGGGGCCTGGATGGGGCTCTGGGTGGCTGGCTGGGGTCGCCGCGGCTGGCTTGGACGGCCTGTCGGGTGGCTAACAGGTCGCTGGGGGGATCCCCTGACAGAAAACGAAGTAAATCGGAATGCTCTAGATTAATTTAGATTATTCTTCCTAAGGTATCCTTCCTTCAGAGAACAACAACCCGATAAAAATGCGGGTAAAATCGGGCTAAATCACTCATCGAACAAGCCATAATTCTGAACCCAACACAAACCACTAGGTGGTCAAATGGAGCCCATGAGACTGAAAATCAAGAAAACAGCAAGCGGAACCTACTACATACCCAGCCTATCAATAAAACAACTAAGAACCCTCTCCAAACATACAAACGAAGATGGAAAATAACGAAAAACGAGCAGACCCTAATCCTAGAAGTCCAGTAACACGCCCCGCGCCGAAGGAGCGGGGCACCGAGGAAGCCCGAAGGGCGACCGTACACCACACACCATCTGCATATTATTCTTGACAACATCTTTTCTTTCTTACTGTGTGAGAAATTCAACATCAGCGTCCCATGTAACTAAGAAAAACCGTTCAGTCAGACCACCCCAAAAACCCTCATTCAGGGGGGGTAGACGAGAAAAGGGCGAACCGACGCCCCTTCCACCGAAAGAAGCCCCAGAAACACCCCTTTATGATCTAAACATATACAAAAGTGTCGTCCACCGAACACAAAAACGCACCCCAAAAACGCTAATCCAAGAAACAAAGAACATCCACAGCCCAAAATTTTTTTTCCTCTTATACCAAGTAACCTGACACACCCCCCAAAAAAAAGCCCCCGATCGGGCCCCAAAAACGCTTATTCCATGTAACCAGGAACAAGCCGCCTGAACCCTCGGCCGCCTACACGCTACTGCCTGCTAAGGTAGATCAGTATGGTGCTGGCCACCGTCGTGAACAGATCAGGCAGGAAATTAAAGTAACGAACAATCCTTATGCCCCCGGACCCGCCCGACACCGTCAACAGCACAGGGTTCGTGAAGAGGCTGTAGCTCAGCAGCGCCCCCGAGAGAAACACAAGCCCCAGCGTGAAGCTCGCCTTCGTCTGCCTGTACATGTCCACGTACGTCGCGAACAGGTACACCAGCAGTATCACGTTCACCGCCGAGATCAAGGTCTTACCCCGTATGTACGTCGACAGCTGGCTGCTGACGAGCCGAAGGTTCTCGTAGTCCAGGTCCTCAAGGTTCGGGTCGACCATGATCCTCTCGTCGTCCAGCAGACTGTACAGTATTCTCTCCTCGTCCAGGAGGAGGCTGTCCAGGTTACTCTGGACACTCACTATGAAGTACAACGCCATGATGGCCAGAGCCACCTGCTGCTTCCTGTTCATCCGCACCCCTAAACCTCACCGCCACTATTATCGTTATTTCCAATTCTGTTCCAAATCTCTTCAAAATCCCCGTAGCCGGCCTCCAACTCATGCGACAGGAAATATACCTTGCCGTACCGTGGGCCCATGCTCGTCACCAGCCCGTTCTTCTCCAGGATGTCCAGGTGGTGACGCACCGTGCGGTAGTCCACCCCCAAGACTTCGCAGAGCTGGTTGGCGTTCATGGGCTCCTCGCGTATCGCCACGATGAGCCTCGCCCTGTTGGGGCCGCCCCTGCTGCCCGCGATGAGCCACTGCAGCATGTGCTTCAGCACGCGGTTCCTGGTGGACATGAAGAGACCCAGCTAACACCTACTCACCTCTGTCAGTTTTTTAAAGTATACGAACAACCGATGAGACAGATTCTGTACAGATTCTGAAGAGAAACTGAAAAACCGTTTAAAACACGTCCACGGCACCAATACTCAGCGACATGAACCAAACAGACAATGAGGAGCCCACGGCCCTCACCAAGGCTCTTCGGGCTCTGAGCAAGGCGTTAAACTACGAGCCTAAACCCGAGCCCAGAGCCTCAGCCGTGAACGAGCCACCGCAGCCAGCGAGAAGATAACGAAAAGGAGCAGCAAGGCATGAACGTACTCGACTTCGCCGTCATGTCCACAGAGGGGCTCCGGGAACGCAAGTTCCGCTTTGCTCTAAACCTCGTGGGTATACTCATCGGCTGCGCCGCCGTGACCGGCCTCATCAGCATGTCTCAGGGCATGAAGACGAGTATAGTCGACGACATCAGCATCTTCGGAGCCACCACTGTACAGGTCTACCCCACCCTCGGAGGCGACGAGGCGTTCACCTCGCTGGACTGGCGAGACCTGAACAGGCTCCGAAGCATAGCCGGCGTCGAGGCCGCCGCCCCCGTCCAGGCAGGCAGGTACGGGAGATACGACTATAGGGGAATGACCTACAGCAACGAGGTAGTGGGCGTCGACGAGAACTACTTCATGGTGCACGGCGGCGAGAACGATGTCGAGGACGGGAAGCTCCTCACGCACAGCGACGGCGCCGCCGCTCTGCTTGGCTACAACGTCTGGAACCCCGACGACGAGGCCAGATACGGCGTCGGCGACAGGCTCAGGATACGATCAACGGTGGACGGCGACGAGGTCGAGTTCACCGTCCGAGTCGTAGGCACCCTCAAGAAGACCTCCGGGATGACCGGGGCCGGAGTCGACGACTACATCATAATGCACCTAGGCTACTTCGAGCAGGTGTTCGACACCCAAGGCAGGTACGTCGCCGTCGACCTGAAGGCGGAGACCATAGACGACGTCGAAGGGATCAAGCAGACCCTCGACGAGGACTTCGACAACCTGGGCTATCAATCGATGGACATGATCATGGAGGAAGTCAACATGATCACCGGCACAATCAACGCCGTCCTCGGCGGCATAGCGGGCCTCAGCCTCATCGTCGCAGGCGTCGGCATCATAAACACCATGACGGTGAGCGTCATGGAGCGCACCAAGGAGATAGGCACCCTGAAGGCCATAGGCGCCAAGAACATGGACATACTCGGCCTCTTCATGACGGCGGCTCTCATCACAGGCGTCATAGGCGGCGTCATCGGCGCCCTCTTCGGATTCACCATAAGCTACGTGATAAGCCGCTTCACGGCCATCCCCAGCGCCTCGTCGCCTTCCCTCGGCGTCCTCATCGTAGGGTTCGCCATGGTGACCTGCGTCATCAGCGGCCTCCACCCCGCGTGGCGGGCGTCCAAGCTGAACCCTGTGGAGGCGCTGCGCCACGAGTGATCCCCAGGCCCTCTGACGCATGGTGCATGCTGTTTTAAATGCCTGATACTGATCCTTTGATGGTTTCTATGAGTGAAGGCGAGTTCCAGGCCGAGATTGACTACGACAAGGATTACTTCAAGGAGAAGACGGGCCTCAGCCTCCGTGAGCAGTACCACAGGCTCCACCCTCAGGTCCTCAGATGCTTCGAGGACGACATGGTGAAGGTGTGGGGGAGGAAGTGGAAGGCCAACACCAACGTGGGCAAGCTCAGGGTCGTGCTGCTGCACCGCCCCGGCCCAGAGTTCCTCCAAGTTGGTAACCCGACGCCGTGGCCGCCCCACGAATACAGCCTCATAGCTTGGCGGATGAGCGAGAAGATGGAGCTCGACGAGCTGGTCGAGAGCCATGAGAACCTCGTCGACGCCTACAAGGCGGAGGGCGTCGAGGTGGTCGTCAGGAAGCCGGATCCGAACGACCCGCCGTACCAAGTGAAGGCCATCTACACGGACGACGTATGCCACCCCGCGGTCTACGGGCAGATCATCCTCAGGATGTACGACCACATCCGGAGGGGCGAGGAACTTCTCACCTACCAGACCCTCGCCGAGCAGGGGTGCCCCGTCGTCGGAATGATAATGGACAAAGGCATGGCGGAGGGAGGCAGCATAGGGTGGCTCGACGAGAAACACCTCATCATCGCGGTCCACTTCCCGCGGGCCAACACTAAGTAGCCCGAGGTCATGAGGGCAAACGAGTCAGGGCATATGCAGTTCGCACGCATCGTCAAGCTCCAGGACCCGGAGGTAGATGTACGCATCTGCCCCGGCTACGGCACGAGCCTCGGCACCAGCCACTACAGCCTCATCGACAGGCATACGAGCGTGCAGGACCCCCAGACGGTCGACCCCTACCTCAGGACGTGGATGGAGGCGGAGATGAACTGGGAGTTCATCAACCCGCCTTACGATGTCAGCGTCAAGGTGCACACGGGCGACCCGCGGATCCCCTTGGTGAAGCGGGCCCCCAACACGGGGGTCGTGCTGGAGCCGCGAAAGATACTCGTGCCCACGGGCAACCCGAAGGCCACCAAGTGGTTCGAGAGCATCGGCGTCGAGGTCGTGGAGGTCGATGTACCCACGCTGGTGAGGCCCCGTAACAGCGGCAGCATCAAGTGCACCTGCGGCGGCATCCTCCGGGACCCCGAGCCCAAGAGCTACTGATCCCCCGGTACCAGTTCAACGCCTCCAATTTCTTTTCAAACCGTTTTCAGCGCATGCAAGACCCAATGGGTATGGGGAATGGGGGCTTACTGAGTGCTACGGCATCTAACGTTTCTCGCGGTACTCGTGTAGTCTTCTCTCAAGCTCCTTATCGTTTAGGGCGAGTATCTCCACGGCCAGCAGGGCGGCGTTTCTGGCGCCGTCGATGGCTACGGTGGCGACAGGTACGCCTGTGGGCATCTGGACGATGCTTAGGAGGCTGTCGAGGCCCCCGAGCTTGACGTCCTTGGGTACTCCGATGACTGGTTTGATTGTTTGGGCGGCTACTGCGCCGGGCAAAGCCGCCGCGAGGCCGGCCACACAGATGTATACGTCGGCGTCGCCGTTCTTGACGTATGAGGCGAGCCTCTCCGGGTTCCTGTGCGCAGAGATTACGTTGAGCTCGCAGGGTATGCCGAACTCCTGGAGCATCTGGACCGCCTTCTCGCCTTGCTCGGCGTCCGACTCGCTGCCTATTATAACGGCTACCTTGGTCATGGTGATGGCTTAGATGGTAGGGCTTTAAGTATTGTTCTGGGCGACGTTCCCGGCTACCTGGAACTCCATGTGTTAAAATTCTGGATATGGATGGAATACGAAGCTTCAGCTGGCAGGGTCTTACGATCTCCTTCGCGTCTTCGCTTTTCTTTCCGAAGGCGTTTTTGTGGCATGGAGTAGGATTCTTTTATCGAAACCAATAATATTAGCCGCAACCATAATCCCTTCAGAGGTTTTTCTTCTATGAAAACTAAGAAGAAACTAACGACAAGCTTCGGCTCTCCAGTCGACGACGACCAGAACAGCATGACGGCCGGCACTTCGGGCCCAGTGCTGATGCAGGACGTGCACCTCCTAGAAAAGCTGGCGCACTTCAACAGGGAACGCATCCCGGAACGAATAGTTCACGCAAAGGGCGCGGGGGCATACGGCTACTTCGAGGTTACGAACGACCTCAGCGGTTACTGCAAAGCCAGGTTCCTGTCGGAAGTAGGAAAGAAGACCGAGGTAGTCGCCAGGTTCTCCACGGTCGGCGGGGAGAAAGGGTCTGCGGACGCGGAGAGGGATCCACGGGGCTTCGCGGTCAAGTTCTACACCGAGGAGGGTAACTACGACTTCGTCGGGAACAACACGCCGGTCTTCTTCATAAGGGACCCCATCAAGTTCCCTGACTTCATACACACGCAGAAACGTAACCCGGTGACGAACACGAAGGACCCTGACATGTTCTGGGACTTCCTCTCGCTCACCCCGGAGTCGATACATCAGGTCACGATCCTCTTCTCCGACAGGGGGACGCCCAAGACCTTTAGGCACATGAACGGATACAGCGGCCACACCTTCATGTGGTACAACGACGAAGGCGAATACGTGTGGGTTAAGATCCACTTCATAACGGCGCAGGGAATACAGAACCTGACGAGCCCAGAGGCGACAATACTCAAGGGTAAAGACCCTGACCACGCCACGAGAGACCTGTTCGGAGCCATCGAGAATGGAGACTACCCAGCCTGGAACGTGAGCGTCCAGATAATGAAGCCAGAAGAGGCGGAGAACTACAGGTTCAACCCCTTCGACATAACCAAGGTATGGCCACACGGCGACTACCCCCTGATCCCGCTGGGACGGATGGTGCTGAACAGGAACCCTAAGAACTACTTCGTCGATGTAGAGCAGGCGGCATTCTCTCCAGCCAACCTCGTGCCCGGGATAGCTCCGTCGCCGGACAAGATGCTTCAGGGAAGGCTGTTCAGCTACCACGACGCCCACAGGTACAGGCTCGGGGTCAACTACACTCAGTTACCCGTCAACAGACCGAAGGCCATGACCATGAACTACCAGAGGGACGGCCTCATGCGGACGATGACTGAACACGAGGGAAGCCCCAACTACTACCCGAACACGTTCGGTGGACCAGAACCAGACATGGCCGCCAAGTGGCCTACCTATGAGATAAAAGGCAAATGGGGTAGATACGCATACGTTCACCCCAACAGCGACTTCGTGCAGCCAGCCGCTCTCTACAACAAGGTGATGACGGACGTCGACCGCGCCCACCTCATCAGCAACATCGTTGAGCATCTGGGGAACGCCAAGAAAGAGATACAGGTACGTCAGACCGTGTTGTTCTACAAGGTGGACCCAGATTATGGTACACGTGTAGCCGACGGGCTTGGTCTCGACGTGGCTGAGGTTAAAAGACTCGCCAGTGACTAGATTTCATCCCTTTTTCTTTTCCAAACACAACGATTAGTAAATGGATAACATCTTCGTGTGTGCATACAGATCATATTCTTCACTTAGTGAAAAAATTGGTTATTTATGGTTAGTAATTGGGTATGTGTAGTTCATAGTATGCTCTTGGATGCTTACAGGCTGGGCATTCCTCGGGAGCCTCCTTTCCGTGTGTATGTATCCACAGTTCAGACAGTGCCACTCCACTTCCTCGTCTCTCTTGAACACTGTACCCTTTTTCACGTTCGCCAAGAGCTTCCTGTAGCGTTTCTCATGTTCTTCCTCGACCTCGGCTATCTCTTTGAAGCTCTCAGAAACGTCATCGAAGCCTTCTTTATGGGCGACCTTCTCGAACTCGGGGTATAGTGTCCCCCACCAAGCTTCTCACCCTCCGCCGCCTCCAGCAGGTTTTCCGCCGTGGTACCGATCTTACCCGCCGGGTAGGATGCAGTGATCTCCACCTCTCCACCCTCAAGGTACTTGAAGAAGACCTCGGCGTGCTCCTTCTCGTTTGCAGCCGTCTCCTCGAAGATACGCTGTATCTGGACGTAACCTTCCTTCCTTGCTACGCTAGCAAAGAAAGTGTACCTATTGCGTGCCTGGCTCTCCCCTGCGAAAGCTTTCAGCAGGTTTTTCTCTGTCTTAGATCCTTTTAGACTTGGCATCTTTATCACCATGAATACCCATCTATCGGATTATTAAAATCAACTCAAAACCCATGTATGCACATAGTTTTATCCATATTGACCATATTCGTTGATGGGCTAGATGAAGAAAAAATTCGCCTGGGGTATAACCGGTAGCGGAGACGAGATAAAAGAGATCCTAGAAACCATTACCAAATTCAACGAGGACCACCCAGATGTTGAGACAAGGGTCTTCATGTCGAAATCAGCTGAGCAGGTACTCGCCTGGTACCGTATCCTAGATAAAGTGAAGGCCTCCTTTAGCAGAGTCAGAGGTGAGTCCTCTCCAAACACGCCGTTCCTAGCGGGTGAACTTCAGGCAGGCAAATACGATTTTTTAGTCGTGGCTCCTACGACCTCAAACTCTACAACCAAGATAGCCTTGGGCATAGGTGATACTTTGATCACTAACGCTGTAAACATGGCAGTCAAAGCAAATGTGCCTGTGCTTGTTTACCCCTGTGAAGTCGGGGAAGCCGAAAAGGTCACCATACTACCCAACGGAGATGAGTTGAAACTATCTATCCGTGAAATTGACTCAAAGTATATCAAGATGCTTGAAGAAGACCCGGGCATAAACGTAATCCATAGCATAGACGAGTTAAAACAGACTCTTGAGAAAGTCTATAGAATGTGACTCTTGAATGCATGCTCCCTAGATACGGTTGATATGTCACTGATGCTTGCTTCATCTTACCTCTTTCCCTATCTATAACGTAAGTATGGATGGCCTCTTTGGGTATGGATATAAAGCTCTCAGACACTGCTGGAAACGTCTAACGGGTAAATGTTTAACTTGGGTAATAGCTAGACCCCCCTCCCCCCTTATACTATAATGTTTATCAATGAATAACCCGTTTTTGAGCTTATTCTATCCGAACTAGTACCTAATAGCCTTCTATCTAACCTTACAATAACTAACATTAGATGACTCATGGAGCATGCGTGCATCATATAGGCAGTCGTACTTTGATTTCTGGTATGCGTTAGCCAGATGGAATGCAAACACGTTAGAGTCAAAGAACAAAGTCAAGGTGAAGTGAGGATAAAATCTTCCTCCCATATGCATGCATTTTTCCCATTAGACCGTTATTCGTATATTAGTTCAAAAAAAGATTAATTAGGCATATCAGAAGTGGAGATAGATGCCGTCATGCATCGAAAAGGTGAAAGTAATGAGGATTTTAATGTTACACGTCGATCGTTTTATCAGTACCATCACTAAAAAAGGGAGATCCAAGGTCATTGAGGACGTCAACCCTGACTCTAAAACTACGGATGTGAACGAGGCTCTCCTCGTATTAGTCAGCGTAGAGAAAAATGACGAATCCAGTCATGAAATCATAGTAAAAAAGGCGGTTAACGAGATCTCGGAACATGCTAGGAGACTGAAGGTTAGTAGGATAGTTCTACATCCTTTCGCTCATTTATTCGCTGATCTCAGTAAACCAGAGACTGCTTTAAAGATATTAAAGCTCTCGGAAGAAGGACTTATACAACGTGACTTTGAGGTTACTAGGACACCTTTTGGTTGGTTTAACTCATTGGAGTTAAAGGCCAAAGGACATCCATTATCACGGGTGGCAAGAGTGATCTCCCGTAGTTAAAGAATGGGAATGTGAGACTATTAATTTTAGATTTAACGAAAAAAATCCATAAAGATTTGGATAAAATTATGGATAGGCTTACTCAGGATATAATCAGTGATTTGGTTAAACCCCATAAAATTATAGATTCATGTATGGGTTTGTTCTACGACCATAAAACTCAACATGATCAATGATACGATTTTAGGGGGAATAAACAATACAGACGTTTGATTTTGAGTACTGGTCTAGCCTAGACTCACGATACATAATTCTAACAATAGAGGCAGAATCGCAAACAGAAGCTGTAAAAGAATTCAAGAACAGACACCCACATAAAAAATACAGACTAATAGACCCGCTAGATGAGTAATCAATAGAACAATCTAACGGTAAAAGTGAGATAAAATTATGGCATACATACAATGCGCTTTCACGAACGCAGTTTATTCCTGATTTTTCCTGAAAAGAACTATGGATAAGTAGAGTAAGAGTATACTATACCCAGTCAATATCATAATATCCGATAGAATTACCTCTGCAGTCTCAACCATTGTCGCTCTAAGAGCCTCAACAGAGTATGTCAAAGGCAGTAACCTAGCCAGATACCGTAACGCCGTGGGCATCCTCTCCAGTGGCAGGAATATACCGCAAAGGAATATCATTGGGAATCTGAAGTAGTTGCTTAGCGTCTGCGCCTCAAACACCTCCTTGACCGAGACCGCTACCAATGCACCTAGGGCGGAGTGGACTATCGTGGTTAATAATAGGACCACGGTGAAAGCGAGTAGGTTCGTGATCTCTGCCCCGAGGAACAATGTTGTGAGTAGGGTCATTATCGTGGATATTACTAGTCCGAATATTGTACCACCGAGTATTTTGCTTATTAATATGCTAGCGAGAGTGATAGGTGCGAGTTGAAGCCTCTCGAGGGCTCCTACTCGTTTCTCGAATGTTATGACTATTGCCTCCATGCTGGTGGTCCCAAATAGGGCTGCCATGGCAATGAGACCGGGAGCCAAGTCTGTTAATCCCTCGGGGTTCCGTAGACTGAAGCTGAGCGCCAACACTATGGGGAAGAGTATACCCCAGCTGATATTGGGTGGCTTGAAGTAGTATGCCTTGAGATCTTTCTCTACTATAGCCAAGATACCTCCGAGTTCTTCTATGATGCTCATCTTTTTCCCTCCTTTTCCATCCTCATCGATTCCAGTGATAGCCCTGTAAGTTGGATGAAGGCGTCTTCGAGTCCTGGTTTGACGGTTTGAATATCATGTATGGTTATCTTCTTCTCAGTTGCTATCTCCATGACTCTGGATAGGGCTCCCTGAATATCTTGGGTGAGTATGGATATTTCGCCGTGGCTCAGCATGATATTCTCGGCTTGTATACCTTGCAGGTCATCTGGGGCTAGTCTTTGTTCGTTGGCTATTGATATTTTTAGTAACGGTGTATCTTGAACTATATCTCTTAGGGCTTCTGGGGTGTCCACCTCGACAATCCTCCCCTTCACCAATAATGCTATCCTGTCGCAGAGCTGCCCCGCCTCCTCAATATAGTGGGTGGTGAGGAAAATCGTTACACCGCTCTCGGTGAGTTCTAGTATGACCTGTCTTAAGTTTCTAGCGCTCAGAACATCAAGCCCAGATGTAGGCTCATCCAGGAATACTATTTGGGGTTCATGGAGCAGGGCGGCTGCTAGAATCGTGCGCCTTTTCAGGCCTTTTGATAACTTGGCGAAGCGTCTGTTAGAGTATTCGTTGAGCTGGAAGGTATCGAGGACCTTTTGGATTCTTTGCTCTCTTCTAATGGATGATATATGGTATAGTTTGGACACGAATCGTAGGTTTTGGCTTATGGAGAGTTCATCGTATAGGTTTGAGCTCTCTGGGACAACGCCTATTCGCTTCTTAACCTCTCTGGGTTCCTCGACTATATTATATCCGGAGACGTAAGCGGAGCCGCTTGTTGGCTTTGTGAGTCCTACCAGCATCTTGATAGTAGTAGTCTTTCCTGCTCCATTTGGTCCTAGAAATCCAAATACCTCCCCCTCCTTGACCTGGAAGCTTATATTGTCTACTGCCAAGGTCTTGCCCCAGGATTTAGAGAGCTCTTTTACATCAATAGCCACCATGAGTTATCATCACTACACGATATACTTCTGTAATCGTTAGCGTGGTTATTTAGACCTGTTCGCTGCCTTCAACTCGTCAGCGTCTTTTTGAGTGGGTTAGCGTTCCAGACGGATCTCCAGTGTTCGATCAATCCGTCCCTTGCTTTGAATAGGTGAACAGCTGTGATCTTGAAGCTTTTCCCCTTTCCTGGGATTCTCATGAATTTTCCAAGTATGCATGCGTGATTCCAGTCAAAACGAGTGGTAGATACTCAGTCATGAATAGACTTACGGTGAAGTGAGGATAAAATCTTCGACCCTGATGCATACTTATTCTAATTTCAATATTTTTGCAGCGTTACATGGAATAAGCGTTTTTTTTGGTGGGGGTTAATTAGGTTTCGGTGGCTGTGAGGTGGTGTGCTTGAAGTGTGACGTTGTCGTTGACGAACTGTATTCTCTTGTCTTCATAGCGTGTTCGCCTATCGTTCTCGTTGATTCTCCTCAGAGCCGCTACGGAGTGGTTTGCCAGCGTCTCGATGAGTCTGGCGTCGTACTGGTTGAAGGCGTTGTCTTCGCAGCTTTCTACGTTTATGACGCCGATGATCTCGCCGTAGCTGCTCATGTCGATGCCGTAGAAGCAGGGCCGATGATCCTTGGGTATGTGACGAAGACATGCATCTCCTGGCCCCCAGCGTATACGCCGAATACACCGCACTTCTCTCGGGCCCTCACCCGAGCTCCTCCATAATCTGGTCCACGGTCATGAGGTCGAAGTCACCGAGGCTGGCCTTGCCGCTTATGACCTCGTAGGACGCGACGCATCGCTTGGAGACCTCGCGGACCACGGGGCTGGGGATGACTGGGGGCTCGCCGTCCCCCATGTAGCCGATGCGGCGGAGGTAGCTGCGAAGGAACTCCTTGTCCAGGCACGTGGCCTCCTGGGGCCTCCCGGGCTCGTAGAACTTCTGGGCCCAGTACCGGGCGCTGTCGTGGGTGGGTGGCTCGTCTATCTGGATGAGCCCGTCACCCAGTCGACCGAACTCCAGTTTGAAGTCAGGTATGATGAGGCCCCTGCCCTTGGCGACGCCCCGGTACTTGTCGAAGAGCCTGAACGTGGCCTCCTCCAGCTGGTCCCACTCGTCCCTCGTGACGAGCCCGGCGTCCATGGCCTCCCCCTTGCTGATCTCCATGTCGTGTCCGGACTCCTCCTTGGTGGTGGGCGTCAGGATCACCTCGGGGAGCTCCTCCGCCATCACCAGTCCGTCCGGCAGCTCCACGCCGCTGATGACCCTGGCGCCCTTGCTGTACGCCCTCCAAGCGGACCCGTAGAGGTAGGCTCGGCACACCCACTCCACGTCCACGCGCCTAGCCTTGACGACCTTCATCGTCCTGCCGTCCAAGACCTCCATGAAGTGGTTAGGGAAGACGCTCCAGGTCTCCCTGAACCAGTACTCGCTGAGGGCGTGTAGGCTCTCGCCCTTATGCGGGATGAGCGTGGGGTACACGACGTCGTAGGCCGATATCCTGTCGGTCGTCACGATGAGCATGTGGTCCCCCATGTCGTATACGTCGCGTATCTTGCCGCGCCTCGGAGAAGGGTTCCCGTCGAAGAGGTCGCTGGCCTCCAGGACCTCGACCCTGCCGTCCCCGAGGGGGTCATCCACCATATAGGAGTTCTTCATAGAGATCAACACCCATGAAACTTACACGCATAGAGCATATCCGGTTATATTTAGAGTTTCTTTTAACATCATCATGCAACATTAACAGGGGTGAAGCAAAAACTTCAGAGAAAAAGGATGCGGATAACTTACTTTGTACGTGTTTTCTTAAGGCACTGAAAGCAGACTCTCTGTTCCTGGTCTCCGCAGTACTCGCAGAAGTTTTTACCGCAGACCTTGCACTTCGTGATGAAGTCCTCCAGCTCGCCACAGATCTGACAATTCATGGTCGTTACTCAATATCGAGGCGTGAACCATAATTCAAGCTTTTCTACGGTGCCATCGCACCGTGATAGGCGACGCGGCAGGTAAATTAATCTTGACATCCAATGTTAAGTAACCCATGTTCACCGCCCGACCCTACAGCCAGAGAGCCATCATAAAGGACAGGACACCCGAGCAAGTCTATGAGACTGTTAGGTCATGGCTCGCGATGAACAGATGCAGCTTCCAACAAGCTACGCCCCCCACCTACATAGAGACGGTGTACAGAGCCAGCCAGCCCCCCATCCAGGTCGGGCTCAGAGACGACTACCCAAAAGACATGGCCATAATGATGACGGCCTTCGGCCGGGACACCGTCCTCCAGATAGTCGTGACCCAGCGGGAGCCACGGTTCAAGGACAAGGGGTACCTCTACTGGGGCAGCCGCATCGAGGGCCTACTGTGGGAGCTTGAGACGCCGCCCACCAGAGAACAGGTCCTCAGCCTTTACCCCAAGGAGATGGTGAACAAGGAGATAAGGACCAAGTTCAGG
>Ga0268279_1000437_pt1 | contig 26337 bp, 13 predicted proteins | sample saktaG_6_FD_190142 | JGI IMG/M metagenome (GOLD analysis project Ga0268279, IMG submission 190142) | Saline water microbial communities from Sakinaw Lake, British Columbia, Canada - sak_2010_1_5_80m | ecosystem: Environmental > Aquatic > Non-marine Saline and Alkaline > Saline ...
GTTCGTGCGACGGAATTACCCGAAATTTGTGATTGGGGAGTGAGGCAGGAGACAGGATTGGTGGACAGGAGAATGCGATCATGAGCATACCCTACGGATATCGAAAGCAGTGGATGCCGGCATGCGTCACGGCTGTGCTGCTTTGCTCCTCCGTTTGTGCCCGGGCGCAGGTGATGGTTCCCGTGCAACAGCCGCGGCTGAGTCCGGCCGGGTGCCATGCTCATTTCACGGACATCACGATCGTGGCACGCGATGAGAAGACCGCCATCATCCAGTTCGACATCGCATGGTCCGGTTCCTGGCGTCACGATGTCAACCACGACGCGGTGTGGGTTTTCTTTAAGGCGCGGCTCGACGGCCAGACGGAGTGGAAACCGGTCCGGCTGGCGGCCGACAAAGTGCTGAATCCGATGGGGTACGGACAGAAGGATGGCCTCACGCTGGATTTCATGGTGCCCGCCGGCGACGACGGCTTTGCAGGCCTGTTCGTGCGGCGCGCGGATCACGGCATGGGCAACGTAGACGCCACCGGCCTGACGGCGATCTGGGACCTGACGGCTCTGCCGGAGATCAAGAAGGACACGAAGGTGGCCATCAAGGCCTACGGACTCAGAATGGTGTATGTTGCTGAAGGTTCCTATTACCTGGGCACCGGCGGCGACGAGACCTATGCCTTCTATCAATGCCAGCCTAAGAGAAAGCAGGCCGCCGAAACAGAACGGATCGTCAACGCCACATCCACGATGGTGGTGCGGGAGCAGAGGAACCTCGACGTGGAATTCCCTCCGTATCATGTCACCAACTCCGCCGCGATCCCGACTGGCAAACAGCCGGGCAAACTCTGGGCGCGCGGCGCCGAGCCGGAGGAGGGCGGCGAGATTCCAGCCACGTTCCCCAACGGCTACAAGGGGTTTTACATGATGCTCGGACCGATCCCGCAGGCCGCATACGCCTACTTCCTCAGTTCCCTGCCGCCGGAACTGGCCACGTATCATCACGAAGAAGGCAACCACGCCACGGACTCCGGATGGGCGGGATCCATCGCGAAGGTTCCGAATGACACCGAGTATCCCTATCAGTTCTTTCACGGCCGCCTGAAGAGCATCTGCACCTGGTGGCTCAAGTGGGATGACTGCGCGACGTTTGCCGCCTGGGCCGGCCTGCGGCCGATGACGGAACTGGAGAACGAAAAGGCCCTGCGCGGGCCGCGATACCCGGTGCCTTCCGAGGCGGGTCACTCGTTCTGGGGTGGCAGTTATGGCGGCGGCCGGTATAATGCGCATCCGCGCGAGATGGAGGTCACGGTCGCCACACCCGCCGGCCGCGCGTTCAAGGGCACGCACGGGAATGGCATCGCCACCAACTGGCCGGCGGACTGGCCCAAGAAGGATGCCGTGGGAACGGGCGTGCGCAACGCCCAGGAGGCCGCCTGCGGATTCACGGAGATTGCGGGGCCGTTCTGGTGCGCCTCCTGTCGCATCGAATCCAATCTCAATGATCCGGAACGTGGCAAAATTTACGGCTTCCGCGCCGCGCGCACGGCGCCGGAAGAGGCGAAGTCGAACACGGTGAAGGGCCAGGAAGAATCGAGCCCGATGTTGCAGGGATTGCCGGGAAGCTGTGATGAGTAATTGGCGTGCAAGACTGCACGGCCGCACGGGTCTGACCGGTCGGATGGATCCGACATGTCAGTTGATAGGAGGATAGGACGATGAAAGATCAACGTGAAACGGGAATGAGACGCTTGCTGTCATGTGGATTGGCCGTTGTGCTGCTCGCCGCCGCGCCGGCGCGGGCGCAGGTGCAGGTTCCCGTGCAACAGCCGCGGCTGAGTCCGGCCGGGTGCCATGCTCATTTCAAGAACATCACGATAGTTCCGCGCGACGGGAAGTCGGCCATTATCCAGTTCGATATCGCGTGGTCCGGTTCCTGGCGACACGACGTGAATCACGATGCCGTGTGGGTCTTTTTCAAGGCGCGGATCGACGGCCAGACGGAGTGGAAACCGGTCCGGCTGGCGACCGACAAAGTGCTCAATCCGACGGGGTACGGACAGGAGGACGACCTCAAGCTGGATTTCATGGTGCCCGACGGCGATGATGGCTTTGCAGGCATGTTCGTGCGCCGCGCGGATCACGGCATGGGCAACGTAGATGCGATCGGCCTGACGGCGATCTGGGACCTGACGGATCTGCCGGAGATCACGAAGGACACGAAAGTGGCCATCAAGGCATACGGACTCCGGATGGTGTATGTCGCCGAAGGTCCCTATTACCTGGGCACGGGCGGAGACGAAACCTATGCCTTCTATCAATCCCAGGCAGAACAGAAGCAGGCCGCCGAGACGGAACAGATCGTCAGCGGCGAGGCAACGATGATCGTCCGGGAATCGCAAGACTTCGTGCCGCAATACCCGCCCTATTACGTTACCAATTCGGCCGCGATCCCGACCGGCAAGACCCCGGGCAAGCTCTGGGCGCGCGGCGCCGAACCGGAGGACGGTGGCGAGATTCCGGCCACGTTCCCCAACGGCTACAAGGCGTTTTATATGATGCTCGGACCGATCCCGCAGGCCACCTACGCCTACTTCCTCAGTTCGCTGCCGCCGGAACTGGCCGAGTATCATCACGAGAAGGGCAATCACGCCACGGATTCCGGATGGGCCGGGGTCATCTCGAAGGTGCCGAATGACACCGAGTATCCTTATCAATTCTTCCACGGCCGCCTGAAGAGCATCTGCACCTGGTGGCTCAAGTGGGATGACTGCGCGACGTTTGCCGCCTGGGCCGGCCTGCGGCCGATGACGGAACTGGAGAACGAGAAGGCATTGCGCGGGCCGCGCTACCCGGTGATCAACGAGGCGGCGCATTCGTTCTGGGGCGGCAGCTATGGCGGCGGCCGGTACAACGCCCATCCGCGCGAGATGGAGGTTACGGTCGCCACACCCGACGGCCGCGCGTTCAAGGGCACGCACGGGAGCGGAGTCGCGACCAACTGGCCGTCCGACTGGCCCAAGAAGGATGCGGTCGGTACGGGCGTGCGCAATGCGCAGGAGTGCGCCTGCGGAATCACCGAAATCAAAGGGCCGTTCTGGTGCACCTCCTGCCGCATCGAATCCAACCTCAACGATCCGGAACGCGGCAAAATCTACGGGTTCCGGGGCGCGCGCACCGCGCCGGAAGACGCGAAGATGAACACGGTGAGGAACGAACAGGAATCGAGCCCGGTGCTGCAGGGGTTTCCCGCGAACCGGGAATAGGGAGCAGGTGTCAGGTGTCAGTTAAGCCGCTGGCGCGAAGCGCCAGATGGACCGAAAAATGAGCAATGAACGTCCAACAACCAAATGCCGAGCACTCTTCATTGGGAGTTGGATGTTGGAAGTTGGTTTTTGAGCGTTGAGCGTTGGGCGTTGAAGTTGGTTTCTCGGATCAGAGGGTTTCCTGACACCTGAAACCTGACACCTGAACACTTGACGAGAGTGTGGTTCATAGCAAACAAGGAGACAACGGATGAAGCAAGATTTGATGCGTTTCGTGTCCATGATGATTCTATTGCTGGCGACCGTGCCTCTGCCGGCCCAGGAGGCTGTCCCGGTGCCGACCTCCTATGGCGAGGCGAGCAAGGTGGATACGCCGATTCTGCGGGTTCCGATGCTCACCAAACCGCCGCAAATTGACGGCATCATGGCGCCGGGGGAATGGGATGACGCGGGGGCGCTGTCGGCATTCCGGTACGACATTCACTTCGGCATGTTCGTATTCCTCGCCCCGCACCAGACGCAGCTCAAGCTGTACGCGGGCTACGACCGCGAGAACCTGTATTTATGCCAGGTGTCGCCCGTCTATCCGGAGGACTCCTGGCTCAAGGCCCGCGGCCGTTTTCCGGACACGCTGATGCATCCGATCTACGGCATGCTCTATGACGACCACACCGAGCTTGAAATCCGCCCGGTCGAGGATCTCGCGCTGGGAAATAAACTGGGGTTGCTGCGCTGGGACGTCAACCCCATCGGCACGGTCTGCGACTGGCACTACAGCACAGCAGGCGGCCAGGATTACAAGTACACCTCCGGCGCGGAGATCCGCACCGTGGCGGACGGCAAGACCTGGGTGATCGAGTACCGGATTCCGCTGAAGGCGCTACGCTACGGCCCCTACGGCGGCAATGACGAGAACGGCCGGCCGCTTGTGGCGATTCCGCCCACTGAGGGGACCGCCTACCGGATCTGGTTTGCGCGCGGCATCGGAGGCAATGGCGCGTTCTTCAACAACTTCGATGATACGGACTGGTTGACCACGCAGACCAAACTGATCTTCGACTCGAAGTCGCCGGTGTTCCAGCTTAACGAACTGGGCCGGATTATGGACAACCAGATTGACCTCCAGATAACGCTCAAGAACCACAATACCCGGTCGGAAACGGTACGACTCGGCTTCCACGTCGAGAGCGCGGAAGGGCCGGTCTATTCGAGCTTCAATTCCCCGGAGACCGCCGACGGGCTGATCGAACTTCGGCCAGGCGAGGTCAAAAAATTGCGTCTCCGCTCCGCGACCCCCAAGATGACGCTCGACGGCAATGTGCTGTGGTTCGATGTGCGCAGTAAGGGCGAGCCAGCCAAGATTCTTTTTCAGACCCGCCTGACCAAGTTCCACCTCATGGACGGCGGCATGGCCGGCAGCCCGGCGCAGCCCTTCCGTGAGCGGCGCCTGGATGTCATCAAGACGCTGCGGCCGGAGCGCATACCGTACTTCGATTTCCGGGTAGAGGTCTCGCCCTACACCAAGCGCCTGTCGGCCGTGCTGGACCGCGGCATCGTGGGGGTGAAGGAAGAGGTAATGACTGCGGTCGAGGCCCAATTGATCGTCAAGAACATCTTCGAGGGCGAGGAAACGGACGTTCACGAATCCACGGCGCCGATGATCGGAAACTTCGCCGTTTTTGAATTGGATGCGACGAACATCGTTCCGGGAGAAGTATACGAGGTGACCGCGCTGCTGTTCGACGAGAACATGAAGATCGTCGGCGAGCAGACCGAGAAGGAACCCTTCATCAAGCTCAATTCGGGTGTCAACCCCCACACCAGCGCCACACGCAGCGACACGTTCAACGTCTTCCCCTGGGCGCAGACGACGGTCGCGAGCGAGAACCGCGCGCGGGAGGACTTCACGGCGCTGAAGAAAGCGTCGTCCTACGTCAGGTTCGACAGTTTCCAGGTCTCCCCCTGGATGAACAACAAGGTGGGTCTGATGGACGAGGTGTGGGAGCCGTTCACCCCGATCCGCGTGACCGACAACGGGTTCGAGACGCTGAAGCATCGCTTCACGCTAGACGCGTCCGGGCTCCCCGCGCAGATCGACATTCTGCCCGACGCGCGCGAGCTGCCGCTTGAACTGCGGGCGGACGCGAAAGCGCCAGCCGACGTCCTGCAGGCCATCGGCCGCGGCGCGCAGTTCCGAGCCCCGATGCGCCTCGAAGCCGTCGTGGACGGCAAGCGCGTGCCGGCCAAGGTGACGACCCCCGCCAAGGCGATCCGGGCCGGGAAGAGCGAAATCGAGTATGCGTCCGCCCTGGAGATCGCCGGGATACCGGCGGAACTCAAGATCCGCTACGATTGCGACGGTTCGATGCGCGCCTCGTTGCGCTACGGCGGCGACGCGCCGGTGAAAATCGAGCGCATGGAACTGGTGGCGGACGTTGCCGGAACTGTGGATATGGCGTTCTCCGATACCGGGTCGAGCATGAATGACACCGACGCGGACCGCGGCGAGTGCAGTCTGCCGAACAAGCCCGGGGTGCTCTGGGACAGCACGATGACGAGGATGGAGCTGTTCTATTCGCGGTTTGTGCCCTCATTCTGGTTCGGCAGCGCCGACCGGGGCTGGTCGTACTACTGCAACAGCGATGGCGGCTGGATTCTGGACCGGGACGGTTCGACCATGCAACTGGAACGGGACAAGGCCGGGAACGTGACCTGGCGCGTGGCGTTCGTGAACCATCCGGCCGAGATCAAGGGCCGGCGCGTGATCGATTTCGCCATTCTCACGCATCCGGCCAAGCCCAAGCCGGAAAACTTCCGGAAGCACGCATGGCACTATACCGTCGGAAAGATGTGGGCGCAGGCGGAAATCCACGCCACGGCCAACTGGAACGCGTCGGCAGACGTTCTGAGCTACCTTGTCGATGACAGCCGCCTGCGGTCGTGGTGGCATACCGCGGCAGGCGCGTCGCAGCAGGCGCCGGACGACCAGCGCCCCGTCTGGCGCAACGATTCCCCGCCCTATTGGCGCTACGGATTCGGCGGCGGCGCGGCCGCCCTGGACCTGCCGGCGATGGACCGGCTGTTCGAGGACAAGGCCGCCTTCTACCTGGAACGGATGATCAGCTTCGGTCGGCGGGTCGGCTGGTGGATGCACGACTATTCGCCGATTTCCGCGTCGGATAACGTGTCCATGGAGGAGGCGAATTTCCGTCCGTTGGACCAAGTCGGCAAGAACGAATTGCCGTGGCACCGCGGGTTCCTGGCATTCCACATGCGCGACCTGTACAAGCGGCTGTCCCGCGTGCACTTCGCGAGCAACGTTCCACCCCGGCAGCAGGTCAAGTCCAATAACGCCGGCCGTCTGCTGGAGTCGTACGTGTGGAACACGGTTATGATGCGCGGGGTGGGCGCCGAAGTCGGTTCGTATGACGTGGACTTGATTTCGCGCTATCCCAACTCGCTGTACCGCACGATGGCGATGAACTACGCCGGGGTCATTACGACGATGCTGCCGGACAAGTGCCCGGTGGGGCCGGGAGATGATTCGCGGTTCGACCGGCAGAAGCTGGGGCTGGCGCTGCTCCACGATTTCGGCGTCGCGCGCGACGGCGGCAGCGTCAGTTTTCGCGGCGGCCCGCAGGGCTGGTTCCAGAACGCCGAGGAAGCCGTGCAGCTCATCAACCGCCTGGAGAAGTTCGGGTTCTTCCGGGATGACGACGTTGAAAAGCTCCCGTTCTGGCGCAACGACGCCCTGGTGCGCATGGGCGACAAGCCCGGCGACGAGAGCAAGGCGCGCGTGACGGTGTACCGCCGCCCGCTGGACAACGGCAAGGGATACCAGGCGATTTTCGTGATCCTCAACGAGTCCGACGGCGACATCGAACTGCCGCTGGATATTCGCGATGCGAAGCGGATACTGGGCGGCTCGAATACGCTGCGCACCGGCGACATCGACGCGCTCAAAAAGGTGCCGGAGATCGTGAAGGCGTCCTGGACCGTGGACGCCAAGACCGCGGCCGTGCCGGCGCTGAAAGATTTTGAGACCGACGCGGCGATCCCCCGGGCAGGGGGAAAGGGCGAACAGTATGGCCCGGTTTTCGTGCCGTATCACGATTACCGGGTGCTGTATGCGGAATGCAGGGAAGATTGAGGATTCAGGAGAGAAATGCAATGAATAGACATGCGACGAATGGAGTGGCCTTTATGAAATCACGCTTGTGTTTGGGGTTGAACGTGTTTGCCGTGGTGACGGTGCTGCTTGGCGTTTCGGCGGTGCGCGCCGATGTGGCGGTGTCGGATCGCACGATCACGACCCCGCGGCATGTGTTCACAGTGGATGACGTCGGGCTGCCGGCGCAGTTGGAAATCCGGGCGTTCACGAATGACATTCCGCTGGCCTGGCGCGGGGAGAAGGAGTGGCCGATGTCCGTGATAAAGTTGGTCAACCGCGGGCCGCAGCTTATAAACCCCTTGCGTATCGAGGCGATCGTCGACAAGACAACGGTCCCGGCCACGGCCGATGCGCCGGCCGTGTTGAATAAGACGGACAAGGGCGTGGAAGCCACGACGACGTGGCAAGCCGGCTCCCTGAAGGGTCGTCTGAACCTCGTGTACGCAGAGGACGGCTCGATGACCGGGCAGATTACCTACAACGCCAAGGGAACCGATCTCGAACGGCTTGACCTGGTGATGGAACTCCCCGGTTCGGTGGACACGGCGATCGCGGGCAACCCGGCGGAGGCTCTCTCCGGCAAGGAACCCCTGGCACCGGGTTTCGGCGCGCTTGAACCTGGTTTCGGAGTTATCTGGAGTGACGGCCCCACGCCGGTGGGTAACGGCGAAAGGCAGAAGGGGCAGATTCGCCATTTCTTCCTGGGCAACGGCGATCGCGGTTTCACGTGGCTGGCGAACGGCGAAGACGGCTTCGCCATCAGAGGCAAGGAGCCCTCGATGACGGTCGAGCGCAAGCGTGACGGGACGGTGATCTGGAAGATCGCCATTGCCAACCAGCCTCCCCGCGGCGGCGAACAAACGGCCGCCTTCACGCTGCTGGTGCATCCTTCCCGCCTGCCGGCAGCGGACAGGCGGCAGCAGCAGTGGCAGTCCTGGACGGAAAAGGCGGCCACGCCGGCGCTTGACGCGGCGTCTCGCGAAGCTCTGACAGGAGACAATATCCTGGTTCGCGCGGAGGCCGCTTCGGTCTGCGAAGCCGTCGCGTCGCGCGCCATCCTTGAAGGCGCCATCGGCGGCGATGCCCTGACGGCGGCGGAAACGATCGCCGATCACTTCCCCCTGGCGATATTCCGCTATCTCACGGCGCCGCACACGGCGCTGGCGGTGCAGTTGCGCTCGAACGGCGGGGCGCTGACCGCGCCGGGCGGCTCGCCCGCTGTGGATAACATGATCCTGGGCCGCGCGCTGCTGCACGACATCGGCGTGGACATCGCCGGCCTGGCCAGCCGCGCCAACGCCGCCGACGTGCTGAACGCGCTGGAGGCGTTCGGCTACTTCGAGGACGACGGCCAGACCGAGTTTCTCCCTTACTGGCGCGCAGCGGACTTCGGCATCGGCCTCGTGCGCTACGGCGAACTTTTCGAGGCCGAAGTCAAGGCCGGTTTTGCGGCCACCACCGAGAACCCGAGCGGACGCGTGCGCGTTTCCCTTTACATCCGGCCGGTGGTGGGGCCCGAGGGTGAACCCGGCCGCAAGGCCCTGATGGTACTCGTCAACGAAAGCGATGAGCCGGTACGGGAATTCCTCTACGTCGAGAACCCCGCATACCCGTTCGGCACCTACAACAAGATCACTTCCGCCAACGTCCTGGCCCAGCATGACTACTCGTATATCCCCGGCGACGGCGACTGGGGCCGCAGCACCACTATCAAGACCCAGCCGATGCTGGACTCAAGTCAAATCAAGGTGACGATCAGGCTCAAGACGCAGAAGGACAAGTCGGTCCGGGCCGCGGCCGTCGTCGGCAGTCTCGAGGATGTCATCTCCAAGAGCTATGTCCAGACGACCAAGATGGGGCCGGCGTTTGCCATGTACGGCCCGGTCCACATTCCGGCCCGCGGCATGCGGCTGCTCATGGGTTCCAGTGCGCCGTCAGCCGGCGTTATGGGTTCCGTATGGAAGGTATCGAAAGACGGCAAGCGGACGCCGGTCGCTTCCGCGCCGGTACACGTCTTTGCCGTCTTTGTCGGCGAAGGCATCCCGGTGGTGGAGAAGGCGGAGTTGATCAAGGCGAAGCCGATTGCCACCCTCCTTACGGCCGAGGACGGCACGTTCCGCCTCCCGCTCGGCTATGGCGCCATCACGGTGGTGGCGGAAGTGGACGGCAAGCTCTATCCGAACAGGAATATCGTCTCACGCACGAAGGATGGCTCTCTTGCCGCGTTCTGGCCTGCGACAAAGCTGGCGGATTCGATCAAAGTCGGTGACAGGGTAGATAGTTATTACTGGGCGGAAAGCGTGATCGAGGCGCTGGAAGGCGATTCCATGGCCCCGATCCCCGAGGCCACGGAGAAGCCTGAGGAAGGAAAGCCGTGGACCGCGCCGCTCACCGGCATGGAGTTTGTGTGGATCCCGGCCGGCGAGTTCGACATGGGCAGTCCCGAGTCCGAGGCCGGCCGATCGGACAACGAGACCCTGCACCCTGTGACGATCACCCAGGGGTTCTGGATGGGCAAGTACGAGGTCACTCAGGGCCAGTGGGCGCGCATCACGGGCCAAAACCCCTCGCAGTTCAGGTACGCAGGCGACACGGCGCCTGTGGAGAACGTTTCCTGGCAGGATTGCCAGCGGTTCGTGGTCGCGCTTAACGCGCTGGCCAAGGAAAACGGCGTGCGCTACCGCCTGCCGACCGAGGCGGAATGGGAATACGCCTGCCGGGCAGGGACCCAGACCGCGCTTCACAACGGACCGCTGACCATCAAGGGAACGCTCAACGGCCCCGAGTTGGACGAGATTGCCTGGTACGGCGGCAACAGCGGCGTCAAGGGCGAATGGGGTTTCGACACGCGCAAATGGCGCGATCGCCAGTTCGATAGCGCCCGGTCCGGCACGCATCCCGTGGGGCAAAAGAAGCCCAATGCCTGGGGCCTGCACGACATGCTCGGAAACGTCTCGGAGTGGGTGGGTGACGAATACACCAACACCCTCGGCACGGCCGCCGTTACCGATCCCTTCATCAGTCCCTTCGAGAAAAATGCCGGGGTGGAGGCACTGTTTTCGACCATCAGCACCAGGTTGTTTGTCGTCACGACGCTCCGAGGCGGCTCGTGGTACCGGATTCCGTCCGGCTGTCGGGCGGCGTATCGCCAAGCGGACCTTGCGCCTCACGGCGAATTCGCGCCGCCGACCGACAGCTTCGATACGGGGCTTCGTCTGGTCTGCGAAACCTTCGAATAGTAAACTCCAAACCGTGCCGCAGGGATCCACCCCGAGGGTGCGGATGGACGTCATTCCGCTTTCACAACACACGGGAGTTTGTTGGTATGAAACGATCAGAAGTGAATGCCATCATGGGGGAGGGACTCGCCTTTCTGAACGAGCATCGGTTCCTGCTTCCCCCTTTTGCCCACTGGACGCCCGACGCATGGCGCCTGAAAGGACCTGAATGCCGTGAGATCGTCACGCATCAGCTCGGCTGGGACATCACCGATTTCGGCAGCGACGATTTCGCCGCGATCGGCCTCTTTCTCTTCACCATCCGCAACGGCTTGCAGGCTGATCTCGGGAAACCCGGCACTAAAAACTATGCCGAAAAGATCATGATCGTGCGCGAAAAGCAGATCACCCCCACGCATTTCCACAGCCAGAAGATGGAGGATATCATCAACCGCGGCGGCGGCAACCTCGTGATCCGGCTCTGGAATTCAAACCCCGACGACACTCTGGACGACACCCCTGTAACCGTCAGCATGGACGGCGTCCGCACGACCATCCCCGCGGGCAGCACCATCACCCTCCATCCAGGCGAATCGGTCTGCCTGCCCCAGCGCAACTACCACAGTTTCTGGGGCGAGGCGGGGCATGGCACCGTGCTTGTCGGCGAGGTCAGCCGTGTCAACGACGACCGCACCGACAACCACTTCCACCAACCCGTCGGTCGTTTTCCGCAACTGGTCGAGGACACGCCGCCGCTCCATCTCCTCACCCTTGATTACCCGAAGTATTACCGCGGCTGAACGCCGCCGCGAGGATGCCTGCGTGGCTACGGAACGCTTCCATCTGGCCGGTATCGGGGGCGTCGGCATGAGTGCGCTCGCGCAGGCACTCCTGGATCGCGGCATCCCCGTCTCGGGATCGGACCGACTGCTCGACAGCGGCGACGCCACCGACACGCTCACCCGCCTGCGCAACCAGGGCGTTGCGCTCTATCCGCAAGACGGCTCCGGCATCGCCGCCGGCGCCGCGCGTTTGGTGGTCAGCAGCGCGATCGAGGACGATAACGCCGACCTCGTCGCCGCGCGCCATGGCGGCATTCCCACCGTTCACCGCGCCGTCCAACTCGCCGAACTGGCCGCAGGCCGGAAGCTGATCGCGGTGACCGGAACCTGCGGCAAAAGCAGCGTGACAGCCCTGCTCGGCTGGCTGCTCCAGGAGGCGGGTCTCGACCCGTCGGTCGTCAACGGGGCGGGTGTGGTCGGTTGGGACGCGGGAGGCCGGGTCGCTTCGGTTCGGCGCGGCGCCGGTGGATGGATGGTGATCGAAGCCGACGAAAGCGACCGCTCGCTGATGGTTTTCGCCCCCGAGCATGCGATCATCACCAACGCTTCGGCCGATCATTTCGGACGGGACGAAGCGCTGGCGCTCTTTGACCGCTTCCGCGCACGGGTTACCGGCGTCGTGATTGACGGCACCGGCGAGACCGATGCGCCCGACGGCGCCTGCGCCGAAGGGTGGAATGGCTGCTTTACGTTTGACGGCACCCGCTTTACCGTGCCGCTCCCGGGGCTACACAACATCCGAAACGCCTGGCACGCCGTACGGCTTGCCCGCGCGCTGGAGATCCCCTCCCCTACCCTCGCCGCCGGTCTCGCGACCTTCCGCGGCGTGGAACGCCGCATGCAGCGCGCCGGCGTGTGCCAGGGCGCCGTGGTGGTAGACGACTACGCGCACAACCCCGAAAAACTCGCGGCCGCGTGGACCACGCTCGCAGCCGGCTTCAGCCGCATCATCGCCGTCTGGCGTCCGCATGGTTACGGACCGCTGCGTAAAATGATGGACGATCTGGAGACCGTGTTCGCGCGCGTGATCCGTCCCACTGATCGCCTCTTGATCCTGCCGGTGTACGACATGGGCGGGACTGCCGACCGGAGCCTCACGCACGAGACCCTCGTCACGCGGCTCGCGGCTCGCGGCATCCCGGCGCAGCCGGTCGCCACGCTTGCGGACGCCGAAGCGGCGCTGCGCGCCGCCGCCGCGCCCGGCACGGCGCTGGTCACCTTCGGCGCCCGTGATCCCGGTCTTCCCCGCCTCGCCGCGCGCCTCGGCGGCGAGATTCGGTGACCCACCCCGGAAGTCCGCCGCTGCCGCCCGCCAATGTGATCAGGTCCAACGCATCTACATGTCAGACACGTTTGCCCCGCCTGTGTAATCCCGACCGAGACGGGGTGTTATCCGAGGACCGCCTTGATGCGGCGGACGCCGGCAGAGGACGCCTCTTCCTTCTGGATCTTGAAGACGCCCAATTCGCCTGTGCGTACGGCGTGCGGCCCGCCGCAAACTTCCCGTGAAAAGTCGGCGACCGTGTAGACCTTGACTTCCTCGCCATACTTGGCCGCGAAAAGGGCTGTCGCGCCGGAGGCTTTGGCCTGTTCGAAGGGCATGGTCGCGCAGGTGATCGGCAGGTCGCGCGTGATGAGGTCATTCACGATGCGCTCCACCTCCGCAAGCTGGGTTGGGGTGACCTTTTCGTGATGCGCGAAATCGAAACGAAGCCGCTCGGGGGTAATGTTTGACCCTTTCTGGAGGGCATGCGGACCGAGCACCACCTGCAACGCCTGGTGCAGGAGGTGCGTGGCCGTGTGAAGACGCGTCGTGGCGGTCGTGTTGTCGGACAGCCCGCCCTTGAAGCTGGCGTCCCCCTGCTTCGAGAGTTCCTGATGCTTCTTGTAGGCCGCCTCATACCCGACGCGATCAACCGTAAGCCCCCGCTCGGCGGCGAGCTCTTCCGTGAACTCCAGCGGAAACCCGTACGTATCGTAAAGCTTGAAGGCGCTTCGGCCGGAGAGGGTCGTCTGTCCGTGCTGCGAAAGCGCTGCCGCGACCTTGTCGAATTCGCGCTGACCCGAGACACACGTCCGCTCAAAACGCTCTTCTTCCGTGACCAGTTCGGTGATAATCGACTCGCGCGCTGTCTCCAACTCGGGATACACAGGCGCGTAGTTGGCGATCACTGTTTCGGCGAGCATGCGGGTGTGGCCCGGCGCAATGCCGAGCAGCTTGGCGTAGCGCACCGAGCGGCGGATCAAGCGACGCAGGACATAATTGGACCCGAGGTTACCCGGTTTGACGCCGCCCTTCGGGTCGCCGAGGATGAAGACCGACGTGCGCATGTGGTCTGCAATGATCCGCTCCGCACGCACGGCGGCGTCTTCATCGGAGGGCCGGGCGGTGGAAAGCTCGCGTATCGTGGCCATGATTGGGGCGAACAGCTCCGTCTCATAGACCGTCTTGCAGCCGTTCATCATGCAGATCGTCCGCTCGACGCCCATGCCGGTGTCCACGTTATTTTGCTTGAGCGGCTCATAGCGACCGTCGGCCGTCTTGTTGTACTGCATGAAGACGTCGTTCCAAATCTCGACATACTTGCCGCATCGGCAGCCCGGGCGGCACTCCGGCGAGCAGGCGGACGTGCCGGTGTCGATGAACATCTCGGTATCGGGCCCGCACGGACCGGTCTGACCCGCCGGTCCCCACCAGTTGTCCTCCTTGGGCAGCGCGTGGATACGGGCCTTCGGAATGCCGAGCGTCTCCCAGATGGCGATCGACTCCTCATCCATCGGAATGCCGTCTTCACCACGAAACACGGTGACCGAAAGCTGGTCGGGGGAGAAACCCAGCCACTGGGGCGAGGTGAGGAACTCATACGACCACGTGATCGCTTCGCGCTTGAAGTAATCCCCCAACGACCAATTTCCGAGCATTTCAAAGAAGGTCAGGTGCGAGGCGTCGCCGACGGCCTCGATGTCGCCGGTGCGCACGCACTTTTGGACATCGGTCAGGCGGCGCCCCCCCGGATGTGGTTCGCCCAGCAGATAGGGAACAAGTGGATGCATCCCAGCGGTGGTAAACAACACGGTCGGGTCATTTTCAGGAATCAACGATGATCCCGAAATGACCGCATGCCCTTTGGACTTGAAAAAAGCGAGATACCGCGCGCGCAGTGTGTCGGCTGTCATCATAACGATTCCGTCTTCCCTTTACAAATCCGGAAGCTCCAGAGTGTCATTCTCCGCTTTCTTAAGCTGGTTAATGAGCGTGCTCTCAATGTCGTCCTCGGCATAGGCCTCGATCTGCATCGTACGCACGGCGCCATCCGTGAGCCCCCGTTGTGCTTCAAACTTGCCGGCCCAGAGATAATAGAACGATGAGATCTTCTCCGAAGGGCACTCAAACATCTGGAAGAGCTGCGTGTTGTCGTAGACCCTGAAAGACTTGCTCCCCAGATTAAGCGCGTAACGCGAGGTGACCCGTTCGCTGACGCCGTTGCCGCTGACCTGCGGCGGTGATGGATCCTCAAAAATTGCGACGACGGACAGCGACTTCGGTTTGTCGAAGGTTCCGCGTATGTCGGTGTAGTCCACACCGCCCGCACCATCCCATGCCGATTCCTGATTGGCGACGAGGCCGTTAACCAGACGCAGCGAAACGCTGGGATGCGTGTACGGTATCTTCGCGTTGTTCGCTCCGTTTTCCCACGGATACGATGTTAAGACCAGCGCGCCTGCAGGCTGGGAGCCACTCCCCGGGCCGCCGTCGAACAGCAGGTTTGGACCGGGGAAGCGGATCGCGGCGACGACCACGTCGCCCAGCAGCAAGGGCGCTTCGCTTACCAGCGGATCGTCGTAGGGCGACTCCCCCTTGCCCAACTTCTTGGCGGTATTCGGGAGCACACCGCGCAGGGTCAGCGTCACGTCGCCGTCCACATCGGCTCGGAACGCGGCACGTCGGCGCGTCAGATACGTCCCCAGCGGCAGACGGACCGTGTAGGGGAGGTTTTTCGGATCCAACAGCGGTTTGCCCTTGACGGCGACTTCCAGACGCAACGTCGGTTTGTAATCGGCGGGATTGGCGACGGCATTGAGCATCTCAACCAGATAGAGCGCTCCCGCCTCGGCTTTAAAGGTCAGCGAGATCGGCGCGGTCAATTTGCCGACAGTGGCGGGCGTGGCGGGATCATTCGCAGCCACTTCGGCCGGTTTGAGCAGCGCACGCATCTTCTCGGGCGGAGCCTGATTCGGGCCGAACGTCACCTTCTTGGGCGAGAACAAGGTAAGATACGAGGGTTCCGGCGGCAGAGGCGGAATCGCACGCGCCGCGTCTTGGGGAACCTCGCCCATCCGAACTTGATTGGCAAAGCGTTCCGGAGTGATGTTGTTGTCGTCGTTGAGATCCAGCATCCGAAGCTGCTTGCCGTCCGCCACGTTGACAAAATACACCGTACCCACGTGCGTGCCGACCACCACGGTCTTGGCGTCGGGCGAAAACTTCATAAAAGCGCCGCCCGGTATCTCGATCTGCCACAACAGATCTCCCGTTGTCGTAAAGTAATAAAACCGACCGCTCGTCGTCATGATGGCAATGGTGCTGCTTTGCGGGCCGAGCGTCACGTTGCCGACTCTGCCCTCAATCGGCAGCACGCGATCCTCCCCGCCCTTCATGGGTCGGATCAACGCCCGGCTCGTCTTGCCCGCCCGGTCAAAGGTTTGCACGACGGCGAGAATCGAGTCGTTCAGGGGAAGCTTGACGAGCCATGCCGGCACACCCGACAGACCCCGGGAGTAATCTCCGTCGCGCCCGTTTGCCGACAAGATCTCGTAAGTATCGTTGTTATCGTCGATCACCAGGAAGCGATCATCCAGTGGCACGACCTTGCCCTCGTTGAGCATCACATTCCGCCGCTCCCAGAGCAGCTTGCCCGTCGCAATGTCAATACCCATGATCGACGGGTTCCTGGCGGCCGACGCGTAAAGCATTTTATGCACGCCGAACCCGGCGAGCAGCAGCACGCGTCCGTCGCCACTGACGGCGCGCGGGAACAGGCCTCGCGGATAGACGAGGTCGGCCGTCGTTTTGGCATCGTCAAAGCGCCAGAGCAGACGCCACTGCGCGTCCAACGCATGCACATGGTCGTTTCCGCCCAGATAGGTGATGCCCGAGGCGTCGTCCCGCATGCGGGTTGAGGCTCTCACAATCGGACCGCCGCCATTGCCGGGACCCGGGAGGTGGTGCGGCGGCTCACCCGGTGATCGGCCGACAAACCCCTTGTCGAGATCGTAAAGATGTTCGCCGTTCCACATCCCAATGTGCAGGGCTGTGTCGCTGACGGGGCGGAGCCCTGACCGCCCCCAATTCCACCAGTTGGGAATCCACTCGGCGATCGGCGGCATGCGCTTCTCGAGAATATCACCGGTGGGACTCAACACGTAGAACCAATCGCCGTAGGACGCCGTCGTCAGGAAGATGCGTTTACCGCTTGGCGAGAAGACGAAATCGAGAATTTGCGTGCCGAACACCCCGTCGAACAGGTTTATCACCGGTTCCGGGGCGCCCCCGCGAGTCTCGACGGGCTTGGCCGCAGGCATGGCCGCCAGCTTGCTCGGGAGCGCGGAATCCGCCTTCACCACCTCAGCCAGACAAGCGACAGCCGCTTCCGCACCGGCCACATCTTTGCACCCCAGGTACAGCCCGTCATAACCGCCCAGCAACGGGGACCAGAGATAGTGGATGAAGAATCCGCCTGCCGCAGGATAGTTGTCGGTCGGCGTGCGCCGGAGGAAAGGCGCAAGGTCCGCCAGCGCGCGATGGTTCGCGGGCGTGCCCATCATGACAACGTCAGCGTCATGACGCAACCGCGGCCCGTATTCGTCACAACCGGCAAGGGGATCGTTAAAGCCAAGCGGAGAATCGACGGCCGCCCAGGGGCTCAACTTGATCCGCCAGGCGAATCCGCCGTTGTCGCGCAACAGGTCAAAGGTGCGAACATCCTCTCGAAGCGGAACCCAACGCAGGGGCAGCGGACGCACGTCGGTCGGATCCCAAATCACCACGCGCGCCGTGCGCCCCGTCTTCTTGAACAGCGCCGCCAAACGCTCGGCAGCCGGCAAATACCCCTCCTGGCCCTCATCCAGCAAAACCGTCACCGGGCCCTTGCGATCCGCCAAAAAGGCCTTGATCGGGGCAATCCCGCCAACATAATCGGGCGTGGCGCGAACGGCCAGCACATCCGTCGTAGCCGGACTGACCGTCTCCATCGCCGAGCATCCGATCACGAGATCGCGCACGCGCAGTTCGAGCGATGTCCCGGGCGGCAGCGCCGGGACAGGAACGTCGAGCGGATAGTCCGGACCCAACGCGGCCATTTTCCGGAAGAACACACCGCCATCGGGACCCGTGAGCGTCACCTCAAACGGCATTGGATCGGCAAGAGGCGTATCCTTCCCGTCGGCCAGCCAGCCCGTGAGGCGCACCGTGGTCTGCGATGTCCGCTCGGTACGGATGCCCATCCCCTTAGGCTCACGCTTCGTCAGCAGGTAGAGCGCGCCATCAAAGCGGGTGAGATCGATCGCGACACGCTGCCCCTGCGCGCTCTTCTGGACCGGCGCCGCCCGGCCCTTCAACAAATCGTGGATATACCACCCCTTCTCCACCTGCAACTCGCCAATCCGGGGCAGCACATGCGCCTGGCGCCACCGGCCCGTCATTTCCATCGGCACCTCGGTCTTGTTGATCACAAAGCAGATAATCGCCTCCTTGCTGCCCAACGGCGAGATGATCACGCCTGTGTCCGGGGTGGTGACCGGGATCGTGGGCGCCTTGGCAAAAGCTTCGATCAGGAACTTCTCGCGTATGCCTCTGTAGTTTTCCCACAGACTGGCGAACTCCCACTCTCCGTTGGGGCCGCCGAGACCCCACCCGCCATGGACATGAGAGCCGTCGTAGGCAAAGCCGAGTTTGCGCCCCGGTAAGTCGGCATGGCAGGCATCGTCCTTGATGATCAGACCGCCACGGGCCTCGAAATCACGGACGGCCTTGTCAATCTCCAGCAACTCGAATGCATCGAGACCGGCCAGCACGAGCACCTGATACTTGGACAACTCTCCGGCGAGCACGTCCTCGGGAGAGACGAGCATTCCCGGACGCCGCATGCGCGCCAGGTCGTGCAGGACCACGCTCGCCCGGTTCGGGTTATCGTTGAAGTAGACCGCCACGTCAGGAAGCGGGTCAAGCGCCGTGAACCACGATCCAAAACGGGAAAATATCCGCAGCAACCCTTCGTTCTGGCTGTCGAGATCCGCGTAATCCATCGCCAATCCGTCCGCTCCGCGCCCCGCAGCCCCAAAAGCCGTGGCGACCATCTCGGATCGCCAGGAATGGGTAAAGTGAGCGCTTTGGATCTTCTGCTTCTTTTGATTGCCCATCGCCAGAAAGGCCGGTGCACGGAAGTTGCCCCATGGCGGGATGCAGTAGTCGGTGTAGTCGAGTGAGTTGCGGTGCGTCAGCGTCGCGTAGGCTGCGGGCGACCATGATTCCCACCCACCGAGCCAGAACGTCGGGTGCGCGTTGTGCAAGGTCAGTTCGGGACGGATCTTGCGGGCGTCGACGAACCATTCCCCAAACGCGTCCGGCAACGTCGAACTGTGGTAGCGATAGTTCATCCACCGAAACAGGCTGCCTCGTTGCAGTTCCGTGAGTTTCATGTCTTTGTACGAGGTCATGGCCTCCGAGATCCGCGTGCCGGCGATATGGTGCATCAACGCGTTTCGACGCCCCTGATGCCCGTCAATCGCCGGCGAATTCTCCCAATGCCCCGACCGCCTGGCGTACCACCCGAGCCAGTAGCCATCGAGGCCGGGGTAGTCGGCGTGCTGCTGCATATGGAGCGCCATGCGACGGCGCATCTCCGCCAAATCCTCGGGTGACGAGTGTTTCGGATTCTCGGTCTCCGCATGCATCAGGGAAGGGTACGAGGGCACTCCCCGCATGCCCATTGCCGCCAGAGCCATGAAAGACCGTTCTTCCATTCCCGGCTGGTCAAACATCTCCATCGACGGTCCCAGCGACGCGTTGGCGTAGGCAGCCAGTGACCGATCCATCGACCCGTCCCCGTCGTTCAGGTACGGAATCAATCCCGGTCCGTCGGGCATGGTGCCGTGATAGGCGGTCACCGGCGATCCGGGGTAGGGTTTAGTCGCCCTCATGACCGGGAAAAAGGAGTAGAGCTCAAAGTCGCTCAACAGCTCGCGCTGGCAGACGCGGAACCGGAAGGGATAGCCGGCCACGCCCACGGCATCGACGGCCACCGTGTAATCGCCGGGCGCCAGAGCGCTTGTATCAACGCGCAGTTGCCCGCTGCGGGCGTCCGAAGCCACGATCCGTCCAATGGCCACGTCCAGCCCCATGCCCCGCAACCGGACGGGCCATGTCGCGGCGTCCTTCGCCTCCGGCTTCCCCTCCGCCTTCGCCCGCGCCACCCAGAGCAGATCAAAGGAGTCGCCGCGCCGATACAATCCGCGATTGTGGACCGTAAACATCGAAACGACGTCGTTCGCCTGGTCGGCGATCAGCGCAAGCCCCAGCGTCTGCCCCCGCAGGGGGCTGTCGCCGTCCGCACGCACCCGCCACAAACCCGGTTTGGCCGGCAGATCTCCGGCGAACACGCCCCCGGCGGCGCCCGTGAGCGTCAGTGCGCCCCCCACCCCATCCCCGGCCAACGCGTCGAGCGACACGCGCAACTCGCCGGCCAAATCCGGAGCGGTTCCGGCCAACCGCTTCACGCGGCAGCGGAACGCCTCGCCCGGGCGGAAGGTCAGCGCGGGCGTCTCCACCAGCCAGATCGTTTTCGCCGCCCCATCGCCGATGAGCAGCGCGTGTGGCCATGCGCGATCAGCCGCGGGAAGGTTCGCCCCCAGCTCGCCGAATCCGATTCGCTGACCACCCATCCCCGGGAGAGACAGATAACCCGTTCCCACCGCTTCATCGCACGTGATCGATGTGTTGCCCCCGGCGATGACCGTCTTCGGAGCCATCCCCTGCCAGCGCACGCCGACTTGCCGTGTGACCCAAGTGGTGACCACAGCAGGCTGCGCCGGCTCGGTGAACCGGATTTCACGGGCGTCCAAACAGGTGACACGCTCCGTCGCGCCGTCAATCAGCGTCACCCGGCCGTCGGCCGCCACCTCAAAGCGAACGCCGTTTACGACGTAGGGTTTGTCGGGCCGCGACATCGGCAAGTAAGCGGTCAGCTTGCTCATGGGATAGAGCAACGCCTTTTTCTTCGTGCGGTCGGCTTCGAACTCGCCAATAACCGTGTTCAAGGCGCCAAAGAGATTGCGCCCGTCAAACGACACGGCCGGGGCATCTGCCACCGTCATCGGGCCAACCGTCGTACGAATGGAAACCGGGTGGCAAATCACCTCGAGTCGCGTCTTGTCCTTGACCCGTGCGCGCGGATCGTCGCAGGATAAGGAGCCGTCCTCACCCACCGTAAAAATGATGCCCAGCGGATAGATCTCATGCTGACGCCGCGCCAGATTCACAACCACCACCGACGCGCGGTCCAGCTCAAACAGGCGTCCTTCATTGGGGAGCTTGACCGCCGCACTCCCGTCCAGCTTTTCGAGCATCCCTTGGATGGCTTTCTGATCCACGTCCATCGCGTCACGCTTGTTCAATTCCAACATCTTGTCCCGACCGGTCATGAAGCCCATGATATCTTCATCGTCGACCTTCAGACCGAACGGCCAGGTGACCGCAACCCATCCGCCAAAGGGGGATTCATAAACGAACTGCTGCGTGTCCACGGGCTGGCTCTTGTTTGCCTCGGACGTGACAAACGCAACCGACACATCCACAGCCTGTACGGTCAGTGCCGTCAGACAAACCGTCCCGCATGCCAACCGCCGAATCCAACTCGCCTGCATCGCTACCTCCTATGCGTTCATGATGGTAAAAGGGGGAAAACCCGCACGCATACAGAATCCCGTGTCGGACGTATGCACCCCACGATCCGATTCATGGAATCGCAGAAGACACATCCCTCAATGTGAAAGCAATTAGTATACCTGTTCTGGTGAAAAAAGAAACCTGAATAAAATCATTGCGTGATGTCCATCTTCTTTGGTAATCTGCATCCGCTTTTCACACATGGGGCGGTAGCTCAGTTGGTAGAGCATTACGTTCGCAACGTAGGGGTCAGGGGTTCGAATCCCCTTCGCTCCACCATGTTAAACGCTTGATGATAAAGGACTTGTGACTTTTAGGTCACACGTCCTTTTTGCTTGGGTAATCTCGGTGGCAGTTTCGGTGGTAGTTTTTGTCTCCGTTTTGTCTCCTGCCGCCTGCTCAACCACGCTACGGATGCGATCTTGCAGAGCAGTGACCGCCTTCCGATGAGACTCAAATGTGTTAGAGACATACCTCTCAAGCGTCCGTGTGGTCGTGTGACCCATGAGCCTCGCCAGACTGGTTGTTTCGACCCCCGCATCGGACTCCATCGATGCAAAGGTGTGCCGCAGAGCATACGGAGTGAAGGCCCGTGAGGTCTTTGCCTTTCTCGACAGCCTGCCCAGTCGGGTTTTCAGGGCATATCGTGTATAGGGCGTGCCAATTCCATTCAAGAAGATCAGATCGCTTTTCGGATGTGCCGCCGTCTGGTTCAGAATGATGGCGTGGGCGTCGGAGCACAGAGGTACCGTGCGGGGTCTCGGCGTGCGTGCCGATTTCGATGTCTTGTGCCGATGAATCGAAATGTAGGGGTCGCCGTTGCCGTCCGTAAGACAGTTGGCATGCTTCAACTCCATCAGTTCCTTGGGACGGAGACCTGTCAGAAGGCCGAATCGTAACATGTCCCGAAAGTCATCATCGGCCTCCGCTAGCAATTTCGCCATGTCCTCGTAGGAGATACGCTTCGTTTCGGGCGGTACGCGACACAACTTGGGGAACTGCTTGAACGACAGTTCGCAGATTTCCTGTTCCACGCCCCACCGCATCATCGCCTTGATGTTCGACAAGGCTTCGTTGCCGCCGTTCGGACTTCGACTGTGCTCCCTCATCGAGAAAATATGAAACTCATCCAGCTTGGAGCGTGTGATGTCGGAAACCATAGCCTCGCCAACGAATTCAAGAAACTGCAGGATGTAGTGCTGGCGAACCCGAAACAGGCCGTCGGAGCGTTTTGCCTTGATCCATTCCAGATGCCGAACCGCCAATTCCTCGATCCGCACATCCTTGATTCCGTCATTTTGTGTGACCTGCGAGGTTCCAACTTGTCCGATGGCGATCTTTCCGCTCGCCAGATTCTGCTCGATTTCACGAAGCCGCTCGCCAGTCTTCCGTTTGTTTGCTAGGAGATTGAAGTATATCTTGCCGCCGTTTCGTTGTAACCAGACGAAGTAGTTGCCATTGCGGCGGTCTTGTTGGATTGTGTGTTTTCGACTCATGGTTTCATGCCGTTCTTCTTCTTCAGCCAGGGCGACTCACTGATCTCTGCGGGCAAGGCTGTCAGTCTGGTTCTGGAGGACGGTCTGATTATTACCATCCTGCCGTAGTTCCCCTGCAGATACGCTTCGATGTCATGCTCCAATACCACCGTCTTACCCCCGATCCGCAAAACGGGGATTATGCCGCATTGCACGATTGACCTCATTTTTGTCTCGCCAATCCCCATCCGTGTGGCGGCCTGCGGTACCGTCAGCTTGACGGCATCGAGCAGGCGACACCCAGCCCCCAGAACCATATTTTCGGCTGGGAGTGAGTTTCTGTCCACGGTTTGGCGGCAATCATTCATCGTTTGTTTTGACTATGCTGTACATTTTTTTCATAATCGTCAGGGTCAATCGTGGCCAATGCTCCCCGTAGAGAGTCAATGTCCGTTTGCTTATCAGATTGAGCTGTAAGCGTTGCCTTGGTTGTTACGCTTTCCGCTTGTGCAACAGGTACCTTGCCAGCCTGAAATTTATCCAAGAACTTTGCAAACTGGATTGATCGATCGTTTATGTCACGCAGTTCTGGCTTTAACAGTGTGCCAGTCATGGTAAAATATCGGCCATACGGGTAGCATTCGTATGCCTGTTTTAGATATTTTGTAGGATCGTTATGGTCAGGTTTTCTCGCATCGAAAGGTTCGCAGGATTTACTTGTAAGGTTCATTACCAGATACCCCTTCTTCCCGACTGGCTCCTTTGAGGATGCAAATAGGATATGTAGCCCGGTGCGGCTGACAGATACCTCTGTATAACTGTTCAGCAGGTTGACCACAGCGGTGGCTATTGCGTTCGGTTTGCCATCTGGATTAATGCAATGGTCAAGATCAAAACCAATAATACCAGCCTCCTCCGTGAACCTGTAGCCGATGCCGCCGTAGCCTTCCCGTTGCGCAAGAGCCAATGCCTCTCCGCAGGTCATGAGGCTGTCTGGATTTTTCTGCCAGCACTGCACGGGCTTCTTGTCATCCCGCCATGTCAACCATTGCTTTTGGTTTTTGATGACCGCTGGAATGTTGTCAATCTGGATTTCGGGAACCGTAATGCGTCCGTTTTTTGTTGTCATATGTTGTCCTGTTTAAAAAAGCAGAAGCCACACACGGCTGACAGAGGTGTGACAACTCACCCATTCCGCATGTGGCTTCCGCAAAAGTATTTAATTTTGATTCCGCTGAAAAACCCTCCTCCTTGGCGGGCATTCTCCGTACCGCCACGTCGTCGTCATTTCTTCGGCGATTTTGTCGTCTTCGCTGACTTCGCGCCGCGCGTGATCTCCGCCGGCGGAACGAAACGCTGCACGGCCAGCGTGTTGCGGTCCGTCAGCGACCACTGGAATTTTTCACCGGCCTCCAGACCGATGGCCGCCGCCAACGGCAGCGGAATGAACACGTAGAACCGATCAGTTCGCCCTTTCGAACGAATCGCCTGAACTTTGACCGAATATTTGGCTTGCATTTTTGATAGGCTAGGCTATAGCCTAGCTTTCGTCAATACCAAAAAAAGGTCGCAACACTATGTCGCTGCCCCGCCATCTGCCGCCGGTCACCCCGGATGCGGAACTGCTGACGCGCTTCGAGCAGTCCGACCGCATCCCCCTGGCCGTACGCCGTCAGGCCGAGTTCTTCATTTTCTTCGCCAACACGATTTTTCCGGTACTGGAAGCTTGCCGCGAACGGCTCGCGCCGCTGTACTGTGTGGACAACGGGCGGCCCGCGTGGGACCCGGTGCGCTTGATGGGGGTTCTGATCCTGCAGTTCGTACTGCGGGCGCCGGATCGGCAGGCCGCCGAAGCGGTGCAGTTCGATCTGCGCTGGCGGGTGGCCTTGCACTTGAGCGCTTCGGACATGGCATTCGATCCCTCCGTGCTGGTGGTCTTTCGCAACCGGCTGCTTGAGGGCGAACAGGAGAGTGTGACTTTCGAGACTGTGCTCAATCACCTGGTCGAGCAAGGCTGGATTCCCAAACGCTCGCGCCAGCGCCTCGACTCGACGCATGTGCGTGGATTGCTAAGCGCCATGAACCGCCTCGAATGCGCCCGCGAGACCATCCGCCTGTTTTTAAAAGATGTCGAGGCCGATGGGCCGCTGCCGGAAGCGTGGTCCGACTACTGGGAGCTTTATGTGGAAGGCAAGGTCGATCCACGCGCCAAGGCTCCTGCATTGGAAGCGAAGGCCGCTCAGGCCGGCGTGGACATGCTGGCGATCTGGAAGGACGTGGCAGGGTGTTGGTCCATCCTGAAGCGCGACAGCTTTGTCCTGCTCCAACGCGTGTTCCTGGAGAACTACGCGCTGGACGCGGAAGGCCGTGCGCAGAAAACACGCGCCCAACCCACGGGCGCGGTGCATAACCCGCACGAGCCGGAAGCCCAATGGAGTTCCAAGTCCACCACCAAGGACAAGACCTGGGTCGGTTACAAAGTGCAAGTGGCCGAAACCGTGCAGGAACAGCCCCGGCAGGCAGGTGAACCGACCGCTAACTTCCTGACCGCGATGGTGACGCAGAATGCTCCCGCCAGCGATAAGGCAGGCATGGCAGAGGTGTTGGACGAGCAGCATGCCATGGGGCTGGAGACGCCCGGCGTCCTGTATGTCGATGGCGCCTACGTCAGCAGCGAGGCACTCAAGAATGCGGACGACCAGGGGCGCGAGTTGCGGGGACCGGCTCCGGCTTCCCCCGACCGCGGCAAGGTCTACACCGTGGAAGCCTTCGACGTGCATGTCGAGGAACGGTTTGCCGTGTGCCCCGGCGACCAGCGCAGCAGCAACTGCAGCCGCCTGGAGGAGCAAAGCACGGGCAAAGTCGTTTTCCGCATCGAGTGGAGCAACACCGTCTGCGGCGCTTGCCCCCTGCGCGCGCAATGCGTCAGTGCCGGTCAGGACCATCGCACGTTCGTGGTGGGCGAGTTGCATTCGCTGCTGCAGGATCGCCGCCGCGAGATGCAGACCGATGCGTTCAAAAAAGAGATGCACCGGCGCAACGGCATCGAAGGGACGCAAAGCGAACTGGTGCGAGCCTACGGCATGCGCCAGGCGCGCTACCGCGGACAAGGAAAAGACCGGCTGCAGAACTACCTGATCGGCACCGCTTGCAACATCCGGCGACTGTTCCGGCGGCTGGCGTGGGAGGCAAACCAGGCTTGCCGTGTCGACAGCATGGCAATGGGTTCCGTCATAGGATGAAAAACCAATGGAATGAGGTGTTTCGACGATAGAAAATGCCGGTTCAAGTTGAAATAGCCCGCACAGCCCGCTTGTGCGCCGCTCCAAGCGCACGTGGCAGGCCAATATCGTAGCGCGGACTACGGCCGAAAAACGGCGGTGGCAAGCCTTGGGGGCGCTACAGGATGAGGGTTTTTCAGCGGAATCT
>Ga0268279_1000438_pt1 | contig 26315 bp, 19 predicted proteins | sample saktaG_6_FD_190142 | JGI IMG/M metagenome (GOLD analysis project Ga0268279, IMG submission 190142) | Saline water microbial communities from Sakinaw Lake, British Columbia, Canada - sak_2010_1_5_80m | ecosystem: Environmental > Aquatic > Non-marine Saline and Alkaline > Saline ...
GGTAGGGAAGAGAGTTAGGGAGAACCGTGGTCGGCTCGAACGCAGCGCCTGCAGGCAGTCCACAGTTTACCCAGTCGAACTCAACTTCGTGGAGAACTGGCGTAAAGGGATTCAGCGAGCGTGTCAGACCTCCGCTACTGGCACTGGCCGGCTCCGACCCAAGGGCATAAAGCGTTCCTTCGCTGCCTGTAGCCAGGCCTGCAATACTTTGCCCGTTCTCCTGCGCTGTGATGGTTTCATCGAGCTGCCGCCACCTGGCGGAAGTCCCGATGGTCCACCGCCAGAGCCCGCTATCTGCTGTATTGCTGGCGGCGTAGATAATGCCATTTTCCTCGAAATTAACATCGGCTATGACCTGTATATCACCGCCATCGATAGCCTCAGGAATTTGAGTAAAGTTGTCACCGCCATCGGTGGAGTAAGCGACCTCTCCGTCTCTGCCACCGACCAGTAGAGTGTCTTTTCCTGCAATAGCCAGCATATTAATTTCAGAGAGTCCTGTATCCACAGGGTCCTGCCAATCCCAGCCGCCGTCGGTGGTCTTGCTGATGTAGCCATCGGGCAGGGCAATATAGACAGTATCCTCATCGCTTACCACCATATCGATTACCGGGCCCAGGGCTCTGCGCCACTGCCAGGTGTTGCCGCGATTATATGACACCGCCATTAGATTGCCACCTGCCTCAGCGACATAGATAGTGGAATCGTCGCTGTAACTGCTGCTTAATCTCACGATGACAGCATTCGTGTCGGTGTCCATTACCAGCAGACGTTCCCAATACTTGCCAATTTTGTTACCAGCGCTACGCCAGATGCCTTCGGGGCCAGAGTGACTACATGTTGTTATTAACAAACTCTCAGCGTCAGGGGCAGGAGCGATATCAACAAGCTCGATTACAGTGTCTATAAGGCCTAACTGGCACCAGTTATCGCCGTCCAGGCTTGCCGAGACAGCGCTCTCGTCCAGTGCATCGCCGGGACTTTGTGAAGTGCCGCAATAAGCAATGGAGCCGTCGGGGTTCCATGAAACCAGGGCGTTCCCGGGCCCCGTGGGCGGCACGCTCGCTGTGTACCACTTCGGATGTTGGTCAAAGGGTTCCTCGGTTCGCCGTACCTGGACGGGGAAGGTTGCCGTAACCGGGGCTACATCGCCGGCAAGCAGTGTGCCCGAGTTTAGTGTGCCGTGATAGGAGATACTGGCTATGTCGATGTCCGTGCCGCCGTCCGCATCCAGCCGATTAGTGGCATCCTCGTCAATCAGGTAAATATCATCGCCGGCATCCGGCTCACAGTCATAACTCACAAACAAGCTCCGCGATGCTTCGTCTTTACTGGAGTAATCCGATGGCAAAGCGAGCGACGAGTTTATTGGGGCAATGCCTGCGCCGTCGCCCGCCGTGGCGAGCTCCAGCGGATAGTCGTCGAAACTGTCCCATGACGTGCTATCGTTATCGGTGTCACGTTCGCCGAGGCAGAGCCAGGTGCGTTGCTGGTAGGGAGCAGCGACGTCACCAGCGGTGGATGCCACTACTATAAATGTCCTGTCATTCTGATAATCGGGCGAGTAGGCAATCGCCGATATTTCAGCGCCGATGAGTGGTGATGGGTCGATGTGTGATGGGTCGATAGCCAGGTTTTGATTTTCCCATGAGGTCCACATTGAACCTCCGTGGAGCACCCATAGCTGCCCTGTCGTGGAGCCATCGCCCCACTCGGCTGTGCCCACGGCAATTTCTCTATAAGGCTTTCCGTCTTCGGTGTACCTGTCAGATATAGCAATCGCCTGGATATTCCCTGTAAGACCGGGCACATTGCTGTCCTCCCAGCTCTCGCCGCCGTCGAGAGATACGTAAACTGCGCTGCCGCTGTCGGTCACCGCGGCAACTATCCCCTCGTTATCCGGGGCGACCGCGATTTTGCAGGCAGGCAAATCAGCTCCGGCCTCGGACAGGGCAGAGCTGATTTTCTCCCAGCTCATCCCTGCATCCAGCGAGCGGTAGACTTCTGAGTTCTCGCTGTCTATGGCATAGAGGACGCCATTCTGCCCGATTGCAATATCGCTGACCTCCGATGGACTGGTGACAATGTTGTCGGCCATTCCCGGTGAATCGACCTGTTCCCATTCCAGTGCTGCTGCATCTGCCAGGAATGGCTTCGACACAAACACGGTGGATAGCAATAATAGTATAATTAGTGCACAGGGCCACTTTGTTTTCATGACTTTATTTTAATGGTAAAATGTTAATTTCCTGTTAAATTCGCAGGCTTTCTGATTCTCCTGGAGCGCACAGAGAAGTTAATAACTTCTTAACAATTTCCTGTCATACTACATGGCATGAAAGAGCCTGCGTTCCCGCTGAAGGTTACGGTAACAGAAAAGGATGGGTAAATGAAAATGAAAATACTGAATGGAATAAAAACACTGATGAAAAAGAAAATATCAAAGATACTGCTGGCTGTGGTACTGTGCGGAGTCGCTGCTGTCCTGGTAGGCGGTGCTCTTAAATCAGACTCCGAACCAGCGCTGGAGACCAGGCTAGCCACCGTGGAGAGGGGAGACCTCACAGTAGATATCACTGCGGCTGGCAATCTGGCTTTATCTGTCGAGGAAGACCTGGCTTTTGAGATTGCGGGTGCGGTAGAGGAAATCATGGTGGAGGAAGGAGATTCTGTTGAAGAGGGACAGCTGCTGGCCACACTGGACACAGCGGAATGGGATGAGGAGCTAAGCGCGCTGGAGCGTGGGCTGCTTCAGGCAGAGATAAACCTGGATAATGCCAAACTTTCCCTGGAGAATGCTGAGGAGGAAACCACCACCACTTTTACCGGGGGTATTTGGGGAACAACCACCGATCCCAAGGAAATCGATATAAAAGAACTTGAGGTTGAGATGGCTGAGTTGCGCCTCACGGACGCACAGAAAGCGTTAGATGAAGCCCGTGATGCGAGTCCTGAGATTATTGCTCCCTTTGCTGGCTTTATTACGAAAGTATATGTTGAGGGTGGTGACGAGGTTTTAAAGGGAACGCTGGCTGTGCAGCTCGCTGACCCCAGCAAGTTCGAAGCGGATATCCTGGTCAGCGAGATGGATATCTTTCAGGTGAAACTGGGAGGAGAAGCCATGGTTCAGGCAGATGCTATGCGAGAGTTGTCCTTTCCTGCTGAGGTAACCCATATAGCGCCAACAGCTACCATTCAGTCAGGGGTAGTGAACTACGAAGTTAAGGTTGAGCTGCAGCCACTCGAAGCTGTACAACAGGAGCAGATGCCAACAACGATACCGGAGGACTTTCAGCTCAGGGAAGGGCTAACCGTCACCGTGAGCATCGTGGTAGCGCAGAGAAATGATGTGCTGCTGGTACCCAACGGGGCGATTACCACCCAAGCATGGCAGATTTATGTCCAGGTGATGTCACCAGACGGCGTCATTGAAGAGCGTTCGATAACGACTGGCATCCGCAACTGGCAGTACACTGAGGTAACCGACGGGCTCAGCGAAGGGGAAAAGGTTATCATGGCGCAAGAGACTACCTCTACATCGACGGCATCACAACAGGGACAAAGACCGTCGGGAGGATTCATGCAGGGAATGGGGCACATAGATTGATGATTAAATTGCAGGACTTAACCAAAGTCTATCCCATGGGCAAAAGAGAACTGACCGTGCTCAAAGGGATAACCCTGAATATCGAACAGGGCGAACTGGTGGCGATTATGGGTCCCTCCGGCTCGGGAAAGACTACCATGCTTAACCTGATTGGTTGTCTGGATAAACCGACATCGGGTAGCTACCATTTAGAAGGCAGAGAAGTCAGTCAACTAACTAGTGGTGAACTGGCTGGAATCAGGGGTCGCAAAATTGGCTTTATCTTCCAGACTTTTAATTTGCTGCCCCGGCTTTCAGCCTTGGCGAATGTGGAACTTGGAATGAGATATGCTGGTGGAAGCGACCACAACCGTGCCATAGAGGCACTGGCCAGGGTTGGGCTCTCCGACCGGGCTAACCACCGCCCCACCGAGCTTTCGGGCGGAGAGCAGCAGAGAGTCGCCATCGCCCGGGCTTTGGTGAAGAACCCACCCCTGATTCTGGCCGACGAGCCTACTGGCAACCTGGACAGCCGCGCGGGCGAGGAGATTATCTCCATACTCACTTCCTTACATAGTGAGCAGAATATTACCTTACTTGTAGTCACCCACGACCCTAACATTGCTCACCACTGCCAGCGTATCGTACATTTCAAGGATGGGCAGGTAGTTGTGGAGGAAACGGTATGAAGAAGTGGTTTGAACCTTTATCCACCGCCTGGGTTGGGGTAGTTACTCACAAGCTCCGCAGCTTTTTGACCATGCTGGGAATCGTTATCGGCGTCGCTGCGGTGATTGCCCTGATGTCCATTGGCAGAGGGGCTACAGCCAGCATTCTGGCTAATATCGAAAGTATGGGATCAGACCTGATTACAATTAGCCCCGGGGCATTCACCTTTGGCGGTGTCAGGGGTGCTGTCGGTGGCACCATCACCCTGACACTGGAAGATGCAGAGGCGATATCACAACAGGTCCCCTATATATCTTCAGTGGCTCCTTCTTACTCCAGCAATCTCCAGCTGGTCGTCGGTGGTGAGAATATGAATGCCCAGATTACCGGGGTAACCCCGGAGTATTGGGAAGTACAGAATCTGGAGGTTGCCAATGGTGCCTTCTTTACTGAATATGATTATCAGCGCGGCACGAAGCTCGCCGTGCTCGGCTCCAACGTGAAAGAGATGCTCTTCGGAGATGCTGACCCCATAGGGCAACAGGTGCGGATGGGCACCATTATTGTGCGTGTTGTCGGCGTACTGGATAGCAAGGGCGGCATGTGGGGATCGCCTGATGACGGCATCCTGATTCCGCTGACCGCCTTGCAGCAGACTGTTGCCCAGCCGCGAACTGCACAGGGCGAGCGCGTAGTGTCGTCCATAGCGCTGACGGTAAGCGACGAAGAGCAGGCAGGTTACGTCGTTGAGGAAATCACCAGCCTGCTCCGCTCCCGCCACCGGCTTGGTTCCCTTGACGATGATGACTTTAGTATTATTTCCATGGAGGAGATATCCAGCATGCTCTCGGAAGCGACAGGCATAATGACGCTTCTTTTGGGTGCTATCGCTGGCATCTCACTACTGGTGGGAGGTATCGGTGTGATGAACATCATGCTGGTATCAGTAATAGAGAGAACCAGGGAGATAGGCATCCGTAAGGCGCTGGGAGCCAGGGAGCGGGATATATGGGGTCAATTCCTCATTGAAGCAGCATTCCTGACGCTTACTGGCGGTATCATCGGGGTTATCGTGGGCTGGGGCGCCTCATACGTCGTTACCAGCACGGGACTAATAACAACCGTGGTTACTGCTGATATAGTTCTCCTTGCCGTTGCGGTATCGGTTGGCATCGGCCTATTCTTTGGATTTTATCCCGCCTGGCAAGCCTCCCGCCTTAACCCCATTGAAGCACTGAGATCTGAATAATGCTTGTCCCTCTTGGATTGTAGGGAGGGCTAGCATATGGTGTGCTGACGATTCAGGATGCTGCTAACAATGCAGATATTGGTCAATCAGCCTTTTTATCTCTTCCTTCTTCCCGAGTAACCTCTCGCTCAAGTCCTTATCATCGTAGCTCTTAAGTTTCTTCGCTATCTCATCTATTGCCATGGATGGAAAGACTCCTTCTTTCTGGTATATTTCACGGTCTTTCAGCAGGTTTTCGGCTGATTGCTGACATGAGGTAGGTAACTGGGTCAATCGATTCTGAACTTCACTGTGCTCAGGTGCAAAAACATTTACATCTACATATAATTTCTTAGCCAATTCCAGTGCATCCGCCATTTCCAGACCATGTCGAGCAGCCACGGTCAACCCTGCCAGTAAAAGATAGATATTGGCGGAACCGTCGGGACAGCGAAACTCTACCGTCTGATTATTCACTGACTTCGGAGGCGCTGCTTTTTCCTGTGGGTTGGCATCTCTGGCCATGCGTTCAACATTCATCCAGCCCAATGGAACTCTTACCAATACGGAGCGGTTTCGATCACCCCAGCAAATACTGGTTGGTGCTTCCTGGTGTGGAACCAGCCTCAGATAGGAAGTAGGAACGGTATTACCAAAGGCAGTCAGAGAAGATGCCAGTGACAGATAGCCAGCAATAGCCTTTTTAGCTGTGTCACTTAGCTGGTTGTCCTTAACCATCATGTTTTTGCCATCTTTGACCAATCTTGTATGAATATGGAGACCGTTGCCGGCGTGCCCGGCTAAAATCTTGGGAGCCAGGCTGATTGTTACCCCATATTTATACCCAATCATCCTCAACATCCATTTGGCAATAACAAGTTGGTCGGCTGCATCTTCTACAGGAACAGGTAGAAACTCAATTTCATGCTGCTCCATTTCACTGCTTCCCTCAAAAATATGACCTACTTCAGAGTGTCCGTATTTTACCTGTCCTCCTCCCTGCGCAATAGCATGCATAACCTCACATCTGAGTTCCTCCCATTTAGAAAACGGGGCAGAGTCATGGTAACCTTTCTGAGCCGTAGCCGGATAAAGTTCCTGTCTTTCAGAGAAAACATAGTATTCCAGCTCCCCCATAGCCTCAAAGGTTAACCCCGTGCTGTTTTTTAGCGTCTCATGAGCGTTTCTGAGGATATTCTCAGGAGAACTTGGTAACCTGGTTCCCTCATTTGTGTAATAAGAACAAAGTATATCCAGTGTAGGAATGGCAGAGAACGGGTTCACATAGGCAGTTTTATACCGAGGAATAACATATAGATCGCTTGAAGCAGCATCGATGTAAGGTAATAGGCTGGAACCATCTACTCTTTCTCCCATTGCCAGCAGGCGGTCCAGCTGAGATTTGCTGGTAATTGTAAAATTAAGGATCTTCAGCCTGCCGTCTCCGGCTACATAGCGGAAATTCATCATCTCGATGTCGTTTTCCTCAATAAACCTGATTAAGTCCTGCCTGGTAAATTCTTTTGAGGGCTTCCCTAAGAACCGGGCTATCTTATTCATATTCACTCCTATCGTATCTTTCATGGATTGCCCCCCCCTTTCTTGAATTATCTGCGAGGCCTTCCGAAAGTCTTTTATTGTTTTCCTCAATAACTTCCCCTACCGCATTGGCAATAGAATTTATTAAGGGATCTTTCTCTACCTTATCTGCAAAGGTTCTCCTGAAAATTGTCATGACGTCCCACCTGCTTAAGCCAACCTTTCTCATCTTTTCCTCCCTTACTGTTTATAACCAAACACATTCCTGCTCCATCTTGTAAGGACAATTGTAATTTCTACTTGGGCAACTGTCAACACAATGTGCTGGCTGACTACAAGGGTAATAGCGGGTTGCTTCTCTTAATAGCTTAGTTGGCTGGCATATTTATAGGAGATTGTCTGTCTATCGCTTGTGCTCTTGTAGCCTTCTTCTTCATGTGAACGTTCTTTCATTTGCCTGGCTGTGTAGCCTTGAAAATCTTCCCTGACTGAAGCCAGGATGCGGATTTCGCTGGTATCGAATACATTTATATCTGGTGCTTTGTGGATCTTTAAAAGCTCGCATACATAGCCGTCGGGATAAGTCTCTTCGATTATCTGCAAGGAATTTCTGGATATCAGTGAAGCATAGTACATTTCATAGTTATCGGGTACTGGCCCGTATGGCAGGTGGACATACTGTACTCCAGTGATTGACACTGTGTACTCTTTAAAATGTTTGAAATCAGCATAGAAAAGCAACTTGTTGAGTTTCGTTTTTGCTACGCCGTCTCTGGCAAAGAAGAGTATGGCGTTATATAGCTTGCGGAGATTGAATTTGCTATAGCCAGTGAGTTCATCAACTCTGGCACTCCCTGTGGCAATTAGTATTGCGTCGTCAATTGAACGAGATACAGCATCAGTTTTTCTGAAAGCTTCTAGCAGTGCTCTCTTTCTTGACTCAGATATTATCTGTCGGGGATTTTCCAGCAGCTTTAGATAATTGTCTGGATTCATCGCCAGGCGTAGCAGTCTTTCATGAGATTCGTTTTGTAACGCTCCGTTTTCATAGCGATTGAGCGTAGCAATTCCCAGTCCCAGCAAAGAAGCCATTTCATGTTGTGTAAGTTTGTATGCCTTACGCCATGACCTGATAGACTCGGGTTGAAGCAGACCATGCCTCTTGCGGTACTCCCTGTAGGCAAGGTCAAACGGGTCCGGGTTTATTCCAGGTGCGAATACCTCGTCGCCGCAGTTATCGCATTTGCAGTATTCAGCATTAACCTTGATTTCTTTTCCCTTTACGGGGAAAATTTCCTCCTTGATTATACGTTTGAATGTGGTTACTTTTTCACAGTTGGTGCATAGGTACTTAGTGGTTGCTACCTCCTTCATTTTCTTGTTCCTCCTTTATTGGTTCCTCTTCGAAAGGGTAATTTAATGCTTCTTGAGAAAAGTGGAATGAGACTATTCTTACCATTCTAAGGTTGCTTAAAGAAGCAATCTTAAGTTTAACGTATACCTTTTTTTACTGGCCACAACTACATAATATATCAAATGATAAATTATTGCAATGTATACACTAAATGATAGATATCTCAAGCCGGCTATTTTACTGCAGAACATGGCATTCCTGCGAAAGCAGGAATCTACCCCTTATGCAACTGGCCTTAGCAGGCAATGCCTGATATCCAGGGTGGTATAATACACGTATGCAAATCGGGAGCAACTAATTGCCATGGAATCGTATTTTCATCTAGAGCCTGCAAACAAGGTATATCAATTACAGGAAATAACGTCTCTGATTAAGCAATCTCTGCTGGATTTATCCAGCCAGGAGTTCTGGGTTAGAGCCCATTTAATCGTACCCAAGAGTTCTGCAACTTACAAAAACTACTATTGCGAGCTGATCGATGTAGATGAGATGGGAAATAAAACTGCGCAAATCAGGGCTATTATCTGGCAGTCGGAGTACAATAAAATCCTCAATAAGCTACGCAAGGCGGGCATGCCGGATGCATTGCAGGACAACAGTGAAGTCTGCGTCCTTTGCGCCGTACGCTATCATGAAGTGTACGGCCTCAATTTAAACATCTATGATATCGACCCCTCGTTTGGCGAATCGCAAATAGACCTTAACCGCAGGCAAATTATTGAAAAGCTATCAAAAGAAAATGTACTTAAGAAGAATACAGAAACTTACCTGACAACTGCTCCATTGCGAATAGGGTTGATTACCAGAGAGGAGTCGGCTGCCTACAAAGATTTTACAAAAACGCTTTTTAACTCCCCATTTTCATTTAAGGTAATAGTTGCCGACTGTACCATGCAGGGGGAGAATACCGAAAGTGAAACGGTTTCAGCGGTCGGGCTTCTGACAAAGGCGAAAGTTGATGTTATCTGCATCGTGCGAGGAGGAGGTTCGCAGCTTGATCTGGCATGGTTCGACAACGAGCGGATTGCTCGCTCCATCATTAACTGTCAGATACCTGTGTGGGTAGGCATGGGGCATGAGATTGATACTGGTGTCCTGGATGTTGTTGCACATTCGAGCTTTAAGACACCAACCGCAGTCGCTGAGGTTCTGGTCAATACTCTTCGAGAACTGCTACACAGTCTTGAACTTGCTGCTGAACGTCTGCAGAATACTGTTGATTGGCGGCTGGAGCTGTCTGGTCGTGAATTATCCAGAATGATACTGGGCGCGCGCAATGGATTCAGAAAACAACATGAGCTTGTACAGCAGCAGTTTTCTAACAGCACCTTGAGGGTAAGATCACAATTCGAAGAATGCTTCAACAACAAAGAGGTATTTCTCGATAATGAAAATCAGAAACTCCGTCACCTTTGTGACTGGTCGTTGAATGCAAGTAGTAGGCGTTTAATAGTGATCTGCAGTCATATTACCCTGCCGAGATATTTGAAGATAGTTACTGAGTGGCAGAGGCATCTTGTCGAGCGGGAACGGCAACTCTTGATGCTGATGCCTGACCAGATTCTCAGAAAGGGATATACGATTACCAGGAACCTTCGCAGTGAAATCATGTGGAGTATTGCGCAGCTACAGGAGAGTGAAGCAATCGATACTCAGTTTATAGATGGCTATGCACGGAGTATTGTCCAAAAAACGGAGGATGCAGGAAATGAAACGGAAAATTGAAAATATGACCTATGAAGAGAAAGAGGAACGGCTTGATGAAATACTGCAACGGCTTGACCGGTCTGAAACGCCTGTGGACAAGCTTTCAAATGATGCCATGGAGGCAGCCTCGCTGATAAAATCCATGGACGGTACCCTCAGGAAAGCCAGGCAGGAATTGACCGGTGTTTTCGAAGAGCTGGATAAGCTGAAAAGCAAGTGACAGCGGATTTAGCAGCTCTCTTTTACTGGCACCATCACGTGCTACAGCATCAAAGCTAACCCCCGTACCCAGGCATTATCTGTATGAGATTACCAGAGGACATTTCTAACGAGTCAGTCTCTTCTAACACAATATGAGCCTGATTCAGGGAGGTAGTGAGGCAATCAGGGAATGTGTTAGTAGTCGTTGAATCAGTACAGGGACAGGAACCCGAATACGGGCAATGAGTATGGACTGGATGCTGAAACGGTGAAGGCTAGCCAAACGGTGTATCACGACGAAAACACCCTTCTCATATCACTCTGCCTGTTATTCCAAGGTGAGACGATATTTTGCCTGGCCGAAGGTTCATCTTGTTGTATAAGGAGAGAGTAGTGGATATCTACTCTCTCCTTATCATGGTAAACACCTCTCCTCTGCAGCAACTTGACATAACGTGCAGGCTAAGCTCACCTGTTGGTGCTGACAGATTGACGGTGCTGGGTGAGAATGCTAGAGTTGTCAAGGTGTTTTATGTGGCAGAAACTGACCAGATGCTATCCTCTCCAGCTTGAGTTAATTCCCCTGGCCTTGCTCATTTTGGCCTTTTATATAGTCCTGTCAAATTATTCGTTGCTTCCGGATACCATTCCGTTTCACTTTGACGCTCGGGGCAACCCCGATGACTGGAATAGCAAAGGAACAATTTTTCTGTTGCCCACGATAGCTGCTGTGGTTTTCGTCTTATTGACTTCTTTCAATGTCTGGTTTGCCTGCGCAAATGACCCAAAACGCCTTATCAATCTTCCTGAGAAGAGAAAGGAAACACTAACTAAGGCGCAGACCGAGGTGCTTCGCCTTTTCATAAGCCGTTGCCTTTTTATTCTCAAAATTCTAATCATGGGCCTTCTTACTTATTTGACCTGGCAAACAGTAGAGATAGCCATGGATAATGCGAGCAGGCTGGGATCGCTTTTCTGGCTGCTTACAGCTGCGTTGGTAATCTTCGTCGTGTACATGGTTTGGAAGATCTTCCGCCTGACTAGCGCACCATGTGATGTATCTGGGTGATTGAACAAAATGGCAGCACCTTCGCTAGCATCGATTATGATATAATTCCCTTCCAGGAAAATCAGGAAAAGTAGAGAAAGGAGCATGGAGACAGAATGGACATAAGAGAAGAAATTGCGGGTTTAAAAGATGAGTTGATTGCCTTGAGAAGAGATTTTCATATGCACCCCGAGTTGGGCTTCCAGGAAATTAGAACGTCGAGAATCGTGGGGGATTATCTTGAAAATCTGGGCATGGATGTGACTAGAGGAGTTGGGAAAACAGGGGTAACTGGTCTTTTAAAAGGGAAAGAAAAGGGAAAGACCGTTATGTTGAGAGCCGATATGGATGCTCTACCTGTTCAGGAATTGAATGACGTTCCATACAGGTCACAGAATGATGGCGTGATGCATGCTTGTGGACACGACGGCCATACAGCGATGCTGCTTGCTGGCGCTAAGATACTGTCCAGACATAAAGGTGAGTTAAAGGGGAGCATCAAATTTATCTTTCAGCCTTGCGAAGAGACTATGCCTGGTGGAGCGAAAGCAATGATTGATGATGGTGTCATGGAGAATCCGTATGTGGATGCTGCATTTGGGCTGCACATGGCAAGTGAGATCCCCATTGGAATGATAGGCATAACAGAAGGAGCCGTGATGGCTGCTGGCGATAAATTCGTTATTGACATAATAGGGAAAGGGGGGCATGGCGCTATGCCCTTCCTGGCAATTGACCCTGTGGTTATCTCTTCCTATGTAATTCAGGCGCTTCAAACTATTGTCAGTAGAGAGGTAGATAGTTGTGACGCTATCGTGTTGACTATAGGCATGATAGAAGGGGGAACCGCATTCAACGTAATACCCGGCACTGTGAAACTCACGGGGACGGTGAGGACTTTGAATGAGAGCCTGCACAGGGAAGTTCCCGGTAAGATGGAGAGGATTATTAAAGGAGTCTGTGAGGCATTTCGCGGGCAATATAAGCTTGATTACCAGGCTGGAGTTCCGGTGCTGGTAAATGATGCGGAGAAAACGAAATTTGTCAGACTTATCGCTGAACAGGTTGTTGGCAAAGAACGTGTTCAGGCCTTTCCTGCCGGAATGGGCTATGACGATATGTCATATTTTATGCAGACAGTTCCAGGGAGTTATTATTATATTGGCTCAGCCAATAAGAATAAGGGAACGGATTACCCTCATCACAACCCTCGCTTTGATATTGATGAGGATAGCTTGCTTATAGGAACAGAGATGCATGTTAAGCTTGCACTGGGTTTTCTCAAGGGTTCACTTCAGGGCTGAACGAGCTCAGGTGAAACTGCGATGGTCGCTTTAGTGAGTCGTTAGCTGAAGTTTTTGCTGCCTGTGCCCTGATGCCCCGTATGATGCGCAATGGCAGATAGTCTTTATATCTCTGTGATATCGGCGTGGTAGCTCTGTAATGATCTGACGTCCATTTCGCCGTGGCAGTATGTAGCGATGCCCTTCACGGCAGCAGCCGCAGCAGCCAGCGTGGTTATATAAGGTACCCGGTACTGTATCGCTGCCTTGCGGATGTATGAGTCATCGTCCTGGCTCAGCTTGCCAATGGGCGTATTTACCACCAGCTGAATCTCGCCGTTCTTTATGGCATCCACGATGTTGGGTCTTCCCTCATGCATCTTCAGGATCATGTCGGAGCTGATCCCCTGCCTTTCCAGGATAGCATGTGTGCCACGCGTCGCTTTGAGCTTAAATCCAAGCTCGACAAACCGCCTCGCTATTTCTATCAGGAGAGGGTCATCCTTTCCCGATACCGTTACCAGAACGGTACCATGCTCAGGGAGCTTCTGTTGTGCGGCTTCTTCCGCCTTGATATAGGCATGCCCAAAGGAATCACCCATTCCCAGCACCTCTCCCGTGGAGCGCATTTCCGGCCCCAGCAGTGGGTCCACCTCGGGAAACATGGAAAAGGGGAAAACCGCTTCCTTAACTCCGAAGTGGGGGATCTTTTGCGGTTTGATGTCCAGGTCGGAGAGCTTCTTGCCCAGTATGAGCTGGGTGGCAATCCGTACCATGGAGATATTGCATACCTTGGAGACCAGAGGTACGGTGCGCGACGCCCGCGGATTGGCTTCCAGCACATAAACGATGCCGTCGGCGATGGCATACTGGATATTCATCAAACCCACGACGCCCAGCTCGCGCCCCATCTTCCTGGTGTACTCGTAGATGGTATCGATATGCTCTTTGGGCAGGCTAACCGGGGGAATGACGCAGGCCGAATCGCCGGAGTGCACGCCAGCGAGCTCGATGTGCTCCATGATCGCGGGCACGAAGGCCATTTCCCCATCGGCAATGGCGTCAGCTTCGGTTTCAATGGCGTTCTCCAGGAACTTGTCGATTAGAATGGGCCTGTCCGGGGTCACATCCACGGCCGCTTCAACATATGACTTGAGTGTATCCTCGTCGTAAACCACCTCCATACCACGTCCTCCAAGCACATACGAGGGTCGTACCATCAGTGGATAGCCTATTCTATGGGCAACTTCCACGGCCTCTGCGAAATCAATGGCCATGCCTGATTCCGGCATGGGAATACCCAACTCCTCCATTCTGTGACGGAAGCGGTCCCTGTCCTCAGCGAGGTCTATCGCTTCAGGGGAGGTGCCCAGTATTCTGACGCCGGCTTCAGCCAGTTCTTTGGCAATGTTGAGTGGCGTCTGCCCGCCAAACTGTACGATTACCCCTTCGGGCTGCTCCTTTTCATAAATGCTGAGCACGTCTTCAACCGTCAGCGGCTCGAAGTAAAGCTTATCCGAAGTGTCGTAGTCCGTGGAAACCGTCTCCGGGTTGCAATTGACCATGATGGTCTTGTAGCCCTCGTCGTGCAGGGCAAAAGCAGCGTGGACACAGCAGTAATCGAATTCTATGCCCTGGCCGATGCGGTTGGGGCCACCCCCCAGCACCATAACCTTCCTCCCGCTGCCGCTCTCGGTGCTGTCGGGCGCGTTGTAGGTAGAGAAATAATACGCCGCGTTCTCCACGCCGCTCACGCGAACCGCTTCCCATCCCTCCACCACACCGATGGCGCTGCGCCTGTGGCGAATCTCCTTCTCCGCCACACCGAGCAACCGCGACAGATAGCGGTCGGAAAACCCGTCCTTCTTGGCCCTCACCAGCAAATCATCGGGCGGTATCTCACTGGCGTAACGAAGTATCTCCTCTTCCAGTTCCACCAGTTCTTTCATTTGCTGGATGAACCAGGGTTTGATATACGTCTTGTGGTAAAGCTCCTGCACATCGGCACCTTTACGCAAGGCTTCATACATGATGAACTGCCTCTCACTGGAGGGCTCATTGAGCAAGACCATGAGCTCATCCAGAGATTTCTGGTGGAAGTCCTTGGCAAAGCCCAGCCCATAGCGACCATTTTCCAGGGAACGAATCGCTTTCTGCAAGGCCTCCTTGTAGTTCTTGCCGATGCTCATTACCTCACCCACGGCGCGCATCTGCGTGCCCAGCCTGTCATCGGCATTCCGGAACTTTTCGAAAGCCCAGCGGGCGAACTTGACCACGACATAGTCCCCCGAAGGAGTATATTTGTCCAGGGTGCCCTCTCTCCAGTAGGGAATTTCATCCAGGGTGAGGCCCGCAGCCAGCTTGGCCGATACCAGGGCGATGGGAAAACCGGTCGCCTTCGATGCCAGCGCCGAAGAGCGCGAAGTCCTGGGATTGATTTCTATCACCACAACGCGGTCGGTCACGGGGTCATGGGCAAATTGGATATTTGTGCCGCCTACCACTCTTATTGCCTCTACTATGCGATAAGAATATTTCTGAAGCCGCTTCTGCAGCTCAGGGGCAATGGTAAGCATGGGCGCAGTGCAGAAAGAATCCCCCGTGTGAACGCCCATGGCGTCCACGTTCTCGATGAAGCATACGGTGATCATTTGCCCCTTGACATCCCGCACTACCTCCAGCTCCAGCTCCTCCCAACCCAGCACCGACTCCTCTATCAGCACCTGGTTGATGAGGCTCGCCGTTATTCCGCGGCTGGCAATGATGCGCAGGTCCTCTACGTTGTAAACCAGCCCCCCGCCGGTTCCCCCCATGGTATAGGCAGGACGGACGACCACAGGATAGCCCAGCATTGCCGCCACCTTCTCCGCTTCCTCAATGTTGTAAACCGCCTCGCTGCGGGGCATTTCTATCTCCAGTTGTGTCATCGTTTCTTTGAAAGCGACGCGGTCCTCACCGCGCCTGATAGCATCAATTTCGACACCTATCACCTTAACGCCGTATTTCTCCAGCACTCCCGCCTCCGCCAGTTCGGCGCTGAGGTTCAGTCCCGACTGACCACCCAGATTGGGTAACAGGGCATCGGGGCGCTCTTTCTCGATTATCCGGGTTAGCGATTTAAGATTAAGCGGCTCGATGTATGTTGCGTTGGCCATTACGGGGTCGGTCATGATAGTAGCCGGATTGGAATTCACCAGGACGATCTCATAGCCCAGCTCGCGCAGGGCTTTGCAGGCCTGAGTTCCGGAGTAGTCAAACTCGCAGGCCTGCCCAATCACGATGGGCCCGGAGCCAATGATCAATACCTTTTTGACATCATCTCTCTTGGGCATTACAAAATCACCTTCCTTATCAATTTGCCTTCGCTGCATCGGGGCAGCAACCTGGTGTTATATAACCCCACCGTCCGGAAATTGTATCAAGAAAACCAATGTAAATAAAGGGAAGGCCTCTTCCAGTGCAGGCTGAATGGGAGCGATTTTTCGCTGTTGTGATCATGCCATTCTGATATATGAGGGAGGATACTTTAGAGGGAGGGGACCATTTGTAGAACAACAGTCTTCAGAAACCGGGGTTCGGGAGTTTGAATCTCCCTGGGCGCTCCGCCTTATTCCTGCCTGTTGAAGACCCAGATGGCGGCTGATAGTAGCACCACCCCCACCGCCGCCACCACCAGCGCCGACTCCAGGATATTCATGGTGTGGCCGAAGACGGTCACCCCGGCCACCTCGCTGCCCAGGAATACCTGTCGGATGGCGTCTATGCCGTAGGTCACCGGGTTCAATTTGGAGAGCACCTCCAACCAGGTGGCCACTCCTGAGATGGGAAAGAAGATACCTGAAAGGAACATCATCGGGAATATCACCAGCTGCATCAGTAGATGGAAGCCCTGTTGCGAGCGCATGCGGGCTCCGATTAACAGACCCAGCCCGGAAAGGGAGAGTGAGAGGATTAATAGCAGCGGTAGCAGAGCTAGCACCGTGCCCGGGGTTATAGAGACGTTGAGGAAGGGCGCCAGCGCCAGCATTATGGCCCCCTGGATGATGGCGATGGCGGCGGCGCCGATGGCCTTGCCGACCAGCACGCCGCTACGGCTCAAGGGGGAGACCAGCACCTCTTTTAAGAAGCCGAACTCCCTGTCCCAGACAATAGAGACGCCGGACATTATGGAGGTCATTAACACCGTCATGGCCAGGATACCGGGGTACATGAACTGGATATAATTGACGCCGGGTGTCATCTGGCCGATGAGCTTTCCGAAACCGGCGCCAAATATCACCAGGAATAAAAGCGGCATGCTAAAGGAAGAAAGCATCCGTGTCTTGTCCTGGATAAAACGCAGGAACTCGCGGTAGGCTATCACCCAGACGGAACGGAAGAAGACAGTCATATCTCTAGCGCCGCCTCCTTCTGGTCATTTTTTTCATCATCTGCATCGGGTCCACCTCCTGCTCCCTGATGGTGCGCCCGGTGAGCTTTAAGAAAACATCCTCCAGTGTGGGTCGCCTCAGGCCGATGGAGAGCAGCCGCAGAGGGAAACCGGTAACGAAGCCGGGCAAAAACTCCTCACCATGGAGCACGGTAAAGCAAACCGTTCCATTCTGCAGTCTGGGCTTGAACTTATACTGCCCCTCCAGCAGACGCACCGCCTTCTCGTTGTCCTCCGTCTTGATGGAGATGACATCGCCGCCATTGGCGTCTTTGAGCTTATCCGGCGTGTCCAGGGCCACAACCTAGCCGTAATCTGTGACGGCGATGCGGTCGCAGTTCTCCGCTTCTTCCATATAGTGGGTGGTCATAAAGATGGCCAGATTCTCCCGCTTCCGTAAGTCATGGATATAGTCCCAGATGCAGTGGCGCGTCTGCGGGTCCAGGCCCAGGGTGGGTTCGTCTAAAAAAAGCACCCTTGGGTGATGCAAGAGGCCGCGGGCGATTTCCAGGCGGCGCTTCATACCACCGGAGTAGGTGTTTATCTTGCCCTTGCGCCTGTCCCACAGCTCCACCATCTCCAGAAGTTCTTTGAGGCGCGGCTTCAAAATGTCTCTGGGGATACCGTAGGCATAGGCATGGAAACGCAGGTTCTGTTCCGCCGTCAGGTAGTCATCCAGAGTCGGTTCCTGGAAGACCAGCCCAATTGACTCCCTTACCTTGCTGCGCTCTTTGGTAACATCAAAGCCGTTTACAGTAGCCCGTCCGGCCGTGGGCTTTAACAGCGTGCAGAGCATATTGATGGTGGTAGTCTTGCCGGCGCCGTTGGGCCCCAGGAAGCCGAAAATTTCCCCTTCCTTAACGGTGAATGAGACTCCTTTGACTGCCTCCAGTTCTCCGAACTTCTTTACCAGATTGGAGGCTTCAATGATATCCATGCGCTTCCCCCTCTTCCTTGAGTGCCGTGCTGAGCGATTCTAGGCCCATCTGCAGAGAAGCCAGGGCTTCGTCCGTCATTCTTTCCAGCACTCTTTTAATCCTGGCGTCGCCTATCTCACGCAGCTGTTCCACCTGGCTTCTACCTTCTTCAGTAAGAGAAAGAATGTAGCTGCGGCGGTCATCCGGGTTCTCCTGGCGGCTGACCAGCCCCTTACACACCAGTCGGTCAATGACGCTGGTAACATTGGCTTTGGGCACGCCGAAAGATTCGGCTACCTCACCTGGCGAGGCACTGCCTTTAAAAAAGAGCAGAAAAATAACGCGCAGCTGCTCCCTGGTCAACTCAAGGTGCAGCCAGGCATGAGGGGTACGGGCCTCAGTCGAATGCATCAGGTTACGCATCAGCCCGGTTATGCTTTCAATATTCTCCTTCTTATCCATCTTTGTCAATATAAGGCATATAATACAACTAATATTGACTAATATCAACGCCTTGAGGAACCTGGGTTCCTCCATTGGTACAGTAATCGTAGGGACGTTTTTAATCACCTTCTTCCTATTTGGGAGAAAAATCATTCCCTCCGCGGGCGAGGCCACTGGACCTCCTGCGTAACCATAGTGAAGAAACCTGCATTTAATTATTCCGCAACATGTAACAAACCTGCGTTTTTACCGTTATTACACACAAGGAAATGAAATTAAAAGCGCTTCGGGCAGTACTTGCCGTGTTGCTGGCTTCCCTGCTGGTGCCGTCGATAGTGTCATGCGGGTCCGATACTGCTTCTGTCCCAGATAAAACTCAAGCGGCGGATGAGCCGAGTGATGCTCCACAGGCTATCAGTGAGGATGCCTATAAAGCGGAGCTGGCTTCTCTTACCGAAGCGCTCAACGTCAAGCTGTATGGCCTGGACGAATTGTTGGTTGTCCCTGATATGGAGAGTGAGGAGTGGCAGATAGAGGTAACGCTGGCACTGGCAGATATAATGATGCTCTGCGATGCAGCCGGGCAACTGGTACCACCGGGCTCGATGCTGGACGCACACGTTGCCTACCTTGAGACCATACTGCATGTTTCTGATGCGGTGGATGTCGTTATATGGGGCATGGACAAGGCGGATACCGATGTGCTCAACCAGGCATCTGCCGAACTGTGGATTGCCTCTGAAATCTTATCCCGGGTCACAGAGCCTGCCACCTGAAACTGGTGGTATAATAACCTTTGAAATGGTACTGGATCCGGAGACGGTTACACGCCGTCAAGGTGAACAGGGGCGCGGTTCTCGTAGTATTTATAAAAGCTGATCATGATACCATAATCCATAATAACGATGAATCGCGTGAAATTTATTCAGGTCGTGGGAATTGCATGGTGCCCGTGCTGTAACATTCCGGTTCTTTATACGTTTATAAATGTATACAAAAAGAAACGATGAAATAGTGACAGACGCTGGCCTGGAACTGTTAATTGAGAGAGCCAAAAGCGATGATGCTGATGCTTTCGGGAAGCTGTATGACATGTACGTCGATCGGATATACAGACATGTTTACTACCGGGTAGGCAATGCTGCAGACTCGGAGGACCTGACGCAGGAAGTTTTCATGAAGGCATGGCAGGCAATCGGCAGGTACAAAATAACTGGCACTCCGTTCCTCGCCTGGCTGATGAGAATCAGCCATAACCTGGTTGTCGATTCTTATCGAAAGAAGAAAAAGGATGAGTTACATCTCGACGATGATTCCTGGATTACCGATTCGGCACCGACCCCGGAAGAAGCCGCCGAGCTCGGATATGGCCAGAAACGGCTGCGCCGGGCGATCCTTGAGCTTCATGGAGACCAGCAGCAGGTACTGATGATGCATTTTATCGAAGGGTTTACCTATGCTGAAATCGCTTCCTCCTTGGGAAAGAGAGAGGGAGCTATCAGGGTTATCCAGCACCGGGCGTTGACCAGACTGCGACAGATACTGGAAAAAGAGAAGGACGTACGTTGAAAAAAGTAGCAGACATACTTGCACTCTGCATTGAAGACATTGCGGCAGGAATGTCCACTCTGGAAGACTGCCTGGAGAAATACGCTTCCATGCGTCAGCAATTGGAACCGTTGCTCAAGATTGCTCTTAGCATCAAAGAACCAGAGGATATCAAGCCATCCACTACTTTCAAGGTGAGAACGCGCGTGCATCTCATGGAAGAGATTCATGCTCGGCGAGCGAAAGCGAAATGGTGGCAGATTGGCTTCGGTGCGGGCGCACAGCGAACGGTGCGCTTCGGATGGTCGAGGGCGGCAGCGATCGTTGTTGCCGTTTTACTGGCTGCCTCCGCTCTTGGTGTAGGTACAGCATATGCTTCTCAGGATAGTCTCCCGGGAGATGTTATATATCCTGTGAAGCTTGGCACCGAGCACATCCGCCTGATGCTGACGACTGATGATGCCTCCAGGGTACGGCTGGAGCTGGCTTTTGCCAGCACCCGTTTGCAGGAAATGGAAGCCCTGGCCGACACGAGGTCGGATAAAATAGGCGTGGCCATCAGTGGCTATCAACGCAACATGAAGACAGTTTTCGCGGAGACAGAGCAGCTCGAAGATGAGAGCGCATCCGCCACGCTATCTGAAACGGTGGCGGTGGCCATCTCCCGGCACATTGTCATACTTTGCCGGATTGAAGACAAAGCCCCGGAGGAATCCAGAGAAGCCATCAAACAAGCACAGGAGCTGATCGGCGAGCGCCAGCTCAGAGTTCTGCGCATCCTGGCAGGGAAAAATCCGGTACGCGCTACAGAAATTACTCTGGACACTATGCAGCACTGGCTTGAAAGAGCCAATGTTGCAATGGCAGAAGCCAAAATCAAAAGAGGGGAGATGGCTCTCTGTCAATTCGTAGCGTTGCGCGGACTCGGCAATGAGATTGTACAGGGCGCATACGGGTCGAACGAAGAGTTCGACATCGTTGATGAGATGAATATGCAGTGCACCTCCAATCACCTGGCGATTCTGGGCGCTATTTATAAGAAGGCTCCGGAAGACATGAAAGGAAGTGTGGAAAGAGCGATGAGGCTCTCTGCTGAAGGATACTGCCAGGCCTCCAACTCACTGCTGGCTTCAGGGATACGTCACAACCTTCCGGAAAAGCCCCAGCTACCCGCTGACATTCCCGACGGGGTTAAAGCGAGGATTTTGGACAATCTTCCGGAGGAAACTCCTCTGTCGGATGAAATTCCGGGCAGTAGTGGCTCTGGTGATGGGGGGCCAGCACACGATGGACCGCTTAATGGATCGCACCAGTCTGGTTATATGTCAGAGGATGAGTCACACTAATGCCCTACCCCGGACATCTCCTCAGCACCGGGTCGGCGTGAAGTGTAACAATTTTGACCGTCTCTCGTTATAGAGGTTATAAAACGGTTGAAAAAAGGAAAAGGAGAAGAACTAACATGTGGAGCAAAACAAAGAGACGTATCATTATGCCCCTGCTGGGGATTGTCTTGCTGGTTGGCGGTACTTTCGGCACTGTCGGGATAGTCATGGCCGCTGATGAGCCCATTACTACTCCGAAGGTAACTTTCATAGAGAGAGTTGCCGACGCGCTCGGTATCGAAGTATCGGACTTGAAAGATGCCTTTGCCCAGGCCCGAGACAACGTGCAGGATATAAACGAGGAGAGCCGCCTTGAAGTATTCAGGGCCGAGCTTAATGAAATACTTCACTCGGAGTACGGCGTCGCTGAGGATATAACGATACAAACTATTATCGACCAGATTAAGGCAGAGTTGCAGGAGCGACTTCAAGCCCGCAAGACAGAGATGAAGGGACAGCTTGAGGCTCGCAGGGCAGAGATGCAAGCACTATTTGAAACTAGACGAACACAGTTGCAGGAGCGACTTCAAGCCCATAAGATGGAACTGCGCGAGTGGCTTCAAACCTGCAAGACAGAGATGCAAGCACAGCATGAGGCCAATCGAACACAGTGGCACGCATATAATTCAGGAAATTGCCAGTCCGACTAAGCTTTACTGAAATTACCAACCGCGGGTGAAAACGTAGTACGAAAAGAGGTATTACCACAGCCCGGGCAGCAGCGCCTTGCGTCCAGGTGGGTAATCAGGGAAGTGTTCGCGGTACCACCTGTGATGTGAACGGGCACGGGGAACGAGGTTAGCCGCCGTCCAGATAGCGAATGCCAGTCCTGGCAATGACCAGGTCGCCACAGCCCACCCTGTCCAGATGATGACCTCGCCAAAGTAGTTGGGGCAGGATATCCAGCGATACAATCCGTCATATGGGATTCTGTAATCAGGCCCGCCGGCTCCGCGGAGGCGGCGGGCTCCGCAATGCAGATAAGCCTCGACCACGTTCCTGACACCGGTAATATTGACCGCTTCGAGACGACATCGGCATCCAGTCCCTCGATGGCTCGTCTGTCTTCGTGAATTAAAGCGCGCGTGGGCACTCCCTTATCAAGCAGGGCGCGCACGAGATTGGCTCCGATGTGGCCTGTGCTGCCGGTCACTACTACAGACATAGGGAGTTGATTATATCATAGGCGATTGACGTATAGGCTGTGCCAGTCTCTTCCAGTATGGAGTGCACCTGCATCGAGGGATGATGGCTACTCTTTCGTGGTTTTTTCTTCCGAGTAGAAGAGAGGGATGATCAATAGAGCTGCCATAGAGGAAACAACCATGGCTGTCCACATGAGCACGGCCACCTCCTGGTGGATTTTCAGTGGCGAGAGGAAGAATACGGAGAGCCCGATGGCCAGGCCGAAGGCGTTGGCTAGTATTGGTCGGGAGACCGTAGTCAAAGCTATGTCAACGGCTTTCCTGCCCTCGTTTCCCCTCTCCCTGAAGTAATAGATGCTGTATATCAGGTGAATGGAGTAGTCCACTCCTACTCCGATGGCGATGGCGCAGAGATTGGCTGTCACGATGTTCAGGTTAAATCCCGTGACGGAGATCATTCCCATGATGGCAGTTATTGTGATGGCTATCGGTATGAGGGGCACCAGCGCCGCGCGCAGCCGCCTGATAGTTGCCAGCAGCATGATGAATATCAGGACAAGCGCCAGTCCCAGGCTGCGAATCTGGCTCTGCACCACCATCCTGTTCATCTCGTCGAAGAGTACCGGCATCCCGCTTATTGCCCTGATGTTGAGGTGACGGGAGACGAAGCTGTCCATCTGGCTTATGTCCAGAGCATCGAGGTCGTCGGTCTTAATCAGCATGCGCAGGCCATTGCTGGAAGCCCAGTCCTCCAGGTCATCCTCGTCCATCCGGCGCAGGATATCATTGACCACAGCGGGATTTTTGGGATAGTCTTCCTGCCCGGTTATCTTCTTGTTGATACTGGCAACGATATCGAAGAGGGAAATGGCACTCTTTATCCCCGGCAGCCTCTCCAGATCCCTTTCTTCGTCCATGACATCCTCGGCAAGCTCGTAATCTCTCAGCGTGAGCAGGCCCCTTTCTGCTACTATGTCCCCGGTGAGGGGCAGCGCCCCACCAAAATTATTCTCCACCCTGTTGAAAGTCTGTATTGTCTCTGAGCCTTCCTTGAAGAACGTCAGCTGGTTAGAGGCAACTTCCAGACGAGGAATGAATAGCGCCGCTATTACCACCACGGCGGCAAAGACGATGACAACTTCTCGTTTGTGGTGGGAGCACTCCAGAATGAATTTGACTGGAGCGGTAGTGTCGCTATGTGCCGGTGCAGCAGGTAGCTTTATACGACAGAATATCGCTGGCAGGAAGAAAATGGAAAGAAGTCCAGCGTAGCCTATGCCCAGGGCGACGAAGATTCCCATCTGGCGTATGGGTGCCACGTCGGACCATGCCAGGGAGACGAATCCTGCAATGGTGGTTATCGTTGTCAGGAACATTGGCATGCCTATCAGGCGCAGGGTTTCCACGGTGAGCTTGCGGCGATCGGAATAGAGAGAAAGGTTGTCCATGAAGTGGCTGACATAGTGCAGCCCATCGGCTGCGCCCATAACGACGACGAAAATAGGACTGAGTATGGTAAGCAAATTCAACTCCTGCCCGCTCCAGAATATCGTGCCCAGCGTCCACAGGGAGCCTATGCCGGCAGGGATTATGGCCATGACGGACAGTCGGCGGTTTTTGAGAATGGATCGAAATACCAGCAGCACCAGCAATATGGCACAGGGCGGCAGAATGAGCAGTATCTTCATTAAGTAATGCCAGATGGTGTCCTTGATTATCTCGTTGCCTGCCAGGGAAAGATCAAAGGAGGTTTCACTCTCAGTAATTTCCTGCAGCGACTTTACTACCTCCCCAGCCGGGGCCCCCAGCTCCATGGTGATGATGAGAGAGCCCTTATTCTCGTCGCTGGAGAGGAGCTGGCTCGTGAGGAAGTTGTTGCGGATGAAATCTTCCAACAGGTCGGAATGGTGTGCGATGAAGTGTTGATCCACCTGGTAAACACTGTTTCCCACCAGGATTTCCTGAGGAAGGAAGCTCTGGATATGGCGTACGCCGTTAACGTCCTCGATATCTTCCTGGAGAAGCAGAATGTCCTGGAGGGTTTGTTTTTCCAGAAGAGAGCCATTTTGCTCGATGAGGACTACGACGGTTTCTCCCGTCTGGTATTTCTCGTTCAGGCTGTTGTATTCATCTGCCCTGGGATTTCCCGAGGAGAAGAAATTGAGGAAATCAGCGTCCAGGTCAAAGCGCAGGAAGGAGGCCAGTGCAATAAGATTGATAAGGAGTACTACAGCGATGATGAGTCTGGACCTGCGGTAAACGAAGGTACCAATTCTCTCCATAGGCGCTATGTCGCTGTTTGTTTCAACTCTCCCACATCTACATTTTCAACCTGGGGCGTGGGTAGCTGCGCGATTTTTTCGGCAACCTTGCGGAAGTGGAATCCCAGTATGGCGAAGGTTATGGATAAAGAGAAAAACCTGGGCTTTTTCAGCAGGGTCCAGGCAAACAGCCTCCAGTAATACATTCTCCCTTTTTCCCTGATGCCCAGAACCCACATGGACCTGAACAATGCCCGGATATAGCGAGGGCTGGTATTGCCTTTTGTCTTGATTTGAGGCTTATACTCCCTGAGAAAGGTCTTGACGCGTTCAAAGTACGGTTTGGGCGCATAAATGGTGCTCAGGATGTGCTTGTAGCCGCTGACAAGCGCTTCATGGCCCATCTTAGGCATGAAGTTGGTGGAGCCATCGGTATTGTCACCGGTACCCCCCGGCAACAGGCGGTCCTCCTTTTGCAAACGCTTGTACAGGGCTGTTTCAGGAGGAGCCATCAGCACGCCGACCATGGCAGTAACGATGCCGCTATTTTGAATGAAATTTATCTGGCTCTTGAAAATTGAAAGCGGGTCGCTATCGAAGCCCACGATAAATCCTCCCTGCACCTGGAAGCCGTGGTTTTGAATCTTCTTGACCGCCGCCAGCAAATCGCGGCCTTTGTTCGGCATCTTGTTACATTCGACCAGACTTTCCTCATTGGGGCTTTCGATGCCGACAAATACCTGGTCGAACCCTGCTGCCGCCATCAATCGCATCAGCTCTTCATCATCGGCAAGATTTATGGATGCTTCTGTAAGGAATGAGAAGGGGTATTTTCTCTCTTCCATCCAGGCGATTATCGCCGGCAGAATCTCATCCTTCAGCTTCCGCTTGTTGCCGATGAAGTTATCATCGACGAAAAAAACGCTGTTCTGCCAGCCCTGGTTATATAACGTGTCCAGCTCAGCTATTATCTGGCTCCTGTCCTTGGTTCGTGGCACATGCCCATTCATCACGATAATATCGCAGAACTCGCAGTTGAAAGGGCAGCCTCGCGAATACTGTATGCTCATCATCTGGTATTTTTTCTCGTTGGCAAGCGACCACAGAGGTACAGGAGTCTTTGTTATATCTGGATACTCCTCAGACGCGTAAATATGCCTGGCGCATCCTTTCTCCAGGTCTTCCAAAAACTGCGGCAGTATATTTTCAGCCTCACCGAATATAAGATGGTCTATGTCGTCGAAGCCAAATTCCTCGTACCCGGCGTTAAAAAGTGGTCCACCGGCAACGATCCTGGTCCCGAGTTCATTGCACCTGTTAATCACTTCCCTGGCCGAATCTCGTTGCACTACCATGGAGCTGATAAACACGTAGTCGGCCCACCTGATGTTCTCATTGGTCAGTGTCGTTGTGTTCATGTCCACCAGCTTTTTCTCCCATTCATCAGGAAGCATGGCGGCCACGGTCAGCAGTCCCAACGGAGCAAAACTGGCCTTTCTGGAAATGAATTT
>Ga0268279_1000440_pt1 | contig 26286 bp, 23 predicted proteins | sample saktaG_6_FD_190142 | JGI IMG/M metagenome (GOLD analysis project Ga0268279, IMG submission 190142) | Saline water microbial communities from Sakinaw Lake, British Columbia, Canada - sak_2010_1_5_80m | ecosystem: Environmental > Aquatic > Non-marine Saline and Alkaline > Saline ...
TTGTGACTTCAACGTCCTGGTTTTCCTGATCGCTTACTTGAGTTGAGAAATTGAATGAAGTGCCGTAAGGCGCCTCTGACGGGGTTACCTTGACGTCTGTGAGTTCGGGGGCGTAGTCTACGTAGGCTGCAGTGAAATAGCGGGTAGTCTTGTTTATGTAGGGTTGAATCCATTTGTAGTAATCCACAATTCCGTTTCCGTTTTCATCTTGCTGGCAGACGTAGAAAAGGTCAGATCCGACTGCAATCCCCGTATAAGTGGGAGTGCTCGAATTACAGTCTAAACGCAAGACGGCTGGCGTGATGTCCTCGTAAGTGCCGTTTCCCTGCCAGTCCACGCGGAGTTCTTGAGCGTAAAGCGAGTCGTTCACGCTAGTGTATGCTATGATGTTTCGAAATAGACTGCCCGTCCCGTTTGTTATCGTGATGTTTTTCCTCCAAGAGCTGTTTGTGGTGGAAGGCGCGTCCTCAACCAGTATTGCAGGTATTACAGACGCCATAGTATTATCCCAGTAAGAATCGTTTCCGGGAAGATCGTATGCCTGGCTCGCCTTTATTACTCTTCCAACCGAACTGATGTCGCACACAGTAATGTTTGAGGTGTTAGTGGTGATTATTTGTGTTAAATAATCTTGGCTGTTGAAATCGCATTCAGTAGCCCCCTCACCCGCCTGAATGTAATTTATTACGACATCTATTTCAGGCCTTCCCGGGTAAGTGATGTTGATAAGCTCTGTCCCCACGACCTCGTTCACTTCAATGTATTCTGTTTTAGAGTACACGTTAGTTGCGAGAGCGTAGTCGATCAATCTTGTTGCATTGTAGTCGAAGTAGACGTAGGGGGTTACTCTAAGCACTCCACTTTCCTCAGAGTGACCCGTGAAGGGGATATCGCATAAAGTCTGGTTGCATGAGTCGAGTTCCGCCTGTATGAGCGAGATGTATGAATCTGTTTCCAACTCTGTATCCCGGAAAATTCCGGTATAATTCCATTCATAAGGCTGGCCTGACCCGGCAAGGTCTATGTAAGGGTCCCGAGTAAAGAACCGGTAGTTCATCATGTAGACTCCCCCTCCGGAGGCTACAACAATCTCTAATCCTTCCTCAGTGAATACTTCACCAATCTCAACATCATATACAAAATTATCTAACGATCTATTAACTGCCAGGGATCCGGAACTATTAAAGACATACAAGGATTTATCCCATGAACCAGCAACCAGTTCCACACCAGAATCTTGCAGGACGTCACCGACCTCTGCAGCGGCAACATAATTGTTTGTAGCATAAGATGCAAGTAGTGTATCCCCATCTGAATTCAATACGTATACGTTGAAGTTGTTGGAAGTGTAGATGACTTCATTGCCAGGTGAGGAGGTATTGTAATCTCCAACGGCAACATCCATAACCCAGCCTCCTGCAGAGTAATTCCAAATTTGAGAGCCAGTACTATTTAGCACATACACGTATCCATCGTAGGAAGCGACAACAACCTCGTTGCCATAGTCAGCTGAAACATTACCTATTGCAATACCATGAACCTCGCTTCCAACAGTGTAATTCCATACATGATCTCCTGAAGAATTAATTAGTATCACTTTTTTATCCCACGTCCCATAAACCACGTCACTGAATGATGAATCAGCAACATCTCCGATTTCAAGCGCATAAATTGGGAATACTGAGTAGGAGTAACTCCAAACTTCATTACCAACATTCGTGAATACTATCAGAGTGCCATTTGAGAGACCTACTGCATAATCTTCAGAATTTCTGCTAGTTACGTCACCGGCGGCAACCGCGTAAATCGGATAGTCAAGCGATTTTTCAAGGGGAATTATCTCAAGACCTCCAGATGATATCACATACAGGTTGCCGTCGTCAGTTCCAACGACAATCTCCTTCTCATTGAAAGCACCGCTTATCTCACCAATACCTACGGAATAGACTTTTGAGTCGAAAGATGCCTCTGAAGAGCTCATAAGGCCTGCTACAAGAAGAGTTGTGTTTGTGAGAGTTATGTTTTTTGGAAGACGCATCCAAAGATACTCATCCTTGGTTCCGGGAATACTAGCGTTTACCGTAAACCTCATACTGTAGCCAGATGCTGCCGTAGAGATGTTGTCGTGTAATGTAGACTGCACGAAAGTAAAGGTCATGTTCGTAAAATTCAAGATTGCGGAGACCTGAGTTGGCTGAGCATCCTCATTTGAAACCGTAAGGAGGGAGGAGCTTTCCAAGTATTTGTTGAAAGAGTCGTCTGAGATTGGGATTGGGTTTCTAAGAAGGTATAATATTTTTTCCTGCAGGTCTTTGGATTGTGAAGTGGCGGGTGTTGTGAGTAGGATCGAGAGCAATAATAGTATGGTAAAGACCCTCAAGTACCCCACAGCCGAACGAATTCCACGGTGTTTAGACAATTTATACCTCTCGCTTACGGTAAATTATGGTTTTTAATGTATAAAAAAACGTTGACGAAGAGTTTTATCACCTCTCTTTAGATTATTGGGGGAGGACGGTCTTTAATATGTTGAAGACGTTTTCTAGAAAGTGGATTACAGGTTTCGTGGAGGGTTTTTGAACGGCTAGGAATTTGACTCTTCTTTCAAGGTAGTTCAACCCTAATGCTGGCCTAACCCCTTTTTTTGTGATTACATGAGTTGCATCATAGGTGTTGGCGCTGTAGCCGATTTCCTTGAATGCTAGTTTAGGGTTAATGTTGGTTTCAACACCGTATTTTCCCCCGCCCTTCGTTTTGATGTGGGAGTAATCATGGTCTTGGTGTATTGCCGTAACTGCTTTCGTCCCGTCGATTACGGGGATTCTCTTCTTCCGGGCCATTGCAACAAAAAGGCTGTCCCACTGGTACCGCCCAACAGTAAAGTCCGGGATATTTATTAAGGAGCTTTTCTTGGGGAATATAAAATACTCCAACTGGTAGGGTTCTCCCATTTTTCCTTGTTTTTGAATTATTAATCGTAATTTTTCCTCCCAGCTTCTTCCTTGAAAATCGATTAGGAACCGAATGTCTAGGCGCCAACTCATTCCAATAAATAAGAAATCAGGAAACGATATTTTTTTAACTGCACTTAAAAGGTCCCCCATAAGGATTATGTCGGCATTAACGTAGCATAAAAGCCTGTTTTTAGCTGCCTTGCTTGCCTTTTTGAAGGCCGAGCTAAGCAGGGGAGTGCCATACTTGTTTCTTTTTATATTTGGTATGTACTCACAACCAAATTCTTTTGCTACCTGTTCAGTTCCTTCATCGTCAGCGCAAAGAATTATTTCAACATCGGGGTGAATGTGACTCCAACTTTCTATTGCATTCCGCTGGATTAATCCAAAATGTCCCTTAAAGGATTTAGGTATTGCGAATATTGTGATCATATTAATATCAATTATCGTTTTTTATTAATTAAGATGATTTTTGTTACTAGATTAATAACACCTTTTTGAAGAAGGGATTCACTAATGTTTTAATGCAAATAGAACAGGATGACACAATAAAATGATTGACATATTTTATCTAATAAAAAAATCATTTCGAAGATTGATGTGTAACCGAGTGAACATTAGTAGGCATGCGAGAAGTTATGGTTTAGATGAACTTGATTTGAAACTCATAAAATTTATTAATTTTAGACATGGTTTTTTTATTGAGGCTGGCAATAACGAGGGTATTGCGCAAAGTAATATTAGGTTATTGGGGGATAAATTAGGATGGAGTGAGTTCGCAATTAGTATTAATGTCAAGAACGTTGAGAAACTTCCCGAAATTATAAACGCTCATACGAAGGAGATGATTAAGAAAAAACAGGATAAGATACGAAAAATATATTGTAAATATTTTACAATGGAAGGAACCTGCAATCAAATCATTGATATGCTAAAGGGAGAGTATAGTAAAAAAATGCATCATGAAAATCTACTGCTATTACACAGCCGCATATGAAGAGCTAGTAAGAGACTGGTTCCTGCCTTCCCTGAAAGATAATTTTGAGGTCATTTTAAATAAAGAGACAACTCGAACAAAAAGTGTTAGATACAAAGAAGAGGGGTGGTATGATATTACTAGAGAAAAAACAGATCTGATAATTCAAGCAATCAGGGATAACTTAAATGATGTGATAGTTTTCTCGGACCCCGACATACAATTTTTCCTCAAAACAGAAGAATATGTACAAAAATTGTCAAAAAACCATGATTTAGTTTTTCAAAGCGGCAGTCCTGACGGAGAACTTTGCACTGGTTTTTTTGCCTTAAGATGCAATCGCAAAACACTACGGTTATGGCAGGATGTCCGAGATCGAATTGGTTTTGAAAAAGGCAGTGACCAAGATTGTTTAAACTCTCTTTTGCTTACCAACCGTAATTTTTTGGTAGTAAAGTGGTTATATCAACTAATGGGATATTATTTCTCAAAATATGGATTAAATCCTTATGGAATAAGGTGGGAATATTTTCCAATCGAGTTTTTCTCTGGAGGTAGCTTAACCGGAAAACTTTGGAGCCATGGTATGCCATTGGAACTCCCTGAAAACATCATTATGCACCATGCCAATTGGACAAACGGATTAAGTAATAAAATCGCCCAGCTTGAATATGTGAAAACAAACGTCTTAATGAAAAAAATTAAAAAATAGATAGGATTCAGTACAGTGACGTTTAATTTTCTAGGATGTTGATGATTGTTCCTTGGAAGTTTATGCGGTCGGTCACAATCCAGAGAGTGTTTCCAATTTTTACTCGCTGGTTTTGCTTGTAGAATAAGTCGTCATGGATTCTCTCAGACTTAAGAGTTACTGTAACAGTCAAGTCCAGGTTGTATGGGTGTTTCCGCTCGAACACGTCGCCGGTTTCCGTTATGACCATCATCCGCGAAGGTTGGTCCGTCTTGTTGATAACTTCCGCGATAACCTTCTCATACGCGTCCGACTCGGTTAGGCCGGGCTTTATTTGGCGGGCGATTTCAGGGGAAACATTTTCGAGCAATAGAATCAATGTCCTGGTTTCCCTGTCTAGTGTTTGGAATTCCCCGATCTCTAGCAACCGAAGGCCTAGTAGGACGTTTCTAGAGGTGAATGGGAATTGGGAGTTGATTTTCAGAGGCCTCCCGTTAAAAAGGTATTCGCCCCTGTCGTTGACTATGAGGTTCGTATCCAATGTCAGAATAATCCGCCTGTCTTCTCCCTGAGGAATGAGCTCGACAGAGGTTATGTTGGCGACAGTTACGTTCCTCTCGTCCACCATATAGTCACCCACAATTATGTTACGGTAAAGCCATTCAGGGAATCCAGACCCGCATGACCCTGAATTTCCGATAGAGCAGACGTCCGCTTTAAGCGTCAGGTTTTCCCGTGACTCCATGATGAATTCAGGGGTGAACGGTTCGACCTCCCTAACGGTGAGGATCATCTGTATCCTCGGGGACTCGAAGAGTATCCGTGAGCTCGGTTTCAGGGATTCTTCCTTCGAAAGGCTTTTCTGTTCCACGAGGAACATCTCCCCTTTTTCGTTCGAGGTTACCTTCATGTTGAGTGTGAGGATTACTGTCCTGTTCACTCCGTAGGGGATGAGTTTTACGTCGGTTATCTCGGCTACGGAATTGTTTTCGTCGTCAACCATGACGTCGCCCACGACGATGTTTTCGTACAGCCAGTCGGGAAAATTATATACGCAGTTTCCTTCTCCCCCGAACTTGCAGACAGACGCTTCTACCCGGACCCACTCGACGGGCGGAGGGACTATTAAGGGGTATAGTATCTTGAGGATGAATAATGCAAGAAAGACGACGATAACGAAGTCGATTAAATTCACCTTCCCGAAGAGATTGCCCTTGCCGTCAATGAATTTCACAGAAACCACGCTTTAACACTATATATGGAATACCTTTTAAAAATGAAGCAAGCAAATAACATAAGATGGATGGGAAAAAGTTGTGGATGATTCCGGTTGCATTGGCGGATTTGCTCATGTTCAACCTTGCATTTAGGTTAGCCTATGTTATCTCGGTTATGATCTACGGGCCGAAGATACTTCATATAGACGAATACCATATGCTACTAGTTTTTGCAAACTTCACTTTATTAACAGTCTTTTTCACGCAGGGACTGTATGAGGTTAAAAGGCGGCTTTTCGACAGCGAAGAGTTCTACGTACTCTTGAAATCAATCATCTTGTGTTATCTACTTATCGCTGCCGCAACATTCCTGTCACACTCGATGGACTACTCAAGGCTTATCATCACCAACACATTCATCTTAAGCCTTTTTTCCATTACCGCAGCACGGTCTGTTCTAAATTATTTTTTCATGAGAAGAAGGATTCGGGGCTTCACAGGGAAGAAGACCGTGATTTTAGGCAGGACTGCGATCGGAAAAACAATACTTAAAAAAATCAGGGAGCATCCGGAGCTGAGCTATGATTTCACAGGGTTTGTGGATTTGAGTTCCAAGTTGTCTAAGGTTTTGAAGAGGAGGGGTGTTGAGACCGTCTTTGTTGTCGCAAACGTAGATCAGGAGGCGTTAATCGACCTGGTGACTGAATGCAATGACATTGAATTCAAGATTGTTCCCGACTTGGTCAAGCTTATATCCGAACCATTGAGTTTCGACGAGTTCAGAGACATTCCGCTTATTTCAATTGGTAGAGGGGGAGAGTCTTCGCTTTATTCCAGAGACTTTAAAAGGGTCTTGGACTTCGTTGTTTCAGCGCTAATGCTCCTTTTTCTCTCCCCCATTTTTTTATTGGTTGCGTTAGCCATAAAGATAGATTCTAGGGGGGGTGTATTTTTCAGGCAGGAGCGAGTGGGGTTGAATGAAATGCAGTTTACTGTCGTTAAGTTTCGTACTATGAAAGAGGATGCTGAGAGCTTGAAGTCGAGTCTATCCGAGTTCAATGAAGTTCAGGGACTGTTCAAACTTATGGACGATCCGAGGGTAACTCGCGTCGGATACTTATTGAGGAGGACTTGTATTGACGAGCTCCCCCAACTGTATAATATTCTTAAGGGAGATATGAGTTTGGTGGGGCCCAGACCTCACATTCCCGAGGAGATGGAATTTTTTTCTGGTTGGCGTGGGAACAGGTTTAAGGTCAAGCCGGGTTTGACAGGTATATGGCAGGTGAGCGGGAGGCATGAGATGGAGTTTGACAAGGCCGTGTTGATGGACTTGTATTACATCAAGCATCTGTCTTTCATGCTTGATCTTAAGATTCTTATTAAGACTATTCCCTCAATCTTGTATTCAAAGGGGAGATGGTAGATGAAAGGGTTTTGGACGAGGACGTTGTTCGCATTAACTGTGATAGTGTTGTTTGCTTCGATCGCAGGCTTCATATATTTTTCCGAGAACAAATATTTCCTGGCTTCAGTTGTCGCGGTGACTGTGATTATCACATTCTTGCGGTCTGAATACTCCTTCTACGCCATAGCATTTTTAACCCCCATCCTTTTCAGGTCCCCGAAGGTTTTCGGCACAAACAACTATTCCGTTGCCGAACTGGTTGTGCTCGCAACTCTTTTTTCCTGGACAGTCTCGCAGGTTTTCTCAGGGAAGTTCAAACTGGGTGAGACTGCGTTGGATGTTCCTCTGGTTTTATTCCTCCTCTTTACTTTAGTTTCTGTGATTCAACCTTTAAGTCAAGTTGAATTCCAGACGGGTTTTTTCGGGTCAGACACGCCTTTATATTCTCTTAAAGTTGTCGTGGACACACTGGTGCTGGTCTTGCTCTACTTTTCTGTTACGAGAAGATTTCGAAGGCGATATCTTGCAAAGACGGTCGCATTCCTAATCGCGGGATTGATTATCACGTCATCTTATGGATTGTACCAATACTTCAAATTCGTCCCGCAAGACGAGTGGTTCCTCAAGACAAGCAGGATAAGCGTCATACACTTGGTTAAATCAACTTTCAACCACCACAACATCTTCGGGGCATACTTGATCCTAGTGTTCCCACTACTCTTATCACTTACTGGATACTACAAAGGCACTACAAAATACGGGCTAACTACATTATGTCTGATTCCATTACTCGCTCTTTTAAGTAGTCACTCCCGGTCGGCTTGGCTGGGTTTCGCAGCATCCTTAATGGTTTTTTCCAGTTTGAGGGAGCGGAAAGTTTTTTACGGAGTCATCGCAGTTTTTTTTGTTTTGAGCACCTTATTTCTCGTTTTCCCGGACTTTCGTGAAATAACGTACGTCGACAGGATGCTTAAATCGGGAGGGCAGATTGGGGAGAGAATTGGTTGTTACGGTAAGGTCGTAGACGGGATTCTTGAAAATCCGCTGGGTATTGGTGTCGGAACTTTCAGGCAAAAGGAGGTTTGCGGGATATACCATCACGCCCACAATATTTTCTTGCATATTGCAGTAGAAAGGGGTGTGTTCGCTTTGAGTGTCTTCCTAATTTTTTTGTTCGCTTTTTTCCGTGAAGTATATTCCCGGAAACTCAAAGACGCGTACGCTATGAGAGTGGTGATTGGGTTTTCCGCAGGAATCCTAGCAATACTAGTTCAGGGTTTGTTAGACTACCCGTTTTATGATCAACGGATTGGAATAATGTTTTTCCTAATTGTCGGGATAGTCGTAAGATTAAAAGAGGAGGGGGAGAGTACCTCACCTAATGCAGAACTCATCCCATAAAACCGCAAGCCGGTTTAACTCAACCGAAAATTTTTTCGATAAGACTAGTTCGTGGTCTCGTATTGACTTCTTGTATATTTTCTCGATCAAGCCCGCACGCCTAAACCGCCTTAATATGTTATGGTATTGGCTTTGTGTTAATCCTGAGTTTTCACAGTAGGATTCCCACTGGCTTACTCTATATGGTGTCTCGCTTCGAGACCACTGCCGCACATACGATAAAAAAGCCTTAGCATCTTTTTTAAGGATTGGTTCCTTCCAAAAAAGCCTTGTTAGAATGTCGTCGATAGATTCCGGGGGATCCCCACCCACAGACAACTTAGCATTAGATTGCATGTCAAATACAATATGGGAGAAAACTTATAAATCAGAGCATAATACCCCTAAAATGAATTTTTTCAACGGTCGGAGGGAAATCTTAATCCTCCAATAAAGGGTATAAGGCGCTGAACACGCTTTCAGAATTATTCTTCCAATTTTGTATGAAAACGAATTTAAAAGAGACTCAACATCATCTGAGGAACGCATTTGGACTTTGAGTTTACCGTCCCCTATGTCCTTTCTAAGCTCTTTTATTATGGTCGGATGAGTGCCATGGTATCGGTCAAGCCAGGAGTGAAAACTGTATCTATTATGTACTCGGTAAGGATTTCCCAGTTTAAGATAATCATCATCAAACCATTTCATCAATTCTGACCTGTCTTCACCCCATATTTTTGTTGCATTAAGATAATACTTGCATTTGTCTTCCACCTGCTTTGGGAAGACGAGAGAGTAATGATATAAAAAAATATCCTTTAGGATTGGATTATCCCCCCTAACCCATTTAAGACTCCTCGAATCGACTCCGGATTCATTCAAGACTGTGGGCGGCCTGTGGGTAGTATACCTGTATCCGGGACCCCACTTGAAAAGCCGCATGTATTCCCCACTCCAGTATTTGCATGCAGGATGCTTGAACATGAAACCGTCGACGGTATAGTTTAATCCACCCCAGAGAGTAATCACCTTAAAGGAAACCAACGAGATGTCAGGATCCCTCTTAAGAAGGTCTATGATTTTTAACATATCCTCCTCCTTGTAGAACTCGTCCACGTCAACCTCCCACAAGTAATCCCCCGAAGCACGCTTAGCGAAAGCCGACGCCATCTCGTCCTTCTCACCAGGCCAGAAACCGTTCTCGTAACCCTCATCCTCGGCGGTGACAATGGTAATCTTTCCCTCTGGATCCTCATTTTTTTTGAACTCGCGAAGAATTTCAAGCGTATTATCGCTTGAATGACCATCCTGCCGTGCAATATCTACTGCTGAATGGCACGCACCTTCGACAACAATAATCTCATGCGCGAAAGGATAAATCGCGCGCAAATTATACCGGATGAAAGGCTCACCATTCAACACAATCAAACCGAAAGTAATTTTGACTGAATCAAGGGAAGTGGATGCGGCAGTCAGTTTAGTGTAAATGCTCGTTTCGAAAAAGTAGTTGCGTTCAGACCCGGGACCGAAAAAGCTTTTCTTTACCCAGTGAGTATTATTTAGAATTTTCAGTGCTTCCGTGTATCTATCCCTTTCCGAGTCGTCGAGGACGAGAAACCCACCCACCTTAACTTTTGGGATCGAATGCTTAATGCAAGATGGTCTTGCCCGCCCGTCAACAATAATTAAGTCAAAGAATTCATCAGGATAATCGTCTATGATAGAACAATATTTCTTGAAATACTTTCCCGAATAATCCTTGTTTGAAGAGAGATAGTAGTCAGGGTTTGCGAAGTCTAGGGGTAGGGAACCCGTGATTTTTTCAGGCTCAACAAGAATTAACTCGCAATTTGAGAGGTTTTTTTCTGAAAGTATTTCATGAACTTTTTCATACCATTTTCTGTCGTGCTCAATGGATACTAGTTTATGGCAGTGTTTTGCCAAGTAAATAGTTGAACTTCCACTACCGAACTCGAAAACACGCACCCCTACATCAATTTTTTCCTCGATGAATTCTATCGCCCCATACGTAAACCAGGGGCTAACACGTTCCCCCCAACCGGACTCACTGTTTAAGCTGGCATACCATCTAGGATAAAATCTTATCAAGTGCAGGAGGTTAAACTGACCAGGATTCTCCCTGAATGAATTGACTGAATTCCGCAAGTAGTAATAAAAATTTATTAACAAAGGTTCTTTCCTCACTAGCTGTTTTATCGTGTTTTTCATTAGAGGGGAATTTCGCAATTATTGTCATAAATAACATATTAGATAAAAAAAAGCACCCCTACTTAAGTCGACTATGCTTTTTCCCGGAGACATGATTCACGCCAATCAAATCCATTTTGTATGCCTCCATACGGCGGCCCTCCAAAGGCCCGCCGAAGAGGCGCGCGCCGCCGTATGGAAGAATATTAGAAACACAAAACAATGAGTCGTCCTTCATCTACGACGCGAGGAACGCACAAGCGTTCCTGCGTGCAAATTCAGTGAAACTGAATTTCGCATGCAAAGCATCGCAGTATTCAGACGACAAATTCAGATAAAATTGAAGAGAAATAGCAGGGGGAATCAAGTCCCTCAATCGGAAACTTAACAAAAAAGCTGAATAATCTTCATAACTTGCTAACCGATGAGGAATGAGATGATATTCTCGACTTTATCAGTAGGTTTGAGACCCTAAGGGAAGACTTCAGGAAGGTGAGGGGGAAAAAGATAGTAGGCCAACTGACCTTGATCACTTTCAAAAAAAGAGTTATAAAGTTATGAGACTATTTTGTATATACCTTTTAAGTGATATGAATATGACTGAAATTAGAAACACGAAAATTAATCGTGAGGAAAAACTCAAACCCCCAGTTGAGATCCCCGATAATTTGTTGGATGAGTATACTCTTAATGGCAGGATTAGGGTCAAATACAGTTTTTTCGACGACAGTTTTTCACGGCAAACAGTATACGAGAGCGAAGAAGTCGACAAGTATGTCGAAGCGGTAAAACAAAGGAAGACATTCTGTTACGGGAAAACAGACTTGTGGCTTTACAAGGCCCTGAAAAAGTACGACATCACAGGCTTAGACGTTGCGATTATGGGTTCTGCCAAACCCCGGTATGAAGCTGTCTGCTTAGCATTTGGGGGCAATCCGATGACAATAGAATACAACAAGATTTTTTCAAAAGACACGAGGCTGAAAGTGTTGACTACTGATGAATACGAAAGGAATCCTGTGAAATTCGACGCCGCCTTCTCAATCTCTTCCTTCGAGCATTACGGTTTGGGTAGATACGGCGACCCACTAATGCCAAACGGTGATCTTGAGATTATGGAGAAAATGAAAAATATCCTAAAACCAGGGGGATTACTGTTCCTAGCGGTTCCGATAGGCCAAGACACGCTTGTATGGAATGCCCACCGAGTATACGGTAGCATAAGGTTGCCTAAGCTGTTAGAAGGCTGGGAATTGTTGGATGTTTTTGGTGTTGAATCACTACGGTTAAATAGGGATTGGGGAAGTGAGCATGGATTACAACCTGTTTTTGTTTTGAAAAACTCTGGCTTGAAGGGGAAGGATTTAATGCTCATTTACCATAAAGGGTTTGTCCGCAGGGTTGTAATCAAAGTAAAAGAATTGTTCAAGAGAGTTATCTAAACAATGATTGAAGTTAAATATAGGGGTAGGCTAGGTAATAATCTTTTCCAGTATTGTTTCGGAAGAATACTCGCAGAGGAATTAGGTTACGCCTTAAAAGCTGATCCCATCCCCGGTTTCCCAAACACTCAGACAGAGGTCAAAGGACATGATTACTCGTCGTATTCAACAAAAATTCTTTCGGAGCATCATGTAAACTTAGGCACTATACTACGGGATAATACAAAACGGAAGATTGTTCTCAATGGTTTCTTCCAGAGGTATGAATACTATAAATCATACAAAGACAAAATACGTTCCGACTGGCTTAAATCAAGCGTAAAGTTGAAGAAAAACCTTGGTGAAGATGATATCTTAATCCATATACGTTTAAGGGATTATTTGACACATACCCCTGAAAGTCTCTTGCCATTCTCATTCTACGAGGAAGTCTTAGACAAAGCCGAATACAGTAGAGTGCTTATTTGCACAGACCAACCAAAACACCAGTTTATAAAAAAGTTTAAAAAATACGACTTCACCCTCAAACACTCATCCCCCTTAGAAGACTTTAATTTCATTAAGTCGGCTAAAAAAATCATCCAATCTCAGAGTAGTTACTCCTGTTGGGCGGCCTTCCTCTCCCAAGCCGAAGATATATATACTCCCCAACCCTTAGAAGGGTATTGGAGCGATCAACGACCAGATGTAGACTTAATTGTTGATGATGAAGACAGATACATTTACGTGAAATGCAAGGACGTGTATCATAAAACATTCAGAGACAACCTTGTGATATTAAAAAACAATATTAGGGGGAAGATTAAGGCCACTATTGAAGGTAAGAATCCTTAATCAAGAACGTGTATACAGTGTGATGCGTTAATATAGAAATTTGAGGAGATTTTTTGAATCCGCATCAGATCGAAATCCCACGTCGTTGAAGTGGGTGGGTGCTATCTTGAATCCGGCAGTTTTTAGTCGGCTTGCGAACTCCACCGTCTTGGGGGCTGAAACCTTCTTCACCCTGCAGAGCTTGTGCAAGTTAAAGTAGGGTTTTTCGACTTCTTGCTCCATCGAAATCAACTCTGCAAGCTTCACTGTCTCCTTCCTTGTGTTGAATTCACCATCCATTAATTCAGAAGCTATTTCCCGGGAGAAGGCTGAATCCGCAAACACCCCGCTCCAAAGGGGGCCGGCGGTTGAAAGGTCCCCGCCGCAGGCGCATTTTATTTCTAGTTGGCTTAGTTTTGCATACCTTCTGTCAAGGCATTTAAAGCAGTGTTGGAGGAAGGGAATCTTTTCCTGTGTTTTATTTACGTGGGTTCGTCCGCGGTTTAATTCAGCGTAAACTCTCATGTAGTGGTTTGTTGAGTGTGAGAAGATGGGTTTAACCCCGAAGTCGTATCGAACTGCATTCCTTGCGATATAGCCTAAAAGGATTCGAAGGCCGAGCTCGTCGTAGTAGTCTGTGCGAAGAGGAGTCGAATCGTATTTTCTTTTGCAGGCGCGGGGGTATCGGCCGCAAAGGCCTGAAGTGTCGGTTGCCGCAACACCTAGGAAACCCTTTTTGGAGATGGCCTTGATTGCGGAATCAAGGTAGCGGACTGGCGGACCGAACGGATCAATGTCTACGAAATCGAATTTCTTGTCGGACAGAAAGTGGTCGGAACTCTCATTTGAAATGTGGACTTTGAGTTTGTTGGTTTTTACGTTTTCTTTTGCTAGTTTGCATGCGAGGGGGTTCAAGTCGTTTAAGGTGACTTCGACTCCCGCTTCTTTTGCGATGCGGATTCCCCTGGCGCCTGAACCTGCTAGGGCGTCGCAGTATGTTTTGGGTTTTAGTATTCGGGCTATTGCGACACTTATGTCCCGGGACGCTTCCATCACGGGGTTGTAGAAGACGGGGTCTCTTTTAGAGCGGATTCTTCCTTCCGGGACTTTTAGTGTTGTCTCCCCTTCGGATACTGTTACGTATTTCATTTCATGTCGTCGAGTTTGTTCTTGAGTTCGGTGAGGTGTTCTCCCTCGATGACTTTCCCGTGTCCGGGTATGATGACGTCTGCGATTTCGAATATTTTTTTCATGGATTCAAGGTAAGATTGCTTGTTTTCGTATTTGTCGGGCAGCACTCCCTCATCGATTATTGATTCCCTGACTGCGTCGCCTGCGGCGACTATTGTTTTACCGTTTGATTCCCCGACGACTGAAACGTGTTTGGACGTGTGGCCGGGAGTGTTGATTAGTTCGACGCAGGGAATGGTTGCGCGCGTGATGTCCCCGTAGATGAAGACTTGGTCTTTTTCCGGAGGCCAAAGTCCCGCAGGAGTGTAGATTGTAGCCTTGTCGAATAAAAAGTTGTTGAAGGTGTGGTCCAAGTGCGTGTGCGTGTTAACCACAATGTCTATGTCAGAAGGCGCAAAGCCATGTTTTTCCAGGCCTCGCAGAAGTTCCCCGGCATACCCTCGGGCGCCGGGATCAACCAGTATGTTGTGGCCCGCATCCTTAATTAATACGATAGAAGAGCAAATCGCTCGCGAAATCTTTACCCCATCTTCGAACTTGTCCACCCGAGTGCCCTCCTTAAGAACTATGATTTTTTGCTCGCTCATACTAGAATAATTTGGTCATTGCACGTTTTTATATTGTAGAAGATAATGTTTTTTTTAAACCGTGAAAATAATCGTCGCGATAACAGGGGCTTCGGGAGTGATTCTCGGGCAAAGGCTTTTAGAAGAGCTTGGAAGAAGCGGGCATGAGACCCACCTAATCGTTTCTGAAGGTGCGAAGGCCGTCGCAAAATTCGAGGAGGGGAAATCCGCAGACGATATGAAGAATCTAGCCTCTAAATCCTACAGTGAAAATGAGCTTACTGCACCCATCGCTTCATCATCTTTCCTTGTGGACGCCATGGTCGTCGTACCCTGCAGCATGAAGACTTTGTCCGCTATTGCAAATGGTTTCGCAGACAACTTGATAGTGCGCGCAGCCGAAAACGCCTTGAAGATGGGTTGGAAGCTAGTAGTCGTCCCGAGGGATACTCCATTATCCCTTGCAGCCATTGAGAATATGAGAAAAGTCAAGCTTGCCGGCGGCATAATACTGCCTCCGGCCGTAGCCTACTACCCTAACCCTAAGAAAATACAAGACGTAACCGACTTTTTCGTGGGGAGGATTCTCGACGTATTGCGCGTAGACCACGAACTCTACAAACGCTGGAAACAGTAAGGAAATCCATATTTAAGCGAATAAAAACAATAAATCAAACGTAAGCAGAATGACTCGATGCCACCTAAACAACAAAAGGATTTGTGATAGCTCTTGCATAGCACACGACCACAGGATGGGATGCCGTCTTCGAAGCAATACCTTGACTCCGGTTATGGGATTGCGAGAGGAAACAGAGACACTGGATTTGAAGGAGATCTAGATTCAGGCGCTTTTTCTTCCCAAGCACAAAAGCGAGACTCCGAACGGAAAATCCAATTTTTCAAGCAACCTAGCTTCTAATCCCATAATCTTTACGAGAATCTTATTTAGGATTTTCGGAATTTTTTTTAAGTCGCTTTCAGGCGGAATCTCCCCCCCTTTCACGCGATCAAAAAGATTTAAAAACACCCTCTCAGCCAACACTGGGGGGAACATGAAAAACGTCCAGTAGGATAATTTTTTGATCTTAAATCCCTCCCCTGAGACTGCCTCCCGCAACTCGGCTCTCGTAAGCCTTCGACTCGATTTTTGGAGTATGTCATGGCGGCTTCGAAGGAAACGGAATGCGGGAGTAGTGATTAAGACGAAGCCCCCGTTTTTACAGACCCGATTGAACTCCCCAACCGCTCTTCTAAAGTCAACGACATCCTGGTGGTATATCACTCCGAACGAAGAAACGAGGTGAAAACTCCCATCCTTGAAGGGAAGCGCCTCAATAGACGCACGAACAAGCGAGTCAACCCCTCGAAGCCGTGCAAGACCGATCGCCTTATCTGAAATGTCGAGCCCGATCGTCGGCCCGACTCGTTCTTTAAGGATTGTTGCATTCAAGCCCGTACCGCAACCCGCATCAAGAACCAGATTAGAAAGGCTTTTTCTAACATGTTTTTCCAGCAAAGTGAAAGCAATATTCCTCCTCCCCACAAACCACCAATAAGACTCCTCAAGATTGAAAAGCTCCTTAAAAGCCTCAATGTCCATGAAAACTAGTTGCCCTCCAACCTGAAAAGTGAAATAGTATAAGCACGCCACGGACTCATCATTGAGAGGCGGAGACACTCCTCCCTGAGTAGAGTAAGCGAAGCTTCATCCTCTAAAAAAGCGAAGTTTTCGACTTCCTCGTTCCCGTACTGGGAGACGAGGACGTACGTGTTCGGATGACTCGCAAGAAGTTCTTGCATCTTTTCGCTTTGACTTCGCACATCCCCCCGCTCAATTAAATCTTGGGCTATCGCAGGGTCGGGGTGATCTAACCCTTCTGCTAAGGCAAGCCTTATGTCGACTGCCTCCCGCTGCATGACGGGTTTAATGTGGTCGTCAATGTGGTGTGGGGAGGAGATTATGAGGGAGTCTTTGGGTGTGTTTTCCCTGAGCCAAATCTGGAAGCTTTCTTCAGTCGAGTGCACGTGAACGTTATCCGAGATAAGCCAGTAGGAGGGGATTATCATGGAGAGGTAGAGAATCCCAAAAAGCAGTAGAACCTTATCATATCTTTTCTTGAATAGGGTTTTCACAGTATAATGTATTCCCGAAGAAGCGAGCAATGCAAGCGGGGGGAGAGTGACAAGTGCCATCCTACCCGAAGCGTCATGGGGGCTTAAAAAGAGGATGAGGGAAAAGGGTAGGATTATCCATAGTAGGATGAGGTTTAATTCAACAGTCTTTTTCTCTTTGATTAAGCTGAGAATTCCGATTAAGTAGAAGAACAAAAGAAACGGCGGAAGTATTGTGTACTTCATGAAAAGGAGGTATGGGTAGTGTATGATTGGGGGTATTCCCCTAAGATAGCCTGTCGTAAAGGCGTTTGATAATGCAAATCCTTTCTCGATGCCTGACGGGGTCTCGAAAATCTTGAATTCCAGGGGATTCCCTTCTTTTACCAGATTATAGAGGATTTGTGGGGTAAGCGCGAGACACAGAAAGAAGAATGCGGTGGAATATTGCATTATCCTTCGCCGATTTAAAGAATTCATTGAAAAGCTTCGAGCAGAAAGTGAATGCAATAATGGAAGGAGTATTAGAATACCGTTCGAGTACTTGACGAGCACGGACCACCCGAAGAAAAAAGATGAGAGGTATAGGAATCGGCTGCCCTCCGACCTTAAAAATTTAATATAGAATAAGGCGGCTAAAACCAGGAAGAACAGTGCGGGCACGTCAGACATCACGGTCACTGAAAGGTGGGCGTGGGTGGGGGATAAAGCCACCATAAGGGCTGAGAGAAGACCAACATCCTCGCCTGCAAGCTCCCAGCCGAGCAGGTAGACTGCAATGACTGTCAGGATTCCGAGAAAGGTTGAGACTAGGACAGCCGAGGAAAGACTTACTCCAAGCAGAAGGAAAGAGTACACGATAAGAAGGGGGTAGCCGATAAACCAAACCCAAAGGAACATGTGGTAAAAGTCACCTTCCAGAAGATACTGGGCGTTGGAGTAATAGGAGTAGGAGTCGACGGTCGAATACCAGGGGTCTTGAAAAGGAATCCTGACGATTAAAGACAAAAATACTATAAAAAGCAATATCATCGACTTACTATCTTTCATGGTTTCACACTATTTTATGTAAGTTATTCACAAACCTGAATTTAATAGACCCTATCTTTTTGCGACCGCAATTATCGTCCGGGCGAGATTTTTACGGAATCCAACAAGCCAGTTTATCCACCACCTGCTCTTGTGTTGGCAGTAGAGTGTCTGTTCGACGGTAAACCCCGCTTTTTCAAGAAGAGTCTTCAGCGTCTCCGGCGTGAACCAGCAAGTGTGTTCTGGATTCACAAGCACCCTAATTCCTAAAAGATTGCGAAAGATCATTGTTAGGTAGTAGGGGTTGGGAGTTGTTAACAGTATCCTACCGTCTTTTTTCAAGTGCTCGCGAGCTTTTTCAAGGAACAAGCCAGAATCATTCAAATGCTCTAAAAGCTCCCCGGCAAAGACGACGTCGAATTTCTTCTTTAAGTCGAGCTTCTCCACATCCTGGCACAAAACATCGAAACCCCTCGCCTTCAATCCGCGGATTTTTCCCTCATTAACATCCACCCCAACGCAAGAGCCAGCCTTCGAGCGGATGAGCTCGTGGACAAGCAAGTCTTCATCCCGGTCTCCCACGCAACCGCAGTCTAGGACGTCCCTACCCTCCACCAGTTCAGAGATGAAAGAAGACTTGTCAAAAATCAAGCGGAAACCACTATCCCCCTCCCAGCCCCCCTCAGGCTTGAAAAAACTTTTAATAAAATTCATTTCCGGGCTCTGATGATTATCGTGGACCGGAATCTGGGGAATATGATTGTTACCGTTGAGATGAGCGCTCTGAAAAGGTTTCTGAGTGGTACGAGGACTGGATTTTTCATTAGAGTGTATTTTTTGTCGATCCAGAATCGGTCTTGATAGCGGCTCATGTAAAGTGTGTCTATTTTGAATTTCGCTGTGGAGAGGAGCGACTTCATCTCGCGTATGGTATACTCTCGCGTGTGTTTTAGGTCGGGCATGGTGGTTAGCATTACCATCGGGTACTCTGGCATGAAGTGGCGTCCGCATATGAGGAATATTATGTGGCTGAATGAGGCGACGTTCGGGGTCACGAGGATTAGGAGCCCGCCTTCTACGAGTATCCTGTTTATTTCGAGCAGTGGTTTGAGCGGGGATACTAGAAGGTGTTCTAATACTTCAGAGAATATTACGACGTCGAAAGAGCCGTCTTTGTAGGGTAATGCTTCCCGGTTTAAGTCACATGCTTTTTGGGGTATGTTGAGGCGTTTCATGCGCTTTCCGTAGTAGCCTTCGACCTCGTCTTTGATGTCTATCGTCTCAACTGTGTAGCCAAATTTCTTCTTTATGAAGTATTCGAGAACTCCGTGACCGGTCCCGATGTTTAGGATTCTGAGTTTATCCTTGGGAGGGATGAACTCTATAGTCTTTAGGTGCCGGTAGCTGTGGTTTGTTATGTACTCCCGCTCTACTTCAACGGAGTCGGGACGGTCTGCAAAACCTTTTGAAAGCTCGTCTTGAATTATCTTTTCCTCGAAATCCAGGTATTCTTGACGGTCGACATTGTGTCTTTTAGACATCATGGCAATTTCCTTTAGGTATTAAATCGCTTAATAGATAAATAAACCAATATGAAAGTCGTTTTCGCAGCGAGAAATATCTTGCCATTCCACAGCTTCTGCGGTACTGGAAGATACGTTCACGGGCTTGCTAAACACTTGGCCAAGTTAGGCGTTGAGATCGAGATTATCGCACCCCCAGAAGCTGGGGGTAAAGGAAGAAGGGAACGTGTTGATGGCATCGACTACACTTTCATACCCCCGCAAGTGGTTGGCAGCAGGTTCTTCGGATTCTACAGGTCATACCACCTTCATAATATTCGGGCGTACCAGCATCTAAAAAAAATCGACTTCGACTTGCTCCACATGTTCGAGATAAACGGGTTTCCCTATCTTTCAAGGAGGAATCGGAAGCCCGTCGTAGTCTCCCCGTTCCACAGGGGGACTGAACCCTGGAAGGAGAGACACCTGTCAAAAAAAGTGGGCGAACTTCCGATTGACCTGCCGCTAAAGTATTGCTTAACAAGATGTGATGCTGTGGCCTCTGAAGGCCCAGTCCAGTCGGAGAGGTTAATTGAAAGATTCGGTTTAAGAAAAGAGAAGATAATTGAACTTCCCGACGGAGTAGATTTAAACTTAATTAGAGAATATGGGAAAAATCCCGCATTATCTAGAGAAAAATATGGATTAAATAGAAACAACTTTATCGTTATTTGCGTGGGAAGGCTTGACCCTCAAAAAGGAGTAACTTATCTGATAGACGCTTTTTCACTATTGAAAAAGAAGGTTGAGAATTCAAGACTTATCTTAATAGGTGTTGGCTCGGAGGAAGAACGGATAAAAAAATTAATTAGTGAAACCGGCCTTACAGATAGTGTTCTACATTTTAGAAACGTTTCCGACGAAGAACTTGTCGGCTTCTACAATATTTCCGACGTCTTCGCCTCCCCAACCCTGTATGAAGGATTACCCCAGGTTATTCTCGAAGCCATGGCCTCATCCCTACCCATCGTTGCCACAAACACGGGAGAAAACACTCAGGTAGTAGAAAACTGGGTGAACGGCCTACTTGTCAAGCCTGCAGACGCTAATGCACTGGTTGAGGCGCTCAGTCAAATGTATGATTCCGGGAAAGGAGTGGTAATGGGTCGGAAATCAAAAGAGAAAATAATCAGCTATGACTGGGAGATAATCGCGAAAAAAGCTTTAAGAGAGTATGAAAAAATCACTGCCTGAATTTTCCATAAACGGGGAACATATTAGAATATTGTCTTGTCCAAATTGTGTAGCGGATACAGACTTAAACATCCATACATCAGGTGAAGATTATCTTTTAAAATGTGAAGAATGCGACTGCTTAATCCCAATATGCGATGTGGTCTATTTCACCGAATCCTGCAATCCCGGAAAGTGTGACCTTGAGTGTTCGAAGGCATGTACTGAAGATGCGATTTATTTCAAGAGGGTTCTTCCGGGCGTGAAATCAAAGCGAATCCACATAAACGAGTCATGCAATCACTGTGGGAAATGCGCGGACGCATGCCCGTTAAAGGGTCTTGTGAAAATTAAGACCCCAGTCTTAAACTCCCAAGTGAAACCAAATGAAAAAACCTTAAAGTATTTAGGACCCGTAAACTACCGCAAAACAAGATTAAGGCCGTTGGACGTGAAAAAGACGGTTCCATCAACAAAGCTCACCTTCGACTATCTTGCTTCGAAAATCGGTGAAAATGGTTTTCTAGTGGATGACGGCTGCGGAAGCCAGAACTTCAAGGCTTACTTGAAGGAAGATGTCTTCGGAGTTGATGTGAGAGTAGACCACTGGGCCTACCACCCCATAAACATTCTCGCTGAAGGCGAAAACCTCCCAATCAAATCGGAAAGCGTTGACTCTCTAACTTCAAACTTTGTTTTAGAGCACGCGAGCAATCCAAAAAAATATCTTTCCGAAGTTTCTAGAGTGCTTAAGCCAGGCTCCAAAGCATTTATCTCAGTTCCAACACCAGCATACCATCTCGCATACATGCTTTGCGTGGAAGGCTGGTTGAAGTACATCCTCCACGTGGCAAACAATCCGCTAGGTTTTCTCAGAAACCCTGCTAAGGATTTTCTGGTCGAACGGGCCCACGAGAAAGACTGGAGCGTTGATGACCGCGCTAGTGTCACAATCTTCGATGAAGTGAAAAAATGGGGGGAGCGAGGGTGGGAGGAACGAATACTGGAGGCAGGGTTTAATATAATTGAAAAGAAGAAGACAGGCAACATCCTCTCCCTCAACAGGCGAGTCGGAGGGTTATTAGGTAACTCAAAGACTTTCGGAGTTCACATAACGTTTACTGGAGTGAAAAATGGGGAAAAGTGGTAAACTCCTTGTCGCCTTGATGCTCGTAGTCTTTCTTACAGGATTAATCATGAGAGTCTACTACTTCAACGCTACTGACATGAACGGCCTTGAAATAACAAAGGTTTCGAAAATTGAAGATATTGGCGCTAAGATATACTACAATAGTTATGAGGCAGTCGCTTTCGCGTTAATCGTCTTCGCATCATTATTTATCGTCTGGAAGAGAAAAAGTCCCCTCCTTCTAGCAATATTTTTCCTATTATTTTATCTTTCTAACATTGTGGATAGGTTGTTTTCTCTAGCTTATGCGACTATTTTCAATCCCCACCCCCCATTATTTAATATACTCGTTGGATTAATCCAAGTATTTTGGAGATTGTTCATCGAAAACCACATCTTACCTGGAGAATACGACCTTCATGCGATAGGAGCCACCTTATCCTTCATCTCGACGGTCGTCACACCATTTATCGCATACTTTTTTTGTCTGAAAGTTTGGGGTAAGACGACAGCATACATCGCATTTCTTTTGTTAATGCTTTCCCCCTACATGATCTTCTTTTCAGGTTTTGCAGGCCATACAGAACCCGCAACATTACTTACTTATCTAGCTTTATTGCTGTTTGTAATCGCTCTTAAAGAAGGTAACAAAGATTATTTCTTTTTAAGCGGGCTCACTTTCAGCGTTGGAATTTCAATGAGATACACAGTATTATTTGTATTTCCCATTTTTTTCATACTTTACATTTTAAGGGGTCGGATTAGTAGCCAACACATTTCAAGGAAGGATTTATCCATCTTCTTGATCTTTCTGTTTGGAACAGTTCTGATTTACTCTGAAAACATCATCGACACCTACAAACACATGGACCGGTTAAACAATGAAAAAATAGACAGCCATATGTATCCCCGCGATGTCCCCCGTTTCAGCAGTTTTTTCCTCGACTATTTTGGTGAATCACCAATAAGAAATCAACCTCTACTAAACGTAAGGCTGATTAACCTATTTTACTCCCCAGTTATTTTGATTGTCTTACTTGTGGGACTTGCATACTCAATAACTTCAAAAGACCTGATTCTTCAAGTATTTGGAATACTTTTCGTCGGATACTTCACATACCATTCCTTTATGGTGGATCAAATGATTAGGTATTTCAATGACCTGGTTTTCCCGGTTGCTATTATTTCAGCGAGAACAATTGGATTGGTAATAGAACGCTATATTGAAAAAAAGAAGATCCTACTTGTCGCATTTACAATATTATTTCTCATCTTTTCAGTGCAAACATCGAGTAATCTACTTTCAAAACCCTTTAAGGGATTAACAAATCTTATGGCAGAATTCGAAACTCTGAATAATCCAAGCTTCCTAATAAACGATAACGTCCTCACCTACTACCTGCTCCAATCAGACATTGATGAAATGTCTTATGAATGGAAAAATAATCCAGATGAATTTGCAGGGAGGGTCAGGGAAAACAGTTTCGATTTCATTATCCTCACACCCGTATTCGACCGGCACATAAGCTTCGAAGAGTTCAATGAAGAATTCTTTGAAAAAGAAGGTTATGTAAAGTATGAAGACTTGTCGACTGGGGATTATCTCGTCTATGAAGTTTATAAAAAAAAGTGATGTGGGTGACTAAAATGTGTTAAGGCTTAACTTTCACCTGTTTTGCCTTTATGACTTTACTAATAAAAGTAATTTGTTTCATGTGAACTACTTCAAGTCCTGAAATAACCATGATTTCAGTAATTTCGGAATCATTGTATAACTTGGCCTTAATGCCGTGAGTCAGATGGAATAATCGGTAGAGTAGGCCAATAAAAGAAGAACTCGGATAAAGTAATACTAATAATCCGTCATCCCGTAAATGCCTACTCAAGTTTTCCACAGTCTTGATTGGATCTCCAACGAATTCTAGAGCTCCCGCACACAAAATCTTATCGAACTTTTTCCCAAGATTAATTGTTTCGATATCCCCGACAACTCCCTCAAATGATTTATCCTTGAATTCATCAATCATTTTTTCAGAAAGGTCGACTCCAAACGGGATTCCGCCACCTCTTCTTATAAAATCTGAATAAAAGCCTGAACCGCATCCGGCATCCAAAACTTCATCCCCGTTTTTAACGTTAAGAAACTCTAGGATTGCCCTTGATTCTTTTTCAGCAAGTTTTCCAGTAAAACCCCTGACTTTCATCGAGTCATATTCTGAAGCTTTAGTGTCGAAGTATCGTATAACTGAATTCTTTTTCAAAACATTCACCCAAAGTAAGCATTCTTTTGAGGTCTTAGATACTAATGTATTTATGTACCAGTGAAAGATATTCTATGGAGTTCCCATAATGGATGTTTCATATTCTCTCGTAATACCTTCATATAATGAGGAGGGTCGGATTGGAGACGCATTAAAGTCATATATCAAGTACTTTGAATCAACATACCAAGATTATGAGATAATAGTAGTATGTGACGGATGCCATGATTCTACTGAGGATATAGTAAAGAATTTCTCGGTGAAAAATTCGAATATCCTGTGTGTTGCATACTCTGACAGGTTAGGAAAGGGGGGTGCGATTCAAACTGGATTAAACGTGGCGAAAGGCCGGGTTATTGGTTTCATAGATGCTGATGATGCTTTTGAGTTGCAGTATCTTAAAGAATTTTTCGACCTATTAGAGGATGGACAATATGACTGCGTCATCGCATCCAAGTGGAAGGGTAAACACTTTTGGAGTGTTAAGGAGCCTTTGGTTAGGAAGACCGCCGGCAGAGTCTGGAACCTTTTATCCAGAATCCTTTTTAGCTTAAACTTTCACGACACTCAGGGGGGGATGAAATTTTTAAGAAAAAAGGCGTGGGATGACATAGGCGGGGGATTTGAGACAAGTGGATTCGAATTTGATGTGGAACTTTTGTGGAGGCTTAAAAAACATAAATTCAAGGTTTTCGAAATCTACGTCCCATCCAAACACCGGGAGGGTAGCACGTTCAATTTGAAAAACAGCTTAGACATGTTCATACACATCCTCAAGATTAGACTATGAAGGGCACAATATTTCTAACCTTTGACTTGGAGGAATTTGACCTTCCGTTAGAGTACGGGGTTAAGGAGGAGAATCAACTTTTTGACATCCCTGAGGAAGGCTTGGAAAAAGTTCTGGAAATCACCAGCAAACATGAGGTTGCTTGCACATTCTTCGCAACGAACGTTTTCGCAGAGAAAAATCCGTCCATTATAAGGAGATTAATAGAAAGTGGACATGAAATCGGATCCCACGGATTCAATCACTCCCACAACTATTCGACGATTCCTTCTGAAGAATCAATTCAAATATTGAATGAAAGCAGGAGAGGGCTCAAAGAAATTTGCGGGTGTGAAGTCCCAGGATTCAGGGCCCCGAGAATGCAGCCTCCTCGAATGCACGTCTTGGCAAGCGCGGGGTTCAAATATGACTCGTCCCTCCACCCCACTTATGTCCCTGGAAGATACAACAACCTCGGGAAAAACTGTGACATCGAAAAAATTGGGGGAATCATTGAAGTCCCAATATCAGTAATCCCTTATCTACGCCTTCCTTACTCTTGGATTTGGTTTAGAAACCTGGGATTAACCTACGCGAAAATTGCCACGAGAAGCACACTAGCCGCACGCGACTTCGCAAACATCTACTTCCACCCCTGGGAGTTCGTCAACCTGACAAAGAGGGATATTCCAAAAATTATCAAGAGGAACACGGGAGAAAAGATGATAGAAAACTTTAGGAACTACGTCAACTGGTGCCTTCAACACGGATTTGAATTCAAAACCATTAGCGATTACTTCGAATCAATCGATGTAAAATAGAAAATGAAAGTGCTCCTCGTGCAACCCAAGATTCTCTCGGAAAGCTCTTTTCCCCTTGGCTTGGCCTACTTGGCATCAAGTTTAAAGTCTAAGGGGTTTGAAGTTTTCGGACACGACTTAAGCCTGGAAAGTGAAGAGTCACTGAAAGATAAGATAAAAAAAATTAAACCCCAGCTCATTGGATTTACAACTATACAGTTAAACAACAAGGATATGCTAGCTCTTGCAAGGGAACTCAAGGCTTTATCAGACGCAAAGATCGTTTTCGGAGGGCCTCAACCGACCGTCAATCCCGGAGGGTGTCTTAAAGGAAATGCCATCGACTTTGCGATCGTGGGGGAAGGTGAGGACACAATATTTGAGCTCGCTGAAACACTCGATAAGGAGGGGGATTTAAGTAAAATCAACGGGCTTGTCTACAAAAAAGGGGGCAAGATCATTACAAATAATGGTAGGTCGCATATTGATGACTTGGATAAAATACCGTTCCCGGATAGATTCGTTTTCCCGGTGAAAAAGTACTGTTCGGGGATGGTAAGTGTGAAAACACCCTATACAAGCGTTGTAACAAGTAGGGGTTGCTC
>Ga0268279_1000441_pt1 | contig 26222 bp, 24 predicted proteins | sample saktaG_6_FD_190142 | JGI IMG/M metagenome (GOLD analysis project Ga0268279, IMG submission 190142) | Saline water microbial communities from Sakinaw Lake, British Columbia, Canada - sak_2010_1_5_80m | ecosystem: Environmental > Aquatic > Non-marine Saline and Alkaline > Saline ...
TTGCATTGTTACCACACCGGAATATCATTGACAACATTGCATACGGACTTGAAATCCAGAACATTCCCCTAAAAAAACGGTATGAAGCAGCGCGAGAAGCTCTCAGTCTGGTCGGACTTGAGGGGTATGAAGATCAATACCCTGACCAGTTAAGCGGTGGAATGAAACAACGAGTTGGCCTTGCCCGTGCACTTGCGAGTTCTCCTGATATCCTTCTTATGGATGAAGCATTCTCTGCACTCGATCCTTTAATACGAAGGGATATGCAGAATGAACTTGTCGATCTGCAGGACCGTCTTCAGAAAACAATCATCTTTGTTACGCATGATCTTGATGAGGCACTGAAACTCGGAAACCGTATTGCACTGATGAGAGAAGGTAAAATCATCCAGATAGGAACTGCTGAAGAGATACTCACCAATCCAAAAAATAACTACGTGCAACAGTTTGTTGAAGGGGTTGATATGGCAAAGATACTAACTGCAGCAGATGTGATGAAACAGCCTGAACCCCTTGTCTTAATTTCTTCAGGGCCGCACGTTGCCCTTCATCTGATGAAAGAATTTGGTATCTCAACGATATATGCAGTTGGTAAGAATAAGCGTATCGTGGGACTCATTACTGTGGAATTAGCACTTGATGCAGCAAAAACAAATAAAACACTGGAAGATATTGTCATCAGAGACTGTCTGACAATTCCACTTGAAACCCCGGTCAGTGACATCATTCCACAGATTGCAGAAAGTCAGTATCCTATTGCAGTTACCGGACCGGATGACAAAATGAAAGGAATCATTGTCCGGGGATCTGTACTTGCCGGACTTGGTCGTCTTGAGGTGAGTAACTAATGTCGTATACCCTTCCTAAGATACCCCTGGGTGATGCAGTCGAGATTATTGTAGACTGGATTGATACCTACCTTGGATGGCTGTTAGATGCGATTAGTACCATCCTCAGCATTCTGACTGATACCTTTTATGCAGCACTGATAGCACTGCCTCCTATTGTTATGATTCTCCTCATTTCTGCCCTGGCATGGGTTATTCAGAATAGAACCTACTTAAAAAAAGAAAGCCAGGGAGAGAAACGACGATTAAAATTTAATCTGGCAATTCTATCATGTTTCGGATTATTCCTTGTCCTGGATTTACAGTTGTGGGATGAAGCAATGGAGACACTTGCTCTTGTTATTATTTCGGCATTTGTTGCCCTCCTGATTGGAATTCCTCTTGGAATACTTGCAGCAAAACATGATATCATCGAGAAACCTACACGGATAACACTAGATTTTATGCAGACGATGCCCTCATTTGTCTATCTGATTCCTGCAGTCATCTTCTTTGGTCTTGGTAACGTGCCCGGAATCATCGCAACAGTCATTTTTGCAATGCCTCCTGCAATTCGTCTGACCAACCTTGGCATCAGACAGATTCCAAAGGAATTAAATGAAGTTGCTGATGCATTTGGATCAACACCGAGACAGAAACTGTTCAAAGTAGAGCTCCCGGTGGCACTGCCGACAATCATGGCTGGTGTGAATCAGTGCATCATGCTTGCACTCTCAATGACCGTGATAGCATCTATGATTGGTGCCGGGGGGCTTGGGTACCAGGTACTGTATGGAATTCAGCGGGTTGATATTGGTGCCGGATTTGAGGCGGGTCTTGCAATCGTGATAATTGCTATCATTCTTGACCGGCTGACACAGGAACTGGTGCCTAAATCGCATTTTGAGAAATCACAAACATGAAATGAAATGAATTACGCAATTACAGAGAGATTACTGATATTCAAACAAAAAAACAGAAATAGATTTGATTTTATGAAACAACAAAAACACCTTCTATTATTTGCATTCCTCACTCTTTTCCTGTGCATACTAATTGCAGCAGGATGTACAGAACAGGCACCTCAGGAGAAAAATGGGAAAATTATCGGTATCGAACCCGGTGCCGGGATTATGTCAAACACAGAAAATGCGATTACCAATTATGACCTCTCATTTGATCTGGTTTCCAGTAGTAGTGCTGGAATGGCTTCAGAACTGACAAAAGCCATTAAAAATAATGAGTGGATTGTGGTTACCGGATGGACCCCTCACTGGATGTTTGCCCGGTATGACCTGAAATATCTGGATGATCCACTGGGTGCATATGGTAGCGAAGAATACATCGCAACTCTTGCCAGAAAAGGACTGAAAGAAGATAATCCAGGTGTATATGGAATTATTGAACGGTTCTCATGGACTCCTGCAGATATGGAATCTGTAATGCTCGCAGTTGAGGGAGGAGACGCTGATGAAGATGCTGCAAAGACCTTTGTTGATGCCAATCAGGATCGTGTTCTTGAATGGATTGGAGACGATACCACTCAGGATGGAGAAAAGGTTACTATTGGATATGTACTGTGGGATTCTGAAATCGCAAGTACAAACGTCATCAAACTGGTGCTTGAACAGGCGGGGTATTCGGTCAAACTTATTGCCGTAGATGCCGGCCCATTGTACCAGGCAGTTGCAAATGGTGATGTAGATTTTACCATTTCAGCATGGCTTCCGGGAACCCAGGCAAACTACTGGGACACCTATGGAGAGGAACTGGTAATGGTGCGTGAAAATCTACAAGGGGCACGTGTTGGTCTTGTCGTTCCTTCCTATGTGACAATTGATTCTATAGATCAACTCAACTCAGTAAAAGATAAATTCTGATACAGTCAGATTCCTTTTTTTTTGATTAAACCGGTATTACAACACTTCATATCAGTGATGCTGTCTTTAAATTCTCTGCCAGGTTATCTATTTTCAGTCATCTTACGCAGATGGCTACGACATTGTGAGTATTATGAGAGAACCAATATTACAGATAGACGAAATATCCTGATTCATGTTCGCATCAATTCACAACTGATATATTTCTTCTTCTTCTAATACTACATCACATGAATGGTAAGATCTGTAGTATGCTGGTAGGAGTAATTCTTGTACTCCTTCTTCTTATGGTCGGATGCACAACAACGGATAAACCGGTTGTAACAGAGGAGCGTCCTCTGTATATCGTGGGAATCGATGGGGAATACCCACCGTACAGTTACATTGAAGCAGATGGAACCCCTCAGGGGTTTGATGTGGAATCTATTTCCTGGATCGCAGAAAAGGAAGGATTTGATGTAAAGATCCAGCCAATGGCATGGGATGGTATCATTCCGGCACTGCAGGCAGGAAAGATTGACATGGTATACTCAGGAATGACCATCACCGACGAGAGAAAAGAGATGGTCAACTTCAGCAACCCGTACTGGAAAGTAAATCAGTCAGTTGCGGTCCATGACGAGTCAGGAAAGACCATGGATGATTTTATGGCAGGAAATCTTGTCATCGGAGCACAGCGTGGAACTACTGGTGCCTTCTGGGTTGAGGAGCATCTCATTGCAACCGGCAAGATGCCTGCAGGCAACCTTATCACCTATGATAATTTCCCGAACGTTGCTCAGGATCTCCAGAATAAACGCCTTGATGCCATCATCTATGATACACCACCATTGCTGGATGCGATTGCAGGTAAACCACTCATCAAGATCGGGGATATTGATACCGGTGAAGAGTATGGTGTTGCCATCAGAAAGGAGGATACAGAACTTTTGGCAATCATTAATGACGGTCTTTTACAACTTATGAATGACCCGTATTGGAAAGAACTCCAAGAAAAATACGAGATGTAGTCCTATTACATCTCTGATACCCTTTTTTCAGAGGAAGATCTGTAATTCTTCTTCTTTTGAGGGACTATGACAGCAATATTTTATTTCTCCGGATTTAACCCTGGTAATTTCCAGGATAAGCCAGAAGGAGGACTTACATGAGCACCCTTTTAATTCTTGCTGAGTGGTTGCCATACCTGGTACAGGGAGTACTGACAACACTCGGGCTTGTGGCATGCTCCCTTGGGATAGGACTTCTTATGGGATTACCAATGGCTCTGGGTCAGATTTATGGATCAAAACCCGTGCAGGTTGTAATATCAACATATGTCTGGTTTTTTCGTGGTCTACCTGTTCTTGTTTTACTGTTTCTCTTTTATTTTGGAATATTTCCAAATATTGGACTACAAGGAGTACCGGCATTTATTGTAGGAGGAACAGTTCTTGGACTGAGAGGAGCTGCGTACCAGTCACAGATTTTTCGGGGTGCTATTCAGTCTATCAGTGAAGGACAGATGACTGCTGCACGATCACTTGGTATGAGCAGGTTCATTGCGATTAAAAGTATTATTCTTCCCCAGGCAATGCGAATTGCACTCCCCGGATGGTCCAATGAATATCCTGAGATGCTGACTGAGTCATCAGTCTGTTATGCCATTGGAGTTGCTGAACTGTTAACACGGGCATCACAGATTGTCTCTCAGACGTACATAACGATGCCCATCTATATCGTCTGTGCATTCATCTTCATTATGCTTAACTATGCCGGGATGAAAGGGCTTAATATTCTTGAAAAGAAGACTGAAATTCCTGGATTTGGAGAATGCGGAGAAGGAGCGTTATAAAATGGGAACCACGGATTATATCCTCAGAGTAGAAGATATCCACAAATCATATGGAGATAAAGAAGTTCTCAAAGGAGTCTCCTTTCATGTCAGAAAAGGAGAGACAAAGTGCTTTATCGGGCCATCCGGAACAGGGAAGAGTACCCTTTTGCGGTGTATTAATCAGCTGACAATTCCGGATAAGGGGCAGATATGGCTGCATGAAGAAGAAGTAACTCATGCAGGGCCACGTATCAATTACTTCCGCCAGCGTATCGGGATGGTCTTTCAGAATTTTTATCTCTTTGATCATCTTACCGCTGTGAGAAATGTCGAGGTCGCTCTCATCAAGGTATTACGGATGAGTCCGAAAGAAGCTCGGGAAAAGGCGATGTATGAACTTAACCAGGTTGGCATGGCAGAATGGGCCGATCATTACCCGGCAGAGCTCTCTGGCGGGCAGGCTCAGCGGGTCTCCATTGCCAGGGCATTAGCCATGGATCCAGACGTTATCCTCTTTGATGAACCAACCTCAGCTCTTGATCCTGAACTGACCCGTGAAGTCATAGAAGTGATGAAGAAACTTGCAGCGTTAGGGATGACCATGCTCGTCGTGACGCACGAGATGGGATTTGCCTGTTCAGCAGCAAACGAGATCCTCTTTATGGAGAATGGAACCGTCATCGAACAGGGGAGCCCACAGGAGCTCTTAAATGACCCCCGGTATGAGCGTTGTAAAGCTTTTATCGGGCAATTCCGGGATTTTAACGAGTAACAGGAGTCAATATGGACCAGATACTATTCCTGACCACAATTCTTTTTCCTGCCCTTTTATATGGAACCGTCATAACCCTCCAGCTGATAGCAGCTACTGCTCCTTTTGGTCTGTTGCTTGGTATTGGTCTTGCTATCGGGAGGACGTATGGCTCAAAGATAGTTGTAGAGTTCTGTAAAGGGTATACCATATTTTTTAAGGGATGCCCTCTTCTCCTCCTTCTCTTTATTCTCTACTTTGGTTTTCCTTCAATTGGGATAACGTTCTCTGCATTTACCGCTTCGGTCATCGGATTTATCTGTTGTAATTCTGCATATAACTCTGAATACATTAGGGGTGCTATGCTGTCAGTGCAGCAGGGTCAACTGATTGCAGCAAAAGCACTTGGTATGACAAAAAGACAGGCAATCATTAATATCGTCCTCCCCCAGGCACTGAGGCGAGCCATTCCTGGAATATCAAACGAATTTATCTATCTTATAAAATATTCGTCACTTGCCTATGTGATTACGGTAATAGAACTGACAGGTGCTGCAAAACTGGTTGCATCTAAGTACTTCATGTTTACCGAGACGTTCATTGTTGTAGCACTTTTTTACCTGGCTATGGTAACTATTGCTACCATCGGTATAAACGCTCTTGAGAGACGGTTTGCAGTCCCGGGCCTCATGAAACAATAATTTTTTACACAACCCCCCCGACAGAGAAAGAACTGGCAAAGACACTTTGAACCAGTTGGTTCTCCCATCGTCTCAGGAGGATCAAGGCTTTTTTAATGAGGACCATCATTCCCTATTGTATTCATATCACAATAGGACAGTTACGATATCTGATATATACACAAACCCTGATGCCTGGGTTATCGCCATCAGGAATGATATCCACGTGTTTATCAGGCCGGATAGATTATATCACAGATGCCCAAGTACTAAGCAGGAGCTGATACCATATGGTTACCGGAGAGAATGTTCATACCCTGATTATTGATAAAGATCCTGAATTTTTAGAAGAGTTATCTGACTATCTCGATGTACTCGGAAGTGCTACACGTCTGCGGATATTAAAAGCGATTGAACATCATCCGAAAGATGTACGGGCAATATCCAGAGATATTGAAACCAGTTATGAAAATACAAAAAAACACTTAAATAAACTCCTTCTTGCAGGTGTTATTCGAAAAGAACCTGGAATGAGTGATACATCATCGAAAGGGATTCACCCGGTCTGGAAATATTCACTACAGCCAGGAGGACTGGAAGCAATCGTGAGAAATCTGGGTGTTTTTTCAAATATTTCTATCCCTGCAGCAGATAATGAACTTGCCGGACAACTGACTGCAATACGACAACAGCTAAGCGATAAAATGGAGGGTTCTGTACCAGTTCTTATGCAGATTGGAGGACACGATGACGGGAAAGTATATCCCTTGCGTGTGAGTTCGATTCTTATTGGTCGTGAGGATAAACATATACGGGATGGAATTGATCCGGATCGTGATATCATCCTCTCAAGCCTCTATGGATCAGTGACACGGATATCACACCCGCATGCACGTCTCAAGAAAATAGATGCAGTCTGGCATATCGAAGATTCAGGTAGCACTGGTGGAACCTTTGTGAATGACACACAACTTGGCCTTAAAGAGATGGTTCCACTCAGTGACGGGGATATCATTGTACTTGGAAAAGGACCTCAGGGAGCCCGTTTTATCATTAGCATACCAAACGTTGCCTGAAGAGAGCTAGCTATTCCTTTCCCTCACGAATACTGAGCAGACGTAATGGAATGTAACACAGAAACACCCTTGCTGGATAAGCGGGTAATATTCGGCCTCTCTGATCAAGGCATTCGCTCTTCAAATGAGGATGCAATTGCAATTGATGCACTACCTGATGGTCTCATCGCAGTCCTTGCAGATGGAATGGGAGGTCATGCAGCAGGTGAAGTCGCTTCTGCGATTGCAATAAAAACGGTTTGTGAAATAGTAAAAACCTCCTATAATCCACGGATGCGTGCAGAAGAAGTCACTGATATGCTGGTTGGTGCATTTACTGCAGCTCACAAGGCAGTTATCGGGATGGCACATGATGAGAAAGCGGGAATGGGAACGACACTTATTGCTGCAATTATCAGGGATCATGAAGCGATTGCCGCCAATACCGGGGATTCACGGTTGATGCTTGCGCGATCCGGGGTTATAGTCTGTGAGAGTGATGACCACACGCCGGTCAGGACACTGTACAGGATGGGGGTCATCACCGAAGATGAAGCGATGGATCACCCACACCGGCATATCCTTACACATGCTATTGGGATAGATCTTAAGACAGACCATTACCGCCTCTCCCTTGAGAGGGGAGACATTCTCCTGCTTTCCAGTGATGGCATCCACGATTATGTCAAAAAAGAAGATATTCTCTCATGTACACGCTCTGATGATGCACGGATTATCGCAACCGATATTATGAATCAGGCTATGAAGAGATCAGAGGATAATTATAGTATTATTGTCTATCTGCATTAATGACCATCTCAAAATGAGAAGTTTTGTTTTTCGTCTTTTTTGCTGTGTATGGCCATATGTGTTCTTCCCCTAAAATGGGAATATTGTTCTACTCATCCTGTATCGAGTTTTTTGACCGCTTCATCTCCATCTCTCTGAGATCTTTGCGCTTAATCTTACCTGATATCGTTTTTGGAAGTGCTGTGACAAATTCAATCTGGCGTGGGTATTTATAAGGTGCTGTTACCGTTTTTACATGTTTTTGCAGTTCTTTTACCAGTGAATCTGAGGGCACATATCCTTCATTCAGTACAACAAATGCCTTGACGATAAAACCACGAATAATATCCGGAGAACCGATAACTGCTGTTTCATGAACCGCCGGATGTTCAATCAATGCGTTTTCGACCTCAAAAGGTCCGATTCGGTATCCTGATGCTTTGATAACATCGTCATTCCTCCCTACAAACCAGAAATACCCGTCTGCATCCATATAGGCGCGGTCACCTGTGTAATAAAAATCACCATGAAATGACTCCTCGTGTGCTTCTGGATTTAATAGATAATCATCAAAGAGTCCGACCGGCCTTGGATTGAGATGAATAGCTATCTGTCCTTCCTCTCCCTGTGGTACAGGATTGTAATCATCATCATGCAGCTCGACACGCCATCCCGGTGATGGTTTGCCCATTGATCCAAATTTTGGCTCCATACAGGGAAATGATCCAAGCACAAGGACTGTCTCAGTCTGACCGTATCCCTCATAGATAGTAAGACCGGTTCCCGCTTTCCATGCCTTAATAACCTCAGGATTTATTAGTTCTCCTGCACTGGTGCAGTGACGCAGTTCTGAAAAGTCAAACTTTTTCAGATCTGCCATAATCAGCATCCGGTATATTGTCGGAGGACAACAAAACGTAGTAATGCCATACTTTTCTATAAGAGGCAATAGTTCAGTTGCATTGAATTTACAGCGGTAATCATACACAAAGATGGCAGCTCCCTCAATCCACTGGCCAAAGAGCTTCCCCCATGCAGACTTTCCCCAACCAGTATCAGATACGGTAAAATGGAGATCATTACTGTGTAGATCATGCCAGAACCGGGCGGTGATAATATGGCCGAGAGCATAACTATGTGGCTGGAGCACCATTTTTGCATCCCCGGTGGTCCCTGATGAGAAGAAGATTAACATTGGATCTGATGAACGGGTCTTTCGCATTCCTTCCATGTTGACAATATGAGATGAGACGGGAGCCGGATAATCAAGTTCAGTCAGATATGATATCCAGCCATCTATTCTGGAATCTACCAGCATTCGTGTTTTAACAGTCGGACACGAAGAACAGATCTCCTCAACTTTCGATGCATTTTCCTCATTCGTTATTATCATCTTTACTTCAGCAGCGTTAACCCGGTATTTAAGATCTTTTGGAGTAAGCATCGTCGGAGCTGGAATATAGACAGCACCAACCTTTATTAGTGCTATCACCGCAAACCACCACTCCGGAACCCGTGGTAGCATGAGAAGCACCCGATCTCCTTTGCCTATTTTATATTTTATAAGCATATTGACTATTTGATTTGAAAGTCGTGAAAGGTCTCTAAACGTATAATACCTCTCTTCACCCTGTTGATTGGTCCAGATCATAGCAAGTTTATTCCGATCTTTTTTTGCCCATGCATCTACAACGTCAAATCCAAAATTAAAAAATTCAGGCACATCTATTCTGAAATTACGATATGTCTCATCATAATCCTGCATATTATGTCTGATAACCGTAGGAGTATCTTCAGTCACCAAACCTGAATTATTGCAGGGGGGAGCGATTCCATACCCTGCAAGTGCACTCATCTGTTGTTCACATGCCTCACTTATCCATTCAGAACGTGATATTTTTCGGGCTGCGCATTCTGCATCAATACACGTTGTCATATTGTCATCCATGGTGACTGAATACCGAACCATCACGTACTTTTTGGTGCACACATACTAATATTATTTGTTTAGCTGCACCACTACTAGATTTGCATATGTAAAAGTGCACCACGATCTCCCGACCCAGCCTGATTCTGGTATGAAACCGGGGGTTACTGTAATGAGGCTGTCAGATTCCTCTTTATTGTGGTATTCCCTTCAGTGAAAGACCGTTTTTCAACATGCAACTGGTATATCGCAGGCACCGATATCATCTTGAAACATCTTTTCTGTCATCTCTGTCACTGATAATCGGAAATCAGATACGAAATATAATGAGTATGATAAAAACTGGATTTCCCTTTTATGGACGCATGAACGGGTATTTGAAAATCTACGGATTATACCTGAAACAAAAAGACATAATAGTGCCAGTAATTGTATGGTCCAAAGAACCATGTGGTTTTACCTATGAAGCCAGGTGATACAATTCCTTAAATATCAGATGGTAAAAATCAGATACAAGAAAAATACCATGGTTCAGAAATATTGACTACATTCAGTATCCTGCAGGTACCCTATACAAAACGATGACCATAGTACCATAATGTTTTTAGTACTTTATACAAAAAAATCCCTTTTTAGAAACGATGATACACCAAATACAAATTAAACGACATGCAGAACTAAAATTTCAAATAGGATACATAGAATGAGTATTACTAGTGATGAGATCCCCGGAGAAATGAGACGATATTTTGAGATATTACAGGATCCCCTTTCCCTGACTATTCTTTCCTGCCTGATGAAAGAGCATGGAACAATCAGCACGCTCGCTCAAATGGTGAATCGCTCGAAATCAGAGATTAAAGAACATCTCAACACCTTTGTTACAATGGGACTTGTCATCAGGTGGCCTGTAGTTATGCCCAGTGAAGGCACCCTTACCTGGTTTTATAGCACCCCCCCCTCTCTTATCCAGACGATTCTTGGAGAATGTGATTCCATAGGAAAGAATACGTCTATCGTATCTGCTGAGTTAGCAACTATTGCAGACCATACTGCAAAGCAGATGAAAGAGTATCTGAAACGGTCGCAATCCTCACTGGTCATCCTTGGAGGAGCAGGAGATGGGATGGTGTTTGAACTTGCCTACCAGTCATTGTCAGTCGGACGTGAAGATCAAGAGGGCATGGCAGGGGTTGAATCAAAGCGGGATATCATAATCCCGGGTTCATACCGGGGGGTTACGCGTATCTCTAAACCACATGCAGTAATTACCCGGGTATTTCCAGACTGGTATATTGAGGACTGTAACAGTTCCGGAGGGACATATCTGAATAACGAGATGCTTAAGCCCTTTACCCGGTATCACATCCACAACCAGGATATCATTGTCCTTGGTTCAGGACCAAAGGCGGCACGCATAAGAGCATTCATTGGTGAAGATCAGTTCTGTCAGGTTTCAGACCTGAAGCACCTGCCAATACATTCAATGGGAAGGGCGTGACCACTTATGTACATAAAAAATATGCCTGACTGGACATTGTGCGCTGCCGTACTGATTCTCTTTTTCATCTGTTCTGCACCTGCCATAGGAGCGGTATCAGAACCAGGTGTATCATCTGCTCTCTGTCCTGAAGGAAAGATGGTATATATCGCCAATACACCGGAACAGTTAGAAGATATGGTGGTATTACTCAATCCAATTTTGACGAAAGGGAGGCATGTATGGGCAGTTCCTGCACCTGGGCAGTCTCGAACAAATGCAACTGAGTTCACCATCCTCTACAGTACAAATGTTGACCATCTTATTGAGCAGGGGAAGAGTACCATGGATCAGGCATCAGCTCCGGTCAACTCAATGATGGTAATTGGTATCTATGGCGGCGCGTTACTCCTGTTAATAATTCTCTATGGCAGTGGCAGACGATTTTCTGCAGGTTATAAGGCTAATACGGGAAAATTGTTTATCAGAATCTGTATTGCCGTGTACCTGGTGCTGGCAGGCCTCCTGCTCCTCTCCTCATTTATTCTCACTGGCAGTGCTCTTGAAGCATATGAGCTCACTGCATTTCTCCTCTGGATTGCTCTCTTTTTCCAGCTCTATCTCGGACTCTCTTCTCTTGCTCTGGTATACAGCGTCTCTATAAAACAGGCATTTCCTGTTATCCACCTCTTTCATATTGTTTTTGCCGCTCTTGCGTTGGTCGTAACCCATTCCCTGGAGTATTTTTCAGGAGGGAGAATTATTCCGGATCTCTTTGTTTCAGCCATACTTGTTCTATCTATCATTGTTGCTATCATCCATTACCGGACATTTCAAAAGATAGAACTTGAACCGGTTAGAAAAGGCCATGAGTACATGCACTGGGAGAATGACCAGAACGATACCTTCATCGGAGGTGAAGAAACAACACGCACCCTGAATAATACCGGATTTCCCGTTGCTCTTGAAGAGAAATATGGAGAACTGTGTATGATAGGAAGAGGGGGAGCTGCCCGGGTGTATATGGGTATCCGGTTGAGTGATCGAAAACGAGTTGCAATAAAGGTTCCTGCCCATTTTGATGAAAAGACTGGCACGTCCTTTTTAAAGGAGATGCGCAACTGGAGAAACTTAACCCACCAGAATATTGTCAAAGTATATACCGCAAACATCCTGCCGGTTCCCTATGTTGAGATGGAATACGTTTCCCATTCATTTGATGAATGGATGCGGCCTTCAGCTGTTCCTGATGTACTCGAGGTCATCAGGGGGGTCGCCAGGGGACTCTTATATGCCCATGAGGAGGGCGTGGTTCACCTTGATATCAAACCAAGAAACATTCTCATTGGTGATGACGGGCAGCCAAAGATAACTGACTGGGGTCTCTCACGGCTGACATCAGATTCCAATGATACAACAATGATAGCATTTTCACTTAATTATGCTTCGCCTGAGCAGGTTTCTCCACGAACGTTTGGAAGACCTGATGCAAGGACTGATATCTATCAGCTTGGAGTTGTAATGTATGAATTTCTGACCGGATGCCAGCCTTTTATTGGAGAAGGAGTAGGCGAAGTTACATCCTCAATTATTACCTTTATCCCTCCCCTGCCATCTGTATCAGATTCTTCCCTCTCTCCCTTTGATGCTCTTATCATGAAATCTCTTGCCAAGCATCCAATTGACCGATATCAGGCAATCTCTGATCTTATTTGTGATCTTGATGCCGCCATTGAGGTTTACATCCATACTAAAAGACATCTTGATACTGACGATACAAATGGCCAGCCCTGATAGATTGTATCGTTTCACCTGATAACAATATTTTGGCTCTGTCGATTTTTTAAGTAATATGGATTAGTCATAATATCACTTGTTTTTCAGATAAAGCCATCTTTTACGCTTGTTCCCCTCCTGTAAATGCCCCTGAAAGAGAATATGAAAATCGCATTTCGCTGAGGTATTTTTGCATATCATTTTAGGGTCTGCCAGATCCTTCATAATCTTCTAAAATAAATATATAATGTGGATATCTTCCCCATTCTTCTAACAATAGCCGGGCTTTGCCTATTTGAGATCATCTGTAGTATTGATAACGCTATAATTAATGCAGAAGTCCTCGGGACGATGCAGGAGAAGTTTCGACGATGGTTTCTTGTATGGGGAATCTTATTTGCGGTCTTTGTAGTGAGGGGGCTTCTTCCTCTCCTCCTCATCTGGCTCTCTGCACCAGAGTTATCCCTCTGGGAAGCCTTTACTGCGATGTTTAGTGACTCTTTGGATGTAAAAGATGCAATAGAACAGTCTACTCCGCTCCTTCTTACCGGGGGAGGAGTATTTCTCATATTTCTCTTTCTTCACTGGTTATTTCTTGAGGAGAAACATTTCGGCCTTATTGGAGAACGGTATTTATCTTCAAAAGGAGTCTGGTTTTATGCAATTGTATCGATCTTTCTGGCAGCCATTGTCTGGTTAGCACTCGATAAAAATCCACTGATGGCGTTTTCTGCAGTCATTGGATCCACTGCATTCTTTATCGTTCATGGATTCAGACAAAATGCCGAGCTTCAGGAGAAAAAATTACTTGGCACTGGTCTTTCTGATATGAGTAAGATCCTATATCTTGAGGTGATAGATGCAACGTTTTCTATTGATGGTGTGGTTGGTGCGTTTGCGTTTACGTTATCGGTTCCCCTCATTCTCATTGGAAATGCACTTGGTGCTATTGCAGTCAGACAACTTACAATAAGTAACATTGACCGAATCCGCAGATATGTATTTTTAAAGAATGGGGCTATGTACTCAATCTTTTTCCTTGGGTTTATCATGCTGCTGGATAGTTTTGGTTTTTTAATTCCGAAATGGGTCTCACCGGTTATAACCTTTGGAATAGTCGGGTACTTCTTTATCAGGTCTGTTTCTTACTCCCGGCAGATGGTATCTGAAGGATAAGTGGATCTCACCACGTTACTTCTTAATATCTGCATCATAGAAGAACTTTTTTTTTGAAATGAGATGAGAAAAAAATACGATGAGAGGTGTAGTCACGAAATACACGTACCATGTCTGACACCTGCAGGAGAGGATAATTTACTCCCGTACTAATCTCTATGATTTCTTTATATTTAGACAATAAGCAGCCTTTTAGCAGTAAAAAAAAAGGATTCTCTTATCAGAAAAATAATTCATCAGGTCTGTTCAGAAAAGAGAGGAGTCTGAAAGTCAGATTCTATGAAATCAACCGAACGTTCTTCGCAGATCTCATTTCCTATCTCAATTGGGTACCGCCCGGTCAGACATCCGGTACAGAGATCTGATATCGGTTTTCCAATTGATTCGACCAGTGCATCCAGAGAGATATAATGTAGTGTCGTTGCCGTTATCCTGTCTTTAACCTCTTTTGCATTACATCTGCTCCCGATTAGCTCATTTCTCGTCGGCATATCTACACCAAGATAGCAGGGTGCTGTTATCATGGGAGAACCGATACGCATATGAATCTCTTTTGCCCCTGCCTGTCGCATGATCTCAATGATACGTCGTGAGGTGGTTCCTCGTACAATTGAGTCATCAACAAGCACGATTGACTTGCCTCTCAAGTGATCTGCTATCGGATTGAGTTTTATTCTGACTGCCATCTCCCTTAATTCCTGGGTTGGCATAATAAAGGTCCTGCCCATATACCGGTTTTTTATCAGACACTCAACAAACGGGATTCCTGATTTTTCAGAGTATCCTACTGCATATGCAGTCCCTGAGTCAGGAACCGTGCAGACTGCATCTGCCTTGACAGGTGCTTCCTCTGATATTAATCCGCCAATCCTCCGACGAACATCATATACCAGGACACCATCAATATAGGAGTCCGCGCGGGCAAAATAGATGTATTCAAATATACAGTGTGCTTTATGGTCAGCAACAGTGAAACGACGGGAACGAAACCCATCAGCGGTAATTCCAATCATCTCACCAGGGAAAACGTCTCGCTTACATGTCCCCCCAAGTGCATCAATGGCAACACTCTCAGAAGCAATAACCACTCCGTCTGTAGTGTATCCGAAACAGAGAGGGCGAATTCCATAAGGATCCCTAAATGCATAGAGATCACCATCTATCAGCATAACGACTGAGTATGATCCCCTGAGCAGCTGCATACACCGCCTGACTGCATCATCAATGGTGCCGCCACACCTGATCTCTTCTGTAATAACTTTTGAGATTATCTCAGTATCTGATGTTGACCAGAATATCTGACCTTTTTCCTCAAAATTAGTCCGTATTTCCTGATAATTGACCAGATTACCATTATGTGCAATTGCAATGGTATGATTCTGGAACTGAAATAAAAATGGCTGAATGTTCTCAGGCCGGTTCTCCCCGGTGGTTGGATACCGGACATGCCCGATTCCAACCTTTCCTTTCAAATTTGCGAGCTTATTTCCATTAAATACCTCCGATACCAGCCCTTGTCCTTTATGCTTACAAAAACCGGTTTCATCGAAGGTTGCAATACCCGCACTCTCCTGCCCACGATGCTGAAGTGCATACAGGGCATAATAAAGGGAGAATGAAACGTCAGCATTGCCAGTGATGCCAACGATACCACACATTGTTTAATGAGTGGGGATTTTTGGTCTTTTAGCTATCCAACGATATGAACGCAATTTGCTTGATCTTCCAAATCCGCATGATGAACAGATTTTATGTCGTTTATGATAAGATGTCTTACCACATCGCCTGCAGGTGATGTGACTCTGTGTTTGTCGTTTACCACGTGATGGTGTTCCTTTTGACATGAATTACCTCAATATTGATGTTATGGAGAAATGTAAATGACATTATCTCCACGAATGATTAGGGTACCGATTGCCTGCATAACCCCATTTATCTCTTCTTCTGCCTTGTCTAAAACAAGGTTCATGTGTACGTCATATCCCTGAAGTACGCCCCGGATCTCGCGTCCACCTTTAAGAGATACCAGTACAGGTTCACGATTTAAAACCTGGTCTAAAATATCCAACGGTCTCTTAGTCATATACTAACCCTGCTAATTCGTTTAGGTTTTTATTATTGCGTGACAGACCTATTTAACCGTTGCCTGTGTACTACACGAACCTTTTGTCAGGGAAGTTTCATACAGATATACGAATGTCAAAAATTCAGACAAAGAAGCGTCATCCCATAAAAAAATCTCATATAACCCGGATAGAGAATGAATTATTAAAGGAGATAGGGTCTTCAGCTGACCTTTTTGCATCAAAACAGATAGAATTCGTGAGTACAAGTGGAACCATCCAGATCTATCTTATCGACAAAAAACCGCTGTTACTGGAGCGGGAAGGAATGCTCTTTCCGACACTTGTAGGAGCTCTCGAGCGACCATTTCCCGAGAGACGGGTCACTATAGATATGGGAGCGATACCCTATGTGATTAACGGTGCAGACATTATGCGTCCCGGGATAGTACAGGTAACCGATGATGTCTGCGCCGGCCGGCCGGTTCAGATTGTTGATGAGACACATGGAAAACCGTTAGCTCTTGGGATAGCCCTGTATGATGCCGATGACCTTCGGGCCTGTACCACTGGAAAAGTAATAAAAACATTTCATTACATCGGTGATGATCTCTGGAATCTTGAGATGTAAGAAAAACCTATCTCTTCTGTCATCTCTGTTTCGCTAAAAACAGGAAATTTTAATAGTATCGACGTAAAAGGATGAACTATGGGAATTAAAGACCGGCTGCTTGGCAGAAAAGAACCTGCTGATGTTGATGATTACGTTGAAGTTGACCTTGCTTCTGCAGAAGCAGACGCGTTTAGTCAGCCCGCACTCTATGTCAGGATAGCAACCATTACTGATCTCAAAGAGAGTCAGATAATAAAAAACGAGATTTATGAGGGTAACATAGTCATCGTTGATATCTCAAAACTCAGAATGGATAAAATCAACTGTGAACGGATGCTCAAAGATTTCAAGCAGGTTGCTTCAGATATCGGCGGAGACATTGTTGGTCTTGGTGACCAGCAGTATGTTATTATTACACCCCACATGGTCAGGATCTCACGGGAACGGATCGGTGGAGGTGGCAGGTACTGACAGACAAGGGATTATGTGGGACCTGCCCAGTCTGTGGCGCTGACGGTGAATTTATCTATGATACTGAGACAATTCCATACTTTTCTGATATCCTCATCTGTCATATGACCTGTCAGTCATGCGGGTACCGGTATACTGATGTGCAGTCTCTCTCTTCAAAAGAGCCGGTCACCTGGAGGTTTGTTGCCAGTTCACAGGAGGATCTGTCTGTCCGGGTTGTAAGGAGCATGAAAGCGACGATAACTATTCCTGAGATAGGTGTTTCAATTGACCCGGGTCCGGGATGTGAAGGCTTTGTCTCCAATATTGAAGGTGTTATTCGTCGTGTTGAAACAGTTCTTGATACAATACTGCTCTCTGCTTCAGATGATGAACGAAGACAGGCAGAGACACTCATAAAAAAATTATCTGATGCTCTCACAGGAGAGCAGTCGTTAACTATCATCATACGTGACCCACTTGGGATCTCGTTTATAGACTCTGAAAAAGCGGTTCAGGAGTTGTACATCCCGGATAAAGAGATCAGGTGATCTCTTCTCCAAGAATACGGGCGGTTGCATCGGGGATGACTTTTCCGACAACCTGTGCATCAGGTATCATATTACAGACATAAGCAGCATCTGAAGGATCAACAATACAGGCAAATCCCATTCCCATATTAAAGGTGCGATACATGTCCTGCACCGGGACTGATGCAGCATTCTGCATCCAGGAGAATATCTCATGAGGTACAAGTGGACTGGTTATCTCAATCCCATAGGGCGAGAGCCGTAAAAAGTTCAGCAGGCCTCCCCCGGTGATATGACACATCCCATGAATTCTGCATTCGTTGCAGAGTGCAGGAATTTCATGATAAATTCGTGTTGGCGTGAGGAGTTCCTCACCAAACGTCTTTTTTGATGTCATCTGTGACGAGAATGAGGCATACTGTTCAACAATGGTTCGTGCCAGTGTAAGCCCGTTACTATGAATTCCTGAAGATGGAATTCCGATAATCAAATCACCAGGTCTGATATCCTCACCGGTAACAATATTGCCCTGTTTCTGGACCCCTAGGCATGCCCCGGCAAGATCAAGACCATTAACCAGTCCCTTTAAGGTAGCAGTCTCACCACCGACAATATTCATATTTGCGAGACGTGCGCCCTCATTGAGCCCTTCTCCTATCTGCATCATGGTTTCTGTATTAAAAGATGGGGATGCAATGTAATCAACAAAGGCTATCGGCTCAAGATTCATGACATACAGATCATTGACATTCATCGCAACACAGTCAATTCCTACCGTTCTCCAGTCGCCCAGCAGATCCGCGATAAGCATCTTGGTCCCGACCCCGTCCGTTACCAGCCCCAGATAATAATCACCAAATGAGATAAGACCCGCGAAATGTCCGGTTTTTCCTGCCATGGGAAACGATCCTTCACGGCGAAATGTCAGACGGCTGATGAGTGCAGATACAACCGCAGATTCGAGATCAATATCAACCCCGGCCTTCTGGTATGCATCTTCCCTGTTATGACTCATCAGCGACCTCTGATAACATAAATTCATCATGCAGAATTCTGACCGCTTCCGGCCCATCTTTCTGACTGACAACAAATGAGATATTCACTTCTGATGATCCCTGCGATATCATCATCACATTAATTCCTGCTTTTCCAAGAGCGGTAAACGTCCTTCCTGCTGTTCCCAGTGCACCTGTCATTCCTGCTCCAACCACCGCTACAGCACAGACATCTGTGTTGGCAGTAATCTCTCTGACCATGCACCGGTCAATCAGTGTTCGTAGCGCATTAAGAGCAGTCTGTGCCTGGGACTCTTCAACGATAAGTGAGATATTTGCCTCAGATGACCCCTGTGATATCATCATCACGTTTACATCTGCTCCGGAAAGACCTGAAAAGATGGTTTTAGCAACTCCCGGTCTGCCTATCATAGAGGCACCGGTGATGTTAATAGCCGCGACCCGGTTGATATAGGTAATTGCTTTGACGACGCGCGACTCTGTGTGCTGACTCTTGATAATACAGGTTCCGGGAATATGGGGGTGAAAGGTATTTTTTACCCATATCGGGATGTTTTTCTGCATCGCTGGTTCTACTGAACGTGAATGCATAACCTTTGCACCAAAGTATGAGAGTTCCATCACCTCGATGTATGAGATAGACGGAATCACCCGTGCTGAGCTGACCAGACGTGGGTCGGTTGTCATAATCCCGTCAACATCTGTCCAGATCCATATCTCGTCCACATCAAGGGCATTACCGATGATAGAAGCAGTATAGTCAGATCCACTCCGTCCGAGTGTGGTGATAATTCCATCCTCTGTACAGCCCATAAAACCCATGATTACCGGAACTGAATCTTTCATCAGTGGTTCAACCCGGTGTTTTATCCGGTCCGCACAGCCTGGGAGTGCAATGGCGTCACTATGGACCGCAGTGGTCAGGATACCTGCTTCACACCCGTCTAATACCACTGAGGGTACTCCCTTATGCCTGAGTGCTGCACTCACAATCGGTGCACTGAGTCGTTCACCAAAGACACTGATATAATCCCGTGAGCGTGGGGTCAGTTCCCTTAAGTGGTAGACTGCATGGAGGAAGTTGGAAAGAGTCTCAAGATGATGTCTGATGACCGTTGCTACCTCTTCATATGTGTCTGGTGCAACCCCCTTTAAAGTAGTCAGATGCTGTTCCTCCAGTGACTGAATATAGGGGAGAATCCTGTCACGATTCATCGCTTTTGCGAGATCATCTGCCATCCTGATAATGGTGTCAGTAACTCCGCTCTGTGCCGATACAACAACTGCTATCTTCTCACCATTCTCGTGATGCTCTCTGACAATGGCGACTGCACGTCCGATTGCATCAGCATTGGCAACAGAAGTGCCTCCAAACTTCATTATACGCTTCATTTTGCCGCTACCCGGAAATTTACTATCTTTAATTAATGGTGCCTCCACACTACTAATAAGATGCTGGGAGAGCAGATACATGAATGTCATGTTGCAGTCATTGGAAGTGGCGGTGCCGGTGTCAGGGCCGCAATACAAGCCGCTTCTCATGGCGAGACAATACTGATATCAAAGACAATTGCCGGAAAGGGTGGCTGCACCATTATGGCTGAAGGGGGATACAATGCAGTTATGTGTGAGGCTGACTGCACTGATGACCACTATGAAGATACCATGAGGGGAGGGGCATATCTTAATGATCCTGCCCTTGTCAGAATTCTCGTTGATGAGGCACCAGAACGGATGAACGATCTCATCCGCTGGGGAGCCGTATTTGACGTTACCCCTGAATGCACCATAGCACAGCGCCCGTTTGGAGGACAGAAATTTGCCCGTACCTGTTATGCAGGTGACCGGACCGGCCACGAGATGATGATGACACTGATGGAACGATATGGCGCATGCGGCGCAGAAACCCTCCATGAGGTCAGTGTTATTGATCTGATATCATCTGATGCCGGGGTATCAGGCCTTATCGGGCTTGACAGAAGGGGTGATCTGGTCATTGTACACGCAGATGCCGTTATCCTTGCGACCGGAGGAGGAACCCGTATCTATGATATCTCAACAAATTCCATAAGTGGAACTGGAGACGGGTTTGCCATGGGGTACCGGGCAGGAGCGACACTTATTGATATGGAACAGGTTCAGTTTCATCCAACAGGAGCAGTATACCCCTGGGATGCCCGTGGCAGGCTCATCACCGAGGCTGTCCGGGGAGAAGGGGGTGTGCTGAAAAATATCAAGGGAGAACGTTTTATGGCACGATATGATCCTGATAGAATGGAGCTCTCGACCCGTGATGTAGTTGCCCGTGCAGTTGCCACTGAGATACAAGAGGGACGGGGAACGGCTCATGGCGGGGTCTATCTTGATGTTTCACACCTGAAACGTGAAGAGATTGAAGAACGTCTTCCGGTCATGCTGGAACAGTTTTTGCAGTATGGCGTTGATATCAGGAATGAACCAATGGAGGTAGCTCCGACAGCTCATCATGTCATGGGCGGTCTTAAGATAACCCCTGCCGGTGCCACAACAGTCAGCAGGTTATTTGCCTGTGGTGAGGTGACCGGAGGAGTTCATGGGGCAAACCGGCTTGGTGGTAATGCTCTTGCAGATACCCAGGTTTTTGGAAGACGGGCCGGTGAATCAGCAGGATTATGCCCGAAGATATCACATCCTGATACCGATCACATGATAGATGGCGTTACTGATCTGCTTATCTCGTACCGGTCAGGAACCACCTCTCCTGCTGCTATTATGACTGAACTACAAAGGGCAATGTGGGATGGTGCCGGCATCTTTCGTAACCGTGATGCCCTGTCTGGATGTTTACAGACGATTGAGCGGCTCATGAAGCTGACTCCACGGGCAGCTGGCAGAGAAAATGCAGCTGAGTGCTGCACCGTCCGAAATATGTGTACAACAGCACGGCTTGTCGTGACTGCTGCTCTTATCCGGCAGGAGTCACGGGGAGCTCATGTCAGAACTGATATTGTGCAAAACTGGGATCCGCTTCATTCACCATTTGGTCACACCTGCATTAGTAAAACTGGTGCAGTCATTGAGAAGAGGAGAGATGCATGAAAACCATTCACGTCACTATATTCCGGTGGGATCCGGCAACTGAAGAGTCCGGGCGTCTGGTTCCGTATGAAGTATCTATAAATGATGGTGCACGGGTTCTTGAGGTTTTAAAGACCATCCACAATGAGATAGATCCCGGGCTCTCATTTCGGTACAGCTGCAAAGCAGGTCAGTGCGGGAGCTGTGCGGTTTTGATAAATGGGGAACCAAAACTAGCATGTGTGACTGAGGCGACTGATGGGATGGAAATAAAACCATTGAATCTTCCTGTCATAAAAGATCTCACTGTTGATCTTATCCCCGGAATTAATCAGATACCACGAATCTCCCCTGGTCCGAATGCAGTTCTTCCTTCCCATGATGCGATACTGACAATAAAACCTCTCCGTGACTGTATTGAGTGTCTTTCCTGTGTATCAGTCTGTCCGGCCTGTGATGTAACTGATTTTTTTGGTCCGACTGCAATGCGGGGATTCATGCGGATTGCCCTTGATCCACGGGACAATACAGATCGCATTGTACAGGCTATTGATGATGGTCTCTTCACCTGTACATCCTGTCATAAATGCTACGAGGTCTGCCCAAAGAATATCGAGACCCCGGGAAAGGCTATCGAGAAACTCCGTGAGATTGCAAATAAAAAGGGACTGACACTCCCCCGTCACCAGGAGGTTGCAGAACTGGTGCGGACAACCGGGAGAAGTGTTCCATCAGACAAACCAACCTTCCTTGAAGAGGTGGATGAGGTGATTGAGCCTGATGGTGAGGTCAGAGGAGAAATCGGGTTCTTCGTTGGCTGTATGTTTAACGGTCGTCTGCCAGAACGGGCAAAAGATATGCTTGCGGTGATGAAACGAAATGGTATACGTGTTATCATTCCCCCTGAACAGGTCTGTTGTGGCTCTCCACTTATCAGGACCGGTCAGACATCGTTTATTTCTGACCTGAAGGAGAAGAATATCAATGCTTTTTCTTCACGTGGAATAACAACGGTGATGACGATGTGTGCCGGATGTGGTGCAACCCTCAAGAATGATTATTCTGACACTCCTTTTGTTGTGAAAGATGTGACTGAAATTCTGACTGAGTATGGTATTATACCGGTGCAGCCATTGCCAATCACTGCGACATACCATGATCCCTGTCATTTACTGCGGGGACAGGGGATACATACAGAGCCTCGAGAGCTGCTCAGAAAAGTGGTCAGGGATTTTGTTGAAATGCCATCCATATGTTGTGGATCTGGTGGCGGGGTCAGATCTGGAATGCCAGAGGAAGCAGCGGCGCTGGGAGAGAACCGTCGTGAAGCTATCAGAAAGACCGGTGCTGATATCGTGGTGACCGTCTGCCCGTTCTGTGAATATCATATCCAGGAACACACCGATCGTCCTGTAAAAAACCTCCTGACCGTATTGCGTGAGGGATATGAAGCACAGGACAAACGTGACGATGACGGTCTCTCTCATGAATGACTATGAGAGAGTAATTAACCATCTCACTGGTTTTGTTGCTGCTGATGGAAACGGCCAGAATAGTTGTGATAATACAAATCATACCATAATAGACAAGATCTCAATTGATGGGGAGGATGGAGGGGATGTACACCGGTATATCAATGCGTTCTGGACGGCACGTCAGCGGCAGGCTGCAAATATTCATGAGATATCATACCGGGCGTGTTTTAAGCCTCAACTGCCCAGGTTTTTCATCTCTCTTCTGACCGCTCCTGGTGAACGGGTTTATGATCCCTTTGGTGGAAGGGGAACAACAGCTATTGAGTCAGGCCTATTAGGCCGGGTTCCTATTTCAAATGATATCAACCCGTTATCTTCGGTACTGATACGACCAAGGCTCTGCATTCCTGATTTGAGTGAACTTTCTGGTAGACTCAACCGGATTCCCGTGGCTGATGGTGCATCAGCAGACCTGGATCTCTCGATGTTTTATCACCCTGATACCGAAGCTGGTATTGTATCATTACGTTCTTATCTGTTAGATCGTGAAGAATCAGGTAAATATGACATGCTTGATGCATGGATACGGATGGTTGCAACAAACCGGCTGACCGGCCATTCGCCAGGGTTCTTTTCTGTTTACACTCTTCCCCCCAACCAGGCAACAACCCAGAAACGGCAGAAGAAGATAAATGAAAAGAGAAATCAGACTCCGCCATTACGGAATGTGAACGGGATTATCCTGAAAAAATCCCGCCAACTGATAAAAGGCCTTACCCCTGATGATATCCTGCGGTTACAGACTGCAGGCAAAGATGCAATGCTGCTTGCTGAGGATGCACGATGTACCAATACCATTTTAGATAACTCGGTCAGGCTGACCGTTACTTCTCCCCCGTTTCTTAACATGGTGCAGTACTCATCAGATAACTGGCTTAGATGCTGGTTTAACGGGATTGATGACAAAAAAGTGAGTACGGGGATAACTGTTCCAACCAGTATCAGTACCTGGAGTAATATTATGGGTGATGTATTTCATGAACTCTTTCGTATCACGGTGGATGGTGGGTGGGTTGCGTTTGAAGTCGGAGAGGTCAGTTGCGGCACGGTCAGACTTGATGAAGTAGTCGTCCCTCTTGGAAAAAAGGCCGGGTTTTCCTGCGCCGGAATTGTTATTAATCAGCAGGATTTTACAAAGACCGCAAATATCTGGGGTATCAGCAATATGAAAGGCGGTACAAATACCAATCGCATTGTTCTTTTTGAGAAAGAGGGATAGCAGGAAGGTACTTTCCCTCATTTCCATTTTACACCGGATTGTTAATGGGTCATGAGATACGTGTATACTTCAAGAGCTGCTTTCGCTCCTTCCCCTGCTGCGATGATTATCTGTTTACCTATGATGTTTGTGACATCTCCTGCCGCAAAGATACCGGGGGCACTGGTATGACAGTTGATATCGATAATAATTTCTTTCTCCTCATTAAGATCTACGAGCCCCTCCACAAAGGAGGTGTTGGGAACCCATCCAATCTCTGCAAACATCCCGTCAAGAGGTAGAACCAGTGTATCTTTTGTACTACGCTCCCGGATTGTTGCCTCCTCAAGCATCGGACTGCCTGCAAGAGCAGTCACTTCATAATTGAGATAAGTGGTGATATTTGTCTTTGTTTTAAGTAAATCAATATAGACTGCATCAGCACGGATATGACTCCTGACAATGAGATACACCTGAGACGCAATCCCACTCATCTCAATTGCGCTCTGAAGTGCTGAGTTACCTCCACCAACGACTGCGACAATTTTATTGGCAAAGAGTGGCCCGTCACAGGTCGCACAGATAGAAAGTCCCCTTCCGATATACTCTTCTTCCCGGTCGACACCAATATTGCGTGGTTTTTTTCCCTGTGCCAGTATCAGTGATTTTGTACTATATTCCTGCCCAGAGGCTGTAAAAACCTTGTAATTCTCTGTTGCCTTTGTAATTCGTGTTACCAGGTCCAGTTCAAAGTCAATTCCCTCTTCTCTGACTTGTTCTTCAAATCGGTGCATGAGGTCTTCACCGGTGACCATCCGAAACCCCATATAATTCTCAATAGCCCAGCTCGCAAGTGCCTGTCCCCCGATATTCTCAGATACAATAAGTGTTTTGAGTTTTTTACGTGCACAGTACACTGCTGCCGTCAGTCCCGCCGGGCCGGCACCGGCTATCAGAACATCATATGCTGTCTCTCTCTTCTCTTTTGTAATGAGGTTTTGCAACCGGTTCTGATCAAATCCTATTATTATCTCATCATCTACTTTGATAACCGGAACCCCGTACTGACCGGAAAGTTGTACCATCTCTTCTGCAGCAGCCTGATTAGTACCCACATCAATATTTTTATATACGATCTTATGCCGGTCAAGGAATGATTTCGTCATTTTGCAGTACGGGCAATTTTTTGTACTGTATATGGTTATCGTAGGCATATTGTGATCTTATACCTGGAAGTATTTAACAGATGAATACATGAATGAGTAGACTGGCTCTCTCGATTTTTCAAGTGATATTGCCAATCATGTTTTCACTCTTTACATCGATGTTTCCAGTTGAAACGACATTCGTTTGATGATTGAAATGATGTAACCGCAGAGGACGCAGAGGGCGCAGAGACTGTTTCAGCCTCAATAATTATTCATTCGATTGAAATGATGTAATCCCGGAGGGGAGTGGGGTTCACAGAGTATCTGACACCGGGTTCCCCGCTCTGCGTTTCTCTGCGGTTGGAATTCTAAAATAATATAGATCATTGTTAATATAAAAGTTAGAATGCCATGTAATTACATCCTGCCTGAACGTGATGATATGGTATCACTTG
>Ga0268279_1000448_pt1 | contig 26058 bp, 28 predicted proteins | sample saktaG_6_FD_190142 | JGI IMG/M metagenome (GOLD analysis project Ga0268279, IMG submission 190142) | Saline water microbial communities from Sakinaw Lake, British Columbia, Canada - sak_2010_1_5_80m | ecosystem: Environmental > Aquatic > Non-marine Saline and Alkaline > Saline ...
CCGGCAGCCGTACTATGACAGCAAACTAAGTCTGGATTAAAGTCTTTTACTGCTTTCTTAATCTCTTTTATGGCTTTTAGAATTGTAAAAGGATTAGGAATATTTGAAAAATACTTATTAGGATAGAGTTTTACTCCTATTTTCCTTGCTTCTTGTTCCAACCATCCGCCCGGATAACTCATTATGGCAACTTGATCCTTTTTCTTAATAAAATACTTACTCAACTGATAAATATGAGTTTGAGCTCCTCCTGCCTCAGATTTTGTTGTTATATGTAATACTCTCATATTCTAAAAAATGTTTTAAAATAACGCAAAATCCATTTAACACAAGCCAAAATAAAATTCGGATACTTGTTCTTAAATTTTTTTACCAATTTAAAACTATTAATAACTTGCTGCCTGTTTTTGGTAGCTGTTTCGCCTTGCGGATTCAAACGATATTTTAAGCCGTAAAAAGGTAAATTGGCAAATTTATAATACTGTCCGATTCTAAGCCACAATCCATAGTCCTCAACATAGTTTTCTTCTTGATTATATGAACAGCATTTCTTCGCTACTTTTCCCCTAAACATCACACTGGAATGCAGAAACTGATTTTTAATCAAAATCTTTCGTCTTATTGCCTCATCTTTTTCCGGATATACGATTTTCCCAACAATATCTCCTTTCTCGTTTATAACCAAAGCGTTTGTCCCAACTAGAGCATAGTCCGGATTTTTTTCCATAAACTCAACTTGTTTCTTTATCTTATCAACGTCCGACCACTCATCATCGCTGTCAATCCTAGCTAAATACAAGCCCTGTGCTTTTTTTATTCCTTCGTTCAAAATTCTGACTAAACCGATATGCTTTTTAAAATCAATAGCTTTTATCCGCTTATCAAGCACGGCAAATTGATTAATTATTTTTAAGGAATTATCCGTAGAACCGTCGTTTAAAATTAAAACTTCCAAATCAGCAAAAGATTGGATTAAAACGCTTTGAATGCTTTTAGGTAAATATTTCTCGCCGTTATACACTGGCAAAAGCACAGATACTTTAGGCATATTATATTTTTATCCAGATGCTTGGAATTATTTCGCTTTGAGCGACTTTTTTATCATTAAACCACTTTTTTGGAGCAATAATAACTTTTTCCAGATTATTATTAAGCCATGCTCCCCACCAACTAAAACTGCTGTTGGCAATAATATTATGCTTGCATTTGCTCATTAAAATCATTTCTTCAACATCTTCAATTTCTGAAGAAGAAACAAAAATAAATTCTTCCCCGGCAAAATTTTCTTTTGCCCAATTTATATCGTCGGAAAAAATAAAAAATATTGGATTGGAAATTTTTTCCTTGATAAGTTTCATCGCCGCGCGATAATAATCTAAGCCGTAAACCCCATGATAAGCGCTCGTTTTTAAGTTAGTTACATAATCTCCGCGCCTGATATGTAAAGAAATTGAATTATCTTTTTCTATTTTCTGCAAAATTTCTTGCGCCCTGAATGACAATTCTTTTTTCAAAGTGAATTCCCTTCTGATTAATTCGCCAACAGCAATAAAATATTTTTCGCCTTGGTAAAATTCTTTAATTTTAAAACCAAGATTTCTCTTAATTTTATTAAAAATATCTAAAAATACGTGTTTTTTATCGGAAAAACTGCTTTGGGTTTGAAGATTAAATTTATTAAGCTTAAATTCTCTGGCCGCATCTTTTTTTGCCTTATTTCCCTTGAAAAAAGAAGTGTCAAAAACAACCTTTTTGCCGGAAAGTTCTAATTTCCTGCCATAGGCATATTGGAACATTTGATTCCCCAACCCTCCTTTTAGTTTGATAATAATCATTTTTTTATAAACCAAAAACACCCGCATCCATATTTTTGTTTTTTTGCTAAATTTTCATCGGCATCTTCTATAAAATCTCCACTGTCTGTAACAAGAGAAAACTCTTTCAGTATTAAGTCCTTAAAATACTCAGAAATTTGCTCGTAAGAATATATTCTATGAGCGTTAAATTCTATTTTTGGCTTTCCTATAGGGACAACAAATAAAAGAGAACCGTCTTTTGATAAAACTCTTTTTAATTCTGATATCGCCTTCAAGTCTCCGTTTGGGTCAATCTTATCCCCATATCTTCCAAGGCCTATATGTTCAACTGTATGCATACAAGACAAAGAACTTATGCTTTTATCGTTGAACGGAAGTTTTGTTAAATCCGCATAATCGCTCTTTAAATTTGATAGTTTAATTTTTGCGGGCCGGTAATCATAAAAATCTATAGGAATAAAAGCCGAAACTATTCCACCGAAATACAAACTGGAAGAAACGTCAACGTGTTTTTCTGGGCTTATTTCCCTAATTTTTCTAGCTGCCCAGGCAGTATGATATACATAATGTGCGTCAAATTTAGTTTTGACTATTTTGTCTTTTATACAAGGGTAAAAATCAGAAATTTTTGCAGAAAATCTTTTGTTGGAATATTTTTTAAACTTGAAATAATCTTGCAACACAAAGGGACTAAGAGTTATATTTATTATTTTCTTAATAAGTTTTTTCATAAGACCTAGGAAAGTTTTTGTAACTTTATTTAATATATTTTTTAAATTATTTCTTAATTAAAAACGGAAATCTCTTAAGGATTTTTATAAATGTATTTTTTTAAGACCTTGCTAAAAAAATAAATTTTCTTATTCAAACAGAACAACAGGTTTAAATAGGCCTTGAAATTCAATGGGTAGGTGATAATGGATTTTAATAAATATTTTCTGCTTTGCTTATAATCGCCCAAAGACAGACATAAGACACCAAGGCGTCTTTGTTTACAGCTATTAGCCATAGGGTTGTTTTTGTATAAATCACGATATTTTTCAAGCATATATAACCATTCTGACATTTCCTTATTATAATTCGGTTTTCTAGAAAGGTTTGATCCGTGAATGTGGAATTTGATTAAAGGAACAGGAACAAAATCAAAACTATATTTTTGGGCAATTCTTAGGTAGATGTCTTGGTCGGCTGCAATTTTTAAATTCTCATCAAGAAACCCTACCTCGCTTACAACCTCTTTTTTAACTATAAGAATACTGAAGTTAAAGAAAAATTTACTGCCGACTAAAAGCTTTTTCAAAAAAACATTATCTTTGTATTTCGGTAAATTATAGGTTTTTGTAGTTTTTAATTTCTCATCAATTATTAATACGTTACAACCTACGAATCCCAAATTTTTTTTCTTTGATTTCCGAAAAAGTTCCAGCTGTTTTTCAGTTTTTTCAGGCAACCACTCATCATCATCTTCTAAAAAAGAGATATACTCTCCTTGGGCCACCTTAAGGCCGGCGTTTATAGCTTTTGTGGGTCCTCCCCCGGAATTTTTTCGTTGAATATATCTAATTCGTTTATCTTTTTTTTGAAAATTTTCCACAACCTCTTTTGTGTTATCAATAGAAGCATCGTCAACAACAATTAATTCAAAATCTTGGAAAGTTTGGCTTAAAACACTATTAATGGCCCGAGGCAGTAAATTTGCCCGATTATAAGTTGGAATAATAACTGAAACCTTTGGATTCATAAAGTTATAGATAAATTACCCCTATTCCAAAACCATTTTGATTAATTTCTTTGATATATTCAGAAAATTTAAATTGGCTTTTAATTTCATTCCAAAAAACAGGAACTCCGCCAACTAATTCCAATGAACCATTAGGTGCAATGTCGTGAAAAGCGACAAACCCTCCTTTTTTCATAAGTGGTTTATAGGTTTGGAAGTCTTTTTTAACTCCCTCATAACTATGGTCTCCGTCAATAAACAAAAAATCAACCTTTCTATCTTTTAGGATTTTTTTAATTTTGGTAAAAGTGTCTTTTTTATGAGAATCTTCCCTAATAAGATGAATTTTTTGATTTTTTCCGGAGAATGACTTATACAAGGAAATTTTCCATTTTGGATAACCGCCACCAAACATTCCGCCGGGCATATCGACGCTGATTATGGTGGAATCTTCCAAAGCCATCCGAGAAAACAAAAATAAAGTCCCCCCGTTCGCAGTTCCTATTTCCAGAATTATTTTTGGTTTTTTGTCTGCTAGAATTTTTAATAATTGATAAATCTCTTCTCTGATTTGCATTGGTTCAATTATTCCACCTAATTCATTAAAAACAAAATTGATCAGTTCATTTATTCTAGCAGGTTTGAATCTTTTTATTTTGATTCTCCAATAAGGTAAGAATAAAGGATAAAAAATTCTCAAAAAGCGTTTAAACAGTTTTTTTAATAAAAAAAGAAAACCGTTTTCTCTGACAATATTAAAAACTCGGGAAAAAATTAACATATTTTTTGGTTCAGTTGATAGATAAATGTTTCGGGTTTCTTGGCGTTGTTAAATATTATTTTAAGCACTTAATTCTTGTTTATATTTTAATTTTACAGATTTAACCATTTTTTATTTTTTAGATACCATTTGATTGTCTTCTCTAGCGAACCCTCAAATGTTTTTGGAAGTTTCCATCCTATTTTATTCATTAATTCTCCATCAAGCGCATATCTGAGATCGTGGCCGGGCCTTGAAGAGTGAAAGTCTACCATCTCATATTTTAGTGGTTTTCCTACGATTTTAGAAATAAATTGCGCTAATGCCAGATTATCCATTTCTTTTTCTCCCACTATATTATATTTTCCCCTCAATCCGCTACCATCCAAGCGCTCTCCTTTTTCTATCAAAAACAACAATGCACCGCAAACATTCCTGGCATGAATATAAAACCTGCTACCCGCTTTTACTTTTGCTTCATCAGAGTGGACTGTTACGACTTCTCCCCTTAAAACTTTCCGAATGACCAAAGGAATAAACTTCTCGGGGTGCTGTCTTTCTCCAAAAACATTCATTGTATGTGTGATTATTATCGGTAGTTTATATGTATTAGCAAAAGAGTTGGCTATTTCTTCTCCACCAGCTTTACTTGCGGCATAGGGATTTCCAGAATTATATCTATCCCATTCTTTGTATTTAACGTTTCCATGGGCAGGGCCAAATACTTCATCGGTGGAAAAATAAAACACTTTCTCAATAATCGGTAATTTCTTACAAGCAATTAATAAATTGGCGGTTCCAAGAACATTATCTAGGATAAATAGGGCAGGATCCTCTATGCTTCTATCAACATGGCTAGATGCGGCAAGATGCCAAACGTAATTTGTATTTTTTATTTCATTTAAAATAGATTTAGGAATTTCAGATTTTAAATCGTGCCAAAAAAACTTAACTCTGTGTTTCTCATTCTCCCATATGCCTATATCCCTTAACCGTTCCAAATTTCCCGACAAATCCAATCTATCCACAATAAAAACATTCCAGTCAGTATTTTTCAAAATTCCTTCAATCAGATGGGCACCAATAAATCCTGCTCCTCCCGTAATTAAAATTGTTTTTTTTGATGAATTCATATTAAACTATTTATTTTTTGAATGATTTTATAAAATTTTTGGTTCTTAATTTTGCGTGTATGAAAGTTTTAAAATAAAGTTTATCATTTTTCCATTTTTTGTTTGTTTTTAAAAATTCCCTTTTACCGTTTTCATAGGATATGCCATGGTGCTTGTTAAATAGTTCAATTAATTCTCTGGCCTGTTTTTCCAAACTTAAATTTTCAATTATGTATTTTCTCGGCTCAAATCCTTCCCATCTTTTTTCCATATCAGATATGAAAGCTTCTATCTCATTCTTGTTTTTTGCTTTTATTCCGCACCTGTCATCAAAATAATATGCAGAAGTAACAAATTTGTAGTTCAACTCCTTTTCATTCAGCATATTTTTTTCTTTTTTTGTTGGTGGCACCCAATGTCCAATTTTTTCAACATCCCAGACCAAAACGGGAACATTCATTGAAAGTGCCTCCTGCAAAGCTATCCCCTGGCTTTCCCCCTTGCCAATCCAGATTATATATTTGGTTTTTTCCAATAAACATCTATAATTTTTTTCGTTGTATTTTCCATAAATTATAATTTTGTATTTTGTTTGATTTTCCGTCAATCTTTTCTTAACGAGATCTAACTCCTCGGCATACCTTTCTTTGAAATATATCAAAACAATGCCATTTTTCGGCTTTTTTCTTTCCGGAAATTCCATTGTATCAATACCTGTGGGCCAAAAATCTTGCGGACACCTATTAAAACCGAGATATTTCCAAAGATCAATTATTTGTTTTGACGGAGAAATATATACAAAATTGGACATATCTATATTCTCCGGGATATTTCTGGGAAATACATACAAGTTCGGTCCAACTATAGCTTTCAATTTTCTCTTGGACGCTTCTTTTAATGCTGTGATGTCATCCTGTATCCACAATTGAGATGTAGCACCTAGATCTTTATTTATGCAATAAGGGTATCCTAAAATATCAAGACCCCTTATTAAATTACCGACAACTTTTTGCGGTCCGCTTACACCACCTATTATGATTGATCTAGAAATTATATTCAACATTTTTTTAAACTATGCTTCATTACGCGCATTTTTATTAATATTTTTTTTAAAATATTTATGTTTTAAATTTTCTATAAATTTTATTTTTTTGAAAGGTTGGTATATCTTAGAAAGCATTTTTCTTTTCCTCGCTCTTTTTTCATTAAATTTTGCTAAATACTTTTCGTTTTCTTCTAATCCTGAGATTATTGCGGAATTTTCCGTTCTTCTTCTAGTTGATTTCAGCGGTTGATCAATTATGTTTCTTAAAAATATTTCAAAATTCTTGCGCACTTCTCCGAAATCATAATTTTCTGCTTTTAAGGGGTTATTAATAATGTCAAGATATAAATTATCATTTTTGTCAATTTCTATCACTCTTTTCACTACGTCATCAAAAGAACAATAATTATGGCAATTAATAAATCGTTTTTCGTTAAACTCTTTGTTTATTTTTGGATTTCCCCAATAAATTGGTATTGTTTTTGCTACCAGGGAGCTAACAATTTTTTCCGTTGTATAACCAGATCGAGACGTATTCTCAAAAGCTATAGAGAATTTATGTTTTAATTCAAATTCCAGTTTATTTACAACACGATATCCAATGTTGTTTAGATATGCGCCTCCGGAATTCACTTTTTTATATTTATTAAGTTTTTCAAAAAAAAATCTGCGAGAATCATCAGATAGATAATTCGAATAAACAAAACTGCAAAAATCTTTTTTATTTTTTAGATTTTCTTTGGTAAACACATCTTGCTTATTTAAATAGTCATCACCGGCTAGAGATAATTCACCTTCGTTATAAAATACAGCGGCCAAATAGAGAGGAAATCTGAAATATCTGTCTTCGAAAGTTAGATAATCAAAACCGATAGCATAATCGCATAAATTAAAATTAGGACTGATATTTTCTCCAGTATAAAATATTTTGATACAATCATATTTAAGGTAATCAAAAGAGGATCCACCATAAAATAAGTAATCTGGTTTTTCGGATATTTCTACCTTATAATATTTTTGCAGTATTTTATTTAGAAAATAAGCGTAAGCATTTTTATTTTCTTCATCTTTTTTGCCAAATTCACAGAATTTAACGCGTATTCTTTTCATAATTTAACAGGAAGTTATCTAATGTGCGCAATAATTTGTCTTAAATATTCAGGGTCTTTGCAATTTTCAGGATTCCTCTCTTTGATTTCGCTAAAATATTTGTATTTTACCTTAATTTGTTCACTGGCTTTTCTTAAGAACATTTCATATTCCATATCAATATGACCGATGTCTATAACTCTGTATCCGAGCAAGAACAAATCATAAGCCAATATTTTAGCAGTTGGACCTAATGATAGCAAAATTATTTTATTTTTATTAACTTTTTCCGCTTCTTTTTTTATTTCTTCATATTTGAGAAAAGCATTTTCAACTGGGCATAGAATTCTTTCTAACGACTCTACTTTATTAAAAATATCGTTTCCCACCCCTAGGCGAGTTTTTTCTCCTTCAATTAAGACTACTTCTTTGTCCTCCCAAATAGAAAATAATTTTTTGAAAATATTTTCACTGTTTTCTTTATTTTTAAAACCCAAATAATGGCGAGTTATGTTTGTATCGCCATATATTTGCTCGTAAGATAGTAAATTATTCCACATATACCCGTATCGAAGTAAATGATGTAAGTAAAACCGGTAACCTAACCTAGTAAAATTGTTTAATTTTTCGAAAATACCTGGGATACAAATTAATAATCCATCAATATTCTTTTCTAAAACTGACCTAAGTTTTATAGATAAATTATGATCTTGCTTTTGGGAAAGCGAACTGTCTCCACATATTAACGACATTTCTCCATCACCAAAGCGTATGACTGACAATTTTTCTTTATTAATTCTATCAATTGTTTGATCGAGGGATAAAACTTTAGGGATAGGTCGGTTTTTTCTGATATAAATATTAATCAAATATACAAAATAGGCAATTGGCGGACCAATTTTCCATCGTAACGATAACGGTATGGCTTTTCTAATTTTTTGAACAATACTCTGGGTCATTCTTCTTTTTATGTTAAATTCTATATTATATCAAAAATTAATTAATATCCTTAAACTCTTTCAACATCTCTTTCTTTATCTTGTTATAATTATTTTCTATTGATTCCATTGTTATTCCTTTTTCTAATTCGTATAATTTTACGTAAACCATAAATCTTGAAAAAGCATAACTAAGCATAGCGATTAAACCTAAAATACCATTTTTATATCCGTTTTTGCAAAAAATAAAACAATAATAAATCATGGCAGCTAACATTCTCGTAGTGTTAAATTTTTTACCGTCCTTTCGCTTATCAAGAGCTTCTGCTTCAGCATATTTTAGATGACCCGCCACAAATTTACCAATATTATAGGCACTGAAATGAATCAAGGCAAATTCTTTTCTGTTTGGTAATCTTAATAGTTCATCTTTTTTTCCGATAAACCTACCCATGTTGTGCATATTATTATCAACAAAGCTCATATAATTCTTGTGAAAAAAAACCTGCGTACCTCCTTTGTGTGCAAAATTTTTGGTATTACCCCAAAGATAAGTATAAAGAGGATTTACAACCGCCTTAAAGACATCTTGGGATGAAATTTCAACAAACTTATCTAGTAAAGTTTTGGGAGCCAAATTATCAACATAACCCCAATAAATCCAATCCGTCTTCACTTTATTTTTTATAAAGTCAAAAATTTCCTGTGTTTCTACTTGCGGTCTATTACTCAAAGGTCGTAAAAAAAATTTTGCCCCCATCTTTTCCGCTATTTCTTTTGTTTTATCAGTACTACCACCATCCATTATTAAAACTTCGCCATAATTTATAAAATTACGAATAGCATATTCAATTCTTTTTTCTTCATTGAATGTAAAAATTACAAAAGTGATATTACTCATAAAAAATAAAATTATTCAAAGTTAAATTTTAAAAGATAAAAACACAGAACATTATATAGGGGTAATTATTATGATATCGTTTTTTACTTGCAATTTTAGAATATTGTCTTGGTTTTTTTGATTATTATTATTTATCATTTTTTAAATTTTGCTAAATTACCCATAACTTTATTCTATAAAACCTTTATTGCTTAAAGTTTTCCCAGTAATCTTTTTATAAAATCGCGGGATTTTTGGTTTTTGAAAATATGATTTCTCAGAATATTATTTGTCCAACCGAATAAAATATTTTTACCCTGCTCAATTTTTAGAGATAGTTTGGAATAAGGTATCTCATAAGTTTCAAGTATCCAAACTAAACTTTTAGAAGTGGATTGAGTTCTCTTTACTAAAGTTTCCAATCCAGAAAACGTTTCCCAGCGAATATTGGCAGCCCTTACCTTGACCAGCGGTTTTGCTATTATTATAAATTTTTGGTTTTTCATAGCTGAAAGCAAAACATGTAAATGCACAGCATTTGAGCCTATGTATTTTTGCTTTTCCGGCCAAGATTCCCATATTTTTTTATCAAAAATTTGGCCCGATAGCCCACAAAAAAGACCGACTAAATCTTTTTTGTTTGTTTTTTTTACGCACTCCAGCAACTTTTCAAAATGTTGGTCGGCTTGAATCTTAAGATTCGGATATCGTAAAGCCGGATTAATCAAATTACTATCATAATCAAGGCAATTGACAAGGCAATATTTAAACTCTTTTAATTTTATTTTTTCCAATATATAGGTTATAGCATCAGGGAACAACGCATCGTCATCTCCTAAAAGCCAAACATAGTTACCGTTGGCTTTTTCCGTTACAGTTAAAATATTTCGATCAACTCCAATGTTTTCAATGTTCTTGTGATATAAGATGTTGGGAAATTTTTCTTGATACTTTTTCACTAAATCTTCAGTATCATCCGTACTAGCATTATCGGAAATCACCACTTCAACATTTTTTAATATAAGGAGATTTTTAAATTGTTCCGTAATACTTTCCAAGCATTGTTGCAAGCACAACACTCGATTATACGTTGGAATACAGATACTTAATAAAGGTTTATTGTCCATAACTAATAAATTTAATATTCACATTTTATATTTTACTCTGCCGAATTTTATTTATTAATTCTTGAACCCTAAGCCCTTCTTTAAATGAGGGATGAGTGGAGTTTTTATTAATGCATGCGTTTATAAATCTGGTACCAATTTTTCTAACAACCCTTACCCGCTCATCTTCTCCTTTTCTTGTAATATCGTTCTTTTTAACGGTTATTTTTTTTGTCTTTCCCCCGATATAAGCGCTTATCGTGAAATTTTTAGTTACATTGTTTCTGTTCTCTAATATAATTGTGGCCTTTTCAAATCTGAATATCAATTGGTGTCTATTCAAACCCTTATCATTTGAACAGATATGAGCATCGCTAGTAATCCCGTTTTTAAATTTAATAAGTACATCCACTCCGACCTCTCCTCCATTTTTGCTCTCCTTGGGATAAGAAAATAGACTTTTAACATTTAAAACTTCACCTGCATAATATTCCAAGTAATACAAAGCGTGGGAGAAATAAAAAGATAGCGCCCCTCCCCCTTTTTTAACATTTGTCTTCCAGGATGAAATTTTATTTTTTATATTGTAGCTAAGAAAATTCCAATTAACGGAAATATGCTTCAGCTTTCCATAGGTTTTTTTGTCTATAATTTGTTTCACTTCTTGCCATTCTTCTATCTCAGGAAAAATAAAATCAACTGCATGAGTTATTCTTTTTTTTTGAGCAAGAAAAAGAAGCTCTTTAGCTTGATTGTAGTTTGCGGCTAATGGTTTTTCAGCAAATATGTTTATCTTTTTCTCGATTGCAACTTTTGCGATTTTATATTGAACACTCGGCGGAACTGCTAAAGCAATCGCATCTAAATTTTCGTTTTTCAGCATAATTCTCCAATCAGAATAGATATTCTTAAGATTAATGCTTTGACAATATTTCACCAAACGATCTGTTTTTTCCCCGCAAATACAGGTTACTTGGCAATTTTTTATAGAATTGAATGCTGGCAACAGGCCATAAAGGCCAAATCCAGATCCAATTATCCCGATTTTTAACATAAAGGTAAATCTTATTCTGAATTTTTTACTATTTTAAAATCTGGTAAAGGAATTACAAAATCAGACTTCAGCCCCCTTGCCTTTAGTTGTTCCATTATCGGCTTGGCGTAATGCCATGCCAGCAAAACAACATAATCGGGCTGTTCATCTATAAGTCGCTGGTTATTTACAACGGGGATATGCTTGCCTGGCAGATACTTTCCTAATTTGAGAGATGCTGGCTGTTCAGCTAAATATGGTAACAATTCCGAATCTACTCCATAATAATTCAAAAGAGTAGAACATCGCCCAGGACATGAATTTCCTACGATATGTTTTCCATCTTTATTTGTTGCAATTAAAAAATCCATAAATTCCAAGCGGGCAGCTTTTACCCGATTTGCAAATTTTTCAAAAGTTTCAAGTTTCCCAAGCCCAAATTCTTCTTCAATTTTTAATAATTTGTCAACTTCCGGACTAATTTTTCTATTCTTTCCCTTGGTTACATGAACTCGGATGTTTCCTCCATATCTATCACCCCTCTCAACATCTGTTACGGTAAAATCATATTGGTTAAACAAAGTTACCAGACCTTTAAGAGAATAAGTTCTTAAATGTTCGTGATATACTGTGTCAAATTGCCCCCCCTTTATTACATCCAAAAGATAGTGTGTTTCGGAAATAAATATTCCACCGTCTTTTAATAAATTATATGCCCCCATAATGAATTCACCGATTGTTTGCATATGCGCAAAAGTATTTGTTGTCACGATAACGGAAGCCAATCCGTATTTATTTTTTATTTCTTCTGAAACTCTAACATCAAAAAATTCTTGAATTGTTTCAATGCCATTTGCATTTGCAATTTTTGCAATATTTGTCGGTTCTACTCCGAGCGTCCGAATCCCGGTATTTTTAAAACCGCTTAGCAATGTTCCATCATTAGAGCCAATATCAACCACCAAATCGTTAGGCTTTAAATCGTACTTTTTTATAAGAGAATGGCTTATATTTACTTGATATTCCACAAGCTCTTTTGTTACACCACTCCTATAGGGATAGTCGGGGTAGTATACTTCTTTATCATCAACGCAATAATCGATTTGAGCATTTGTGCAATTTTCACACCATACCATGCGTAGCGGATAATTTTTCTCTGGTTCATTTAACATACTTTCCGTTAACAACGAATCACACAACGGTTGATGGCCTAGATCAAGGATTGTGTGAAGTTTGTCAGAGTTGCAAATCTGACACCTTTTTATATGCCCATTTTTTACAAAGTGATGTTCTGGATAGTTTAAATTCATAAGATTGATATTATTAAATTAATTAAATTATTCTAGTTTTTATACTATTAGAAATAATTTAGCAACATTATTATAACTTATTTATTTTTTAAAACAAAGCATTCCCCATTAATTGTCCTTGCGTTAAATCATCGGCAACAAGCACAAAACCATAACTGCTTAAATATTTTTTTATTTCATTATAATTACCTAAACCTTCATAAAACTCTTTATGTGAAACCTCTGTATAAATATAATTTATACTCTTTATTTTCTCTTCTAAAGATTTAAAAATATTTAATTCCATACCCTGGACATCTATCCATAATAAATCTATATAATTAATATTTTAATAAAAATTCATCGATAATTTTTACCACATAATCTAACATTTCTTTAGTAAGACCTGGATATACTCCTATCCAAAAGAGATCGTTCATTACTGAATCCGTATTTTTTAAGGAACCAAAAATTCTATATTTTGTATTTTCGTAGGCGGGCTGTTTGGTCAGATTTCCACCAAAAAGCATTCTAGTAGTAATTTTATTATTTTCAAGATATTTTACAATTTCATTCCTAGTAAAAGGACTTTCTTTCTTTACTAAAAGAGGGAAACCAAACCAACAGGTTTCAGAGTCTTTTTCTGCCTGTGGAAGCAAGAAATAATTTTTATAATTCTTAAAAAATTTGGAAAACTCATCAAAATTTTTTCTCCTAGCTTTAATAAAAGATGGGAATTTTTTAAGCTGGGCTACTCCTATTGCTGCTTGCATATCAGTAATCTTTAAGTTGTAACCAATATGGGAATAAATATATTTGTGGTCATAGCCAAAAGAAAGTCTACCTAATTTCCAACTAAACCTTTTTTTGCAGGTATTGTCATGACCCGGCTCACAATAACATGCTCTCCCCCAGTCGCGGAAAGAGACAATAATTTTTTTTAACAAGAGATCATTAGTTAAAACTGCTCCTCCCTCTCCCATGGTTATGTGGTGGGCTGGGAAGAAGCTACATGTAGAAATATCTCCAAAAGTTCCAGTATATTTTCCTTTATATTTCGAACCCGAAGCATCACAGTTATCTTCGATAAACCAAAGTTTATATTTTTTTGCTATCTTAAGAATTTTCTCAAGATTTGCTGGATTCCCAAGAGTATGGGCAATAAAAATTGCCTTAGTTTTTTCAGAGATTGCCTTTTCTAATTTATCTGTTTGGATATTATATGTTCCTAAATCAATATCAACAAAAACAGGAATCAAATTATTCTGTAAAATAGGATTTAAAGTCGTTGGGAAACCACAAGCTGTAGTAATAACTTCATCACCAGGTTTTAATCTTCTTTTGCCAAGTTTAGGAGAAGTTAAAGCAGAAATAGCCAAAAGATTAGCTGAAGAACCAGAATTTGTTAATAAACAATATTTTGCCCCTAAAAATTTTGCAAACTCTTTTTCAAACTTTTTGGCATATCTTCCTGCGGTCAACCAAAAATCTAAAGAGGAATCAACTAAATTTATCATCTCTTTTTCATCATAAACTCGACCTGCATAATTGATTTTACTTTCACCAGAAATAAATTTGTTTTGTTCTTTTCTTAATTTATATAATCTCTTAATCTTCTCAAATATTTCCTTTCTAATTTGTTTTTCTGTTCTCATTATTTGATAATTTATTTTTTTATTTTACCTACCACATACCATTGATCTTTTCTCAGTAGTAAAACTAATGGTAAAAATAGGATTTTAATTAAGTTGTATATAGCTTTAAATGGATTTCTCAAATTGAAATCAAATTGTTTTATAACGTTCAAAGCAGATGATTCACCAGGACTAGATCTCTTTTTATATATTATCTTCCATCCAGATTTCCTAAACATTATTTCTATTGATTTTGAAGAAAAAAAATGTAGATGTCCTATGGGCCTAATCATGTCCCATCTTTCTTTCAAAAGTCTTGCTTTAAAAGAGTCACCACTTGGGAAGCCACAACTAATTACTGCTTCATCATTGGCAAAACATTTTAATTTTATAAGCATGTCAACTGGGTTTGCAATATGCTCTAAAACGTCTTGCATAACTATAATATCAAATTTAGTGTCTTTAGGAACTTCGTCTATATCTGAAACTATATTATCACAATTTGTCTTCCATCCGCCAGGTTCTACCCCATAAGACAAATTAACTCTTTTTGAAAAATGAGAGAAAAGTTGCCCATTGCCAACTCCAATTTCTAAATAATTAAGATTACTTAAATTGCCTGAAAGAAAGTTAAAAAAATTAGATAAATACTTTTGGAAACCTTTTTTTGTTAATTGGGTTAGCGTCTCCTTATAATTTTTAGAAATTACAAATTCTGAACCATCTTTATAAAGTTGAGTAAGATATTTCTGATTCGGCATAGGGCCTATCCACCAATGTTTACAATTAGAGCATTCTCTTAAATCTAGAATTTCAGGAGAATTAGAATTGATAGTTTTTGCAGTAGCAATAATGATAGATGCTCTACCACAAATAGGACAATCAGATTTTTTATTTAATTGTTTTTTATCTAATAATTTCATTTCTAATTTGTTTTTCGGTTTTCATTATTTAATTCTTTTAAAATATAATCTACTATTTTAGTAACTGACAATCCTTTCTTTTCTCTCAAATATTCTTGGCTTCCAATCTCATTACAAAATTTATCTGGTAAAGCTATTTTCTTAAATAAGATTTTATCCTCAGATTCTGCCAAAACTTCAGCTACTATACTCCCTAACCCTCCAATTAAACTATGCTCTTCAATCGTAAATATTGCTTTAGTTTCTTTCGCCGCCTTCGAGATAATATTTTTATCAAACGGTTTAATAGTCGGCATACTTATCAATCTAGCGTCAATATTTCTCTCTGATAATTTATCAACAGCTAATTTTGAATTGTAGAGCATATTTCCCATAGTGAAAATAGTAATATCATCACCATTTCTCAAGACAATTCCCTCGCTAATGTTAAAGTGAGGAGGTTCCAAATATATCTCTGGTTCGTGACTTTTTCCTAATCTGATATAAGCGGGCCCCTGAGAAGATACTGCAATTTCAGCAACTCGTTCTGTTTCAAAATGGTCGCCTGGAACAAAAATTTTCATATTAGGTAATGCCCTCATAATAGCAATATCGCAAAGAGAATGATGAGTTGCTCCTGCCGAACCATAACTTAATCCCTCGCCAACGCCTATAAGTTTTACATTAAGATTTTGATAACATAGATCATTTCTAATCTGTTCAAAACATCGCATAGTTAAAAACGGTATAATAGAATAAACGAAAACGGTTTTCCCTGATAATGCTAACCCGGCTGCAACTCCAATCATGTTCTGTTCAGCTACGCCCATATTTAAAAATCTTTTAGGAAATTTATCTTTGAATTTTTCTAAAATAGAAAATCCTAAATCACCACATAAGAGAAAAATGTTTTCGTTTTCTTCAGCTAATTCTAAAAGTTTATTGATAAATGCTTTTCTCATTTTTTATCAAGCTCTTTGATAGCTAAATTATATTCTTCTTTATTGGGTGCTTTATAGTGCCACTCAAGCTTATTTTCCATAAAAGAAATTCCTTTTCCTTTTATTGTATGAGCAATAATCAAGCTTGGCTTGTCTTTTTTAAATGGAATATTATTTAGAGTTTTTTCAATCTGACTAAAGTCATGACCATCTATTTCTTGAGCTTGCCAATTAAAAGAAAGCCACTTTTCTTTCAACGGTTCTAGATTCAAAATTTCATTTGTTTTCCCAAACGCCTGAAGTTTATTGTAGTCAATAATAACAACTAAATTATCTAACTTATGATGAGCGGCAAACATAGCCGCTTCCCAAATTGAGCCTTCATCACATTCACCATCGCTTATTAAAACAAATGTTCTATAATTTTTACATTCTAATTTTCCAGCGAGAGCTATGCCAGCCCCAATAGCTATTCCATGACCTAAAGAACCAGTTGAAGTTTCAACACCTGGGACACAACCCCTAGTAGAATGACCAGATAATCTACCTCCGTCCTTACAATATGTATTAAGAATTTCTTCTGAAAAGAATCCTTTCTGAGCCAAAGTTGCATATAAACTGCTAGCAGCATGCCCTTTACTCAGAATAAACCTATCTCTATTGTCTATTTGAGGAGTTTTGGGATCTACATTTAATATTCTGAAATAAAGAACAGTCAAAATATCTACACAAGACAAAGCAGAACCTATATGAGAACTTTGTGAGTTAAATATCATTTTTAATATTTTTTTTCGTATTTCTATAGAAATTTTTTTATAATCAATGTGAGTCATAAATCATTTATATAAAGAAATATTCTTTTGAAACCATTTAATATCTTTTTCTAATCCTTTCTTAAAATCATGTTTCGGTTGCCAATGTAATATTTCTTTTATCTTAGAATTATCTGCTACCCAATTCTTTGGCTCTTTCTGAGCTGATTTTATTTGATTGTATTCTGGTTTTATTTTTGAATTGGTAATTTCCTTAATCAAACTTACAACATGGTCAATGTCAATTTGTTTTCCTGTGCCAAGATTAAAAACTTCTCCCTTAATTCTTTGAATATTTTTTATTATCTTCAAATAAGCATCTATTATGTCCTCAATGAATATAAAGTCTCTTACTGGATAAGGTGAAGATAATTTTAGTTTTTCATTTTTTAAATAAGATTTGATTATGGTTGGGATCAGTCTTTCTTCTGCCTCAAAGTAACCATATGCAGCGAAAACTCGTGTTATAACTATTGGTAAATCTAACTTTTTAGCTATATTTTGGCAGTACATTGTACTTGCTGCCTTAGTAATGCCATATAGATTATTTGGTTCTAGCAAATCAGTTTCTTTCATCGGCTTATCTTTTGTCCCATATTCAGAAGAACTACTAGTATTTATAAAACAATCAAATTTTATTTTACTTAGAGCATTTACTAGATTTATTGTACCGAGTAAATTAGTATCTATCATCATTTTTATATCTTGTTGTCTTCGAGGATAAGTACCATAGGCAGCAAAATGTAATATGATTTGAGGTTGAGTTCTAATAATAAAAGATTCTAATTTAGAATAATCTTTAAGATCAATATAACTAATCTTAATCTTATTTTTTATATCTTTAAGACGCCAAAGATTGAATTCTTTTTTTTCTATTACATAAACTTGATGATCTAATTCTAGAAATTTCCGAACAAAATTAGATCCAATAAATCCAGCTCCTCCTGTTATTAAAACTTTTTTCATATTTTATTTAGTAAAATAAAAGTTCTTATACCAGTCAAATGATCTTTTTATCCCATCTTTAAAACTAACTTCCGGTTGCCATTCTAGTGCTTTATTTATTTTGGTCCAATCAAGATATTGTTCTGGTATTTCATTTTTAGCAGTATTTAATATCTGATAATTTACTTTTACTTCTAATATTTCTTCTATTTTTTCAATTACCTGTACCACACTAAAAATATTTTTACTTCCAAAATTGAAAGCTTCCCCTTGAGTAATTTCTATATTTTCAGCTAATTTGATACAGCCACCTGCTATATCTTCCACATATGTATATTCTCTAATCATTTTGCCATCGCTTCTAATTAAAAGTTCCGTATTTGTAAGAATTGATTTAAAAATACCAGGGATGATTCGATTAAAATTAAGATCGCCTGGACCAAATACATTACTAAAACGGGTAATTGCTATTGGCAACCCATAAGTTTTAAAATATGCCGTAGCAATTAAATCAGCACAAGATTTAGAAACCTCATAAGGATGATCTCCTTTTAATTCAACTGTTTCTGTATATGGTAATTTTTCTGATTTGCCATAAGCCTTGTCAGACGAAGTTATTACAATTGATTTTACATCTCCTTTCAATCTGCATGCTTCCAGAATATTAGCTGTGCCCATAATATTTGTTTCAATTGTTTCTAATGGATTTTCATATGCTACTTCTACAATTGGCTGAGCAGCTAAATGAAAAACTGTTTCTGGATTTTCATCTTGAAAAACCTCAGAAATTTCAGAATTACGAACATCCATCTTATAAAGATTAGCTTTGGGATTAAGATTTTCTTTCCTGCCACTAGATAAATTATCAATAACTACAACATTGTGGCCTTGCTCTACTAATTTATTCACAAGACAAGAACCAATAAACCCAGCTCCCCCTGTTACTAGTATATTTTTTGATTTAAAATTTTCCATATTTTATTCCCAAATTTTCCATTTAGGATCTTCTTCCCAAAGATTATTTAAAAACATAAAATCTTTATAAGTATCCATGCCAAACCAAAAACCCTCATGTTTATATAAGGCTACCTGTTTTTGAGGGATTAATCCGGAGAGAGCATCCTCTATCATGTCTCCTGGCTTTAAAATATCTAAAAATTCTTTTTTAAATACCATAAATCCCCCATTTACATAATCAAAAAGAGCTGGTTTCTGAGAAAATTGGGTGATAATATTATTTTCATCAGTGTTCACTAACCCCCAACGAGAAATAGGATGAACACCGGTTATTGTTGCTATCACTCCCTTACTTTTGTGAAACTCCACTAATTCATCAATATCTATGTTTGCTACACCATCCCCATAGGTTACCATAAATAAATCTCCAGTAATATATTTCTTAAGTTTCAAAACCCTTTCACCATGTGGTGTTTCTAACCCAGTATCTCCAAAAGTTATATTAAAGTTATCTTTATTAAAATGATCATTCGGGACAATATTTGAAATTTCTCCATCTTTTGTATCTAAACAAAAATCTGATTCATAATATTTTTGTTTCAGAAAATAATCTTTTATATAATCTCCCTTATAACCAAGAGCCAATATAAAATCTTTGTACCCGAAGTGGTCATATATTTTCATAATATGCCACAAAATAGGCATACCACCTATTTCAATCATCGGCTTTGGTCTGAACTCAGTTTCTTCAAGCAAACGCATCCCCTTTCCTCCGGCTAAAATAATTGTAGGAATATTTTTTGAATCCATATTTTTATTAGATATTTTGATTATTTAAATACCAATTAATTGTATTTTTTAGACCTTGTTCAAAATTTGTTTTCGCGATAAATCCAAATTCTTTTTTAGCCCTAGAGACATCAAGACATCGTCTTGGCTGACCATCTGGTTTTGTTGTATCCCAACGAATTTCACCATTAAAGTCCATTAATTTACAAATCAATTCTGCTAAATCTTTAATGGAAATCTCCATATCTGAACCTAAATTTATTGGTTCTGGCTTATCATATTTTTCTGTGGCTGACAAGATTCCTTCAGCAGCATCTTCAACATATAAAAACCCTCTGGTTGCTTTGCCTGTCCCCCAAACTTCAATATAATCTTTATTTTCTTTTTCCGCCTCGGCTACTTTTTTAATTAAAGCCGGAATAACATGAGATGATTTTTCTTCAAAATTATCTTCCGGACCATATAAATTTATAGGCATTAAGAATATAGAATTAAAACCATATTGCTGACGATATGCTTGTTCCTGGACTAAAAGCATTTTTTTGGCTAAGCCATATGGAGCATTTGTTTCTTCGGGATAACCATTCCATATATCATCCTCTTCGAAAGGGACAGGCGTAAACTTTGGATAGCAACATATAGTGCCTAGGGCAACAAATTTCTCTACTCCTGCCTTACGAGCTGATTCCATTAGTTGAATGCCTATTATAGCGTTGTCATAAAACATTTCTCCTGGTATTTTTTTGTTTAATCCAATCCCTCCAACTTTAGCAGCTAAATGAATAACAATATCTTGATTCTTAACTGCTTTTTGACAATTTTCCAATTTCCTTAAATCTAATTTTTCAAAACTCGGTAAAAACAAATTCTCTTCAGGAATTTTCCTTTTTTCTAATAAATTTTTCACCAAGTGCTTGCCTAAAAAACCATCAGCACCGGTAATTAGAATTTTCTTTTCTGACAAATTTATCATAAATTAAAATTGTTTTTTTGATTCAAACCCTCCATTTTTCAGATGAACTTCTTTTTCAGCTTCTTTCAAATCTGAGCTAACCATTTCTTTTATCAATTCTTCAAAGCTTATTTTTGGCTTCCATCCTAATTTTTCTCTGGCTTTAGTTGAATCACCTAATAAAGATTCCACTTCTGCTGGCCTAAAATATTTTGAATCAACTTCAATAATCACTTTATTTGTTTTTTTATCTACTCCTTTTTCATTTAACCCTTCTCCTTGCCATTCTAAATTGATCCCCAATTCTTTAAACGCAAGTTCGCAAAATTCTCTGACTGAATGCTGTTTACCAGTAGCAATTATATAATCATCTGGTTTTGGTTGCTGAAGCATTAACCACATTGCTTCAACACTATCTTTACTATGTCCCCAATCTCTTTTAGCGTTAAGATTTCCTAAATATAATTTTTCCTGTAATCCTAATTTGATTCTACCTGCTGCTATAGTGATTTTTCTGGTCACAAATGTCTCTCCTCTCCTACTAGATTCATGATTGAAAAGTATTCCGTTACACGCAAATATATTATATGCCTCTCTATAATTAACAGTAATCCAATAAGCATATAATTTAGCTACTCCATAAGGACTACGCGGATAAAAAGGAGTATTTTCGTTTTGAGGAACTTCTTCTGGCTTTCCTGAAAATAATTCACTAGTTGATGCCTGATAAAATTTTGTTTTTTTCTCCATCCCCAGAGTTCTAATTGCTTCCAATAATCTTAATGTTCCTAATCCATCTGTATCTGCTGTATATTCCGGCATTTCATAAGAAACTTTAACATGAGACATAGCAGCTAAATTATAAATTTCATCTGGCTGTATTTTCTGGACAATTCTTATCAAATTACTGGCATCTGTCATATCCCCGTAATGGAGAACAAAATTTCCATCTTTCTCATGTAAATCATGATAAAGATGATCAATTCTGGATGTGTTGAGGGAAGAGGCGCGCCTTTTAATCCCATGAACTTCATATCCTTTATTCAATAAAAACTCAGCTAAATAGGAACCGTCTTGACCCGTGGCGCCTGAAATAAGTACTTTTTTCATATAATTTATTTAATAAAATAGTTTAACACCTTTTTTAAGATAAAAAAAGCCAAAAAATAAGATAAAATACCGATTAGAATAATATAAATAACATATAAATTATAAATATCCGGAAAAGAAATCACTAAATACATAAAAATACTAGAAATGAAGGCAATAAGGAAAGTTGAAATCAGTTTTAGATTAAATGGCCTAATAAAAGTGAATTTTAAGGTAAATATGAAAGATAAAGAAAACATTAAAAATCCTGCTATTAAACTAGCAATAGCCGCGCCATAAAGAGAATATTTAGGAATTAGGATTAAATTTAAAATCACATTAAGGGTCGCTCCAAAAACAACAATCCAAAAAGTTTTCTTCTGTTGATTTGAAACAACTAATACATGAGTGAAGGGAGTACCTAAAATAACAATTCCACCTATTACTATTAAAATCTGAAAGGCAAGAATAGATGGGGAATAACTTAGGTCGTAAACAAGGTCAATAATTTTAGGAGCTAAGGCAATACCACCGACTATCAAAGGTATAGATAGAAAAATCATTATTTCCATAAAATAATTCCAACTTTTTTGAAGTTTTCCTTTTGATTCTCCTAAAAATTTACTTAATGCTGGAAAAAAACTAGATCCGATTAAAGTAGCGGGGATTAAAGCAACAGCCACAACTCTTTGAGAAGCATTATACCATCCTATTTCAGTAATCTGCCCCCAATAACCCATCATTATAGAATCCGTATTAGCGCAAATTGAACTCATTACACCTCCTAAGGCCAATGGCCAAGATAATGTTAAAACATTCTTCCAGATTTTTTTATTAAAGTCTAATTTCAAATGATAAATCTTAAAATGGAAAATAATAAAAACAAAAATTAGAGCAATAATAGCAGCAAATAAGTAAGCTAAACTTAGATTTTGAACCGAAGGAAAATTAAAGAGAATAAAGAATCCAGCGCCTGTCAGAACCATTGCTTGTAAGATTTCAGCCCAGGCCTCATATTCCATTTTCTGACGAGCTTGAAAAAAGGCATAAATAATTCCTGTAAAGCCATTTACTAAAATATAAACTCCTAAAATCCAGATTATTCCTCGAATTATTGGATCCGTGGTAATGAAAAAGGAACCAATGCAAATTAAAACTAAAGTTCCTATGCTTAAAACAAGTTTTAAGGAAAAAAAGGCTGGAAATTCTTTTTCTTTTTCTTTGTCCCGGGCAATTTCACGAGTAGTAATTGTACCTATTCCAAGATCAGCAAAAATAGTAAACAAAGAGATAAAAGCCAAAGCAAATGTGAATTTTCCATATTCAGTCGCCCCTAAAATCCTAGCAACATAAATAATTAAAAAGAGTTTTAAGAATCTTGTTATTCCTCCTGCTACTCCCAACCAAAGAGTATTTTTAGCAATAGTTTGTTTGGTTCCTGTATTTTTGAATAGAAAACCAGCTGGGTTTGAAATAACATTTTTAATTGTATGTTTAATGTTCATTTTCTTTAAACCATTTTATTGTATGCTCTAGCCCATTTTCTAAATTATATTCTGGCTCCCAATTAAGTTCTTTCTTTGCTTTAGAATAATCAAGACAACTTCTTTTTTGCTCTCCAGGTTTTCCTGAAGCATGTATCTCTTCACAATCAGAATTAGTTAATTCTTTTATCTTTCTAAAAATTTCATTAATATTCGTTTGTATACCTGTTCCAATATTATAAATATCGCTTTTTTCTTGTTCTATAGAGAAAAGAGCTGCATTTACAACATCATCAACCGAAACAAAATCCCTACTTTGTTCCCCATCTCCATTAATTACAACTTCTTCATTTTTCAGCATTTTATCGCAAAAAACAGCTATTACTCCTGCTTCCCCTTTTGAATTCTGACGAGGGCCATAAACATTAGCCAGTCTTAAAGCAGTATAATTTAAACCAGAGATTTCTTTATAAAAATGAAGATATTTTTCAATGGTTAATTTACAAATTCCATAAGGAGATTCTGGATTTTCCGGATGAGTTTCGGGAGTAGGGATAACATCTGTATCTCCGTATATGGCACCGCCAGAAGAAGCAAAAATAAATTTCTTTACTCCATTCTTTTGACAATTTTGCAAAAGGTTTAAAGAACCAAGAATATTAACTTTAGCATCCTGAATTGGGTCTTTTACTGACTCACGAACATCAATCTGAGCTGCAAAGTGAAATACAATTTCTGGCTTTTCTGCTTCAAAAATCTGAGCAATTTCCGAATTACAAATATCTGCCTCGTAAAACTTGGCTTGGGGATTCAAATTTTCTCTTTTCCCAGTGGACAAATTATCAATCACCACTACATTATGGCCTCTGTCTATTAATTTGTCTGTGAGATGGGAGGCAATAAACCCTGCCCCACCAGTTACCAATATTTTAGACATATATATAATTTATTATTTCCAATGCTTAATAGAATTTTCATAACGCGACCAAGTTCCGCAATCTGTCCACTTGCCTTGAAATTTAAATCCTGCCAACTCCCCTTTTTTTGCTAATTTAGGAAACAAATCCTTTTCTATCATTGAAAACTTAGGACCAGGATGATATTTGAATATCTCTGGAGAAAACATATATAATCCAGAGTTGATATATTTTGAAGGAGGATTCTTTGGTTTTTCTAAAAACTTATCAACTATTCCATTTTTACAAATTACTACTCCGTAATCTTGAGGATTTTTAACTTTTATTAAAGCAATAGTTGCTACCTTCCCTGCTTTTTTATGGAACCTTTCCATTTTCTTTAAACCAATCTTTTTTAACTCATCTCCATTAGTCAAAAAGAAGTTATCTTTTGAAATCCATTTTTTTAAATAATAAAGGCCACCTAATGTCCCAAGAGGTTTTTTCTCTTTAAAAAACTTAATCTTTTTTTTAGGATAGTATCTTTTCTTCCACCAATCAAAATCTTTTTCAAAATCCTGACTAATTAAAACCCCTATTTCTTTGATTCCTGCTTTCAGGAAAAGATCAACTAAATAATTTATAATTGGCTTCTTTTTTATGGGTAAAAGAGGCTTAGGAATTTCATAGGTTATTGGATAAAGTCGCGTCCCCTTTCCACCGGCTAAAATAACTGCTTTCATAATGATTTCGTTAATTAAAACACTTTAATAGTTCGTCTTTTATCAATAATCGTCTAACATCTGAATTTGTTATTAAAGCATAAGATGGTTTATGAGAAAAACCAATATATTCTATTTTCTTTTTCATTTTTCTTACTTTTTCAATTGCTGGAATAAGATCTGTATCAGAACTAACTAAGATTGCTGTGTCATAAAGATCTTCATATGCTCCAGTTAATAAATCAACTGCCATTAAAACATCTACTCCTTTCTCATGATAAATGGCATCATTTTTTAACATATGACCAAATCCTATTTCCCAGTTCTCTTTTTGAAGCTTGCCTAATAATTTTTGTTGGCTTGCCATTAATTCTCTACTTTTTAGATTATTAGACTCTTCCCGAATTGCTCCAATATAATATTTGCTTAATACCAAATTTCGATTACCAACTAAAAATTGAGCAAACTTTCCATAGTTAAAACTTAAAAGATCTTTTAGCCCTAGTTCTTTAAGACGATGATAGAAATTATTTCCATCAATAATTATAAAAATTCTATCTTCCATAATAAAACCCCGTACCTATAAAATAAGCACGGGGGTGGTTAACTGTTTTAATTTTAGCAAAATTAGGCATCTTGTCAAGTCTTTTTAATATTTCAGTAAACATATTAATTATTATTAATTAATTGGTTAATCTTAGTTCTTGTTGATAAACCAACAAATCCAGTTCCTGAAGTTAGACCCAATGGATATAAGATTTCATTTGCATATTTATTCTGAAAACGAATAACAGCATTTTTAGTTAAAGTACCAAAATACCCTGTTACCAATCCTTCGGGATAAATATCTATCCCCTGTTCTTTCAAAAACTCCTGTAAACAAGAAACTTGTTGATTTTGCATTCCAAAATAAAGATTCTGGTTAATTTTTTGACCTGGGTTTTCCTGACCTAAAATTGCATTGATCTTTGCAATGATTTCAGCAATTTGTTTTTGCAATTCCGCAATTGTGGCTTCAAGTTGCTTTATTAATTCTTCGTCTTCTTTATTCTCAATTTCAGCTGAAATAGAAAGAGAAAAATTATAAGAAAGTTCTGAATCAGTAAATCCAGAAATCTTTGATTGAATTGAAGGAATTAAAGTAAG
>Ga0268279_1000449_pt1 | contig 26052 bp, 25 predicted proteins | sample saktaG_6_FD_190142 | JGI IMG/M metagenome (GOLD analysis project Ga0268279, IMG submission 190142) | Saline water microbial communities from Sakinaw Lake, British Columbia, Canada - sak_2010_1_5_80m | ecosystem: Environmental > Aquatic > Non-marine Saline and Alkaline > Saline ...
CTTACTTTGCTTTCCGCCATAACAATCGCCTGATTTCCGACGGGCTCATCAACTTTCACTTTTACTAAAACATTACCTAAGGCCTTGCCCTCAATGTATTTAGAATAATTTTCAATTGTCGCCGCCGTTAAGCAAAAAAGGCTCCGACGATTTAAAGCGTCAGCCAAAACTTCCGAAAGCTCCAAGCTTTCTTCCCCGCCGCCGGTTATACCCACTAAATTTTCTATATCTTCTATAAAGAGAACTATATTGCGGGCTTTCCTTATTTCATCAATCATTACTAAAAGCCTTTCCTGAGCCTGAGCCGGAGTGGCTCCGCTTACCAAACGGGCTACGTCCAGCTCTAAGAGCCTCTTGTCCCTTAAAAATTTAGGCACATCTTCCTCAACCATCAATTGGGCCAGCCCTTCCGCCATTGTCCTTTTTCCGGCCCCAAAAGGACCGACTAAAATTACGCCGGTCCGGCCGCTGGTAAAGGCCCCAAAAATATCCTCAATTTCCTTATCTCGACCCACGCAGATGCCTAACCGGCCCCACTTAGCCGCCCGCGTTAAGTCGTGGGAAAAATGATTTAAAACCGGCGTGGCCACGGCCGTATAAGCTCGGTCCATAGTCCCAGCCGGCTTGAAACGGGCAGCTTTTTTATAGCCCCTATAATTGTCCAGGAGCCTCTCGTTCACCCTAAACCATTCTATGATATTTTTAATCTTGTCCTCATCTACTTCCAAATCATATAAAATTTCGGCTAAATCTTTATCATGGCGCAGGCAGGGTAAAATCAGGTTTAAAGCCTTCACCTTTTTTTGCCCGAGATTATAGGCCTGGCCATAAGCTTCAATCAAAATTTCTTTTACCTCCTCGCTGATTCTTAAATCATTCTTCCCTTCCGCTAAAACCGACTGTCTTAATAATTGGTTCTTAATTTTTGTTATTAGTTTACCACCATCCACATTTAAACGGACAAAGAGGGAAATTATCTCTTTGTCCCGCAATAAAGAAAAAAACAAATGCAGGGGCGCGAGCTGGCCATGCCCGGCCTTAGCCGCCAGTAAAAAAGCTTCCTCTATAACTTTTATCTCCTCCGGGCTTCCGGCGCGGGAAACATCAACTTTGCCGGAAAATCTTTTTAACTCTTCCCAGTTATCAGGCGATTTTACCTGTTTCTTTCCCTTAGCCAACCGAAATTTTTTTATTTTTTCCTGTCTGGTCTCTTCCTGGCTTAGCCGATAAACCACAAACATATCGGCCAGAACGCTAATCCAGAAAACCAAAATCAACCAATGCTTTAATCTCCAGAAGCTAAAAAGCTCTAAATAGTCCCCCGCTCCCAAACCAGCCGGACCTCCGGCCGACGAAGACCAAACCCAAAAAGCCAAAGCCGCCAAGCCGGCCAGGCTTATTACATAAGCAATTGAATTTATAACTAAATCAACGCTTTTTTTAAAATGCCTCAGATTTATTACGGCCTTGCCCAGGCTTAAGCCCCAATACAAAAATTTCCCGTCTAAAAAACTGCCCACGCCCATACCGGCGCAAGCCGGGCAACTTAAGCCCAGCTTTTTCTCGCCCGTGCCGGAACAGGTTGGGCAGACGATAAATTGCATTTTTGAATATTTATCTTCCATAGTTAGTTCAAAATATCTTAGCTGGTTACTTAATTTAGATGAACCATTAATCCGAATTTTACGTTGCTTATCTTCGTGGACATTGCCATAATCCGAATGCCACGAATTAGTATTCGGAGTATTCGGATTATGGCAGGAAAACTTAAGTCCGTAGGAAGAATTCGGATTAAAAGATCGCTAGCAGTTTAAGCCCGTAAAAAGCCAATTCTATTATTACAACGCTAACTGAAAAATTATTTCATAAACCGCCAGAACCGGTAAAATCAGCCAAAGACCTAAAGCAAGCAGCGCTACGGTTAGCCAACCCAACATAAAAATCCCGCGGACGGTTATCTGAAATAATCTAACGAAAAAACTGATTAAAATTCCGGCCCAATCATATTGGGCATACATCGGCCGAAAAATATTTTTCATCCAGACAAAAAGCGCCAAAGACCTTTCTTTGCTAACTAAAAAATTCTTTACTTTAATAGCTAGTTGCTTTAAGCCGCGGCTGTACCACCAAAGCGGGAAATACAAAATATCCTTTAGTAAATCAACTAAAATTTTCCCCGCATACAAGCCGAGATTATTAGTAAGCATAGACAAAAAATCTTACTCTTAAATTACTAATTGCTGACAATATTATACCATATTAACGGTTTTTACCACAACAACTTGACAGCTAATCTATCCCTTGCTATATTAAAAACACTTTTAACTTTTAATTTTTAAAAATATGGCACATAAGAAAGCCGGCGGTTCTACTACTCTTGGCCGCGATTCAGCTGGCAGACGTTTAGGCGTAAAATTATCTGATGGCCAGTTTGCCAAGGCCGGCGCTATTATAATCCGGCAACGCGGTACAAAATACCATCCGGGCAAAAATGTTAAAAAAGGCAATGATGATACTTTATTTGCCACCGTAGCCGGGATGGTAAAATTCACCACTAAAAAACTAAGAAAATTTAATAACCAACTGAAAGATTCTAAGATTGTCAGCGTTCTGGCGCAAAAATAAAACCAGATTATATACAAAAAGAAAGCCACTTCACCAGGCTTTCTTTTATTATTGTCATGGTGGACACCATCCTTTTTGTCATTGCGGCCTCCGAGCCGCAATCCACGGGCGAGCCGCACTAATCATATTTCATCCGATAAATCTCGCCAAGTGGGATTATCTTTTTCAATTAACTTTATTTTCCAGTCTCTTTTCCAGTTCTTCAGCTGTTTTTCCCTTCCAATTGCTTCGTAAACATCGCCATAAATTTCATAATAGACTAATTTATTTACTTTATGTTTTTTAGTAAAACCGTCATATACGCCTTGTTTATGCTTATATACTCTGTCTGCCAAATTTGAAGTTACACCTATGTATAATGTGCCCTTTCTTGTGCTGACCATTATATAGATAAAATATTGTTTTTCCTCCTTCATATTATACCAAATGTTCGCGCCGCCTACGTGGATCCCGGGTCAAGCCCGGGATGACAGAAAAGAGATAATTTTTAAATTCCTAGTCAAGCCCAGGACGGCGAAAGAAGGCTGGCTCCGTGGATCTCGTCCCGCTAAGCGGGACCGGGATGATATAAGGGATTACTTCTTCATCCTCAAACAAACCCTCAAAAACTCAACAAATAGCGGATGCGGATCTAGGGGACGGGAAATATATTCCGGATGGAACTGGGTGCCGATAAAAAACGGATGATTGGCAATTTCAATCGCTTCCACGATTTTCCCGTCCGGCGAAGTGCCGGCAATAGTTAAGCCGTTTTTTTCAAAAATCTTCCTATATTGGTTATTAAATTCATACCTGTGCCTGTGCCTTTCCGAAACAACTCTTTTATTCCCGGTTTTTTTCTCATAAGCGGCCGCCAGATGGGTGCCTTTAACAATTTTACAAGGCCAGCCACCGAGCCGGATTGTGCCGCCATAGCCCTTTTTAGCGATTAGCTCGGCCTGACCCGGCATAATATGAATTACGGGGTGGGGACTTTTCGGGTCAATCTCGGCGGAATTAGCTCTTCTTAGTTTACAAACATCACGGGCAAATTCAATTACCGCCATCTGCATGCCGTAACAAAGCCCGAAATAAGGCACTTTGTTTTCCCGGCAATATTTTATAGTTTTAATTTTTCCTTCTGAACCGCGAGATCCCCAGCCCTGCGGCACGATTATGCCGTCGAAATTTTTCAGGATTTTTACGCCTTCCGTCTCAATTTCCTCCGCATTGACCCAATGTAAATTGGGTTTGCATCTGTTAGCCGCCCCGGCATGCTTTACGGCCTCAATGACCGAAATATAAGAATCGGACAAGTAAAAATCTCCGGTGGAAAAATACTTGCCCACAATGCCGATATTTACTTCTTTCTTGGCGTTTTTCATAGTCTTCACCATTTTCCGCCAATCTATTAAATCTTTCTTCTTTTTCTTCAAACCGAATTTCTCTAAAATTCTGTCTCCTAACTTGTCTTTTTCAAAATTTATCGGCACCTCATAAATTGAATCAATGTCAGGCGCGGAAATAACGTCCTCCTGCTGAATATTACAGAAGATCCCTATTTTCCTGCGGCGGGGCAGATCAAGGCCGACACGCGAGCGCGCCACAATAAAATCCGGCTGGATGCCGGCCGAATTCAAGGCGCGGACGGCATGCTGGGTCGGCTTAGTTTTCATTTCCCCGATTAAAGCAGGGATGGGCAGATATGACACCATAATAAATAAAACATTCTCCGGTTCAGCCAAATGCATCATCCTGGCCGCTTCCAAAAACAATAAATTTTCATATTCTCCCACCGTGCCGCCGATTTCTATAATCATTATTCCGGCTTTGGTTTTGCGGACCGCCGCCTTAATGCGCGAAATTACTTCGTTAGGTATATCAGGCACAACCTGAACACATCTGCCCCCATATTCAAGGTTTCTTTCACGCGCTATCACGCTTGAATACACCCGCCCGGTGGTCATATAGCTTTCCCGGCCAATGTTCCTGTTTAAAAACCTTTCATAGTTGCCGATATCCTGGTCGGTTTCGTCCCCGTCTTCAGTCACAAAAACTTCGCCGTGCTCAATCGGGTTCATGGTGCCGGCGTCAATGTTGATATAGGGGTCAATCTTTAGAGCGCTTACTTCATATCCTTTGGATTGTAAAATCCGGCCAATCGAAGCGCAGGTAACGCCTTTGCCTACGCCGGACATAACTCCACCAACAACAAAGATATACTTCGTGCTTATCTTTTTAGACTTTCCCTTGCCTCGCCGTAGTCCTGTCGCTCGTGAGCGACGGGACGAAGGCAGGTTTTTCTTCTTGGCCATAAAATTAAACACTAAGTGAATCTCTACGGGCTTACGCCCGTAGCATCTTCACACCCCGCCACGGCTTTTACAATCCTGGCGGGGTATACCGATCCGTCCCGCTAAGCGGGACGGCTTCCGGTATAAAATTAAACTATAAATAAATTGCGGGAGGAAAAATGAGGATCGCAAGTCAAATTTATGCCTATTTTCTTCAAAGCCACCTCATCACCCGGCGTTGGCATATGGGTCATGTGCATTTCACAGCCCCTTAACCCCCTCAAGTTGTTTAAAACTGATTTCATTTTTGAATTAGTTTGGGAAAAAATAATTAAAGCCATCAGCACCTCATTCAGGTCTAAACTGCGAGAATCCGAATTTAGAATTGCTTTTTTTGATAAAGAAATATTTTTTAAAAAATTGGCTGGCAGTAAAGGGGTATTTTCGGGAATATCGCTCAACACTTTGAGAGCTTCGATAATTAAAGCGGAAGCGGCATGCATTAATTCTGAATTTAAAGCGGTAATTATTTTTCCATTCTTTAATTCAATTGCCGCCCCGCAGGAAATGCCTTTATAGCCTATGCCCCGGGCAAAGGCTTCCTGGCCGATCTTTCTCGCCGGTTCCACTACTCTTCTTTCATTAATTTTTATATTATTTTCTTCCAATAATTTTTCCACCCTTTCCACGGTTTCTTTCCTTTCCACCCCGCAAACATATTCGCAATTATAACGAAAATAACGTCTGATTAATTCCTGTTGGCTGGCCTCCTTAACCATTTCATCGCTAATAATGGAAAATCCGGCTCGGTTAACCCCCATATCGGTTGGCGATTGGTAAGGCAGTTTCTTGCCATTGCCAACGATTCTTTCCAGCAACTTCCTCAAAATAGGAAAATTTTCCACATCCCGATTATAATTAACAGCCGTTTCCCCGTAAGCTTTAAGATGGAAAGGATCAATAACGTTATAATCGCCAATATCAGCCGTCGCCGCTTCATAAGCCACATTTACCATATGTTCCAGGGGTAAATTCCAAATAGGAAAAGTTTCAAATTTAGCATAACCGGATTTTTTGCCCTTTTTATGGTCATGATAAAGCTGGGACAGACAAGTCGCCATTTTGCCGCTATTCGGCCCCGGTCCGTTAACCACAACTATCGGCCGTTTAGTCGGGATATAGCAATTTTTACCAAAACCATTTTTGCTCACCGCGAAATCGACATCAATGGGATAATTCTTTATTTCTTTATGAATATAAATTTTTATTTTTCTCTTTTCTAATTTATTTTTAAACTTCACGACCGCCGGTTCCCCTTTAAAACGAGTAATCAAAACAGTCACTTTATCTAACCCCCATTTTTTTAAGTCGTCAATTAGTTTTAAGGTGGCAAAATCATAAGTTATAGCAAAATCACCCCGTACTTTGCCCCGGACGATATCATCAGCGTAAATACATAAAATAATTTCGACTTTATCTTTTAATCTTTGCAGTAATTTCAACTTAACATCGCTGTCATACCCCGGTAAAATCCGGGCGGCATGATAATCATACCCTAATTTACCGCCAAATTCTAAATACAATTTATTATTAAACTGTCTGACTCTCTCTAGAATCGCTTTTGTCTGCTCGGCTAAATATTTTTCATTGTCAAAGCCAATATTTTTTTTACTCTGGCCAGGAGAAATTAATTTTTCATTATTTGCTGAAGTTTTAACCGAAGAAAATTTTTTAGGCATTTCTCTAAATCTTTTATGTTTTTAATATAACAAAAAACCGAACGATGTTGTTATAAATTCCGCGCCTTTCTGCAAAATATTTTCACTAGATACTAATCCGTCTTTATTATAACCTCTATAGTAAAAAGCATTGCATTCAAATGGCGCGGGATAAATTGCAAAATCGTTTTTTAAGTTTTGTAAACATCATCACCGACTCTGACCTTTTCATCAACTTTCAAGCCAATGGATTCGCCTTTCTTCGCCCCGTTTACCTGCTCTTTCTCAATCTGCATGGAATTAACTTCCTGCTCAAAATCAGTTTTGCTTCCTGCGAACCTGATTTTTTCTCCCACCTTCAATTCTTTAGCTAAAACCACTACGGCCACGCCGATTTTACCGAAGTAATGAGTTACGGTCCCGATTTTTTCTCCTAAAGAAGAATCTTTTGCCATATAGTTATATTATTACTTATTCTTCAAAATTTCAATCGCTTTTTCCATTTGCGGATCTTTGTCTTCCTCATAATCCTCGGGGGTCATCTCAATCTCAATATCCGGCTTAATTCCCGCGTCATTGATAGAATCGCCATTGGGCGTAAGCCATTTAGCCACGGTTATCTTTGCCGCCGAACCATCCCCGAATTCTTTTAAGGTCTGCACTGAGCCTTTGCCAAATGTCTGCTCACCGACGATCGTGGCTTTTTTATAATCCCGCAGGGCCCCGGCTAGAATTTCCGAAGCTGAAGCACTTCCGCTATTAACTAAAACTACAGTAGGATAGTCTTTTAATCTGGCCCGGCCCCGGGATAAATATTCATCCTTTTTTTCTTCGCTGAATTTCTCCGTTACGATAATGCCCTCTTCTATCCATTCACTGGCTATCTCAATGGCGGTATCTAAATAACCGCCGGGGTTGCTGCGCAAATCTAAGATTATACCGACCGGGTCTTTGGTTAATATTTCCCGCACCGCCTTATTAAATAAATCCAAGGTATCGTTATTAAAATTAGTTATCTTTAGAACAAAAATATTTTCATCCCCTTTTTCTTCTCCTTCAGTCGAAGATATTGTTTCGGTTTTTATACTTTTAACAATAATCAACCCCCGGGTAATGGTAATATCCTGGGTTTTATTACTGCCTTCCCGGAAAATAGTCAGAGTAACGTCTGTCCCTTTCGGGCCGCGGATTGTACTGACAGCTTCGTCAATCGTGATGCCGACGGTTGATTCGCCGTCAATAGCATAAACTTTATCTCCGGGTTTTAAGCCAGCCTTTTGCGCCGGCATACCTTCCAGGGGCGCGATAATAGTTAAAATTTCTTTTCTAATGCCGATTTCCGCGCCAATCCCTTCAAAAGTACCAGCTAAATCATCGGAAAATTCCTGAGATAGTTTAGGATCCATAAAAACTGTATAGGGGTCGCCCAAAGAAGCTACTAAGCCTTTCAGGGCACCATAAAACATTTCTTTTTCATTTAATTTATCTTTATCTACATAATCTTTCTTTAAAGCATCCCAAACTTCCCAAAACAAATCAAAATTAATGTCCTGAGTTAAAAGGTCTTGGCGGCCTTGGCTATATTTACCGGTTAACTGGCCTAAATAAATAACTTCCTTTTTCGCCATCTCTTTTATCACCTCAGTTTTTTGCGAAACGTACATTCCTGACCCGAAGGAAACCACTATTAAAACCAACACTAAAATAATTAAAGCAACCCTTTTTAATCTCCGACCACTTTTCTCTTCCCTGACATATTTTGATTTTAGGATATAAGACATATTTTATTAATTATCAATTGCCAATTATCAATTTTCAATTGACTATTTTCGTAGAATTTTTATATTACCAACGTCTGTCAAATCAACTATTCTTGATGGCTTCGCTTTTATCACCCCAGCGTCAATTATTAAATCCGGCTTCTCTCCTTTAAAATAATTATCTAAATTATCAACTCTATCTAAAATCTCCTTACCACTTATATTTAAACTGGTAGAAACGATCGGCACTTTTAACTCTCTTATTATTTTAATCAAAAATTTGCTTTTTGGCAAATTGGGCAGCCGTATAGCTAAAGTATCCCGGCCACCCGACACTTCTCTTGGCAATAATCCTCTCCCTTTTAAAATTACAGCCGTCGGCCTGGCCTGACGCCAAATTTTTTTTAAATATTTTTCCTGCACACGATTAACATAGCAATAATCTTTCAGCATACTTAAACTGCTCACCAAAACAATTAAGGATTTTCTCGAATCTCTTTTTTTAATTTTTAAAATCTTTTTTACTGCTTTAACTTGATCCGCCCGGCATCCCAGCCCGTAAATTGTATCAGTCGGATAAACAATAACTTTCCCGCGCTTAAAACAATCAATAATTAAACCAATTTCCCCATCACTTACTTTGTTTAAATTTATCTTTAAATATTTCATTTAATTTTTTGCCGATTTTGCCCAAGAGCTTAAGCGATTGGCAGCAAAATCGAGCATCCCGCCCTAGCGGCGGGATAACTTTCTTATTACCCCCTTGTTCGCATCCACCTCCACCCTATCTCCGTCCTCCAGAACCTGGGTAGCGATTTTTGTGCCTACCACGCAAGGGATGCCAAGCTCGCGGGAGACAATCGCGGCATGGCAGGTTAAACCGCCTTCATCTGTCACAATAGCCACGGCCTGCCGTATCGCTGGCATAAGATTTGGATTAGTTGAAAATGAAACTAGAACATTGCCAGCTTCCATATTTTTTATATCGTCAGGAGAATTAACAATAGTCACTGCTCCTCTTACTTTGCCGGGTGAAGCTACTTCGCCAATCAATTTACCAGTTTTTCTTACCCCTTTTTCCGGTCCTACTCTCTGTTTTATAAACAAACCTGCCTGTTTACCTGTATAGCAAAATCTCTCTGGTTTATAACCGTAAACTACTAATTGCAAACGCTGGTTTAATAAATTATGATTAACTTTTCCGGTTTTCAAAGCAGAAACTATTTCTTCTGGCAGCATCATCCGCACCTGTTTTAAAGTTAAATGCAGGCGCTTAGCAATCTCTTTTAATAAAAATTCCATGTGGTAATATGACCAAGTTTGCAGTTCGCGACGATAGGCTTTGAAAAAGACAAAATCTCGTGCTAGCCCTATAATACCTTTTTCATAATTATTTAATTTCAGACTCCTAATAATTTCCTCCTGCTTATTGCGTAAAATCTTTTTGCCTTGCTGGTGTTTTGCTAACTCTTTGGCTGGGTTAACTTTCCGTTTTATATAATCTTTTAAAATACCAATAAAATAAGCTTCATCAGCAGGCGGTCCTTCGTAAACATAGTACACCCAACAGTACTTGTGTGTATGATTCACTAGCAGCTTCCAAATATTACTTTTTTTCTTTTTTAGATAAGACGCTAGTTTACCGATGTCTTCTTTCTTAAAATAATTAATAAGCTTTTTATTTTTTGTTATTTGAAATAACACTTTTAAAAGGGCAATTTCCTGTTGTTTGTTAAAAGTGTCGCGGAGAGAGGTGGTTAAGATACTAAAATACTTATCTGCTTTATTTTTTCGTAAAATTGCATGCAGCTCATCCGAGATAAAAGTCGTGTCATGAAAATCAAGCAAAGATAAAACCAGGCCAAAAGAATAAAACTCGGTATTGCTGGCAATAAAATTTTGGTAATAACTATTAAGTTTTTTATCATTATAGCCAGAAGCTTTTTTAATAAAAGGCTGAGTCGCAACAACCTGCTGTCTGCCTAATTTTTCGATTTGTTTATAAACGTCTTTTAAAAATACGGGATTGCCTTTTATCTTCCTTACGGCTTTCTTGTGGGCCAAATGCCACTTAGACGACCAGATATAGTAAGTAACGGCGTTATTTTCTAAAACAATAACTAAGGGGCAGGTGGCTCCAACCCTTTTTCTTATTGGCCCGGCAAAAGCGTCAATCATCGTGGCTACCGGAAAAAGAGAAACTACATATTCCCGAGCGATTTTTTCTAATTTTTCTTTGGCCATATTTTATTTTATCTTTTTTACTGTTCCCTTTTCTGCATCTACTTCTACCCTATCCCCGTCTTTTAAGACTTTGGTCGCAATTTTCGTTCCGATTATACAGGGCTTCTTCATTTCGCGGGAAACAATAGCGGCGTGAGAAGTGATACCCCCCTCTTCAGTGATAATGGCTGCGGCTTTGCTCATAGCGATAATTAGGTCGGGGTTGGTGGCGTTACATACTAAAATATCGCCTTGGTTTATTTTATTCATCTCGCGCGCATCAAAGATAAGTTTTACATTCCCTATCACTTTCCCGGGATAGGCGCATTTACCCCGGAGCATTGTCGTTGACTCTATTTTTTCTTCCGGATACTCACGTTTTATAACCGCTTCGGCTTTTCCCCCTTCGTATTGGCTAAACTTATCATTTCTAATTAGCATAACAAAGGCCTGCTTCCGCGCGGTTGCTTGTTTCGCAGACAACTCTTTTTGGTTACACAAAGCATCCACTATTTCTGGAGGAGTAAAATATTTGAGTAATGTGAGTGGTATATAAGTCCGTCTTCCGATTTCTTTTAGAACAGGAAAGGCGGCATAAAAGGCCTTACTAAATATATTCGCCCGATATAACCGGACAAAGGTACGAGCTTCAAGGACAGCGGCAAGTATTTTTGTTTCAGTTTCAGCAGTTGCTAAAATTTTTTCTCGCTCTTCCAATATCTTTTTAGAGTGGCACGTTAATTCATTTATCCGCAGAGTATAATCATAGGAATCTTTCAAATAGCTTTGAAAAAGTTGAATAAAAAAATCTATATCCCAAAGATCCTTTTCGTAATTTAAAGGAATCCAACAATATTTTTCGACATGATTGTTAATCTTTTCTTTCAGTTCAGGATAGTTATACAAATTGCTCTTTATTATATTTATATCGTTTTCAATAAATAAATTCTTGTGTCTTTTTTTTATATACTCAACAATATTGAGTCGGCTCAATTCTTCCTGAGCCTCCAGACTCAATTCGGCCGGTGCAGTTATAATCGCCAGTTCATTCGGATCTTTCAATTTTTGTGCCACTTTGTCCTCCATTTTTTCTGTGTTCATAATAATCGTCTCACCAAGCTTTTGGTAATTCTTCACAAAAATTTCAAAGGCGATGATGATATCTTCTGTGGTTTGCTTTGTAGTAACTGATTGAGAAGTTTCCTTAATTTTCTTTACAACGTCATCGCAGATATTTTCGCTTTGGTCTCGATACTTTTTAATAAGCGAAGGGTCATCCAGAGCGGCTTTTTCCAAAAAATCATTATAATACTCCATTTCACTAAATAAAAAATGTATCCCGGTTTCTTCCTTCTTCCATGTCCATAGTTGGCTATGCATGCCTGTCCAGTTTGTAAAAACATAACGCGGGCCATAAGAAAGGCCGCGCATAATAAGATATTTGCAGAGAATATTAGCATCACGTGTTAAATGGCGTTTCCACTTGGACATATTTTTTTCAATTTTATATTACTTTTAAATAATTTTAAATTTTTTTCACGATTCCCCTATTCGCATCAACCTCTACCCTATCCCCGTCTTTCAATACCTGCGTCGCGATTTTCGTCCCGACCACGCAAGGAATGCCTAATTCCCGCGAAACTATGGCCGCGTGAGAAAGCAATCCGCCTTCATCAGTAATAATGGCTATGGCTTTCTCCATAGCCGGGACATATTTCGGGGTTGTCTTCGGAGCAACCAATATTTCCCCCTTCTTTATCTTAGAAATATCGCGATGGCTTTCCATAACTCTTACTAACCCCTTTACTTTGCCCGAGGAAGCAACTAACCCCTTTATTGAATTTATTTGTTTTACCTGCGAATCCGCCCTTTGTTTTTCTTTTCCTTCTAATTTTTCCAGTTCTTTTCCTGAATAAACCTTAAACTTGCCACTTTGGTAAACTATACCCCAGCTTTTTATCCTTTCCTTTAATTTAATTTTTTTAGCAGGGGAAATGGCGCCCTTTTCAAAAAATTCATCAATTTCTTCAAAAGTCATTTCAATCAGCATCTCATAACTAACTCCTATTCTCTTGGCTAGTTCCAAAAAAAAATTTTTAAAATAATGGGTAATCAAGCATCCGGCTTCATCCAGATAATTAAGGCAAAACCCCCATTGCTTCAACGTTTTGATAATAAGCCGGGCTTGCGGCGAAAGGTTAAGCTCTTTGATTATTTCTTCTGTTAACTCCTGGTTTTTCTCCTGGAGTTTAATTTTTCTGATTTCTTCTTTTAAATCTTTAGTTAAAATTTCTTTAATTCTTTTTTCTATTTCCACCACGGAATATGGCTCATAGTAATAAAAATAATGGTTCAGAAAACCGTATTTCTTAATATGGTTTTTTATCGCCTTCTGGATACCGCCACTTTTGAGCGAAAATCCTTCTTTTTTAATTAAGTCAGCTATTTTTAAAAGCTTAAATTTTTCTTCCCTTATTAAAGTCGGCCTAGATAGCCCAGTCAAGATTTCAATAACTTCATTGAACCTGCTTTTGTCTTTCAGTTTCCTGTCCACTTCGGCGGTTAAAATTTCCGGCAGATAACGATCTATGACGTAATAAGTCATATCAAGAACAAGCCACTTCTTTTTAAGATCAATAAACTTTTTATAAATTATTTCAAGTTCTCTAAGCTTTAATCTTGAAAAATTGCTTTTTCTATATTTCCGGCAAAACTCGATAATTTTTCTAATCCGTTTTTCAAATTCTTCACCTAATTCTAAAAGATAGCCCGGCTTTCTACTTTCCTTTAATTTAATTGATTCTAAACATTGCTCCCATTCTTCCCTATTAAAATAAGTAGCGCCGAGAATCCGCCGGTAATAATGGAAATTAAAATCTGATTTTAAAAATTTCGGCAGTAATTTTTCCCTAAAAAAATAAGGGAAAGAACACATTAAAAATAATGGTAATTTTCCAGCTTTAGTAATCTGAACCCAGTTATCTTTCATAGAGTTAGATATTTATTTTTCTCACTATCCCCCTATTCGCATCAACCTCTACCCTATCCCCATCTTTCAATACTTGCGTCGCGATTTTCGTGCCCACCACGCAAGGAATTCCCAATTCCCGCGAAACTATGGCGGCATGGCAGGTTATGCCGCCTTCGTCCGTAATAATTGCCGCCGCTTTTTTCATGGCGGAAATTAACTCCGGGTTGGTTGCCCGGGACACCAAAATATTCTCTTTTGCCATTTTGGGCAAATCTTTTTTACTATTAATTATTTTCACTACTCCTTCGGCCTCTCCGGCCCGGGCCGGCATGCCTTTTATCTCGGCCGATGCCCGATGCTTTCTTTCTTCGACAAAAGACAATCTTTTAAACTGCTTGGCGGCTTTTTTTCCTACCAGCATTTCCGCTCCTTTTTCTTGGGAAATGAAAATTAGGAAATTTTCAATCCTGGCTTTAGTTATTTTCTTAAGCTCTTTTCCCCTGCCCCTAAACTTTTCCCATTCATCTATAAAAACATACTTTGACTCTAAAGAATTAAGGCCTAGGCGACGCCCCATTTCTTCCAAAACCAGGTAAAAATTCCGGGTGGCTTTCTGGAATCCGGATTCACGGGCCCATTTGTAATATCCTAAATTCCGGATTAAATCAAAAACTTTTATTTCTTTATTGTTTAATTTTATATCCCGGCAGACTCTCCTAAAATTTTTTTCAGTTTCTCTTTCGTAATTTTTTAGCTCTTTTATTTTTCCTTTAATATCTAAATCTGACTTAGACTTTTCCAAAACCAACTTAAGGTAATATTTTATACCCCAGCTCGTTTTATCAGTAAAATCAAAGGACAAATAATTAAACCTTTCATTAAGCGACTCCAGCTCTCCCCGGAATCTTTTTAGAATTTCCTGCCGACTCCTCAATTCCTTTTTCCTGACTTTTCCCGCCAGCTCAAGGACTGCAATCTCCTGCTTATTAGTTTCTAGGCTCTTGGGCGGATTAGTTAAAATTACAAGGTACTCGGCGAATTTCTCCGGCCTGGCTTTTGTTTTCTTTTTTAAAATTTCATTCATCTTTCTGTAAATAGGATTATCTTCATAATAGCCCAAAAAACTCTGGCAGGAGCCATAAGTATAAAAATCATAAAATCGCCCGCAATAATCCTGACAAAATTCAAACAATTTCCCGTATTCCGCCTTTTTCGGACTAGAAGGAAAATTTTTCTCTGAAAAAATTCTTAATTTTTCCGACTTCTCGTAGGCCTTAACAAAAATATTATAAAGAAAGGCCGGGTTCTTAAGCGCCCTGCCCGCTAAATCCTCTACGGTTTTTTTTATGCCTCCGTCATCGTAAAAATAATCGCCCAGGCCTTTTTGCCAATAATTGCCTCCGGCCTTGATCCGGCTGGCTGGAAAAATTTTCCTAAAGCCGATAACCGTGGATTCAATAACCGGCCGCATTAAAATCGGCGGATAAGTTCTTTCTCGCCAAATATAAGAATATTTCATATTTTTAAATCAAACCCTGCAATTTCTTTAAAACTTCCGGCAAAAGCGGGACCAGGACGCTGGCGAATTTAATCAGCCGTGGCGCCACTTCGGAATTAACCAGCCAGTCGCCGAAGAAACTATTAAAAACAGCATAACGGGCCGCCACGTACAAAATTAAGCCCAAACTCAGCCCCCCCATCAAAAATCCCAAAACTGCTCCGGCTAACCGATTAATGGACTTCAGGAAAGGAATGATAGAGATAATATTGAAAGTCTTGTCTAAAATTACAAAAGCAAAGCAGACCAAACGGTTTATAAGGGAAAATAAAATAATAAAAACAACGACTTTGCCTAAATTATTAAAACCGAAAGCCAGGCTACCAACCCAGGAAAAAACCCCCAGATAAAAACGGCTGGCCAGCCAGGCGCCGACAATTACCCCGGCCAGCGACCCTAAAGTCCTGATCAGGCCGAAAAATAAGCCGTAAAAAACAAAACCGGCCAAAATGATTAATAAAATAATGTCAAAAATACCCATAATTTAAATATTTTATAATTTACAATCATCAACCCCAAGTGCTCTGGACGACGAAGCCTCCCGCTCCCACCCCTTGTCATCCCGCACTTGATGCGGGATCCAGGGTTTGGCGACACGGACATCTTATTTCTCCACAATTTCAACAAATCAAACTTTCAGCTATTTAACCCTGGATTCCCGCTTTCGCGGGAATGACAGTAGGGGGAAAGTCCGTGGAAATGACAGAAACAAATTTATTATCCATTCCAAGAAAATTGAAAATTTAATCTTAATATTTTTTTAGACAACTATCCTGGGAAACAGCCCCTCTTCCTTCTTAACCTGCTTCGCCCCAAATTGCTTTATAATTTTTTCCGCGGTTGCCGGCATAAACGGCTGTAAATAGTAAGCGACGTTTAAAATACTTTGGGCTACCGGTTCCAAAACCTTTTTTATATCATCTTTATTTTCCATTTTCCAGGGCGCTTTGGCGCTTAAAAATTCATCACTCTCACGCAGTCTGCCCCACAAAACTTTTAACGCTTCATCAAAACGGTATAATTCCATCTTTTGGCTAAACTCTTTTTTTAACTTTTTATCACTATCAATTCTTATTTTTATTTCTATTTCATTTTTCTCTAACAGATTAGAAACTCGGGATACCAAATTTCCTAAGCCATTTGCTAAATCGGCATTGTAGCGAATTTCAAATTTTTCATAAGAAAAATCACCGTCCTCAAAAGGTAAAATTTCCGACAGCAAATAATAGCGGGTGGCATCAGCCCCGTATTTTTTAACAACCGCAAACGGGTCAATAACATTACCAACTGATTTACTCATTTTTTCGCCATTAGCAGTTAAAAAACCGAAAATCAGAATCTGCTTTGAAGAAGGTAAACCAGCGCTTAAAAGCATAGCCTGCCACATAGCTGACTGCTGGCGCAAATTGTCTTTGCCTGCTACCTGAACACACGGCCAAAATTTCTTAAAAGTGGCTTCGTCATCAGGCCAACCCAAGGTAGAAACATAATTAATTAAAGCATCAAACCAAACGTACATTACATGTTCTGAATCCCCCGGTACTGGAATCCCCCAAGGCATTTTCTCAACCAAACGCGAAATTGAAAAATCTTGCAAACCACTGGCAACAAAATTTTTAATCTCATTAAGTCGATGAGCAGGTACAGTAAATTCCGGATTCTTTTCATAAAGTGCAAGTAATTTATCTTGATATTTACTAAAGCGAAAAAAATAATTTTCTTCTTCAATTATTTCAATTTCTTGCTTAGGGTGAAGCGGACATTTTCCATCTACTAATTCAGATTCGGTTTTTTCTAACTCACAACCCACGCAATATTTAACTGAGTAATTTTTTTTATAAATATCGCCGTTAGCGTCGCAACGCTTCCAGAATTCCTGAGCCGCAACAATATGATTAGCATCAGTCGTACGAATAAATTTATTATAACTTAAATTTAAAGCAACTTTTAAATTATCAAATTTAGCCGCGTATTTGTCGCAATAGGCCTGTGTATCAATTCCGGATTCCTGAGCCTTGCGATAAATTTTTAATCCGTGCTCGTCAGTGCCAGTATTAAAAAAGACCTCTCTACCTAATTGTCTCTGGTAACGAGCGATAATGTCGGCCTTAATAAGTTCAGCTGCAAAGCCAATATGCGGATCAGAATTAATATAAGCCAAGGTGGTTGTTATATAGAATGTTTCTTTCATAAAAACTAATTTAAAATTATTATTTTCCAATTATCACTACAAATTCCCCCTTCTGGTCATCACGGCTTTCTTCTATTTTACTTTTAATATCTTCTATATTTCCCCTATAAATAGTTTCGTGCATTTTTGAAAGCTCACGGCAAACCACTACTGAAGTCAATTTCTTTCTTTTATTGTTTTGATTATTAGTTGCCCTATCTTTCTCATCTTGTTCTATTTTCTCCATCTTTTCAAGTTCTTCTAAAAACTTAACTATCCGGTGCTTTGATTCGTAAACTACTACTGGAAATTCAGAATTAATTACTTTTTTTAAAAATGTCTGCCGTCCCTTTTTGTGCGGAGGAAAGCCCATAAAGATAAACTTGTCCGTTGGAATGCCGGAAATAGACAAAGCGGCGGTTACGGCTGACGGCCCGGGCACAGATTCAATTTTTACGTCTTCGCCAAATTTATCAGACACGGCCTGAATTAATTTTCCTCCCGGATCGGATATTCCCGGCGTACCGGCGTCAGAAACTAAAGCTAAATCCTTGCCTTGACCCAATAAATCCAGAATATAATCAGTTTTGGAAAAATCAGAATGCTGGTGGTAGGAAATAACCGGTGTTTTTATTTTGTAGTGCTCCAATAATTTTTTCGTCACCCGCGTATCCTCACATAATATGAAATCAACTTCGCCGAGAATGCGAAGCGCCCGCAAGCTAATATCTTCAAGATTTCCGATAGGTGTACCCACGATATATAACATAATTTATCTTTTGCTAAAAGCGAAGTCCCGTCGAATGACGGGACGAAGCGCCCTTAAGCTAATATCTTCAAGATTTCCAATAGGTGTCCCGACAATATAAAGCATACTTTAAACTCCTAAATTAAAATTTCTATACAATATCTTCTCTTCTTTCCTTTACGTACTTTGCCCAATCCTCGGTAATTTCTACAAAAATTTTAAACGGCGCTTCAATGATAAAATCCAAAACAAATATAAAGATATTGATCTGGGAAAATTTTTCCGACAACCACTGGCCGGCGGCAATAACAGGAGTGTAGAGAAAATCAATCAAAAAAGAAAAAATATTCTCTTTCTGCTCAACTACAATAAATTCCCTGACCCCTCTTCTGATGCGGATGCTGAAAAAACTTACTAACGCCAGGAAGAATAAAAAGATTATAATACTCACCCAGGTAAAATTAATTTTGTCCAGACCCCAGATTATCAGCCCGAAAGACAACAAAAAAGTAACAAAATAAATCAAGCCGAAAAAGGCATTAGTTAACTTTCCCCTCTTCGCCGGTTTATGCAAAAGAAAAGGCTCTTTTCTTTCTTTCTCTAAAAAAGTTATTTCTTCTATCTTCTCAATTATTTTAGAAGTATTGGCCTCCGCCGGGATACGCGTGAATAAAACCGCCAAAAAAAGTAAAAAGGGCGGAAAAAGAATGTTTATGCCTAAAGAAATAGGATTTACTTCTTCTCCAAACCACTCTATGGCCGGAACTTCAATTAAAACGGCAAAAATTGATTTAGTCAAAAAAATGTAAACAATGCTTCGAACAGCCGCCCGCCAGAGCCGGGATTTTATATTTCCATATTCTTTGGCGCAGGCCTTTCTTATCAGCCGGGGGAAAGCTTTAATATCATTCTTTATTTCGTCATGAACGGAAACTGGATCCTTTTCTATAACTTCCGCTAAAGCAGAAAAATAGACGGCGTAGTGGCTTGCAATTTTATCAAGCTGCTTCCTTAAAGGATGATTAAGGTGGCCGGCTATAGTCTTCCGCAAAGGCCCTATATCCCGGGCTATTTTCGCTATCTCTTCGTCTTTAGGTTCTCCGGTCCAGCCGGCATTAAAATATTTAAAAAGTATAAATTGAAGCATCTCCTGGTCAAATTTCAAAAAATTTCGGTAGATGCTTAAATAAATCTGGATATCCTTATCCTTTTCGTAAGGCAGGTCAGCGGGCAATTTTATATTCTTGCTCAAAATTTCATACATATTGCTTACCACTACCTGCTTTATCCTATCGGGATCCAGATTATCTTCAATCTCACTGGCCGCCAAAGCCATAATCCAGTTTGTTAGATCCCCCCGCTCGCGCAGATCCCCTCCGGCTTCGCTAACCTGCCCGTTTTTTAAACGGGAAGAAAAATTAATTCTGGCCAAACTATAATTTCTTAGCTTTAAGTATTTTTCAATTATATTACCAACCTCTCCTATTTTCTTTTCCGGAATTTTATTATTAGGCAGATAACCAGCCCGAATTAATTCTGTTAAAAGATCTTTGGCTATCTTCTCGCTGGTAGAGACCTTTATCACCCCTTCAATAACTATCTGCCTTTTTAATATTCTTTCTATAGCGTTTTTGCGAAGCAGATTCTCCTCTTTATAGTCAACCGAGTTGCGAATTTTTTCGTAATAAAAAGACATCTTGGAGATTACTTCCGAGACTTTTATTCTAGGCGCTTCATCATTCTCCTTTTCCGGCTTTTTTTGCTCATTATAAATTACCTGGAATAACTTTCTTGTATTTTCATTTAAAGCCAGGGCGCTTTCTGTTTTTCTCGCTAAATACGGACTAACCATATAAATAAAATTTTTAATTTTTAATTATCTTATGCCTATTCTACCCTATTTCTAAATAAAAATCAAATGAAGTTCCGCGGGCTAACCTGCCCGAAATGCTTCGCATTCAAAGCGGGCGGGCGCCCACGGAATCTTCATATCCCGCCGCTTCCAAAAGCCTTTTTTAGTTTTTAAAAATTTTGGAGGAGTAGCGGCTTCGCCTTCTCTTTGATTGTTTTAAAACTTTAATTCGCCGAAGCGGCAGGATATACCGATCCGCCCCGCCCCCTGCGAAAAGCGGGGCGGCTTTCGGTATAAAAAAGCCGTCTGCCAGAATTGGCAAAAACGGCTTTCATTAACCAGCAGTACGCAAATAGGTTTATTCAATTTGGCCGAAATTCGACCGGCCGTATCCCCTTTACTGGGATTTCGTTTTTGTCCAAACACGTAGCCAAGTGAAAACCGTTTTCAACGGCCGGCGGATCAATGCGCATTGTGAATTTAACATCCTTGCCACCATTCATCCGCCTCAAGGCAGCGGCAAACTCCAGCCAAATTTGTGTAGTTATCGGATGAGCCATAACTCCCTCCTTTTTTAAAGGTTAGACGATTTGCAAAAGAACGAAAATAAATTATTTGATTTGAATACTATATTTGTAGCAATATTCGCATGTGCCCTCCCGCTAAGCGGGATAGTGGGGCTTTTTTGCGGTAGCAAAAAATAACAACAAAAAAGCTTCTTACCCCAAAAATTTAGAATAAGAAGCTTTTTTGCTTTTTGCTCAGCCTATTTGGCTAAAGCCCTATCTTTCCCTTTTGGGGGTAGAATTTACCACCCAGCTTTATCCGGGTTGGCGGGCGGTCATCAGGTCTAGTCCCTCGCGCCTCTCTTGATACTTTTGATTTTTAAGATGCTATAAACTATATTAGCAGATAGCTAAAAATTGTCAATACTATTCCACCCCAAAGCCGTCTATAATCCTCTGCTTCATCTCCTCGCTCCACTTTCCTTGCCAGTCAAGCGGCGCTTCGCCCCAAAATTTTATGGTATAGACTTTGTCTTTTTTGCCTGGCCACCAACTTTTTTTCTCCCCTAATTTTTGATAAATCCCTTCTCCACCCATTTGTTCCCAGCTATTTTCACTAAAAATCCTTATCACTATCGGCTTAGCATAACCTGGCACTTCCTGATGATAATTCGTGTCTGCGATTGGCACAAAAAATTCAAGATCAATATAATCAGCGGTTTCCTTTCTCTGCGTTTGGTAATACAAGAATTCCGGCGGCAGGACCAGAGAAAATCCCAAATTTTTATTCCGGTAATGGAAATTGCCATCCTCAGCCAGTTGGTCCATAGCTAACTCTCGGCCACAACCAGCTAACAATAAAATAAAGAATAATAAAATGAATATCTTTTTAATCACAACTTTCTTTTGTAAATTATAAATTCGTACATTTGTACTAATTCGCCCGCCTCGGCTTCGCCTTGGCGAGACGGGTAATTCGTAGGGTTATTTTAGAAATTTTAGATACTTCTCAATATCTTTCTTAAACGACCAAACTTTATAGGCACTGTAAAAGAAAACATAAGCTATCACCATAGCCAAAACGCCCATTACCAAGCGGAGCATAAAGTCAGTCCAGACAATTAAAACCCCAAGCAGAAGCAGGACGACGCCGTTAATAACTAAAGTCCAGATAAATCCATTTATTTTCCCCTCAATTACTTTTAAAGGATTTTCCATAAATTTTATTGTTTTAATTAATAATTAACACAACTTACGCCTTATAATTATTTTTATTGATTTCAAACAATAATAGCCTGAAAGATGTTATCAGCCCCACCAATCCACAAATATTACAAATTTACAAATATTATATAAACACTTTAAAATTTATTTGTGTTATTTGTGAAAATATTTGTGGATTTGTAATATTTGTGGATTTGTAGGAAATTATAGACTGATAAGCTATAGCTAACCTTTGTTTAATTTCAGATGATAATTAGATGCGCATAAGTACTGCAAGTAATTTAAAGCTGATTAAATTATAACATATTTATCTGGATATACAAAAGCCCTGTGGCTAATACAGCCCCTTGACATACTAATAACTATCCTGTATTATTATAGACAGATATAAACAACTGCCGGGAAAGGCGGTTTTTAATTACTTTAATCCAAATAAAATTTTATGGCTAATAGGTTAATAGATTATATAAAAGCTTCAGTTGAAGAAATGAAAAAAGTCACCTGGCCGACCAAAAAGGAAACCTATAATTATACTTTATTAGTTATCGGCCTTAGTCTGGCCGTAGCGGCTTTTTTAGGCGCCCTGGATTATTTTTTTAACTGGTTACTAGGGTTAGTTATAAAATAAACCTACGAATTACGAATAAGTACGAATTTACGAATACCAACTTTTACGTTTAGATAGCATCATTCGTACATTCGTACATTCGTACATTCGTACATTCGTACATTCGTACTTATTCGTAATTCGTAGTAAATCATGGCTAAACAAATTTTAAATCAAGGCCGACGCTGGTATGTTTTACATACCTATTCCGGCTATGAGGAAAACGTTTCCCAGAATTTAAAGCAAAGGATTGAATCCATGGATATGGAAGATAAAATTTTTAATATCCTTATTCCGACCGAAAAAAAAATCCGGATTAAAAACGGAAAAAGGAAAGTGGTAGAAGAAAAAATCTTTCCCGGCTATGTCTTGGTGGAGATGATTGTGACTGATGACTCCTGGTATGTTGTCCGCAATACCCCTAATGTCACCGGCTTTATCGGCACTGGCACAGTGCCCACGCCCATTAGCGAAAAAGAGGTAAAAGGACTGCAGAAAAGAATGGGCGTGGAAGAGCCAAAATATAAAATTGACGTTTCTGTCGGTTCGCCGGTTAAAATAACCGACGGTCCGTTCAAGAACCTTGAAGGCAAAGTTACCCATATCGACGAATCCAAGGGAAAAATAAAAGTTTCTGTTTCTATGTTCGGGCGGGAAACGCCGGTGGAATTAGACTTTTTACAGATTAAAAAAATATAAACACGGATTAGGCTTCTATGATCTGTGCCACATAATAACATATATGGCAAAAAAAATATTAACGAAGATAAAATTGCAGATTCCGGCCGGCCAGGCAAACCCAGCGCCGCCGGTTGGTCCGGCTTTAGGCCAGCACGGCCTTAATATCGCCGACTTCTGTTCGAAATTTAACGATGCTTCCCGAGATAAAATGGGAGATATAATTCCGGTAGAAATTACGGTTTTTGAAGACCGCAGTTTTACTTTTATAATGAAAACTCCGCCGGCCGCTGAACTGATAAAGAAATACGCTAAAATAAAAAAAGGCTCAGGCAAACCTTTAACCGAAAAAATTGCCACCCTTACTAAAAAACAATTAGAAGAAATCGCCGCGATTAAATTGCCAGATTTGAACACTAATAATATTGAGCAGGCAAAAAAAATCATCGCTGGAACCGCCAGACAGATGGGAGTGGAGATTAAGTAATCTCGAATTTTACCTGCCTGCCGGTAGGCAGGGATTTAATAATCCTAATTAATAATATTGTGGGAGTCCTGAGCATTCGGGACGATCGCACCACGAAAGTATGAGCAAGGAAAAATCCAAGAAGGAGGTAAGAAAAGAATCACTGCTAAAGCCAGCGCAGGAGCGAGGCAGGCGGGACGGGGAAGACAATCCGCCAGCTGGCGGAGCCGAATTTGACAAAAATAAAGCTTATCCAGCTGGAGAAGCGATTGAATTGACTAAAAAGCTGTCAAAAACTAAATTTGACGCTTCGATAGAGGTTCATTTCCGATTAGGGATTGATACGAAAAAGGGCGATCAACAAATAAGGGCCACTGTCAGCCTGCCGCATGGAACGGGCAAAACCGTGAAAGTAGCCGCTTTTGTGACGACGGAGAAAATAAAAGAAGTTAAAGAAGCCGGCGCTGATTTAGTCGGGGGAGAAGATTTAATCGCGGAAATCAAAAAAACCGAAAAAACCGATTTTCAGGTAGCGGTAGCGGAACCGGGAATGATGAAAAATTTAGCCGCTATTGCCAAAATTTTAGGAACCCGCGGCCTTATGCCTTCGCCAAAAAATGAAACCGTTACTCCGAACCCGGCCAAAGCCGTCGCCGAATTAAAAAAGGGAAAAGTCAGCTTCCGGAGCGATGACACAAGCAACATCCATGCAGTTATTGGTAAAGTAAGTTTCCCAAAGGAGCAACTGTTAGAAAATTATAATACCTTTTTAGAAGCGGTAAAAAAAGCTAAACCGTCCAGCTCTAAGGGAGTTTATATAAAAAATATCGCCCTCAGCTCTTCTATGGGCCCGGGCGTAAAGGTAATAATCAGTTAACATAATAAACGATTCCGTCAAAAGGCCCAGCCTCTATTGATATAGCTGGGCCTTTTGATAATTTTTGATTTCTCGCATTATGCGCCCGCCTGCCGGCCCGCTTCGCCAGAGCTTTAGCGAGGCGAGCGAGGCAGGTTATGCGTTCCGCGTTACGCGATATGCGTTATGCGATTCCCATTTGCTCTCTTTTTTTTAATCTGCTAAAATAGAAATACTTTAACAAATTTATTCACCATAAAAAATCAAAAATTATGAAAAATGACAAAAAACAGGACTATTTTTCCTGGGACGAGGCTTTTATGCAAATCTGTAAAGTAATTGCTCAGCGCTCAAAAGACCCAAATACGCAAAATGGCGCCTGCATAGTTAACCAGGACAATATAATCATCGGCCTAGGCTATAACGGCTTCCCGCGCGGGTGCTCTGACGATCAGTTGCCCTGGGCAAGAGAAGGAAATTTCTGCGATAAAAAATATGCCTATGTCGTCCACGCCGAAGCCAACGCTATGTTTAACACCAGCTCTGATACGCGCGGAGCTAAACTATACTGCTCTCTGTTCCCCTGCAATGAATGCGCCAAGATTACTGTCCAACTGGGCATAAAGGAAATAATTTATGAAACCGATAAATATCATGATGATGAACAATGGCAAGCCGCCAGGAAAATCCTTGATATGGCCGGGGTAAAATACAGGCAATATACACCAAAATATAAAATAAAATTTGAAGAAAATAAATAAATATATAGAGCTTATGAAACAATATTTAGATTTATTACATGACATTTTAGATAATGGCACCGATAAAAGCGACCGAACCGGCACCGGCACAATAAGCCTTTTCGGCCGGCAAATTCGCATGGACTTATCCAAGGGCTTCCCTTTGCTCACCACAAAAAAAGTTTTTTTGCGGGGAATAATCCATGAGCTACTCTGGTTTTTAAAAGGCGACACTAATATTAAATACTTAGTTGATAATGACGTCAAAATTTGGAACGAATGGCCTTATGAGGGTTATAGGGCCAGCCCAGAATATCAAAATGAAACTCTGGAAGAATTTGTTGAGAAAATTAAAACCGATGACGATTTTGCAAAAAAATGGGGAGAACTCGGACCGGTTTATGGCAAGCAATGGGTGCGCTGGCCAGGCTATGACGGCAAACCGATTAACCAGATAGAAGAGGTGGTGGATATGATAAAGAACAACCCGGATTCTAGAAGAATTATTGTTGGAGCCTGGAACGTGGCTGATATTCAAGAATTGATAAAGGCTAAAAAAGCCGCTCCCCCGCTCTGCCATACTTTATTCCAGTTTTATGTGGCTGATAATAAATTATCCTGCCAGCTTTACCAGAGAAGCGCTGACGTTTTCCTGGGCGTGCCGTTTAACATCGCTTCTTACGCCCTGCTGACTATGATGATGGCCCAGATTACCGGCCGGGAGCTCGGAGATTTTGTCCACACTTTCGGCGACGTCCATATTTATAATAACCACAAGGAGCAGGTTAAACTGCAGCTTAGCCGAGAACCGCGCCCCTTGCCCACTATAAAAATAAATCCGGAAATAAAAGATATTTTTTCCTTTAAGCACGAAGATTTTACTTTAGAAAATTACGACCCGTACCCCCCGATTAAAGCCCCCATCGCCATTTAGAACATTTTTCATTTTTAATTTTTCATTTTTAATTTTCTATGATCCCTGTCACCATGATGATGGCCATAACCTTAGATGGTAAAATCGCCAAACATGACAAACATTTCCCGGACTGGACAAGCAAAGAAGATAAAAAATTATTT
>Ga0268279_1000452_pt1 | contig 26016 bp, 21 predicted proteins | sample saktaG_6_FD_190142 | JGI IMG/M metagenome (GOLD analysis project Ga0268279, IMG submission 190142) | Saline water microbial communities from Sakinaw Lake, British Columbia, Canada - sak_2010_1_5_80m | ecosystem: Environmental > Aquatic > Non-marine Saline and Alkaline > Saline ...
AACAATAAAACCCGGCGATATTAAGATGAATGTTTTTAAGGCCTCCGGTCATGGCGGACAAAATGTCAACAAAAGGGAAACTGCTATCCGTATCACCCACATCCCCACCGGTCTTGTTGTTTCTTCTCAAACCCAAAGAAATCTTGAACAAAATAAACAATCCGCTCTTAGTATTCTCCAAGCCCGGCTTTTTGAAAAAGAGAACAAGGAAAATGAAAGCGAACGCAAAGAAGAAAGGAATAAGCAAATCGGGAACGCCGAAAGGGCCGAAAAAATCAGAACTTATAACTTCCCCCAAGACAGAATCACCGACCACCGAATTAAAAAATCCTGGCACAACATAGAAAAGATTATGTCAGGGGACTTGGAGAAGATATTGGAAAAGTTAAAACAAAACTTATAACAAAATTATTTAGTTTAACAAAAAAAGGGATTGTTCTAAAAACAATCCCTTTTTGAATCGGCTAACCCAACTCAATCTCCACCCTCCTTAGTAGTTCGACAATCTTAGGAGTAATGACCCGCCGAATATCCAAGTCGCTCTGGTAATGTATACACACATATAGCACTTTTCTGAAAGAAAAATTACCGGGGTCAGACCCCGGTCATTTTTTACCAAGGTTTGCCGAAATTTACCGAGGTTAAACCTAGGTAAATCTAAAGAATCACCTATACTTAAACTTGACCTACGGTCGTATGCTAAGTTTAAGTAAATTTGCTTACTATTAATTCGGATATAATGTGAGCACACTTTTTGCGCTTTTTTCACTGAATAAAAAATACCGGAAGTAAGCTCCGATATCTTTATTAGAAATCATTCCATTTTTTTATTGGGCGGACTCAATGGCCTCAATGTCTTTTTGGAGGTCTTTTTCTATTTCGATGACGCTGTCCCCATAAAATCCGTAGCCATTATAACTTGTCCGCCTTGTTGTCCCCGAGAAATAAATCATCGCCGCTCGCCATTCGGAATCATAATTTCTCTTGGCAGCTCCATAATCAGATAAGTATAAAGCGGCCGCTAAAAAAGAGTCCTTGATATTCCAAGGGTCAGCCGGCTTTCCTGTTATCGCTTTTACTTTATCCCGATAAATAACCCAAGTCGAGGGGATAAATTGAGCCGGTCCCATTGCTCCCCCATAACCCGAACTCATCGGACAGGAAATCGGGGTTTCAAAAGGGTTCCTCCCCAACTCCTTAGTAATAGACAAAAATGGCTGAACATCTCGAGTTGGTTTCATAACTTGAGAAATATATTTTCCGCTACTCACTACTATCCCCGAACCGGTATTGGTGTCTTTTAGATAACAACGCCCGACATTTTGGCCAATATTCGACTCTTGTTTCAAAATTGCCAAAAGAAATGCCGGCCGAACATTAGTAATATTTTCAACATATTTGGCTAAATCCAAGGCCTCGCCAAAAGTCGGTGCTTCAGGAACACCGACTAAGGCAAATATCCGAGCCCTTATTTCGGCTACTATCTTCTCATTTTCCCCTTTTTCTTTAAGATATTTTTGATATTCCACTTCGGTCATCTGAAGAAAATTTTCTTGCGCTTTTTTTGTCTCCGCGCTTTCTTTCTTTTGAATTTTCTGAATTGTAACTACACCTTCCAAATTATTTTTCTCGCTATCCATAGATTCCTTCTGCCCTTCTAAAGATGTTTTCAACCCTCTAACATTTCTCAATAATTTTTGAGTTTCCTCGTTCAGGGCGTCTAACGCTATTAAACTACTGAAAAAATCGCTAAGATTTTCTTCAACCAAAAGTATTTCCAAATAGGACTTTTGGTCTTCCTTATAACGAAGTTGAAGAAGATTAAGGAGATTTTTCTTGATTTCATCTATTTCCGAACTGGTTTCGCCTATTGATGACTCTGTATTCTTAATTTGAACATTGAGGTCCTTAATCATAACATTGCCTTGGTATATCTGATAGTCCAAATTTTTTACCTTGTTTCCCAAAATATAAATTTTGTTTTTTAAAGTATCTTTTTCCTGTTCTGTCCTATTAATATCCTTCTCAATCTCATCGCTTTTCCCTTGATAATAATCTTGGCATTCCCTTAAAAGGGACTCATATTCCTCGTTTGAAATGTCTGACGGCTTGTCTTCCGTGATAATTTTTTGACAGAAATCCTCTAAGTTTTCCACGGCTAAAACCGAAAAACCGGACAACAAAAAAACCGTTATTAAAACAACGGTTAATTCAAATTTTAGAAAACGATTTATCATAAGAAAAACAAATTTAAAAAGATTACTTTTTCTCCCTTTCCTTTTTCTTTTCAGCTTCTTTTCCTTCCGCTCCCCCTTCTTTTTCTCCTCCGCTTTGTTCTGGTTCTGCCTTCGGTTCAACTTCTTTCTCTTTTTTAGGTGCCGATATTAAGGCAATTATCTCTTCTTTGTCTCTTAAAACAACCACTCCTTCCGGCAAGACCAAGTCCTTAACTAAAATCCTATCATCAAAGTTCTTCAATTTTTCAATATCAACTTCAATCTCTTTGGGTAAATCCCGGACTAAACCCTTAACCTCAATAATCTGAATTTCCTTCAACAATGTACCACTCAAATCTTTTACCGCCGGGGACTGCCCTTTAAAAATTATTGGGACTTCCACAGTGACATCTTTCTTAGTTGAAGGATGGTAAAAATCAATGTGTAAGAACTTATCTGAAATAGGGTCCCTATAAATATCGTGAATTAAGACCTCTACCTCTTTCGTTTCTGAATTCCCCTCGCTTCCCGAAAAATTTATTTTCAATTTAATCAAAGAACTTTCTCCAGCTCCTTGAAAAATTTTTTCAAAATCTTTTTCATTAACTTGAAGAGAAGTATTGTCAATCCCTTCACCATATAAAACTGCCGGCAAAATACCTTCCGCTCTCAATAATTTTGTCTGCCGGCCAAATTGCTCTCTTTTTTTCGCTTCTAATTGTAATTTATTCATATCGCTTTTTTAAATAATCAATTACGAGCCACGAAGTGGCGAGTCAAGCGACAAGAGCTTCACCCTCATCTTTACAAGCTCACTTTGTTCGCTTGTAGATGAAGGTACTCCTTCATCGCAGGTCAATTTTCAACCATTTTAATACATTCTGCAGGACAAATTTCTACGGCTTCCTGAATACACCCCGCTTTTTTTACTATTAATTCTTCTTTCTTATCGCCAAATCCCCTTTTTGCGCCTTTTAAATGCGATTTTCTGTCCTCGCTCAACTCAAAAAATTGAGAACAAATTACCTGACAGCTTCCGCAACCAATACACTTTGATTTATTAAGAATTATTTTCATAACAAACTTTTTTCCACTTTTACTTTTGACCAATTCTTCCATTCTCCTTTTCCTAACAAACCATTCTTGGCTCCTATCTTACCAATACAACTAGCTGCATTTGCCGTCGCTAACTGAATAGCATATTCTATATCATTTTTTTCTAAAAGTCCACTTAGGAAACCACTTCCAAAAGCGTCTCCCGCTCCCGTCCTATCAATTGGCAAGACATTGTGAGCAAAGGACCTAAAAATATATTTTCCATCGGAAGCCAAAGCACCTTCTTCCCCTTTGGTTAAAACCACAATTCCTTTTGTTAAGGCCTTAATTTTTTTGAGCATTTTTTCTTCTTCGCCCAAAGGAATATTTGCCAATAAAGAGGCCTCCTCCTTATTTAAAGTTAATAAATCGATATGTTTAAGAATAGGATTAAGGATCTCTCGGGGAAGATTGATTTGAGTCCTGCCAAGATTGGCAGCAATTTTTATCTCGTTCTTTCGGGCAAATTTTACAATTTCGCCAAAAATATTAGACGACTCCCAGTTCAAAGGGGCGACATAAAACCAACGCGATAACCGACTCGGCAATTTAATATCTTTCCTCTCCATAAAATAACAAGCCCCTTTAAAAATTAAAATCGTCCGTTCCCCTCGTGGCAGAGAAAGGACCACGGCATAAGTAGTTGGCCTTTTTTCATCCTTCCTAATAAACTTAGTACTAACTTTGAACCTTTTTAATTCCTTTATAACCTCCTCCCCTCTTTTATCATCGCCAACTTTACCACAAAAAGCGGTTTTAAAACCTTGTCGGCTAAACGCGCAAGCCGCATTTGTCCCTCCTCCCCCGGTAGAGATCTCTAATTGATTAACAAAAATCTTTGAACCCAAAGGGAAACAAATATCTTTTTTCTCGAACACCCCCTCTCCCGCAATATGATAATCACCCTCTTTCAACCCGAAGAAGGCGTCTCTTGTTGCTGAACCAAATGTAATAATATCAAATTTCATTTTTCCCAGTTTATTCTTTATAAAGTTTCCATCAAAAATATCCCCCCAGAGAGAGAATCTCCACAGGGTAGCCCTGTGGAGATTCTCTTAACAGAAATTTCACTCTAATGAAAGATTTACAAATTTTTTTATCTCTCCTTTATGTTTTACCCAATCTTCAACCGCTTTTTTACAATTTTCCTGTCCGCCCATTACTTTTAGTAAAAAATCTCTTTGGGTAACTGAAGGAAAATTTTTTCTACCAATGTAGTCAAAAAAACTTGACCACCTATATTCTTTTTCTAAAAATTTAATAATTTTTCCAGGGTCTTTTATCCCCTTTTCTTTCCAATGAGGTTCCAACAACGCAATGGCATTAGTGTGAATATAAATAAATAATATTCTTAATTGTTCTTCGGTTTCAATATGAACACAATTAAATCTATCTTGAAAAAAATGTCCTTTAAATTTTGTTCCGTATTTATTTTTAAAATAAGTAGCATAACCACTCTCTATTTTTAACATAAATTTACTGATCCCTCCATTTTTCAATTGTCTTAACATTATGTGAATATGATTAGGCATAAAACAGAAAGCTAAAACTTCCACCAATAAATCTCTATTATCTTCCATCACAAGTTCCTTAGAACTTCTAACTATATCTCCACAGGGCTGCCCTGTGGAACTTTCTCTAACAATTTTTTTGAACTTGGCTCGGGCGATTCGACGTTCCCTGATTTTAATGGGTTCAGTGGTATTAAATTCATATAGGCAAAAAATTCCTCGATAACGATCATTTGTATCTAAGAAAAGTTCTTCTCCTCCCATTCTTCTTATCACTATATGATATATTTCTCCAATAATAAATTTTCGTGGTTGATGAGGCATAATTAATTTGACAATTCCTCTATAAAATCTTGACTTTTGACTACATTTTTACACAGGGTTGCCCTGTGGAGATTTCTCTAAACTTTGTCTAAGTTCTATAGTTCCACAGGGCAACCCTGTGGAGATTTCTCTAAACTTTGTCTAAGTTCTATAGTTCCACAGGGCAACCCTGTGGAGATTTTCGTCCTGTGGGGGATTTTCGCTTATTTTTTGTACTTGGTTGATGCTAAAATTGTTTTCATAACCGTGTCCGGAGTTAAAGACAAACTTTCAATCCCCTCTTTAAACAGAAACCTGGCAAACTCGGGATAGTCGCTCGGGGCCTGGCCACAAATGCCACAATATTTATTCTTTTTTCGACAGGCCTGAATAACCTGTTTTATCATTTTTATAATTGTAGCATTTCTTTCGTCGCTAATTTTTTGAAGGTAGCCATTATCTCTATCTATTCCTAAACTTAATTGGGTAAGGTCATTCGAACCAATGCTCACTCCGTCAAAAACTTCCAAAAAACGCTCTATCAAAATAACATTAGAGGGAATCTCGCACATCACATAAATCTTTAATCTGTCTTCCGACTTAGATTGATTTAAACCGACATTTAAGCCAGCTTTTTTTATTATTTCTAAAACCTTTTCCCCTTCTTCAACTGTCCGACAAAAAGGGACCATCAATTCTATATTTTTCAAGCCAAAAACATTTCTAATCCGTTTTATCGCCTCGCACTCCATTAAAAATGCCGGCTTAAACTTTTTATCATAGTAACGAGAAGCTCCTCTCCAACCCAGCATTGGATTCGGTTCATCAGCTGGTTCAAAAATACTTCCTCCGATTAATTGGGCATATTCATTTGTTTTGAAATCAGAGAATCTAACAATCACCGGCCGAGGCCAAAAAGCAGCCCCTATTTGGCCTATTCCTTCAGCAAGCTCTTTAATAAAGTAGTCCTTTTTATTTTTATGTTCAATGGTAATCTCATCTATCTTCTTTATTATTTTGGCAACTTCAATTTTTGTAATATTTCCAATTGTCCCCGGAATATTTTTCTTAAATTTTTCCTGACTGAAAAAATTAGAGCTAATTTCCTTTTTCATCCTGTTATGATAATAAAGGGCCAAAGGGTGAATCCTGATTTTTTCAGCGATAATGAATTCTTCCCGAGCCAATCCGACCCCGGATACCGGTAAAAAAGAACTTTTGAAAGCAATTTCAGGAGCTCCAATATTAACCATTATCTTTGTTTTTAATTTAGGAATTTTCTTTAGATTGTATTTTTTTATTTCAAATGAAATTTTCCCTCGATAAACCCTTCCATTTAACCCTTGGCTACAATCGGCAGTTACAATTTCTCCCTCTTTTAACAATTTCGTTGCCCTCTCTGTCCCGACGATTGCCGGAACACCAAGCTCCCTGCTCACAATAGCGCTGTGACAGGTCTTCCCTCCTTCGTCGGTGATAATCGCCGAAGCCATCCCCATTATCGGAACCCAATCCGGGTCGGTCATTTTAGTTACCAGGACATCTCCCTTGTTAAACTTTTTCAACTTAGAAATATCAGAAATTATTCTAACCCGGCCAATCCCAATTTTACCCCCAATAGCCATCCCCGTTAAAATCGGTTTTTCTCCCTTTTTAAGTTTTATTTGATATTCTTGAAATGATTTAGCAACGAGACCCGGACTCGTTGATTTATAAATAGTTTCCGGTCTTGACTGGACTATAAAAAGTTTTCCGCTTTTGCCGTCTTTGGCCCACTCAATATCTTGGGCACAACCATAATGTTTTTCAATTTGACATCCCCAGTGAGCCAGAGTTAAAACCTCTTCGTCAGTCAGAGAAAATACTTCTTGTTTGTTCTTGGAGACCCTCACTTCTTTTATCCCTCCTTTGGCACCATATTCGTATTTTATAACCTTACGGCCAAGATTCTTTCTAATAATCGCCTTATAACCCTTTTCCAATGTTGGCTTGAAAACAAAAAACTCATCGGGCGTAACCCTCCCCTTAACAATCATTTCTCCTAATCCGTAAATAGAGTTTATTAAAATTACATTGGAAAATCCGGTCTCGGTATCAAGAGTGAACATCACTCCCGAAGACGCTAAATCGCTACGAACCATTTTTTGAACTCCAACAGAAAGGGCAATCTCCGTATGGCTAAATCCTTTCTTTTGACGATAAGAAATCGCTCTTTCTAAAAAGAGAGAAGCGATACAATTTTTGACCACTTCCAATAATCTTTCTTCCCCCCTCACATTCAAGTAGGTCTCGTGAGCGCCAGCAAAACTGGCTGTCGGGAGGTCTTCGGCCGTCGCCGAGCTTCTAACAGCGACATCAACATATTTTTCTTTGTATTTTTGGGAGAGTTCGCGATAACTATCAATAATCTTTTTTTTCAACTCATCGGAAAATTTTCCTTTTAAGATTAAGCTCCTTATCTCCCGGCTTGTTCTTTTAAGGCAATCCAAGTCATCAACTTTAAAATTCTTAAAAATCTCTCTTATTTTTTTGTCCACTCCGTTTTCCTTTAAATAAGACCAGTAAGCCCTTGAAGTTAAAGCAAAACCATCGGGGACATTTATGCCCCCTACTTTATTCAGACGATTGAACATTTCTCCAAGAGAAGCATTTTTGCCTCCGACCAAAGAAACATCTCCTTTATTAATTTCTTTGAACCAAAGAATATATTTTTGTTTTTTATCCATATATCTATGCTCAATAAAGTTTTAATTTCTAATTATTCTAATTGCTCTAATTATTCTAATTAATGTCTAATGTCTAATGTTTAAAAATACCTTTTGGGATTTGGGATTTGGTCATTGGGATTTCATTAGGTCAATTAGAAATTAGGTTAATTAGAATAATTTTATTCATCGTTGTTTTAAAAAAACCGAGATATCGCGGTCGTCCCAAGTTTCCCCTCCTTCATAATTATCGGAGCAACAAACAGGCCTTTCATTTGTGGGACAAAGGTCGGTTTCACAAGTCGCGTAAAGAATAGCATAAGTTCCCGTACAACCCCCACAAGGATTTTCCACCTTTTGATAACGATAACTGCACTTCTCCCAATTACTTTCACCACTAGGTTTTTTTTCACTTAAACCCGCTGAAACATAACCTCCATCGACTAAGGGGCTGATGAAAGTATCACCCTCCCCATTCAAAACGCTCCCCGCGTCCCAATTATCCCAGCAACCGACATCTCCACTATCAGTATTGTCCGGGTACTCCTCGTGTTCCGAATAATACATCTCCAAAGCGTGAGCGACACCATAGACCTCTTGAATCCTTCGCGCGTCCCGGGCTTGAGCTACTCCATTCTGGGAAGAAATTAGGACCACCGATGCCAATAAACCGATAATTGAAATGACCAACAAAAGCTCTATTAAGGTAAAACCTGTTTTATTTTTTTGAATCATAATTTTACTTTATTCCCTTTATTTTAATAAATTTTACCCGAATAATAAAGCTTTCATAGCCAAGACGGCCTGTCGCGGTTCTGAATAATTAGGAATTTTATTTTTTCTTAAAATTTCAATTCCTACAGAAGAATGTTTGCCAGTCATAACGCAAGAAATAATTGGTTTTTGAGGCCATTTTTTACTAGCTTCCAAGATTATTTTAGTATTTTCTTTCGCTTCCGTCATTGCTTGAAAGGTCTGGACAATAATTACCCCTCCAATCTCCTTTTTTCTTAAAACATTTTTAATCGCTTTTTTATAATCCTCGCTTAAAGCATCTCCTAAAATATCCACCGGCTCACTTGCTCTGACTCCGAATTTTTCACACCAATCGGCCACCATCACACCATAAGCCCCACCATTGGTAACGACCCCAACCTTCCCTTTACAAGCCGGTTGCCAATCCAAAGACAAAGAAACATCTAAAAGGTCTTTTAGGGTTTCCACCTCTAATATCCCCGCTTTTTTAAAGGCGGTTGAATAAATTTGGGGCGTTCCCGCCAAACTTCCGGTATGAGAAAAAACAGCCCTATTGCCAGAGAATGTTTTTCCTCCTTTTAGAATAACAATGGGTTTTTTCTTTCTAGTGTCTTGAGAAATTTTTATCAGTTTTCGGCCATCTTTCAGCCCTTCTAAATAAATGGCGATAACTTTTGTTTTGTCATCTTTTTTCAAAAATTCCAAAAAATCCGAGACATCAACATCTGCCTCATTGCCATAAGATATCAAATTGGAAAACCCATAGCCCTCCGTCAAGGAATTGTCAATCACCGAATCTATCAACGCTCCCGATTGAGATAAAAAAGAAATTCCTCCTTCCCGAGGCAACCCTGGAGCAAAAGAAGCATTAAGTTTCAAATAGGGGCTTAAAATCCCTAAACAATTAGGCCCCATTAAAGGAATATTATATTCCCTTAAAATTTTAACTATCTTTTCTTGGTTTTCCTCGCCAGACCGACCTGTTTCGGCAAAGCCCGAAGAAATAACCAAGACCGCTCCTACTTTTTTTTGAGCACAATTCTTCACAACCTCTAAAACAATTTCTGAAGGAATGGCGATTATTGCTAAATCAACTTTTTCCTTAATATCCAGTATATTGGAATAAACTTTTTTACCCAAAACCTTCTCTTTATTGGGATTAACAAAAAAAACTTTTCTTCTGTTTTCTCCCAATAATAAATTCTTGGATATGGCCAACCCGACAGATTTTTTTCTGTCCGTCGCCCCTATTAAAGCTATTGATTTGGGATTAAAAAAATTATTCAAGTTCATTTTTAAAAATCAAAAAATCTTTTATTTTTTAGATTTTTTATTAAAGCCCCAATAAAACCTAAACCAAAAACTTGGCGTCGGCCACCGTTGTTTCCTTGGGGTTTAGAAAAATTGGATTAAAATCTATTTCTTTTATTTCTGAATGTTCTTCGGATATTTTTGAAATCCCAACTAAAATATTATCTAATCCAAAACTCCCTCCTTCTTGGGGAAGAATTTTTCTTTCGCGAGAAATCTCCAAAATTTTGGTCGCCCTTACCATTTCTCGAGCTTCTTTTTTATTTAGAGGAGCAATGCCGAAAACAACTTTCTGGAAAAGTTCTACAAAAACTCCACCTAAACCAAGTATTAAAACCGGTCCGAAAACCGGGTCCCTTTTCATCCCAATAATCAATTCTATCCCCTCGCCTTTTTTCTGAACTAATAAAGAACTTCCTTTGGCTATTTTTTTCTTTTGAAAAATTCTTTGGAAGGACTTTTCTAATTCTTTTCCGTCCCTTATTTTTTTTTCAACAAAACCTTTTTCGGTTTTATGGACAACATTTTCCGCTAAAAGTTTTAAAACAACAGGATAACCAAATTTTTTGGCAAAAATCAGGGCTTCTCTTTTTGACAAAACTTTCCTCGTTTTAATGAGGGGGATATTATAATCTTGAAGTATTTTTCCAGTTGTTTCAAAATCTAAAAGCTTCATAACAATTAACCGTTATTTAATTATACCCCACCCAACCTCTAAAATACAGAAATTAAAAAATAAAAAAACACAAGGAGTAATCCCTGCAATTTATTTACTTATAACTCATAGGCAACCGCTTGTAAGTTATAAGTAATTCAATAATTCTTATTCTTATTCTTATTCTTATTCTTATTTTTATTTTTATTTTTATTTTTATTTTTTACCAACAAATTCGGCAAACTCGGCTAAACGGCAAGCATAACCAAATTCATTGTCATACCAAGCCAAAACCTTAACAAAATTATCAAAGGCCTGCGTTGATAAAATATCAACAATGGCCGAATAAGAACTGCCCTTGAAATCGGAAGAAACTAAAGGCCGTTCTTCTACCCCTAAAATACCTTTGAGTTCCGGCATCTCCGAGGCCTTTTTGAATAAGTCATTTAGTTTTTCAACTGATGTCTTTTTTTTAGTTCGAGCGACCAAGTCAATAATAGAAACCACAGGGGTCGGAACTCGCAGAGCCAACCCTTTTAATTTCCCTTTTAATTGAGGCAAGCACCTTTCAACTGAATTGGTTGCTCCAGTCGTAGTTGGAATAATATTGACGCCGGCGGTTCTGGCTCTCCGCAGATCAGTATGAACCAAATCCAAAATTTTTTGGTCATTGGTATAACTGTGAACTGTGGTCATAAAGGCCTCTTCAATCCCCAACTCTTCATCAATGACTTTGGCTACTGGCGCCAAACAATTAGTAGTGCAAGAACCCATTGAAATAATATTGTCTCTTTGGGGATTGTAGTCATTTTCATTTACTCCCAAGACATAAGTCGGAATTTCATCCGATTTGGCAGGCGCTGAAATTACCACTTTTTTCGCCCCGGCTTCAAGATGTTTTCCGGCTCCTTCCAAATCTCTAAAATAGCCGGTACATTCTAAGACCACATCTACCCCTAATTTCTTCCAAGGCAGACTACTCGGGTCTTTTTCGGAAAAAACTTCCGCTTTTATTTCTTTATTATAAACCCCATACAAAGAATCATATTTCAAAAGATGAGAAAGGGTCTTGATGTCTCCCAAGTCATTGATCGCTACAACCTCCAGCCCCGAATGTTTATCTAAAATCCTTTTAAATGTTGGGCGGCCTATTCGACCAAACCCATTTATAGCAATTTTTATTGGCATAAATTGAAATTAACCTAATTAACCACGAGTGAGCGAAGCGAGTGAGGGCGATGACGACTTCGTCGTCATCTTTACTCACCTGCGAACGAATAAAATGAGTTCGCCGAAATGACAACAAAGTTATCATTGAGTATTCGCAGGTTCGTATTTGAGCTTTGGATTTTTAATCTTTGAGTTTTAAGAGTTTCGTAATCTTCTCCCGGTCAAACCCCACCACCATTTCACCATTGATATCCATAACCGGTATTCCGGTTTGTCCCGTTTTCTCAATTATTTCCTGAACCGCTTTTTCATCTTGGGAAACATCGATTTCTTTAAATTCAACTCCCCTCTCCTTCAAAAAGTTTTTGAGAGTAACGCAATAAGGACAAAATGGAGAACTATATAATTTGATATTATTCATACGCAATAAAATGATTACTCACTAATAAGACAAACGGCTTCCGGTTGATTATTAGTCAGGTCGCAAATTAAAGAAGTTAAATCCTTCGCCTCCTGTTCTTCTCCGGCTCTCTCCCCGGAACCAACTCTGTAATATTTACAACCGATGACCAATGTCGGGATTCCGCCATCACTGTAAAGAGAGAAAATATCCCTATCTTCCCCTGAATTCATATTATTATGAAAAGAGATAACATCCCCAAATTTTTCAACCACTTCTTTGATAATCGGATGTTCCCAAGAACAATGAGGACATCCGTCTGAACCGAAGAAATAAACAATCGGTTTCCCATCTTCAAGACAAACTTCTTTTCCGCTCTTTATGAAATCACCCAAAGCGGAATTTTCTTCTTTTGCCCCCTCTTCTGCTTTTCTTTCTTCCTCCGTTTTTATTTCAATGGCTTCGGGGAAAAATAGTTTCCCGTCTTTTGTTATATAAGATAATATTTTTTCTCCGGCTACATCTATTTGAATTTTATACAACCCGCCTTCTTTTTCAATATCGCCAACTAATTTCGCTTCTACCTGCCCACCTAAAAGAACCTCATTAATATAAGCCAAAGTTGAATTAACCACTTCTTCTTGGGAATCAGGACTATTAATTAATTTTGGATAAACTAAAAAATAACCAGTGACTCCGACTAACCCTATGCAAAAAAGCGTTAAACCTATTTTAACTATTTTTTTATTCTTTATTTTTTGTTTTAGGTCTTTTATTTCCATAATTTTTATTTTGGATGTTGTTTATTTTAACATTTCCTTGGAAAAAATCAACTATAATTATTTAATCAGGGAATCCCCTGTCATTTCCTTTGGTTTTTTTATCTCCATTAATTCTAAAATTGTCGGGGCAATATCGCCTAATTTTCCTTTTTTTAAAAAATACTTTTTATCGGAAACAATTATGAAGGGGACCAAATTAGTTGAATGACTTGATAATGGCCCGCCTGTTTTCAAATTTATCATTTCTTCAACATTACCATGATCAGCCGTGACTACAGCGATATTGCCTTTTTTGATTATCAATTCGATAATCTCCCCGAGATATTTATCAATTATCTCCACCGCTTTGATAGCCGATTTAAGTTTGCCAGTATGACCAACCATATCGGTATTGGCAAAGTTCAAGATAATTAAACCGTATCTTTCCGAATTTATTTTTCCTAAGATAATGTTTTTTACTTTTAGAGCAGACATTTCCGGCCTTAGGTCATAGGTAGCAATTTTAGGACTGGGAACAATTATTCTTTCTTCTCCCCAAAAAGGTTTCTCAATTAAAGCATTGAAGAAAAAAGTGACATGGGCATATTTTTCTGTTTCGGCAATCCTTAGTTGTTTAATTTTGTTTTGGCTGATTACTTCTCCTAAAACATTTTTCATCTCTTTCTTTTCAAAAGCCCAAAGAGCATTCATTTTTTTATAATACTCTTTAAAGCAAACAAAAGTTAATTTTAGTTTTTTTCTCTCAAACTTATTAAAGTTTTTCTCAACAAAGGCCTTAGTTAGTTGGCGAGGTCTATCTGAACGAAAGTTGAAAAAAATTACCGAATCACCATTTTTTATTCCTTTATAATCTTTAATTATTAAAGGTTTAATGAATTCATCCGTTTCTCCTTTTTCGTAAGCTATTTTTATTCCGTCCAAAACGGTTTTTACTTTCAGCCCCTTGGCTTGGGCAATTGCTCGATAAGCTTTTTTGGTTCTATCCCACCTTTGATCACGATCCATAGCGTAATAACGACCAGTAATAGTAGCTATTTCCCCCGTTTTATATTTTTCTATTTGATTATTTAATCGACTAATATATTTTTGAATTGATTTAATCCCCGCATCTCGACCATCGGCAAAAATATGAATAGCCACTTTTTTCAATTTATATTGAGAAGCAAGTTTTATTAAAGCAAAAAGATGATGACTATAAGAATGGACTCCAGCATCAGAAAGAAGTCCCATTAAATGTAAGGTGGAATTATTTCTTTTAGCCGTTTTAATAGCTCTAAGAAGGGCTTTGTTTTTAAAAAAACTCCCATCTTTGATTGAACGATTTATTCGGATAATATCTTGAATGACAATTCTTCCGGCCCCAATATTCAAATGCCCCGTCTCCGAATTACCTATCATTCCTTTCATTAAACCAACTGCTTCCCCAGACGCCTTTAGCTCCGTATAGGGAAAATTCTTTTTGAGATAATCAAAATTTGGCGTCTTAGCCAAAAGAATAGCGTTACCCTTTTTGTTTTTATTCACCCCCCATCCATCTAATATAACTAAAACTAATTTTTTCATAGATTATTCCATAGATCGGGGGAGGCCCGTCCTCCCCTCAAATTGGGGGAGGACGGGCCTCCCCTCAATTTTAATCTAAAGGTAAATCAGAAAACTTATTTAATTCTTCTCTTAATTCCTTCTTGTATTCTATCCAGCCATTAACAAAATTTCGACAACCTTCGACCCCTCCCATTAACCCCAATAAAGAATCTCTGTCAGTAACCGAAGGAAAATTTTTCCCGCCGAGATAATCCAAATAGCTTGACCATTTATATTTCTCAACAAAATCAATAGTTTTCTTTAAATTCTTTATTCCTAATTCTTTCCATTTTGGTTCTATTAGAGAAATTGGATTGGTGTGAATATAAACAAAGGCATTTTTTTGTTGTTCTTCGTCTTTAATATGAACATCCTTGAACCTGCTTTGGAAAACATGCCCCTCACGATTATACTTTTTATTAAAGTACCCTCCAAGTCCTGTACCAACTTTTCTCATAAATGTTGTGATACCATTATTTTTAATCTGCTCTAAAAGTAAATGAATATGGTTTGGCATAAAACAGAAAGCTAAAATTTTAACTAATTTATCTCGTAGATCACTTACGACAATTTCTGAAGAAAATTCGGGGGAGGACGGGCCTCCCGTATTTCTAATAATCTTTTTTATTTTAGCGCGGATTTTTCGACGTTCTAAAATTTCTACGGGATCCGCGGTATTGAACTCATAAATTGAAAAAATCCCTCGGTAATAATCATTAACATCTTTAAAAAGTAAGTTATTGTCTATAGCTCTTAAAATAATATGATAATTTTCTCCATTAACAAATTGTTGTTTTCGATAAGGCATATTGTAAATATATAGAGAACGAACCTCCATAAATCTTACAGGACGGACTTATGTAAGTTCTTTTTCGATTTCTAAAAGACGATTATATTTGGACATTCGTTCAATTGGTCCGGGAGTACCGGACTTAATAAAATCAGCGCCAACCCCGACCGCCAAATCGGAAATAAAGTCGTCTTTCGTTTCTCCCGAACGATGAGAAACAATAATTTTCCAGCCAAATTTTTTTGCCAGTTTTGCCACTTTCAATGTTTCAGTTATCGTTCCAATTTGATTCGGCTTTATAATAACTCCCTCGCAAGCCTTTTTCCTTTTTGCTTTCTTTATTCTTTTTGCATTAGTCGTCGTTAAATCGTCAGCTACAATAAAGGTATTTAACTTTTGCTTTTTAATCTCCAATCTTAGTCCTCGCCAAGAAGTCCAATCGTTTTGTTCAAATGGGTCCTCTAAAAATAAGATAGGATACTTTTTAAGTATATTCAAATAAAAATTCGCCATTTCGTTTCCATTTAGTTTTTGGTTTTCAAAAAAATAGCAATTATTTTTATAAAATTGGGAAGCGGCACAATCTAACCCAATATCTACTTTCCCCTCATAACCGGCCACCCTTATCGCCTCTATTAATAAAATTAAGGCCTCTTTAGTATTTTTCAATTTAGGAGCAAACCCTCCCTCGTCGCCAATAATCAACATAGGAGAGAAATTGAGGGAGGACGGGCCTCCCCTATTTTGGGGGGAGGACGGGCCTCCCGTATTTTCTAAGATTTTTTTTAGGGATTGATAAACTTTTATCCCTGCTTCCAAGTTTTTTTGAAAGCTATCCATTTTCGGAATAATCATAAACTCCTGAATATCCAAATCATTTTTAGCATGAGCTCCCCCATTAAGAATATTAAAACAAGGAGTAGGCAGTAGCCAATTTTCAATTTTCAATTTCCAATTTCCAATTTCTCTAACATAGCGAAATAAGGGAAGTTTCTTGTTGGCGGCAATCGCTCTACAACACACCATTGAAATAGAAAGAAGGGTATTGGCTCCTAATTTTAACTTGTTTTTGGTTCCGTCCAAATTAATTAAAAACCGGTCAACTTTTTTTTGTTCGCTAACTAATTTTTTTTTAAGTCGGGGAGCAATAAGTTCTTGAATATTTTTTACCGCTAATTCGGTTTTAATTTCAAACGCTTCACTCTCCCCTTTTGATTTCCCCGAAGGAACCGAGGATTTAAAAATGCCGAACTTAGTTTTTAGTTCGGCTTCAATGGTTTTTTTCTTTCGGGAGTTCAATATTTCTTTGGCGGTTAAGGATTCTACTTCAAACATATAGATAATGATTACTTATTACTTATTACTTATTACTTATTACTTATTACTTATTACTTATTACTTATTACTTATTATTTATTATTTCGAAGATATTCATAGACGGACAAAACCGCCTTGGCTCCTTCCGACATAGCAATAACTATTTGTTTCCATCTTCCGTTATTAACATCTCCGGCGGCAAAAATCCCCGGACAGGAAGTAGCGCAAGTTTCCAAATTGGTCTTTATCTCATCTTTTTTATTGAAATCAACTATCTTCTTTAAAAAACCCGTAGCTGGGACCGAACCAATTTGAATAAAAACCCCATCAATCGGCAATTGAAAAACTTTTGATGTTCTTGTGTCTTTATAAATCATATCCTGAACTTTTTCTTTTCCCTCTATTTTTTTAATTTCTTTATTAAGGTGAATCTGAACCTTGCTTTCTTTTTTAACTTGGTCTTGCAGTATTTCGTCAGCGGTTATCTTGTTTGAATATTCAAAAATAAAAACCCTCTTGGCATAAGGGATTAAATCCAAGGCCGCTTCGAATCCCGCGTTGCCCCCACCAATTATTGCTACCGCTTTACCTCTATAAAAAGGAGCGTCGCAAATAGAGCAATAAGCCACTCCCTTTCCTAAAAACTTTTTTTCTCCCGGGACTTCCAATGGTCTCGGGTCACTTCCGGTTGCTACAACCACGGTCTTTGTCAGAAATTCCTCATTTTTTTTTGTCTTTATCAAAAAACCATTTTTATTTTTTCCCACTTTTATTACCTCCCCCAAAAGAAACCCTATCTCAAACTTTTTAAGATGCTCCTCGAATTTTTTAGCCAAGTTAATCCCCATAACCCCGGGAAAACCGGGATAATTATCAACTTCACTTGTTCTGCCAACTTGCCCAATAAAATCCTTAGTCAGAAGCAATGTTTTAATTTTTTTACGAGCGGCGTAAATACCAGCTGTTATACCAGCTGGTCCGCCACCAATAATTATTAAGTCGTACATCTTTTTAAATTCTAAATTTTTAATTTTTAATTTTTAATAAATTTTAAATGGCTTAATTTTTAAACAAATTTAAATTAATTTCATTCGAAATTCGAAATTCGAAATTCGAAATTCGAAATTCGAAATTTGTTTAAAGATTTTTCTTTAAAAAATCTTTGAGCATCGGGCCATACTTCGGGTGCTTTAAAGATAAATAAAGATTCGATTTTAGCCAGTCAATCATTTGCCCGCATTCTAACCATTCTCCCGAAAACTCGTAGCCATAAACCACTTTGCCATTTTTTAGCATTAAGTTTAGAGCATCCACCAATTTTTTTTCTCCTTTTTTATTAACTTTGGTCTTCCCTAAGTAATCAAATACATCTGGTGTTAAAATGAAACGACCGGCTATAGCCAAGTCAGAAAGAGGTTCATTTGCTTTTGTTCCCAAACCGATTTCTTTAATTTTATAAAGTTTATTGGCAATTTTTTCAACTCGGACAATATCGTAAAAAAGCTTTTTCTCCGGAGAGACCCTTTTAAGCCCAATGACTGGTTGTTGAGATGTTTGAAAAATTTTTTCCAATTGACCCAAAACCGGACTCTTCCCTTCAAAAATGTGTTTTGGAGATAAAACGGCAAAATTATTTTTTTTAATATAATTTCTCGCCTTAAGAATGGCCCCACCATCACCTTTGGAGTGTTGCTGAAAACAAAATCGAAGGGAAACTTCTTTCATTTCTTTACCTTTCTTGAAATAATCGGCAATCATTTTTTTACCTTCCTCTAAAACAAAAACTATCTCATTGATATCAGAATCCTTAATTTCCCGAACTAAATAATCCACAAGAGGCAAATCCGCCAAGGGCAAAACCTCCTTTGGTAGAACTTTGGTCAGAGGGTAAAATTGCTCTCCCGTTCCCGTCGCTAAAATTATCGCTTTTTTAATTAACATGTTTTAAAACTAATTCTATCCTATTCTATTTTCCCCTCAAAAAGGGAGGAATATCCCAATCGCTCTCGCCGAAAAACTCCTTATCCTTGGCTTCTTCTTCGGCCTTTTTAACCTCTATGGCTGAACGACGAAGCCTGGTCTTTTTCTTGGACTCTTCCTCTTTAGATTCTTTTGAGTTTTTTTTGCCTTTGGCTTTCTTTTCTTTTTTGTTGTTTTTCGGATTTTCTTTTTCTTTTAAGTTATTTTTAACTGTTTCATTTTTATTCTCCTCTTTGAAATCGTCCCCTACTCCTAAAAATGTAATTTTAACTTTTTTGTCCAACTTTGGATTTCGGGAAATACCAAAAATAATTTTAGCCATCGGATTCAAATTAAAAACCTCTTGGGCAGCCGTTTCCACCTCTTTTAAGGTTAAGTCCCCACCGGCCGAAATATTAAACAAAACCTTTCTAATTTTTCTGGGCTTATCAAAAAATGAGTTTTGAAAAATCTGTTTTATGGCTTCTTCTATTCTGCTTGCCGATTGGCCGATTCCTCTGCCAAAATAAAGTTTTTGACTCCTCCCTTTCAAGATTGTTCGAAGGTCAGCAAAATCAATATTAATAATACCCGGTTGATATATGGTTTCGATTAAATCCTTAAAATAATCAATGAATATCTGATTGACTAAAGAAAGCGATTTTTGTAAAGAATATTTTTTATCAGAGTATTTGAGAATTTCCTCATTGGGCAAAACAAGTGTCCCCGAAAGTTCTTTCTTTAAATCTTTTAAACTATCTTTAGCCAAACGCATTTTTTTTTCTCCCTCAAAAACAAAAGGGAGAGTGAAGATCCCCAAAGAAAGTATTTTTAACTCTTTCAAAATCCGGCTAAAAACCAAAGATGCTCCCGAACTTACCCCTCCGCCTAAACAACTAATTAAAATAACCAAGTCAGTATCTTGGAATATTTTTTTAATTTTTTCCTTGTCCTCCAGAGCCGCTTTTTCCCCAATATCTGAATTCATCCCCGTTCCCCAGCCCCGGGTCAATTCTTTACCAAATTGAAAAGTCCGTATCTTGGGATTCTTTTTCTTAAAACTTCTCTTATCCGTGTCAGCGATCAAAAAACCGATTTTCCCCAACTGCCCGGCCATTTCACTTAAAATGGAAGCTGCTCCGCCACCAATCCCAATAATCCGAATTTTAATCTTTTGCGATTTCAATGAATTATCTTGCTTAGCCGATTTCTTTAACACTTTTTTAATTGGTTTTCTACTAATTTTCTTTTCTGCCATAATGTAATTAAATTCTAATCTCTAATTTCTAAATCCTAAACAAATCATAAACGAGCCTGCGAAGCAGGCGAGTCAAGATGACGACGAAGTCGTCATCGCCTACTTCGGGCTTCGCAGTCAAAGAGGATTCGCCTCTTTTCCACCTTCGCTTGCCCAAGCGATAGCGAAGGGCGGAAAAGATTTTTGAAAAAAATCTTTGACTTGTTTCACAAAAGCTCGGTGTATTGCGATGAACGCTTCGCATTCATCTTTACCTTCGTTTTCACTTCGTGAAAACTCGGTTTTTGAATTTGTTTAGAGTTTAGTATTTAGGATTTAGGATTTAGGATTTAATTATTCCTCTGTTTACATTTTGAGGGAGGACGGGCCTCCCTCATTATATCTTCTCTTTTTCAAATATCTTAGTCCTCAGGAATTGGAGCTTCCAGTTCTTTTATTCTACTCTTAATATCGGCATTGTCCGGATTGAGCTCCAAGACCTTCTTGAATTGTTCTAAGGCCTTCGCTTTTTCCCCCTTTCTTTCATAAACCAACCCAAGAGAGTAAAGAGAATTAGAATGACCTGGAACAAGAGCTAAAACACTTTCAAATTGGCCTATGGCTTTATCATTTTCTTTCTGATTGTAGTATAGCCGACCTAATTGGAAATGAGCGTCTGCCGAGTAAGGATTAGCTGCCACTATCTCCTCCATAAGAGATACTGCTCCTTCCAAATCCTCCTCGCTTTCCTTCAAAGAAGCCAGCTGGATACCTGCTCCGACATAATTTTCTTTAATTTCTAGGGCCCTATTAAATAAACTTCTCGCTTCTTCGGGTTTTTCTTCGGTCAACTTTAATTTGCCAAGTTCAACCAATAAAATCGGGCTTTTTGGTTCCAATGTTAAGGCCTTCTCAAAGGTCTTTATCCCCCAGTCCAAAGAGCCCTGGGCTAAACCTTGAATTTCCCGATAAACAACCGCTAAGGATTCTTGAGCGTTCACCCTATTAGGAGAAACATTAACCGCTGATTGACCTTCCTGTAAAGCCAAGCTGGCCAAGTTGATTATTACTTGATTGTTGGGCTCGGTTTTAATCGCTTCATCGGAAATTCTTCCCAAGTAATCTTGAGCTAAAGTTATATGGTAATCAGCCCTTGATTTATTGAACCGACTCGCTTTTTCCAATTGAAGAATATTTTCACTTGGATTCACTAAATATCTTCGGTAGTAAACATCGGCCACATAGAACTTAATCATCGTGAAATAGAAAACACCAACAGCGATTAAGATGACCCAAAAAACCATACTAGCAATCAAGCCGGCTTCCGGAAAATCTTTAAAAGTAAAACTCTTTTCTTTTCTCGCTTCTCCCCAACTCACAACTCCTAATGAGAGAAATAACCAAAAACTGAATCCTAAAACACTATTCTGATAGTAGACAAATTGAGCAATTAACAGACCGAAAAATGCTATCAAAATCGGCATATAAGAGGCCCCTGTTTCTTCTACCAGTCGAGCGTTAGCGAAGGATGAAGATGAAGCTTTAGCTTCATCGCCCTCTGTTTTCCCATTTTTGGACTTGTTAAAAGCTCCGGGTTTTGTCTTTACTCCGATAACCATAGAAGAAACCATCAGAAACATGGCTATCATCGCTAAATAACTAAGAATTCCTAAAATACCGGTTGTCCCAAGTAGTTCAGACATATGGTTTGACGCTCGGCTGAATCTTAACTGCCACCAGGGGGTATTTAGAAAATCTGCCGGTTTAAACTTGGAAAACAAATAACTGAAAGTGCCAACTCCCGAACCAAGAATCGGATTCTCTTTCACTCCTTGCCAGCTAACGCCCCAGCTTTCTCCTTGGGAAAACGAAATCTCTTGAGGTAAATTAGTCACTTGCGACTCTGCGGGAAAAATCCCCTGGAGAGGATTGCTGAAAAGAAAAATAAGGGAGATTATCAAAAATAAAACCGATAAACTTAAACGATTGACATCTTCCTTGAAGACCCTTTTCCAAAAAGCGAAACCCAAAAACAAAATTAAGGAAAGGGAGATAACCAAAAAGGATGGCCAAAAATCAACTATAATCAAAAATGCGAGGATTGAAAACAGATAAAGGTAAAGCCAAATATTTTTCTTCTGTTTTTTCTGAAAAGCCAAAGTGTTCAGCAATAAAAGGAAAACAACTGACATAAAAACGGAGAATTGTTCCAACGAAGCGCCGACAGTGTTAAATGTTTGAGAAAAATTAATTCCTAAAAAATTGCCGACTTTTGTTGAAACGCCCAAAAGGGAAAGATACCCCACTAATAAAACAAAGAAAGACGACCATAAAAATACCTTCAATATCCCTTTGATTGATATGGGCTTCCATTGTTTTTTTATTCCATTTTTCTCACCGGTGCCGATTAACTCTTGGCTATTGTCCGTCTTTAACGATGAGATATTGTTGGTGGCTAAAAAGTAAAATAATCCCAAAGACAAAATACTGACCAGTCCCGGCCAAAATCGACCATAAAATCCATAAATACTGGAAACTTTATCTATTGAAAAAATCGTATTCAGAATCATTACTGCCAAAAAGACAAGAACAAAAATATCAAGCGGTTTTTTCCGAAAAGTGATTTTCTTTTCCTTAAAAATCATTTGAGCCAACCAACAAAGAATGCCTATAAAAACCAGGAAAGACAATAAATAGACCTTGTTGAACTCAAAAGTCTCAAAGGTGAAAGGTAGCCAGAAAAGAGGCATTAAGAAAACTAACAGATACATCACGACCTTAATTATTTTTTTGAACATAGTATTTTAAATTTTCAATTTTCAATTTTCAATTTTCAATGAATTCCCAATTTTTCAATAAAAAATGAAAATGATTATTTGAAAATTAGTTGTTACATTATTATACCTTTATTAAATTGAAACTCAATATTATAATAGGAATATATGACTGATAATTTTTCTATTCCTTTTTCTCGTTTTAATTTGGCAAAAATTATAAAAAATTTCATTTTTTTTCTCTTTGCCATTATTCTCTGCCTGCCTCTTTTGCCTGATATTGGAAATTACCTTTTTCCTTTAGGAAGAGACATTATCTTTAAACTCTTAGTGGAGCTCTCGGTCATTCTCACTTTTCTTTACTGGCTCATTGGCAATTTGAAGTTAAACTTCAAACCGCGTTTGAAATCTAATTTTGTAATCCCCGGGACCCTCATTTTATTTCTTTTAATCTCCGCTCTTTCCACTCTAACCTCCCTTCAACCCTCTTTCAGTTTTTGGGGAAATATTTATAAGAATATGGGACTTTTTTCTCTTATTCATTTTGTTATTTTCTTTTTTCTCCTTTTTGTTTTTTTGAAACAGGAAAAGGATTGGCAAAAATTTTTAAAACTAACAGCGATTGTTGCTCTTCTTGTTTCTTTATTTGCCATTTTTCAAGCTCTTTCCGGCGTCCCCCGCCCCCCCTCTACTTTAAATAACCCTGATTTTTTAAGTCCTTACTTGGTGCTTGTTATCCCAATTTTTGTCGCCTTATTTTTCTCCTCCTCTAAGATTTTTGGGTTTGCCGCGGGAACCGCTTTAATCGCTCTTTTTTTAACCCAGACTAGAAGCGCCTATCTTGGCATCTTTGTTTCTCTTCTTGTTTTCCTTTTCCTTTTCCCTTTTAAAAAGAAAGGAATTAAAAGAAATATTTTCCTTATTTTTTTAACCGGTTTCGTTTTATTTTCTTTATTTTTCTTCACCTCTTCGGGGCAGAAACTTATCAATAATAATTCTTCCTTCAACCAAAGATTTTTAAATTTGGAACATTTAAAAAGTTCCTTTATCCCTCGCTGGCAAGCTCAACAATCTGGTTGGGAAGGTTTAACTACTCGTCCCTTACTTGGCTACGGCCCCGAAAATTTTTTTATTCCTTTTGACTCTTTTTACCAAGGCACATTAGACCAAACCGGTTCCTTATCTCAACCCGGTTCTCTTGACGAGACCTGGTTTGATAAAGCCCATAATTTTATTTTTGACATCGGTGCGACAACTGGACTTTTCGGTTTGCTAATTTATATTTCCATTTTTCTCTCCGCTATTTACTTGCTTTTCAAGCGATTAAAACAATCTCCCTCTAATCCTTACATATATATTGCTTTAATCTCTTCTTTCAGTGGTTATCTTGTTCAAAACCTTCTAAACTTTGATACCACCGTCCCTTTTATTTATTTAATGTTCTTTCTTTCTTATGCCAATTTTAAAATTAATGAACATTCAAGCGGTTTTGTCCCCCAAAAAGCCGAACAAGAAACAGGCCCCTTTTCTCAAAAACATTCATTTTCTTTCGTGTTTTTAAATTTCTTTGGCTTGGCTCTAATAATCCTACTTATCTTTTATCCTTTCCTGGAACTTCAAGGCCATATTTTCCAAGCCAATTATTATCTTAACCAAGGCGAGACATACTGCCGTTATGGGGAATTCCAAAAATGTTTTCAAAGTTTCGAAAAAGGCCTTTCCTATAATGCCAAACCTATCAATCCTCATCTCCGCCGCCGCTACGGATTTTGGGCTGTCTCATTTCTTACATTGTTGCCGAAGTTTTCTGAAGTAAATCCTAAAAGTTCGTTTGACCCTTATCTTATCCGCGCTCTTCATCTCCAAGAAGAAAACGGCCAAAATGAATTCCCTTATTTCACCCGCAATTACATTTACGCCGGACAAATATCTATAGCTTTATATCAAGAATTATCAATAAACTTGGGACTTGTTGATATCCCAGATTATCTTGAAATCGCTAAACAAAATTTTCAAAGAGCTTCCGCTTTAAGCCCTAACCGCCAAAGTATCCATACCGAATGGTCCCGCCTTCTAAACCTGAAATAAAATCCACAGAATTGACGGGGTCTGACCCCAGTAATTTTTTTATTTATTATCCAAAAATAAGTTATCGTTCATCTCTAATCCTTTTTCTAATTCGGACTTATATAAAATCCAGCTCTCTACACTTTTTTTTAAATTCTCCGAGTCCCCAAACACTTCATAAATAAAATCTCTTTGAGTCACCGATGGAAACGCTTTCCCCTCAATACAATCTGGATAACTAAACCATTTATAATTCTCTAAAAACTTAATCGCTTCTTGAGGATTTTTTACTCCTTCTTTTTTCCAGTTTTTCTCTAAAATACTTATCGGATTAGTAAAAATATAACAAATAACATTCATAAGTTGCTCCTGTGTTTTAATATGAACCGCCTTGAAATGACTTTGAAATATAGAGCCCCTGCTTTTTCTTTCATATTTTTCGTTAAAATAACCAACATAGCCATCACCTAATTTTTTCATAAAAAGAGAAATACCATTATCTACCAATTGTCTAACGAGTAAATGATAATGATTAGGCATTAAACAAAATACTATAATTTCCACCAACGGCTCTCGAGAAATTGACGGGGTCTGACCCCGGTAATTTTTGGGATTATTACGAGCTTTACGCTGACTTATACGAAGTCGCATATTAACTATATTTTTATCATTTAATTCATACAGACAGAAAATAAATCGAAAATAATCAGCGACCTGCTGAAAAAGATTTCTCCCTTCTATTGCTCTATTGAAAATATGGTAAATTTCACCATTAACAAATTGTGGACGACTTGAAGCCATAATATGTTGACAAATCTGACAAGGTTATATGACGGGGTCTGACCCCGGTAATTTTTTTTAATTTGTGGGGCAAGTGGAAGTGGGAGTTTCTAAAATAAATTCGCAGCCATCGGCATCAAGACCGATACCATTAGCATCAATTCCGATACTATCGCCATCACAATCGCTGAAACCGATGGCACAAGCACAGATTGGAGTACATCCCTGGCAAGCGCCGTCAAGGCAAGTATTTTGGCATTCGCCTGTCAAGTTTTTGTTAATGTCGCAAGTTGTAGCTCCACAAGAAGAAGCCTCGGTTCCAATAACTTCTTGTGTTTCGGCAGGTTTGTCTTGGTCAAGACCACATTCATTGATGTCAGAGCAAGTTCGGGTTTGGATAAAGGTTTGGCCACAAGCAAACAAATCTTTTGAATCCTGCCAATCGCTACATTGCCAATCAGGGGCACAAGTGGTAGTTGTGGTAGTTGTGGTAGTTGTTGTAGTTGTTGTAGTTGTTGTAGTTGTTGTAGTTGTTGTAGTTGTTGTTGAACCAGTTATCGCCACCCCTTCAATCGTCCAATCGAAAACGGCCGGGGTTCGGTCA
>Ga0268279_1000455_pt1 | contig 25931 bp, 29 predicted proteins | sample saktaG_6_FD_190142 | JGI IMG/M metagenome (GOLD analysis project Ga0268279, IMG submission 190142) | Saline water microbial communities from Sakinaw Lake, British Columbia, Canada - sak_2010_1_5_80m | ecosystem: Environmental > Aquatic > Non-marine Saline and Alkaline > Saline ...
ATACGAAATTGTTTAGTATATCGTATGTCGTATATCGTATATCGTGAAGAAAATGATAGTGTATAATATGTAGGGGCACGATGCATCGTGCCCACAGTAAACGGGAATATAAAGACAGAGAGGGCACAATTCATTGTGCCCCTACAAGACAAATACAAATAAAGACAATAAAAACTATGTAGGACAGGCGTTCCATTATCATTCCTACTTTCCTTCCCCCTTGAGGGGGGAGGATTAAGGTGGGGGTGAATCTTTTAGTTAGTTAGTAAATTGGAAAATCGGAGAATAGGAGAATTGGTGCATTTTGCGAATTTTAGGTATAGATTTAGGCGAAAAGAGGATTGGGATTTCCATAAGTGACGAATTGGGAATTACCGCCCAGGGGTTACCTACAATTAATTCGGTTGACGAAATAGAAGATTTAAAAAATATAAAAGAAATTATCAACAAATACGGGGTAAAAAAAATAATTTTAGGTTTACCCAAAAATATGAACGGGTCTTTGGGTGAACAGGCAAAAAAAGCTATATCTTTTGCTGAAAAACTTAAATCATCTTTTCAACTACCTGTAGAGTTAGAAGATGAAAGATTGAGCACAAGTAAAGCTGAAAAATTTTTAATTGAAACTGACCGAAGTAGAAAAAAAAGAAAAAAAGTTATTGATAAAATGGCAGCAATGATAATTCTTCAATCGTTTTTAGATAGAAAGATGATGAATAAAGAGATAAAAAAATGAACTTTATGAATAAATTATTTTTCATATTTTCTTTGATTTTATTGATTGCTATCCTATTTATTACCGCTATATATTTCCCCTTAGAAGAAAATTCTGCGACCCAAAAAGTTGTTAATATCCCCTCAGGTACTAATGCAAAAGGGATTGTGGATGTATTAGAAAAAAATGAAATAATTAGAAAAAATAATTATACATTCAGAATTTTAACCAAATTATTGAAGTTAGAAGACCAATTAAAGTATGGTGAATATAACCTCAGCCCCTCAATGAATATGCTCCAAATACTGGATAGATTGGTAAAGGGAGAAGTAATAGTCTACAAAATAACTATTCCGGAAGGTTATACCTGTACTCAAATTGCAGAACTATTAGATAAGAAAGAGGTCGCAGAGAAAGAAGCTTTTTTAAAATTAGTAAAAGATAGCGAAAAAACCTCGGAAGGTTATCTATTCCCCGACACCTACGAAGTACCCAAAAAATATGGAGCAGAAAATATGTCTAAAGTTATGTTAACAAACTTTAATCAAATAGCCATAGAAAACGAATTTACAGATAGAGCTGAAGAAATAGGATTTTCTCTGGACGAAATCATTATTTTAGCTTCAATTATTGAGAAGGAAGCTAAATTTAGTGATGAAAAAAATAAAGTATCATCTGTTTTTCATAATCGATTAGAAAAGGGTATGAAATTACAATCCTGTGCCACCATTCAGTATATTTTAGAAAAACCGAAAGAAAGGTTAGATGAAAACGATTTGAAAATTGATTCTCCCTACAACACATATCTTTACATAGGTCTTCCTCCCGGTCCAATCTGCAATCCTGGCCTCGATTCAATCATAGCCGCTCTTGAACCGGAGGAAGAAGATTATTTATATTTTGTGTTGGGAGAAAATGGTAGGCACATATTTTCCAAAACCTACCAAGAACATCTAAGGAATAAAAAATAAAAAAAGTAACCCAAAGGTGCCTGGCACCTTTGGGTTACTTTTTTAAGGAGTGAGATGATGAAACCATTAATAATAGGCATTGCCGGAGGAACCGGTTCAGGAAAAACGACAGTAGCCCGTAAAATTTATGAAAGCTTAAAAGGAGTAAATGTGGTAGTACTTCAACAAGATGCATATTACATAGATTTAAGCCATATCCCTTTGGAAGAAAGAAAGAAAATAAACTTTGATCATCCTTCGGCTTTTGATAGTGAACTGTTGATAAAACACTTAAAGAAATTAATTAGGGGACAAGAAATTGAAAAACCTATATACTCGTTTACTAATTATACCCGGAAAAAAGAGACAGAGAAAATACTTCCCCGTGATATTATAATATTGGAAGGTATTTTAGTGTTAGAAGAAGAAAAGATAAGGAACTTATTGGATATAAAAATTTATGTAGATGCCGATGAAGATGAAAGATTCATCCGAAGGTTAGTGAGAGACACAAAAGAGAGAGGGCGATCAATGGACTCAGTAATCAAACAATATTTAACTGTTGTAAAGCCTATGTTTTTGCAGTTTGCGGAACCCTCTAAAAGATATGCTGATATAGTTATTCCTCAAGGTGGACTAAATAACGTAGCAATTGATATAATAGTAAGTAAAATAAAATCAAGAACTTAAGAACAGTATCGAGTATATAGTAGTAAGTATAGTGAAAAGAGAAAATGCGAGTTAGAAATGTGGGATAGAAAATAAAACAGTATATAAAACAAGTAGGGGCAGACCTTGTGTCTGCCCGTAATAGAAAAAAACTAAAACGTAAAAGATGCAAGATAAGTTAGTCATTAGAAAAATTAATATATAGCGAAGGGAAAAATACAAGTAAAGACAATAAATTCATATTTCCGTACTAACGACTAAACAGAGGAGAAGCAATTGTTTGAAATATTAAGACCAAAAGTATATGTAAATTCTATATGCAATATAGACTTAAAAAAGTTAAAAAAAAATAAAAAGATAAAAGGCATCATTGTGGATTTGGATAACACTTTAGTAGCCTGGGGAAAAAATGAAGTTAGCCAAAAAATTATTGATTGGGTCAAAGAAGCAAAAAGATTAGAATTTAAACTTTGTATAGTTTCCAATACCAATTCTGAAAGAGTTGCTGGATTAGCAAAGATATTTGACATCCCTTACCATTCGAAACATTGTAAACCTCTTAAAATTGCCTTCAATGATGGCCTTAAAACTTTGGATACAAAAAAATCTGAAACAGTAGTAATTGGAGATCAAATATTTACCGATGTTTGGGGAGGTAATGCAGTAAAGCTCTTAACCATTTTAGTCGTTCCTATAGTCAAAAAGGATTCCATGGGAACCTTCTTTCATCGTAATTTTGAAAAAATATTACTCTCTTTTTGGCAAAAAAAAGGTATAGTAAAAAAAGAAGTTGGCAATTGGCCAAAATAATACAATTCACCAATTTAAACCAATTTAAACTACTTGATAGATATTTATAATAGTGGTATAGTTACTATAGGTTTAATAGGATAATATGCCTCTAAATCAAACATTAGATAAACCTTATCACTTATTTTTAACTCTCTCAGCGCAGCACTTAGATGTTAAATATATAATTATAATTTTTGTGTATTTTGTAATCACAAGTTTTATTTCCTATAAGGTGATGAGCAGTAAAAATAGAAAATATAATATAAAAAGAACTATTAATTCATCATTAGCGATAGTTATTGGGGTAGCATTAAAACTATTCTAAATTTATATACCATACGGATATACAGATAATGGAGGAGAAATGAAAAGATCAGTAAATAAGAGTATTACCGGAAAATTCCTATCAGATATATTATATAATAAGGGTCTAATTTCAAATGAACAATTAGACAAAATATTAAAAACACAAAGTGACACGGGTGAAGATCTTCAAAAGGTAATTATTGAATTAGATATTCTTAAAAAAGACGAGATGATGCTTGTTCTGGCCAATGAAATTGGAGTAAAGTATGTTAATTTAAATGATATAGATGTCGACCCTGCAATAGTGGTTCTAACTCCCGAAGAGATGGGCAGAAGACATCAGCTTATCACCATAAGTAGAGAAGAAAAAAAATTGACTGTTGCAATGGCAAATCCTTTAGATGTTTTTGCTCATGATGAACTCAAAATAAAATTAGGATATACCGTTGAACCAGTGTTATCTTACGGTGAAGATATTAATAAGGCTTTAGATGAAGTATTTGGGGTGACTAATGGATGGGATCAGGTAATTGATAAAATTGAAAATGTGAAGGTAACTGTGCTAAAAGAAGAAGAAAAAGAAACCTCTGACATTTCTGCGATAACTAAGGGTGAAGAAGCTCCCGTTATTGCTCTGGTTAATTTGATAATTTTGAGGGCAGTTAAAGAGAAGGCTAGCGATATTCACATAGAACCATTCGGAGAGGATATCCTTAAAGTTCGTTACCGAATAGATGGTATATTACATGATGTGATGTCTCTACCACGGAATCTGCAATTAGCTGTTATTTCCCGAATTAAAATAATGTCGGATTTGGATATTGCTGAAAGAAGATTACCTCAAGATGGCCGAATTCAGGTGAATGTTGGGGGAAGAAAGATAAATATAAGGGTTTCAATCTTGCCTACAGTAATTAGAGAAAGTGCTGTTTTAAGAATATTAGATCCAGCAAGCCTTTCATTAGAGTTAGATTCTTTAGGTTTTTCTACAGATATTCTTCCTAAATTTAAATCATTAATAAAAAAACCCAATGGTATAATCTTAGTTACTGGTCCGACAGGGAGTGGAAAGTCTACTACGCTATACACCACTCTTAATTTGTTAAATTCAACCGAAAAGAAAATTATGACTATTGAAGACCCGGTAGAATATAGATTAAAAGGGATCAGCCAGGTGCAAGCTAAACCCAAAATTGGGCTTACTTTTGCGGCTGGATTAAGAAGTTTCTTGAGGCAAGATCCTGATATCATGTTGGTGGGAGAAATTAGAGATAAAGAGACAGCTGAAATTGCTGTTCAGGCAGCTCTTACTGGACACCTTGTTCTGAGCACTCTTCATACCAATGATGCTCCCAGTTCAGTGATAAGATTAATTGATATAGGGATAAAGCCCTTTTTAATCTCTTCTTCGGTGATTGGGGTTATAGCGCAAAGATTGGTCAGAAAGATATGTCCTAAATGTAAGAAAGAGATAAAAATAACCCCTGGTATAGAAAAAATTTTGGATGAATATAAGATAAATAGCAATGAAATAACCTTATATAAAGGTGAAGGATGTCCTTATTGTAAAGATACCGGCTATAAAGGAAGAACAGCTATCTTTGAACTGATGGTAATTACTGAAAATATTAGAGATATGATTGCCAAAAATGTTACCACCGGAAAATTAAGAGAAGCGGCTATTAACGAGGGAATGTGTCCATTAAAAAATGATGGTATAAAGAAAGTTTGCGAAGGTATAACTACTATTGATGAAGTTTTACGAGTCGCTTCAGCTTAAGGATTGAAAGGAGTGAATCAAAATATCTCTTAAGAAAATTTGTATTTAGTTCAGAATGAAGTAAGTATACATCCTATGGTGGGTGAAAAAATATGTTAGAACAAATTAATTTATTTAAAGACCTAATCCCTTCATTGAATTAATATATTGGTCAATTTTTTAAAGTGAGGTGAATAACTAATGGCTACCTTTGTGTATAAAGTCCGTGACCGAACAGGAAAAGCATTTACCGGAAACATGGAGGGGGAAAATAGAGGGGTGGTTGCTTCTCGGCTACAAGAAATGGATTATTTTATTACTTCTGTCAGCGAAAAAAAGAAAAACATCCTATTTTCTAATCAAACAACACTTTTCCAAAATATAAAACTTAGAGACCTAACCGTATTTTATCGACAATTTGCTACTATGGTTAATGCTGGGTTGACTTTAGTAAATTCATTAGATATTTTAACCAAACAGGTTGAAAATAAGGCATTATCCAATATTATTAAAATAGTTAAATCTGATATAGAGGCTGGTTTCACTATGGCTAATGCCATGGCAAAACATCCTCAAGTATTTTTTGAATTATACATTAGTATGGTTAGAGCGGGAGAGGTCGGAGGAGTATTAGATGAAATTTTAAATAAAATTGCAGATTTAATGGAAAAAGAATTTGCCCTTAAGCAGAAAATAAAATCTGCTATGGCGTATCCTTCTTTTGTAATTGCTGCTGCAGCACTAATGACTATCTTTATGCTAACCTTTATTTTACCCCAGTTTGTAGGAGTGTTTGCTCAATTCGGAGGAGAACTACCTGCTCTTACCCAGTTTTTTGTAACCTTAACCTTTTTGTTTAATAGATATTGGTATATATTTTTTATGATTACCGGCGGACTTGTCTTCTCATTTTTGGCTTACACCAAGACAACGAATGGTAAATATAATTTAGATAAACTTAAATTAAATGCCCCTATTTTTGGGGAGATAAATAGAAAAGGTGCTATTGCCAGGTTTGCCAGAATTTTCGGAACCTTGATTAAAAGCGGAGTACCAATTTTAGAAGCGCTAAGTGTTTCTTCTAATGCTATAGGAAACTTAGTAGTATCTGAAGCTGTCCTTGGTGCCAAAACAAAGATAAAAGAAGGACAGAGTATTTCAGGTCCTCTGGCCGAAAGCGGAGTATTTCCACCTATGGTTACTCAGATGATTATGGTTGGCGAAGAGAGTGGTGAATTAGAAGAAATGTTAATTAATGTAGCAAAATTTTATGATCAAGAAGTAGATAGGACTGTAGAAAAACTAACCGCAATCATTGAACCACTTATGATGGTATTTATCGGCTTAACAATCGGGACCATGATTATAGCTATGTACCTGCCTATTTTCAATATGGTAAACCTTATCCAATAAAAAGACGGGACGAATAAATCCAGCCTTCCTACTTTCCTCCCCCTTGAGGGGGGGGGGGGGAGGAACGAAGCGACGCGGCAATCTCGTAAATCATAAATCCGCAGGACAGGCGTCTCGCCTGTCTACTGAAATGTAGGGGTTTGATAACCGAACCCGTGAGGACCTCTATTATGGCCGTAACAGCTAACTCACAAAAAATAACCGATGATCAAATTACAAAACACCAGCCATTAGTAAAAAATATTGCCTTTAAATTTAAAAATTCTGGCGAACCACTGGAAGATTTAGAACAAGTAGGCTACATAGGCTTAATTAACACTCTTAACCTTTATAATCAAAATAGAGGGGGAAAATTGAAACCTATGCTACCTGGCTTATCTCTGGTGAAATTCGTCATTATATTAGAGACAAACACCGGGCAATTAAAATCCCTTGCTGGATGTTGAAATTAAATAAAAAAATAGGTGAATTTATAATTGCCTATAAAAAAGAAAATAATAGATTATCCTTCCCTTTCTAAAATATCTGAAGAATTTAACCTTACCGAAGAAGGGATAAAAGAAATCCTAAAAGCTCGGGATGCAGTTCAAATAGTTTCCCTTGACCAGGAACATAGAAAATATAGTTCTGACAGCTATCCAAAAATAGAAAAAATAAAGAGTAAAAATTATGAAACATTTAAACTACCAATGGAAGATATTATTGCTTTAAAAATTGCTTTTAGCAAATTAAAAAAATTACAGCGAAAAGTAATATATTATATTTTTGAAAAAGATTTAACTCAAACCAAAACAGCCAGAAAACTGGCAATTACTCAAAGACAGGTTTCTCGGATAAAAAAATCTGCCCTTAAATCTTTAAAAGGAGAACTTGAAAGCGGTCCAACGTAGGGGTTCGATTCATCGAACCCGCAAGGAGTTTAAAATGCTCAAAAAAAAGGTTGTAGTAAAATACAAAGATGGAGAGATTATAAAAGGCTGGGTTGAAGATTTTCGGCCTGACCGAGATTTTTTTATTTTATTTCCCCTTATAGAATATAGCGAAGAAGAAAGACTCGAAATTAAATTTTCTTCTCTTAAAGCAGTCTTTTTTATAAAAGAATTTACCGGTAATAAAGATTATAAAAAAGTTAGAACATTTGATATTGACACTAAAGTAATACCTAGCCAACGAAAACTGATTGCAATTTTTAAAGATGGAGAAAATTTATATGGAACAAGTCACAGTCGTGGTAGATATAAGATAGGATTTTTTGTATATCCCATCGACCCAAAAGATAATAATGAAAGAATATTTGTTATTCACTCAGCGGTAGAAAGCATCCGCCTGAGGAAAATCGAAATCTAAATTTCAAATCTGTTATTCCCGTATCTTTTTATGTCATTCCCGTGAAAACGGGAATCTATTCTTTCTGTCATTGAGGAATGTAATGACGAAGCAATCTCGACTGTCAGTAATAACAAAATAGTTAAATAAATTGACTGTTAGAAGGTAATATCGTCACATAAATTGGCAAATTAACTAAAGAACTGATAAAATAATAATAAGTAAATAATATATCTATTTTCACACAGCAAAACAATAGGAGGCAAACATTATGTTTCAAGAAAATTTATCAAAAAGAATAGAAATAAATCCCAAGATAATGTTCGGTAAACCGGTTATTAAGGGAACAAGAATTCCGGTAGAAATAATATTACGAAAACTTTCCCAAAATATTTCTATTGATAAAATTCTCCAAGATTATCCACACCTTACATCAAAAGATATTCAAGCTGCTTTAGAATATGCTGCAGAATCAGTTCATGGAGAAGAAGTTCATTTACTAAGAGCGGTAAAGTAAATTATGAAATTTCTTATTGATGAAAGTGTAGAAAAACCGATTGTAGACTGGTTAAGAGATCAAAAATACGATGTAATGTATATTGCAGAAAGCTCTTCAGGGATAACCGATGAAGAAGTTATCAAGCTTGCTAATTGTGAAAGTAGAATTCTTATAACCAATGATAAAGATTTTGGTAAATTAATTTTTCGTCAAGGTAGAATAACACAGGGGATACTACTTATACGTGCTGTAAATGAAGAATCTTCAAATAAACTTAGGCTAGTAAAAGAAGTATTAGAAAAAGCAAAGAAAAAGTTAGAAGGGAATTTTATGGTAGTTAATGAGGTGGGAATTAGAATAAGAAAAATTTATCAAAAAAAGTAAAGGGGTTTGATTCATCGAACCCGAATATTCTTTATGCTTGCCCCGTGAAGCCTTGCTTCACTTGGGGTCATCCCCGCTCCTTTTTTGTCATTCCCATGGAAATGAGAATCCATCCTTATATTATAATTATCATTAAAACGTAGGACAGGCGTCCCGCCTGTCTATTTCTTTATTTTTATTCCCTCTAATCGACCAATTGGTCAATCGATATATTGGTAAATCGGATAACTGGTAAATCGATCATTTAAAAAAATTATAAATTTTTTTAAATCTTGTCTAAAACCTTTCTAATTTGGGAATAATATAAATAGAAGAGAATATATAACATTATAGAAAGTTGAAAAAGGCAAACTATCTGAAAAGATAGGACGCAAAGTTATGGGTCTAAAGCAATTTTGTAAATATAATTGCCATGAACGCCAAACTACCGACTTTATTTTTGTTTAGCTCCCTCTCCCTTGAGGATAAAAAGTAGGGGCTTGATTTATCAAACCCGCAATAAAGACGGGTCAGATAAATCTGACCCCTACAAGAAAAAAAATGCAGATTTTAAAAAGGAAAATATAAAGATAGAATTAAAGAGGTGGTCAATCAAAAACAATGATTATGTATTAATATCATGAAAATCATTTACTTTCAAAGAAATTTAAAAATTGGTTAATTAATGATTGACTAAAAACCTGTAAACTGGGTAACTGGTCAACTGGTAAATTAGTAGTCGACTGGTTAGCCAGCAAACCGGCTAACTGGTAAACTAAATTATAAGGAGGAATTTTAATATGTTATGGTTTAGAAAAAGTAAGAAGGGTTTTACCTTAATTGAATTGATGGTCGTTGTCGCCATTATCGGTGTATTATCACTATTAGGATTAAGACTCTACACTGGCCAGCAGGAAAAAGCAAAAAACGCCGTAGTAAAAGCGAATGCTGGTACTGTGCAGACTCTAATCCAGGGTGAACTAGCAGACAATACAGTAGATACTGTTGAAGCTTCTAGTTATTTAAATAACTTAATTAATGAGTCTGGTATACGTAATCCATATACTGGACTTGCACAGACTACTAATGGAACTGCTGGTGCTGATGGAAATGCAGGTGATGTATATGTTACTGAAAGTAATGATGTTTTCTCTATTAATGGGAACGATGCTGACGGGTCCCCTGTATATGATCCTTCTTTAACTGCGCGGAAATAATTTTTTGATTAAAAAGTAAAATTAAACAAAAAAGGCTCCATTTACAAATAATATATGGAGCCTTCCCTTAGATGAAGATTAAAAAAATGCTTTGCCAGTTATATCATATGCTAAGGAATTGTACCCACATAATGGTAGAATTTTACATGCTTTAGGGACAATTTATTATAATTTAAATAAATATATTTGGTAAATTTGTAAGTTAGTGTAAACTTTAGCGGGGTAGTAAAATAATTTAAAAAATATTGAAAAAAATAGAAAAAGTAAATTTGACTATCTATTATTAAGTAATGTGTAATTAATGAAAATATTTGCATTTACACGATAATATTCATTTTATTTTTTATAATAAACAAATTAAAAAAAATTAACAAATTAATATCTAAAAATGCCTATTTTGGGGAATATAATAGGTAAAGAAAAAAAATTTGAAAAGAGAATAAAAACTTCTACTAAAAAGTCGAAAAGGCAAACTATCCAAAAGGATAGGACGCAAAGCAATGGGTCTAAGGCACTCAATGGACTAAGGCAGCCAGGTTACCGATAATTGAAAAGAGGTAATTAAAATGAAATTGCATATTAAAATTGTCTTGACCATTGTAGTGACCTTATTACTATTAATCTATCTGGCTGGTTTCCTGCCAGTTTTTTCTCAAGCTCCTCACAATTGGGTTATTACCGGAAGGATAATGGCCCCCAGTCCTGAGACTACTGAGGATATTGCGGTAACTAATGCTATCTTAACCCTTACTGATATCGAAGGGGACATTCATATAGTTACTACTGGTAAAGATGGTTACTATTTCTTTAACAATTTAGCTGTTGATGCTAATTGTGTTATCACTGCTATTTCTATCCTAAACGGTAAAACCATGGTCTTTAAAGATGTAATCCCTCGGCCAGTAGTAGCATATGAAACTTATGATGCCGGAACAGCTGATGCCAGATCTACTGCTCTTGCCCTAATTGTAGAAGAGCTAACAAAACAAGGGGTGACTTATGAAGATATTGACCTGGAAATAATCCAAGCTAGTGAAAACTTCGAAATAGTTGAAGAACAAGTCTTTTCTGTATTAGAAGATAATGGTAATGTAATGGATGATATTATTGTAGCTGGAGAGGAAGTGGAAAGTGAAGAAGCACCTGTAAGTACAGGGGTTAAATGCTTCAGATTTCACGGTAACCGATGAGGCAAAAGGTACAGCCTACAAGGTTACTGTTACTCGCCGCGAAAAAAGCAGTGATGTTGACTTAAGTGCAGGCACCGCCGCTCAGACCAGCAGAGATACTTATACCATTACTACCTCTGTTGTCGGCAGTGGTACTATCGATCCATCAGGGGCTGTAACCGCAAATCATGGTGCAAATCAGACTTTTACTATTAGCCCGGATCCCAATTATCATATAGATAATGTCTTAGTAGATGGAATTTCAGTAGGTGCCGTAGATTCTTATGCCTTTGACAATGTGGCTGAAGATGGTCATACCATCTCTGCAACCTTTGCCATAGATACTTATACTCTTACCATGTATACAGATGCAGATGGCACAGGTTCAGGTTCGGTTAGCCCAACTGTAGGTGTTCACACCGATAATTACGGAGATGTAATTACCATAAGTGCCACAGCAGATCCAGGTTCCACCTTTACCGGGTGGAGCGGTGATGCATCAGGAAATGGTGATGCGAACTTGTTTATGGATTCTAATAAGACAGTTATCGCTACCTTTAACCTTAAATAGGATACCACCACTACGGTAATACAATCAAATCAGACCCTGGTTCTGTCGGCCAATCCTACAGAAGGTGGATCAGGTTCTGGAGTAGGAACCTATAATGAAGGGAAAACGGTAAATATTAGCGCTACTGCTAATGATGACTATGAGTTTGTTAATTGGACTGGTGTAGACGTGGCTACCGTTGCTACCATTGATGATGTGAATTCGGCCAGTACTACTATAGTTATGAATAGTGATAAGACTGTTACCGCCAACTTCGTAAAGAAGTACACCTTGACTACATCAGTTTATCCGGGGAATATATGTGGTAGGATCACCCGAAAAGTAGGTACAGTTATAAACAATGGTCCATATAATTATAATACAGTAGTAACCCTTACTGCCATTCCTAAGTCGGGCTATCGATTTGTTAATTGGACTGGTGATGTAGCTGCTCCTAACTCAGTCTCTACCTCGGTGACTATGAATGCTACCAAGTCAGTTACTGCTAATTTTGAGGTTTGTAGTGAATATGACTGTTATGGTGTAAGTTCCTCTTCTGATTATGATGCAGGTAACAATAAAACCACTTTCACATATGCTGTTTGGGAAAAACTGAGTGGATCAAATCGTAAGGATATAAGCCATTTTAAATTGAATTTCGGAGATAAATCATGGAAAGATAATGTATCTATGAACGTTGATGAAGGTACAGGTTCATATAAAAAAGAAGTCAAGAAAAATGAGATTAAAATGGATAACCTGGTGCATGGATTTAAAAAAGGAACCATTACGATTACTTTTACTGGATGTGTGGAGGCAGAAACGGGATTAATGACTATCAAAGCTGGAAACGATGAATCTGATTTTGATGTATGCAAACCAATTATAAATGATGATGCTACCTTAAGTGATTTAACCGTAAATGGAACTACTATAACTGGTTTTAGTTCCTCTACTTATACCTATGATGTAGAACTTCCTTCCGGGACTACTGATGTCCCTACAGTAGGAGCTACCCTTAACGATGCCAATGCTTCCATGGTAGTCACCCCGGCTGCTGATGTTACCGGGACAGCAACAGTTGTGGTCACCGCTGAAGATGGAAGTACCAAATTGACCTATGAGGTGATTTTTCCTAGGATATGATATTTAAGGTTAATTGATTTATCGCGGCCAGTTGCTGAATATGACTACCCAATAATTCACGCAATACACGATAGGCAATACTATTTTAGTGCTTCTTCATTTATTTCAATTTCTATTTGAGATTTTAATTCTTCTAATAGATTTTCAAATGTTTCTTTCTGTTTTATAGGAAGTAAAATTTGAATGATATCTTCTTTAACTTCTTCAATAGTTTTAATTACTTCAGGTTTTCGGTATATCTTTATTCTTGATTAAATCTTTTTCCATCTTTAGTTCTTCTACACAGTCCACTTTTATCTTTTATTTAACAGTTTGATTGGAATTTTTGACAAAAATGCTAACATATGCTATCATCATTTAACAAAGGTGGTAGATATGGTAAAAATATTATTAGGATCAAGAATCCCTGAGCCAGTAGTTAAAGAATTAAGAGGATATTGTAAATCACATGGAATTGTGATGAGCCATTTTGTATCTAAGGCTATTGAAGAAAAATTAAGAAAAGTAAACAGAGAAGAAAAAAAGCAAAAAGAAAAAAAGTAATTAATATATTAGTCGGAGTGGCGAACCTCTTCATTTGAATAGCGTAATAAAAAATAAGAATGGGAGATTAAATGTACTATGGGATAGAGATTATTTTATTATTTATATTAGGTCTAATTGTGGGAAGTTTTAGTAATGTTTGTATTTATAGAATTCCCAGAAATGAATCAATAATATATCCATCTTCCCATTGTTCTAAATGTAGAACTACTATCTTAGCAAAAGATAATATACCTTTATTAAGTTATATCTTACTTAAAGGCAGATGCCGTAATTGTGGAAGTAGAATATCTATACAATATCCTGGAGTAGAGTTTCTAACTGGGTTAGTATATGTAATTATTTATCAGATATATGGTTTAAGCGTGCAATCTTTAATTTATATAATTTTATCATCAGCTCTTATAATTATTGCCTTTATAGATTTAAATGAGCAGGTTATACCTGAAGTAATATCTTTACCGGGAATAGTAGTAGGATTAATTTTAAGTTTTTTTGTTCACCATATATCATTTGTAAATTCAGCCTTAGGAATAGTTATTGGAGGAGGAATAATATTAGTTATTCGTTTGGCTGGCTCTGCAATTTTTAAGAAAGAAGCGATGGGCGGGGGAGACATTAAACTTGCAGCAATGATTGGCGCCTTCCTGGGTTGGAGATATATCATAATTTCTCTTTTTTTAGGATTTTTTTTGGGAGCAATAGCTGGAATATTTTTAATTATGTCGAAGATTAAAAGCAAAGAAGATGTAGTGCCTTTTGGACCATTCATTATCTTGGGTTCGTTTATAACGTTCTTATGGGGTAAAAATATATTATCTTGGTACTTAGGATTTTAAAATAATAAAAAATATTTCACCCCCACCTTAATCCTCCCCCCTCAAGGGGGAGGAGAATAAAGGAAAAAGATGGATTCCCGTTTTCACGGGAATGACATAAGAAGAAGTGGGAATAGATAAGAAGGTTAATTTCTAAGTTTAAGAAAAGCTTAAAAATTTATATCTAAAAACTAAGAACAAAAAACTAAAAACTTTAAATCTAAAACTTTTGAGATAAGGAACTATTAGTAAAAGCTGTATGAAATGTAGAACTAATTATAACAATGGTTACACACTTATTGAATTAATGGTTGTAGTATTAATAATTTCTTTATTGCTTGGCATTTCAATAAATGGAATAAATAATCTAATTCAATGGGGCAAACTAAATACAGCAGCAGCACTTTTAAGTTCGGAATTGAAAAATACTCAAGCGAGAGCATTTTACGAGGGAGTTTATTATAAATTACAATTTTGGCCAACTTTAGACAGATACAGAATTTATAACGAGACAGAACTTTATAAAGATATACAATTAGAAGATATAAATTTATTTAATACTAATTTTACAGATGACAATTTATATTTTTATCCCAACGGGGTTCCCGGACAGGGAGGAACAGTTACTTTGAAAAATAAAAAGGGGAAGGTTCTTTATGTAATCATGACTCCAGTAACTGCTCGTGTAAGAATCAGTCCAGACCCTCCGGAGAATTGGTAAGTAATTGGTTAGATAGTTACTTGGTTACTTGGTTACCTGGTTAGTTAGTTAAGGGACGAATATATTAATGATTTAATATAAAACTAGTTAACCAGCAAACCAGCTAACTAACCAACTAAATCGATTGGCAGACAAGGTCGACTGGTAAACTAGAAGACTAATTATTTTTGGTGATAATATGTTAATAATAAAAAAGAGGAATATCCAGAAAGGTTTCACTCTAATTGAATTAATGGTGGCAGTAGCAATTCTTGCAGTAGCCATACTTGGAATATTCCATGCTTACAGTGTTGGTTTTATGGGGATAGCAGACGCCCGAGATAGAACGGTGGCTACTAATTATGCACGCAAAGCAATGGAAGATATAAAGAATATGGATTTTGAGAAAATTACAACACAATTCAGAGATTTTATAGGTGGCACTAAATTTGAAAAAGAAGTAATTGTTCAAGAAAGTACTAATTTAAAAAAAGTCACTACAAACATTTATTGGAAAGATAGAAATGGGAATACAAAAACGGTCGGAGCTGATACGTTAATACATTTTGTACAAACCACAGCTGGTGCTGCAAACAGAATAATGCTTATTGCCGATCCTTATAATATTTTAGCTTTTGGAACTTCTGTTCTTACTGCAGTAGTAAAAGATTCAAAAGGAAATACCGTATCTACTTATAGTGACGATATTTCTTTTTCAATTATAAGTGCTAGTGGTACTCTTTTGTCATCTACTGTTAGCCCTAATCAAGGCATAGCAACTACTACTTTTACTGCATCTACGACTGAAGGAGATGTTATTATTGAAGCTTCATCCAGAGATTTATCTTCTGATACAGTAACTATTAAGATAACCAATCCGGAAGCACCAGTAAAAATCAATCTTACTGCAGAACCAATGTTTATGACCCCAGGCAGTACATCTTTAATTACTGCAGAAATAGTAAACGCAGGCGGAGTAATAGTTACTGATGATGTTGATGATATAACTTTTAGTATTTCAGGTCCAGGATATTTATCTAACCAAACAGACTTGATAAATGGAGTTGTAGAAATAACTCTAACTTCTAATGTTACTCCTGCAACAATTACTGTGACTGCAAGTGCAACAGGTTTAGAGCCAGGAGTAGCAAATGTAATTACTGGTGGCAAGATTTATCTTTCAGCATCCCCTATAAGTGTGCCGGTTAATGAAAAATCGGAGATCACTGTTACAACCAAAGACATAAATGGAGTTCTAATAAATTATGTAAACACTATTAATTTAAATATAGATGGGTCATCTACAGGATCTGGATCTTTACCTTCTTCTGTTGCTTTTGATGGTTCTACTTCTTCAACAACAGTAACATTTACTGCTATTTTTGAAGGTGATGTAATTATAGTTGCAGAAGATCAAGCAGGGATATTGACCTTAGCAGATCCGATTACTTTAAATATAATTCCAACTCTTATTCCTGACCATATTGAAGTATATGCCAATCCATCAAGTATTGAAGCAGGCGGAACAGATACTTCAACTATTACTGCTCGAATAAAAACTGAAGATGGTATTGCTGTAAATAGCTACACTGACCTTATTATATTTACAACTACTGAAGGAACTTTTCCTAATGGAGAAAAAGAGATAAATACAAATGATACTGTAAATGTTATTTACAATGATGGTGTTGCTACGGTCCAACTATACCCTCCTGAAACTGCCAGCACAGCGACAGTTACTGCTTGTTCTCCTTCAATTTCAGAATGTCCAATTACTGGAAGCACAAAGGTTGGATTTTATATTGAAGCAGACCATATTGGATTAGTTTCTAACCCTCAAAATATCGTTGTAGGAGGAGAAACTTGTACTATAACTGCTACCATAAAAGATGGAGAAACTACAGTGACGGGATATTCAGGACCAGTTACATTTTCAATAGTATCCGGGCAAGAATCGGGTAAGTTTGATGTAACAGGTAGTGCGATAGTGACAGCAGTTGAAGGGGCTGCCAGGATAAATTTATTTTCAAAATCTATTGCAGGTACAGTAACAATCAAAGCTGTTACTTCCTTTATAAATCAATATGGTAATTTGAAAGAAATTGAAGGATATTTAAATATTCCTGTAGGTATTGATTTAGAGTTATCTGAACTTTCACTTTATGACCCAAGCAAGTATAGCATTTCTTTTGATATAAATGTTTTAGGAGCAGAGCTTTTATTAGAAGAAATGAAAGCTTCCTGGTTACCCGACAATCCAGACACAGAAAATTTAAAAAAAATTGAAATTAAACCTCCTGGCATTGCAGATTCTATTATAGTTTATGACACAAATCCTAATTTTCCTGGTTCTCCCGCTTCAAACGAGGAACTTATAAATGTTAATGACATTACACTATCAACTGGTATATCAACTATAATATTATATTTTAGTGAAAATATGTCTGGGAAAGAAAAATTAGATATAACTTTTAATCCGAATTCAGGAAATTATATTATAAAATTAATAGAAAGCCCAGAATAATAAATTTTATCTATTGAATATTAATCCTGTGTTATTTTATAAAAAGGCTAAAAAGAAATGAATACATTGAATATAAAAAATCAAAAAGGATTTAGTTTGATTGAAATGATGGTGGTAGTAGTTGTTTTAGGAGTAATCGTTTTAGGATTGGTAACTTTTTTTACCGGAGGAACTAAATCATGGGTATCAGGACAATATCAACTTACCGCTCAACGAAATGCCCGTCAGGCAATGGATAGGATGGTAAGAGAGATAAGAGAAGCATCAGATATAATAGCTAGTTCTACATCATCTACAGAAATTAACTTTGATACTCCATGGAGTACTGATATAAAATATTCATGGTCGGGGGATGAAGGGGATCCAATTTTAAGGGGAGCTAATCCGTTGATTAATGACGTGCAAAGTTTAAATTTTAAATACTTTGATGCCTTAGATGTAGAGGTTGTTCCTACTTTAAGCGATGAAACTGCATCTAAAATATCTAAAGTACACATTGATTTAAAAGTAGATATGGATAAAGATGGTAATCCAGATGTAATGTTAAATACAAATGTTAATTTGAGAAATTATGGTTTTTAGTAAAGTAATCGGAAAATTGGAGAATTGAAAAATTGTTCAATTTACGGAAGTGATACACATAATGAAAAAGAATATTATAAATAATAAAATAAAAAATATATTATCAACTCAAAAAGGGATGGCACTTTTAACAACTTTAATATTCGTTTTTATATTGGTAACATTTGCAGTAGCCTTACTTACTATGACTAGTAATGATACTAAATTATCAACTTTACAAAGAGATTCGACCAAAGCCTTTTATCTGGCAGAGGCAGGGATTGAGAAAGCTTTATGGCATTTAAACACCCCAAAAGATTTAGGGGGAGAAAATATATTTCTCTGGAGGCCAACTTCTGATGATGAATGGAAGGTAGAAGTAGTATCTTCTCTTGAATATTGTCAAATATATATCAGTAATATAGGAGATGCTTCTTTGGATGAAGAGGACACTGATAGAATTGAAATTACTTCCATCGGATTTGTAGAAAATGAAAATGAAAAAGTTGTGGGAAGACGCACAGTAATTGTAACTGCAAAGATAGGGATATCGCCCTCCAATAACGTGTCTTATGATCATACAATTTTTACTGATGGCAATATGACTTTAAATGGAGGAATCACCATTAGCGGGTCTATACACTCTAATAGTGATATAACTGCTAATGGTGATGCAGTAGATTTGCAAAACGGAATTGCTACAGCATTTGGTTCTACTAACATCGGTATCGATGGCCAACCAATACAAGATTACCCTAAAATTGATTGGGAATACTTTGAAAGTTTGGCTAAATTAGCTGATGAAGACCTTACTGATATTAATGAAGGACATTATTATGGGGATAATACTTCAGTAGTCTTTAATACCAACAGTTCGTTAAATGGTATACATTTTATAGATGGAGATGTAAAAATTCAGTCTGTTTTAACTCTCAACAATGCAACAATTTTTGCAACCGGAAAAATTGATGTCATTGGAAGTGGAGATGTAAATTCGATAAATAGTCCATCAACTCCTCTTGCTTTAATTGCTAAAGGAGATATAACTATTGGTGGTTCGGTTCACGGAGAAGGAATAATTCAAACTGAAGGAACTTTTACCAGTAATGGTAATGTTAACATAGAAGAAGGTGTTGTTTATGCCGTTAATGGAGTGTTAAATGGTGGTGGGGGTGCTATAAATCTTGTCTATAGTGCTGCCTATGCAGGTATGGTAGTTTCTGGTACAGGAGTAGAAGTTTATATAAAAACATCCTGGAGAGAGGCATATTAAATAATTTTTTATTATTTTTTATAAAAAGAAGGATTTTTAAAGGAGTAGATATGTTTGCAATTGATTTTGGTGCTCGCTCAATCAAAGTGGTAAAACTACACAAGATAAGTGATGGTTATGAACTTGATAATTATGGAGTTACGCTTAGCCCTGAAGGCGCTATCGCCAATGGTGAGATATTAAATACTGTTGCTGTTGCTGATACTTTAATCAAATTATTAAAAGATAGCGGTATAAGGGATAATAAAGCAATCATAGCCATAACCGGACAGAAAGTTATAATTAGAGAAATTGTTCTCCCCTTAATGGAAAAAGAAGAATTAATGGCAGGAGTAATGTGGGAAGCCCCCAAATATGTCCCCTATGATTTAAATAAATCTATTATTGATGCTGAAAAAGTAGATGAATTTGTGGAAAAAGATGGGAATAAAATGATGAGAGTTCTTTTGGTCGCAGCTCCAAAGAGCATCATCCAACCTTATATGAAAGTCTTAAAAAAAGCAAAGATAGTGCCAAAAATAGTAGATGTAGTTTCTTCTGCAAATATTAGAGCCTTCGAAAATCATCTTTCTATTAAAAAAGAAGAAGAAAAAGAGGGTACAATTATCGATATAATAATATCTATTGGGGCAAGCAGTACCATCCTTAGTTTGGTGGAGAAAGGTAATTTGAAATTTACGAGAAATATTTTAATTGGAGGAAATGATATTACTAAAGCAATTAATAAATCTTTGAATATCTCTTTTAATGAAGCAGAAAAGCTTAAAAGAGAGACTAAGATAGTATTGGGTCCGAAAGCAGAGGAAGAAAAAAATAATGAAAGCGGAAAGATAATAGTAGAAATATTGAATCAAATAACTAAAGAAGTGCGAAAGTCATTAAGTTATTATAAAACGCAAAGTCAAAGAGTAAAATATAATAAGATTATATTTTCCGGTGGTTGTGTTAATATAAAGGGTATTGAAAAATATTTAAGTGAACAGTTTGAAATACCAATAATAATTGGAGATCCCCTGGAAAAAGTAAAGATAAATGAAAGACTTTTCGATATAGAAGGAATAAAGAAATTAAAAGATACTTTAGCTACAGTAATCGGATTAGCTATGAGAGAAGGGTAAAAAATGGCAAATATCAATCTTCTGCCAGACGAATACAAAGAAAAACAAAAGTATAATTTAAAAAGGATATTAATTATTTTGTTTGTCGTCTTTATGGCTTTTGGTACGGCTTATTTATATTATTACCTGGAATTACAAATAGATTACAAAGAACGACAACTTAAAATCATGAAAACTGAATTAGCAACAATTGAAAAAGTAATAATAGAAGTAAGTAATTTGAAAAAAGACAAAGAGATAATTGAAGAAAGGGTTAAGGTTATCGAAGATTTAATTGCAAATCAATTTCATTTGTCAAGAACGCTTGGTGAATTTAGTGCCGTGCTTCTTGATGAGGTCTGGATGGACAATCTTTCTTTAAACACTAACCAGACTTTTGATTTTACTGCTAATACTCTTAATAATTACTTGATTGCTAAATGCATGGTTACCTTAAAAAATGATCCTACTTTTGATAATATTGAACTTGGGTATGTTAGAAAAAGTAAAATTATTGAAGAGAATAGAGATATAGATATTGTGAACTTTAAAATATTAGGATTATTTAGCTTTAAGAGAATAGAGTAAAATGAAATTATCTAAAGGTGTAACTGCATTTATATTTTTTGTAGTTTTGGTTGTCTTTGTCTATGTTAATTATACATACGTATATCAACCAAGAATGCAAAGGATTGAGCAATTAGAGAGAGATATTGAACTTACCGCGAATAAAATTGCTGAAGGGAAGAGAATTGCGGCGCGGCTTGGTCCCCTAAAGGAAGAATATGCAGAATTGTTAGAAAAATTAAAATTCTTAGAAGTTTTATTACCTAAGGAAAAAGAAATCCCTGATTTGTTGGTTATGATTCAAGACACTTTAACTGAGTTTAATGTCGATTTTACTGCCTTTACTCCTCAGAATATTTCCTGGGAGAAAGATAGAATTTACGGAAAAATGCCAGTATCTATGAGTTTAACTGCCAGTTATTTTGATTTTATTGCATATTTAGACCGAATAGAGAATTTACCACGAATTATTGATGTTAGATCAGTTAAATTAAGTAAAGTAGGAACAGAAGCCGATAAATTAAATATCTCTGTAATTATGTTTGCCTATGTCTTAAGAAGTGAGGGTTCTAAATAGGGCATGAGAAAAATATCAATTAAAAAATTGTTCAAAAAGTCAGAATCCGATACAGGAAAAAATAATAAGAATAAGACACTAATACTTTTGTTAATTCTTGTAGTAGCTGCAGGTGCATTTTATTGGTGGGGATATCCTCTTTTATTTCCTGAAAGTGTTATGAAGTCTCCCGTTGCATCAGTTACAGTAACTACTCCTGCTCCCACTACGGTAATGCCTAAGGTAGAAATTGAAGCCGTGGTAAAAGAGAAAACTGAATTCGAAATTGAGATGGAAGAGAGGGAACAGGGATATAAAAACAAAGTATTTGTTTATGAGCCGTATAAACCGCCAAGCAAAAGAAATCCTTTTCAGAAGGTAAGAGCTGATATTCCCGTAGAAGAGGTAGATGAAGTAAAGGTTTTAGATTTTCCTAAACCAGAATTACCTCCGGGGACAAAACTATCGGGAATAATTGATTCAAAAGATAAGAAAGTAGCTATTATTGAGATTAATGGAGAAATCTATATTGCTAATTTATTTGATATAATATCAGATAGATATATTGTAAAAGAAATTACGAAAGATGAAGTAATTATTGATTTTAACGGAGATTTTTTTTCACTAAAAATAGGAGGCAAAGACTTTTAAGGTGAATTATAAATACAAACAATCGCATTTTAAAAAATATCCTTGTCATTGCGAAGAGCAAAGCCAGTCTGCCTCCATGCAAGCATGGAAGCAATCTCTGCCATCTGTCATTGCGAGGAGTGAAACAACGAAGCAATCTCAAGAGGTAAGATTGTTCTCTATACCAAGAAGAACAGCATGTTTATTGTTTTTTGTTTTGGTATCATTTTTACTTACATCATTTTTGGTAAATGCCAGTACTCAAGATATAAGTATTACCAACATCTGGTATAAAAAAATGCCCAATTATACCCATCTTACTATTAAAGCAACTGGGCCCTTTTTGGAATATGAAGCTTTTAATTTAGAAGAAGAAAATAATCCCAAAAAAATAGTAATTGACATAAAAAATGCAGTATTCAAAATCGAAGGGTTCCCAAAAAATACATTAATATTAAACATGGGTTCAGTGCGGAGAGTAAGGTTTGGTCAGTTTAAAAGCGAGCCAATCCCTATAACCAGTTTTGTAATTGATTTATTCCAGAAAACCAATTATGAAGTAAAATTATCTTCTGATAAGAGATTATTATATATTGATGTTTATGATTTTACTGAATTTAAAGAACCGGAAGAGCAAATTTTTACGGTTACTCCGGTGAAGAGTGAAGCAGTAAAAATTGAAAAGGAAGAGGAACCAAAGATTTCTTTAGTAGATACAGTGACTACCCCGATTACTTTAAATCTTAAAGAAGCAGAGGTTGTTGATGCAGTTAGAGCATTATCAGAAATTAGTGGAATAAATATGGTTGTTGATGATTCAGTAACCGGAAAAATAACCTTAAATCTCAGAGAAGTCTCTTTTAAAGATTCGCTGGATTTGATTTTAAAACTCAAGGGATTAGATTATACCGAAGTTAGTAATGTCCTGATTATTGCCCAAAAAGAGTTAATAGAGGGGTATAAAAAACCTATTACCAGAATATTTGAGTTGAAGAATGCAAGCGCTGAGGCGGCAAAAGTAATATTGGACGGTTATAAGACTGAGGGGTCAAAAGTCAATATTGTTGCCGATGCGAGAATGAATACTCTTATTATTACCGGGACAAATGAGGAGATTGAAAAGGTAGAAGGAATTATTGGCACGATAGATGAGGAATTACTGACCAGAACCTTTAAGATAGATAATGCTATAGATGAAGAAGACTTAAAGGCAATTCAAAGTATGTTATCTATAATTATTCCTGATGCTGAAAATAGAGTAATAATCGATAATAGACAGAGTGAAATTATTGTAAAAGGTACAAAGGAAGAATTAAAAAAGACAGAAGATTTAATTCCTAAACTGGATAAACGAGCTACTCAAATGGAAATAGAAATTAAATTTGTAGAAATTTCTTTAAATGAGAAAAAAGATTTAGGAATTAGGTGGACTGGCGGCGCAAAAGATGCAGATGGGAATTTAATAGAAGGTCAAATTACCATAGGAGAAATAACTCTGGGAGGTTCCTTTGAAAGAAGTGGGCTAATTAAAGTAACTATAGATGCGTTGGTTCAAAATGGTAAAGCAAATATTTTATCTAACCCCAAAGTCCATGCTTTTAATGGAAAAAAAGCTTTTATATTATCTGGTGCTAGAGTTCCATATGAAGAAGAAACTCCTGAAGGTGGTATTAAAATAAATTGGCAAGATGTAGGAGTAAATATGACAATTACACCTTGGATAAGTTCAGATGGTCTTATTACTATGTTTATAAGAGCAGAAAAAAGTTATATTGGACCAGTGAAAGTTAGAGACCTCCCAGAAATTGTAACTCAACAAATAGGATATAAAGAAGGGGCAGGGCCTGCCATAATAATCAGAGCTCGTCCTGATGATACATCAATAATAGGAGGTTTAATTGAATTAAAAGATGAAGAAAATATAGTTAAAATTCCTTTATTGGGAGATATTCCAATTATTGGTGAATTATTTCGAAGAACCAATAAAATCAACGAGAAAACTGAAATAATTATCCTTATTACAGCTCATTTGTTAGATTACTAAAATGAGCCCACTCTAAAAAGTCAATTATAGGATGAATTATTTTTAATTTTAAGACGGAGAAGTTGTATAATAAAGTAAGCCAATACACCTGTCTGCGTGCGGACACGCACAGGCAGAGAGGAGGAATAGGAAAAATGTTTCGCAAAAATACAACTCATCTACAAACATCTTTTTTCGATATAGAGAACCAGCTGTCGGAAAGAAAGAAAAAGAAGATAAGGGAATCGGAGGAATACAGTTTTTACCAACTGATTTTCAAAAAGATAAAAGAGGAAAACTTTGCGGTATTGTATTCTGAAAACGGAAGCCGGCCAAACTCGGCGGTAAACATAATGGTATCGGCGATAATCCTTGCCTATAGAAAAGGCTGGACGATAAAAGAGATGCTGGAGCAGATAGATTTTAATCTTCTCACCCGGACAGCGTTAGGACTAAACAAGATGGATGATACGGCGTTTTGCGAGGCGACATTTTTCAATTTCCAAAACAGACTACTGAAACATTTTGTAGAGGCGGGAGAGAACTTACTGGAGACCGTATTTGACGGACTCACAAAAAAACAGCTAAAACAGTTAAAGATAAAGACAGACATCCAGAGGTCGGACTCCTTTATGGCGATGTCAAATATACGAAGCTATGGCAGGGTACAGCTATTGATAGAGATGCTGCTCAGATTGTATCGGGTTCTGAAGGAAAAAGATAAAGAGAGATTCAAAGATAGGTTATCGGAGTATACCAAACAGACATCGGGGCAGTATATATACAAATTAGAGCGAGCAGAAATACCGCGGGAATTAGAGAAGTTGGGAGAGCTATATCATAAACTCCACGAGGCCTTAAGAGAGGGATATAAAGAGATAGAAATCTTTGGTATATTTGAGCGAGTTTATCAGGAACATTTTACCGTAGTAAAAAATAAAGTGGCGTAAAAAAGAACGAGGAACTTCACAGCGGGATACTACAGTCGCCTGACGATATAGATGCCACCTACCGGAAGAAAGGGAAGAAAGCAGGAAAGGGTCAGAGCGTTAATGTGACAGAGACAGCGAACCCAGAAAACGAATTGAATTTGCTGACCGACATTGCTGTCCAATCAAACAACACGGACGACAGCGATATAATGAACGACAGGATAGAACCCTTGAAAGAGAAGACCCCTGATCTGAAAGAGTTACACACTGACGGGGCATACGGAAGCGAAGATAATGACAAGAAGTTTGAAGAGCTTGGAATTACGCATATACAGACGGCGGTAAGAGGACGGAAAAGTAAAGTGGAGATGAAGATAGAAGAAATAACAGAAGGAGAAGATGAGGTGTCCTGTCCCCTGCAAAAAGTAGAATCAGAGAAGACCAGAATTCGGCACAAAGTTTGTTTTGATAAAAAAGTGTGTGACGGCTGCTCACTTACCGGAGATTGTCCGACGCTAATCCAGAAGCGGGTATATTATTTTACCCGTGAGCAGTATCTGTCGAACAAAAGAAAGAGAAATATAAATACCTTGCCCCTTGAACGGAGGAAGTTACGTCCTAATATGGAAGCCACCGGTGTCTATTCTCAAGCCATAGCCTATTATCTTTTATTTCAGGGTTTCCCGGTCAGCGTCGAACCACCTCTTAAGGTCAAACGTGCCTTTGACCCGGTAGGTCATAAGACCGACCCGGTAGACAGCAAACAGATTGCTGAATATGCCTACCGCTTCCAGGATGAGCTTACCTCCTGGAAACCCAGAGATGAGATCCTG
>Ga0268279_1000459_pt1 | contig 25864 bp, 20 predicted proteins | sample saktaG_6_FD_190142 | JGI IMG/M metagenome (GOLD analysis project Ga0268279, IMG submission 190142) | Saline water microbial communities from Sakinaw Lake, British Columbia, Canada - sak_2010_1_5_80m | ecosystem: Environmental > Aquatic > Non-marine Saline and Alkaline > Saline ...
CACCCGGCGTGCAGCCGGGCACGATCATCGTCTATACCGACGGGGGCTGCCGCGGTAATCCGGGACCGGGGGGATACGGTGCGGTCATCATCGATAGGGAAAATCGGACCGAGATCGCGCAGGGCTTTCGCCTGACCACCAACAACCGCATGGAACTGATGGCATGCATTGTGGCGCTCAAGGCATTAAAGACCCCGGCCGACGTGATCCTGCACAGCGATTCGCGCTATGTTGTCAATGGCATCAGCAAGGGATGGGCCCATAGATGGCGCGCCAATAACTGGATGCGCACGAAGAAAGACGCCGCCGAGAATGCCGATCTGTGGGCGCAGTTGCTGGATCTGTGCGACAAGCACAGGGTACGGTTCGTCTGGGTGCGCGGGCATGCCGGACACCTGGAAAATGAGCGCTGTGATGAGCTGGCCACCCAGGCCGCAGACGGTGAGGATCGCAAGGAGGATCACGCCTATGTCCAGGGCCACACCAAAGCTTCAGGCAGCCTCTTTGATGGTGCGGAGGAAGATTGAATGTACATTCCCCGTTCAGGGATTTTTGTAAAATAAGTGAGGAGATCACCAATGAGTAATGAACCGGAAAAAATAATTTATTCAATGATGAGGGTCGGTAAATTCTACCAGAACAAACCTGTGTTAAAAGACATATCCCTTTCCTATTTTTATGGCGCCAAAATCGGTGTCCTGGGATTAAATGGCTCAGGGAAAAGTTCTCTATTGCGTATTATGGCAGGTGTTGATCAGGAATATGGTGGAAAAGCAGCTCTTTCTCCGGGATACACATTAGGGTTTCTTGAGCAGGAACCCGAGCTTGATCCGGATAAAACCGTAAAAGCTGTTGTTGAAGAAGGTATGAAGACGACTGTAGATCTTGTGAAGGAATACAATGAAATCAGTGAAAAATTTGCCGAGCCCATGTCTGACGAGGAAATGAATCAACTTATAGAGCACCAGGGCGAATTGCAGGAAAAAATCGATCATCTTGATGCCTGGGATATCGATGCACGTTTGGAAATGGCAATGGATGCGCTTCGCTGTCCTCCGGGAGATACACCCATTCATGTTATTTCCGGTGGCGAAAAAAGACGCGTGGCGCTGTGCAGACTGTTATTACAGAAGCCGGATATTTTGCTTTTGGATGAACCGACGAATCACCTGGATGCCGAAACTGTCGCCTGGCTTGAACGTCACCTTCATCAGTATGAAGGTACAGTAATTGCCGTCACGCACGACCGGTATTTTTTAGATAATGTAGCGGGCTGGATTTTAGAGCTTGATCGGGGGCACGGCATTCCCTGGAAAGGCAACTATTCTTCCTGGCTTGAACAGAAGCAGATGCGGCTCAAACAGGAAGAAAAAACGGAAACAGAGCGGCAGAAGACCTTGCAGCGAGAGCTGGAATGGATCTACATGTCACCGAAAGGCCGCCAGACAAAGGCAAAGGCACGTATCAATGCTTACGAAACACTCTTAACCCAGACTTATGAAAAAGAGATCAAAGATCTTGAAATCTATGTTCCGCCCGGCCCTCGTCTTGGAAAAGTGGTCATCGAAGCTGAAAATGTGAGTAAGGCTTTTGGCGATCGTCTTCTCTTTGAGGGAATGACGTTTGCCCTGCCTGCGGGAGGTATCGTCGGCGTAATCGGTCCCAACGGCGCAGGCAAAACAACACTCTTCAAAATGATAACCGATTCGGAAAAACCTGATTCCGGCGCTATTAAAATCGGGGACACTGTCAAACTCGCGTACGTCGATCAGGAACGCGATACCCTTGACCCCGACAAGACAATATGGGAAGTGATTTCCGGGGGCAGTGATATGATTAAGCTTGGAAATAGAGAAATAAATTCAAGAGCCTATGTCGCACGTTTTAATTTCTCAGGATCAGACCAGCAGAAAAAAGCAAACATGATTTCAGGCGGCGAGCGTAATCGCGCCCATCTTGCGTGTATGCTCAAGGAGGGCGCCAATGTATTGCTTTTGGACGAACCCACAAATGATCTGGACGTGAATACCATGCGCGCCCTTGAAGAGGCGTTGGAACATTTTGGGGGCTGCGCGGTTATTATCACTCACGATCGCTGGTTTCTCGATCGCATCGCCACCCATATTCTTGCTTTTGAGGGAGACAGTACTGTCATGTGGTTTGAAGGGAATTATTCGGATTATGAAGCGGACAGGAAAAAGAGGCTCGGAAAGGCCGCAGATCAACCACATCGGATCAAATACAGACATTTGACAAGAGGATAATGAATACAAAAAATACCCCTGTCCGTCTTCTGCCCCTTCTTGTCGCCTCTTACTTTCTTTTACTTTCGGAGTGACCCCTTTTACCTCCTGTCTGCCCCGCCATCTTTCCTTTTTACGGTGCTGGGCCGATAGTGCATTTTTCTCTTTTCAGGTTTTTCTTTCTGGAGCGTGTCGTTTCCCTGAAGCGGATTTTTCCCGATCCAGTGGGGGGTAATCTTCTTCGTGCGGACAATTTCACGAAGCTTTGGAAGGTCACTCCTGATCACAAGGGTAAAGGCCCGGCCCCTTCTCCCCATTCGCCCGGAGCGCCCGGTACGATGAGTATACTGTGTCCCATTGCCTGGTAAATCCCAGTTTACCACATGGGATACATGTGTAAAATCAAGCCCTCTCCCGGCGACATCTGTGGCAACGAGATAGCGTAGCTTCTTTGTTTTGAAACGCCTGAATATGGAAGAACGCTTGTCCTGACTGAGCCCGGCATGTATATACTCGATGCCTTCATAGTCCTTCCGCATATCGCGGAATAGCTTGTCAACTTTGTGGCGGGCGTTACAGAAGATGATCGCCTGGCTGACATCTTCTCCCTCAAGATATTTTGTGAGTTCCGCTCCCTTGCGATTCGGGTGGAGATAGGTAAAGTAGTGCTCGATACTTACCGGCGCCGCCCGCTTTTTGATAAGAGAGATGTATTGGGGATCCCTCAGATAATCCTGAGATAGCTTTGTGATGTCGCCATCCATCGTCGCGGCGAAGAGGAGCGTCTGATGTTCATTGATCATACAGGACAGGATAAACTCGATGTCCTCGAGAAACCCTTCCTGTAAAAGTTCGTCCGCTTCATCGAGGATGACACATTTCACGTTCGACAGACTGACAACTCCGTCATACAAAAGATCGATGAGCCGCCCCGGCGTAGCAACGAGAATATGTACCCCGTGTTTTATCTTGGCGATTTGAATCTCCTTGCTGAACCCGCCGAAAACGGCGAATGGGACCACATCACTCCCTGCCGCGGTCTTTCCGATCTCATCCACATACTGAATGCATAATTCACGGGTCGGGACAATTATCAGGCCCTGTATGGCGTTTTTCGCGGTATCGATTTTCTGAATAAGCGGGATTGCGCAGGCAGCCGTCTTTCCTGATCCCGTCTCCGCGAGGGCGCAGAGATCCCTTCCGGACATGATGACAGGATAGGTAGCCTCCTGAATAGGGGTCATCTCCTCATACCCCATATTCTCAATTGCTCTGAGGATCTTTGGAGGGAGTCCAAGTTCACGGAACTTTATGCTTTCCTTCTTTTTCTCTGCCGGAGCTTTCCTTTTTCTTTCCGTTGATCTTTCCTTTTTTTTCTCGACTGAGTGTGTTTTTTCCTTCTCTGCTGTGTGTTGTTGCTCTTTCTTTCCTGAAATGAAGCTTATAAAAGGTCTCAGGGTCTTGAATAGATCAAATTTCATGTACGTCGTCCTTCCATGTGTAACGGTATAAGACCTTTGCAAAATGTTCGATTTCGTTCAAGTTCAAGGAAGGCGAAAACTTTAACCGCAGGAATACATTGAGTATTTTGAGGATTAAAATTTGAGCCTGACGCCGAAATTGGGCGAAAGGGGACGTTTTGCAAAGGTCTTGGTATCTTCAGCCCCTTTTCTAACCTTATCACAATCTGCTCTTCTTTACGCGACATTATTTCCCTGAGCTGAACAGAAAAGTGGCTTTTTCTCTCCGCCTTTATTCCAAACGATTTTTGCGCCGTATATAAAGCGTCTTGGAAGCCCGGGCGACCACCGTTCCATTCCCATCGGTAATATCGATCAGAAGCTGGGGAAGATATTTTTCTCCGGCGGCGGTATTTTTCTCAATCTCTTCTATTATCTGATCATCAATCATGAAATGAGCGCTGATCGTTCCTCTCGCCGGGGATAAGAATTCTATGGTCGCCGCCTTGTCCCAGACAATATAATCGCGACCGAGAACATGCATGAGCATCAGCATGTAAAATGGATCGATCATAGCATACAGGCTGCCACCGAAGTGAGTGTTCACGTAATTTCTGTTGTAGAACCGTAGTTTCATCGTTACAGTCACTTCCCGATAATCCTCGGAAATATGTGTCACCCGAATTCCCGTCCCCCAGTATGGAGGATACCAATTGATCAACGTTTTCAAATTCTTACTTTTCATTGCATTTCCTTCATCAGCATCATCATGAAAATCTGTTCTCCCGGTTAGAACATCCCTCAATCCATCGTATGCAAAAAACGGCCATTCGATCACTGGGGAAATAGGGGAAACTTCCCATATTATTCCCCTTTTTTCTTTTTCGGACGTCCTGCTTTCTTCGGCAACAGGCTCCTGCCAAGTTTCTTTTCGAGTAATTGTGTGAAACTTACACTGCCAAGAGGTCTCCCTGTCGTTGTTGCATTCCTTATCGATTTTTCTATTTCTTTGTCATCATTCCTCAAAAATTCCCTATAGGCTTGTACGTTATCTCCCTCAAGCCAACCTTTACCAGTCAGGATTGAGTCCTTAAAGCCTGAAACATGGGCCTTGCAACTTGACCATTTGTAATCCTCGGCTCTTTGAACAAGGCCGACTCTCACGGGATTGCGTTCGATATACCTCACAACTGCCCACAAATAAGTTTCATCTTCTACTATTGCGGAAAAGAAACGGTTCTGCCATAGCCTGCCGCTCCTTTTATATTTACGGTTTATATGCTGCGTGTATACCAGATTGGTGCTGCCCATCCCTCTGGCAAGTGATTCTTTTCTCCTGGGAACTGAAAGAATGTGAACATGGTTTGTCATAAGGCAATATGCCCAGATATCAAATTCCCATTGCTGGCTGTATCTGCTCAAAGCCTTTAGGTAAAACTCCCTGTCTTCATTATCAAAAAATGCAGATTCTCTGTTGTTTCCACGCTGTGTGATATGATGAGGATAATCTATGACACAAACTCTTGCTATTCTTGGCATGCTTCGAAATTATACCGATAATGCTCAAATGTCAATATTAATATGGGAAGTGTCCCTATATTTCCTATATTTCCCTATATTTCCCATATTTCCCCTATATTTCTCCGGGGGTGAAAGCATTATACGTTTTTTCGGGTTCGAAGAAAAAATAACTTGACTTATATCGAAAACACTATATAGTTCCCTTTGTTAAAAGAGTACTCTCGCAATAGACAGTCGGCAGGGTACGGTAAAGTTAGGATTGAAACATTTTTAGGTACAAACTTAGACAGATGAATTTTCAAGCTTCGAGTTTTTTCGTACATGTAGGCGATCCAACTTTAGAAAAATCAGGAAAGGAGGATTGCTAAGATGTGTAAAGGTACCGTAAAATGGTTCAATGAGAGCAAAGGTTTTGGCTTCATCGAAAACGATGAAGGTGGCGATGTATTTGTTCATTACAGTGCTATTCAAAGCGAAGGCTTTAAGGTCTTGTACGAAAACCAGCGCGTGACGTTTGATATTGAGCAGGGCAACAAAGGCCCGGCAGCTGCTAACGTCAAGCCTGCATAAGTATTGATCTCAACAAAAAAAGGCACTCCATGGTCACAACTGGCTTCGGAGTGCCTTTTTTGTTTTCCGATATTTAACAACATGAGGAGGAGATTCATGAGAGGGGCAAGGGTGGGATGTTACCCGGATGCTTCTCGTTTCACTTCATACAGGTGAACATCCTGCTGTGGAAATGGAATGGAAATACTTTCGGCATCGAAACGCTCTTTGATTTTTTCTTTCAGATCAAAGAATAAAGTCCAGTAGTCCCCTGTCCGAACCCAGGGGCGAACAGCAAAGTTCACGCTGCTGTCGGCAAGCTCTAAAACACCGATTGTCGGTGCAGGATCCTTCAGGATTCGATCTTCATTTTTAAGAATATCATATAATACTTCTTTCACTTTTTGAAGGTCATCGCTGTAGCTCACTCCGATGACCAGGTCCAGGCGTCTGCTATCTTTGGCTGAATAATTGACTATATTGTCTCCTGTTATCTTGGCATTGGGAACAATGATTATTTTGTTATCTGGGCTTTTGAGCACAGTCGTAAATATGCTGATTTCTTCAACCGTACCCGCGGCTCCCGCTCCCTCGACATAATCACCCACCTTGAAAGGACGGAAAATGATCATGAGAACACCAGCAGCAAAATTTGCAAGTGATCCCTGAAGCGCAAGGCCGATAGCAAGACCGGCGGCACCAATAATCGCAATAAATGAAGTGGTCTGAATGCCAAGTTGATTGAGAGCCGCTATGACGACAATTACGATTAATGCAACATACGTTATATTGCCAACAAACTTAACGAGGGCCTCATCCACCTTTCCTTTCGTCATCATTCTTTCAACAAGATTCCTCAGCAGCTTTGCAATCCAGCGTCCCACAATGAAAATTGCCACCGCAGCAACAATTTTAAGGCTATAAAACGCTGCCCACTCTTGTAACTTAGGAATAATATTACTTAAATCCATAACGTTCCCCCTTTCTGCTATTTTTACTATTGGGTTATTCGAAAAATATAGGGGATTGACTCCTGCATGTCAATGAGAGATTGGCCATAAAATTTTGTAAATGCTTGAGATACTGTCAAGGATAGCTGATTTAATCTTCATGATAGGGCTTGCATTTTTATACGTTTCTGAAATAACGGCTGAGAAGCCCTGAATTTGAAAAACTGAGGCAGTCCACGATTTACCCCAGTCATATCAGCACGGGGGGTGGTTCGCTTTCTCTGAATTTTTTATTAATTCTCAGGAAATAGTTAATTCTCAGTGGATCTTCTGCTATATGCATACTGTCAATATCCTTCTCCGGAATTGCCCGTGCAAACTCCAAAATATCTCGTTTATTCCGATGTATTAATTGCCAGTCATATACATATTCCATGACGAATCTGAGATCTCTGGGATTGTTGAGGCTGAAGTTACCAATAATCAATGAACCACCCGGCTTTACCAACTCAAACAGATTCTTCGTCAAAGCAAGGGTGCCTTTGCCGTCATCCAGCGGAAAGGTTTTTATGTAATCGAATAAGCCTGCACTGTAAACCAGATCAAATTCTTCTTTTTTTAAAAAGATCAATTCATATTTCATGAAACACATAAGAAGATTCATGCCTTTAAAATCTTTACTGGGATGACAGAATCTCTCCATTAACTTTCGCGGCCGTGCCGTAAGGTAACTTCCTGAAATGATTTGAAAAGCATTCGCAAGAGCATACCTGAAGCGGGGATCCTGACCTGACACATCAAATGTTTTCAACGTATCCATATCATGGTCGAGAGCAACGAATCGGAATCCATTTTCTCTGTAAGCATTGAGGATCTCTACCATTTCCTGAGCGGGACCAGCAGCCAAACTGAGAATATTTCCACCATTTCTACCATTTGTTCTTATAATTTTTTGAGTTAAGTATTCTTTTCTGCTTCTCACTGCCTGACACGCTTTTGTGGATACTGCGTGTTTATGTAAAAACATTCCAAAGGGCGTCTTCCCCTCAAATTGATTTCGATAAATAAAACTCATCATAACGGCATCACCGGGATAGCCATTAGGTTTGTTCATTATCCTCCAATAGAACGGGGCCTCCTGAATGATTTCATAATACTCAGTATCCCGGATGAAATTTTGATGAGCCTCTTTCTGCTCTTGATTGAAATTACAGACAATACCTCCCAATTTATCCATAAGTTCAAATCGCCAGGGTTCGAATGTTTGAAGCTCTTCACACAGATGTTCCTCCAGATCCTGATTTTTCTCAGAGAATGAATTTAATTTCTCTCTGATGTGAATATGCCCCTTCTCTAGCTCACGAAAAGTTCTTTTAAATTCCTTATCAATCTTCACTGCTTAACCCCCACTTTACAGGCTTTCGATCCTGTGTTAATGGCATTTCGAAAGAGAATGCATAACCCTTGCTTATTCTCTCAATCAGAACCCTCGGCAGAAGAAAAATGATCCTCTTTTTATCATACAAAATAATTCGTGCCCGCCGCATTCTCTCGTTTGCCCGAATCAAGGATTTCTCTAATTTTGTGTGACATCTTATTGATGTCAAAGGGCTTCTGAATAAAGCCATCACATCCTCGATTTAGTATTTCGACAGCTTTTCCGAAAACACTGTAGCCGCTTGACAACAGAACCTTACCGTTGGGATTTATATCTTTCAGAATATCGTAGGTCTGGCTGCCGCCGAGACCCGGCATAATCATGTCAAGAATAACCATATCGATTTTGCGCCCGTTTTTTCTGTAAATCTCAATGGCCTCTTCCCCGCTTTTGGCTACAAGTACCTGATAACCCAGCTCTTCCATCATATTGCGTGCCACATTAAGAATCATATCCTCATCATCCACGAGAAGAATCGTTTCCGAACCTTTTAAAATTTTACGCAACGTTTGCTTCTCATCATCGACTATCTCTTCGACAGAAGCGGGTAAATAGATGCAAAATTCGCTACCTATGCCCACTTCACTGAACACCTCAAAAAATCCATCATGATTATTGATAATACCATAAGCCGAGGCAAGGCCAAGGCCTGTTCCTCTCCCCGTTTCCTTGGTCGTGAAGAACGGATCGAAGATTCTTTTCTGAGTTGCTTCATCCATTCCGATTCCGGTATCCTTGACACCGACTTTCACATACTTGCCCGGCTCGAGATCGACTTTTTTCAGATTATCATCATTGAGTATAACGTTATCGGTTGTTATAGAGAGTTTACCACCAGCCGGCATGGCCTGCCAGGCATTAACAAACAGATTTAACAGAACCTGTTCAATCTGACCCCGGTCGATATTGACGACCCAGATATTACTCTTGAAATTAGTGTTTATTTCTATCTCCTTCTTTGTGCGTCCGAACATCCGTGAGGACTTTTCTATCAGTTGATTCAGATTAGTCGGCTTAACTTCATATTTTCCACCCTTGGCAAAGCCAAGAAGCTGTCGCGTCAATTCGGCACCCCTCAGGACGTATTGTTCTGTGTTCTTTATCCTTTCATAATTTGGATTACTTGAATCAATACCCAGAAGCATCAGAGAAGCGTTCCCCTGGATCCCCATAAGCAGATTATTAAAATCATGAGCAATGCCTCCTGCCAGGGTTCCCAGAGCTTCCATTTCTTGAGCATGTTGAAGTTTATTTTCCAGTTCTGTCCTCTTCTCCTCAGCTACCTTGCGTTCTTCGATTTCCTGTCTCAAATCCTCATTTATTTCCATTAATTGAGCGGTTCTCTCGTTAACAATTTTTTCCAGTCTTTGATTTGCAGTGCTGACTTTTTCCCGCTCAACTTCTAATTTTTGGACAAGAAAAAAATCGCGCCTGGTATAATACTCTATTGAATAGCAGGCAAACATTCCAACCAGGTTGGCACTGATAAAGAAGAAGTTGTTACTGATAAAAATCGGAATGGGTGTATCGGTAATCCATATAGCCGCAATTTCGTATAAAGCCACGATTATCCAACCTGCAGTCGTTGCCCAGATAAACCTTACTCTTGTAAACGTGTACCCCCATATAAATACGAGAATCAAACCAGCATAGTAAGAGTGATTTACCGGAGGCGGTATAATTGATATCATACAGATAATTGCAACACTGGAAATTACCATCGCTAACGCTACAGATATCTGAAAGTACCTTTTGAAACTTGGAAAATAGGAAAATAGAATGATGCCCAAAAGACTCGGCCAAACAATCCCAAAGCGAATAAACCAGAGATATCCTTTCATTTCCGGAACTAATTCCGCATCAAGTATCCCGAAAAAACCATATAATAAAACGCCTGCCATAAGAGACAATCTAACCATCTTTAAGGAATTGATAAAATAATCATCAAGAAAGGACTTTTCGAGATTCCCCGAAAAAGAGAGTGTCAGGGGATTCACCCCCATCTCATTTAATCCGGGTGCGGTAGCCGGCATTATAAGGTCTCTATGTGTTTGCATATTTACCCTCCGTAGAGAAAATCAACTCCTCGAGATAACTTATCGGACAATAGTGCAAATTTCTTTAATATTTAATTGAATTGACAAGAGCTTGTTTTTTGCGGGGGGAAGTACTGGTAATTGACTCCTGCATGTCAATGAGAGATTGGCCATGTTTCCTGCTTATAATACTCATGATTCAACCCTGTTGTTCCGATAGTATTTGATAGAAAAGACAGCGTATATTTGTTAGGGTAAATTTGCCTTATTGAAAACGAAGTCATGTTGTTGCAATGGGGGGAACGTGATGCAGCGATGGAACGGTTGGGGTGATACTAACAATCATATAGATCTCTCACCGCGAGCCTGCGAGCTTTTGCGGGAATTGTCTGGCGAAGGAACACCCAGGGAGGATTATCCACTTGAAAAGTTGATAAATCGTGTCCCTCGTTCACGTATACCCCGGCATCCTCTTATCTCCACTGATCCGAAAGAAAGAATTAATCATGCCCATGGCCAGAGTCTTCCTGACTGGATAGCCCTTCGGGGAGGAACCTTGCAGCGTTTTCCCGATGGTGTGGCCCTTCCCAATACACTTGATGATGTTCAAGAACTCCTTAATTTCGCCTTTAAACATAAAATTGTCGTCATTCCCTATGGTGGCGGCACGAGCGTCCTGGGTCATCTTGACGTACCGGAAGTAAAAAGACCTGTACTGAGCTTATCGCTCAAACATCTAAACCGGTTGATTGACCTTGATTCTTACAGTTTACTCGCCACCTTTGAGTCCGGAATCCGGGGACCCGACCTTGAAGCACAACTAAGGGCCAGGGAATTTACACTGGGACATTATCCCCAGTCTTTTGAATATTCTTCCCTTGGCGGCTGGGTGGTCACCCGTGCGTGCGGCCAGGAATCAACGTACTATGGGAGGATGGATGAACTTTTTCAGGGAGGAGAATTGCTAACCCCGAAAGGTACCATGCACTTCCCTCCTTTTCCCGCTTCAGCAGCGGGACCCGATCTCAGACATATTCTTCTGGGATCGGAAGGAAGATTGGGAGTGCTGACCAAAGCTACCGTTAGAATTTCCCCTCTCCCTGAGAGAAATGATATACATGGCGTTTTTTTTCCATCATGGGAAAATGCCGTAGAAGCTGTAAGAATGCTGGCCGCCTCTCGCTTGCCCCTTTCCATGGTGCGCTTGAGTAATTCAGCGGAAACCTTAACCAATTTTGCTATGGCCGGACACGAAAAGCAGATTTCTCTCCTCAATCGCTATCTTCGATTTAGAAGCATTCCCGAAAAAGAGGCCTGCATGTGTCTCATCGGTTTTACAGGTTCACAACGATCTGTTACGACTGCACGACGGGAGTCCTTTTCTATTATTCGCCGGAATGAAGGCGTTTCCACGGGGAAAGCCATGGGAGAGGCCTGGAAAAAGAATCGTTTTCGCACTCCTTATTTACGGAACACCCTGTGGGACATGGGTTACGCCGTCGATACGCTGGAGACGGCTGTGACGTGGAATAAAGTTTCTTCGACCATGCAATCCATTGAAAAGGCTGTTGCAAATGGCCTGGCATCGTGGAATGAAACGGTACATGTTTTTACCCACCTTTCGAGCATCTATCCGACGGGTTCAAGCATTTATACGACATTTGTATTCCGTCTGGCAGAAACGCCGGAGGAAACGCTTGCACGCTGGAAAGATCTCAAGGAAGCGGCAAGTCACGCTATTGTAGCAGCCGGAGGAACGATCAGTCATCAGCATGGCATCGGAATAGATCATAAACCATATATGGAAGCCGAGAAGGGATCAATCGGAATGAGTACGATAAGACAAATTTACTCCCATATTGACCCCGACGAGCGTATGAATCCGACGAAATCAATTTAATTCTTAAACAGCATAAATCAGAACGTATAAAAGGTATCGAGCATGGCCATTAAGGATCTACCGGAAAACTGGGATTTGATTGTCATAGGAGGAGGGATTACCGGCGCGGGTATTTTCCGGGAAGCATCCCGTATGGGGATGCGTGTACTTCTTGTGGAACGGATGGATTTTGCCTGGGGGACTTCAAGCCGTTCCTCGAAACTGGTCCATGGAGGTCTGAGGTACCTTAAAGAGGGCAAGTTATTGCTGACCAAGATTTCCGTGGAAGAACGTGAGCGATTGCTCAAGGAAGCCCCCGGGCTGGTTGATCTTCTTGGTTTTTTGATGCCCGTTTATAAAGATCAAAGCCCCGGGAAGACAGCCCTCAGTGCAGGTCTCACTCTTTACGATATAATGGCGTTTGAAAAGCAGCACAAATTTTACGATGCACAGAAGTTTTCCATGCTGCTGCCCCATGTGAAGCAGGAAGGCCTCATCGGAGGATTCCATTTTTTTGATGCCCAGGTTGATGATGCCAGGCTGGTCCTGAGATTGATTAATGATGCTGTTGAATCGGGTGCCTCGGCGATGAATTACACCTCGGTGACAGAAATACAGCGCAATGCAGAAGGTGACGTCGTTGGCGTTACGGTAGAGGACACGGAAACACATTCGACGAGAACGTTTTCAACGGGCGCAGTTATTAACGCAACGGGTTCATGGGCGGAGATGTTACATTCCTCACCCGATCCGGATTTCCATCTGCGTCCTTTGCGCGGCAGTCATATCGTCTTCCCTAACTGGGTTTTGCCTGTCGCCCAGGCCATGAGTTTTATACATCCCGTAGATCACAGGCCTGTCTTTGTTATTCCCTGGGAAGGTGCTGTTCTCTTCGGCACAACCGATCTTGATCATAAAGATGATATTTCCATCGAACCCGCCATTGCCGAAGAGGAAGTTTCATACCTCATGGAGGGGTTACATGAATTCTTCCCCTCCCTTGATATTTCTGTTGATGATATCATTTCTACATTTGCAGGGATCAGGCCCGTACTGAGCGAGGGGAAACTGTCTCCTTCCGAGGAATCACGCGATCATGTCGTCTGGGTAGATAAGGGACTTGTAACAATAACAGGGGGAAAACTCACAACATTTCGCAGGATGGCCTGGGATGCCCTCAACGAAGTCAAGCCCTTTCTGACATCAGATCAGGAACCTGATCGGCATATTCCCGTTTTCTCACCTGCACCTGAAATACCGGAGAATGATTACGGGCTATCTCCGCATACATGGCGCCGCCTCTATGGTCGATACGGCAACGCCGCACAAGAGCTTGTGACAATGGCCTCTCCCGAAGATCTATCAACAATTCCCGGCACTCATACATTATGGGCGGAATTGCCCTTTGTGGCAAAACGCGAGCAGGTGATGCATCTCGGCGATCTGCTCTTGAGACGGGTACGCATAGGATTGCTGACACGTGAAGGCGGGAAAGAATACCTTAATCGAATCCAGAAACTCTGCGAACCTTCGTTGCCATGGGACAAGAAACGCTGGAAAGAGGAAACAGATATGTATCTTGACCTTGTGAAAAGTGCTTATTCACTGCCGTTCAGGAAAATTGAGATTCCGGAGAAAAAGAGAATTCTTTCTATAAAGGATGTCTGGACGGCCATAAAACAGTTTTTCAATACAATTTCTTTCAGGATGCAGCGCAACAAACCTTGAAACCTTAAAATTATCAACATACGGCGCGAAATCAATGAACAATAAAGATCTGATACTGGCCATAGACAACGGAACGCAGAGCCTGAAGGCCCTCGTCTTCGATCCGGATGGCGCACTGGTGGCAATGGAAATTGTTCCTTTCAAACCGCCTTATTTTTCGACACATCCGGGTTGGGCAGAGCAGGATCCCGAGGTGTTCTGGCAGTCCCTCTGTCAAGCCTGCCAGGGTCTCTGGCAACAGGGAAAAGTCAATAAAGAACGTATCGCCGGTGTAGCCCTCACCACCCAGAGGGGAACGCTTATCAATGTAGACAGGGAAGGAAAGCCTCTTCGCCCTGCCATGCACTGGCTGGATCAACGTAAAACACACGGGCAGTCACCCATCGGTGGACTCTGGGGACTTCTCTTCAGTCTTATTAATATGAGCGACACGATCGCCTATTTTCAGGCAGAAGCGGAAGCGAACTGGATACGTACATACGAGCCGGACGTATGGAAGAAGACGCACAAGTATCTGCTCCTTTCAGGGTATCTTACCCACAGGCTTACCGGAGAGTTTGTCGATTCCATCGGCTGCCAGGTCGGCTATATCCCCTTCGACTACAGACACCTTCGCTGGGCCTCTGACTGGGACTGGAAATGGAGGGTTTTGCCCATGGATCGTGCCTTATTGCCCAGGCTGATTCCACCAGGAGAAACACTTGGAACTATTTCCGAAATTGCGGCCAGGGAGACGGGAATCCCTGCAGGGTTACCCCTTGTGGCAGCCGCTGCAGATAAGGCGTGTGAGGTCATCGGATCGGGAAGTCTCGATCCCTCCATCGGCTGCTTGAGCTATGGGACGACAGCCACCATTAACGTCACTCACAAAAAGTATGTTGAAGCCATACCGTTACTACCTCCTTATCCCTCGGCCGTTCCGGGTTATCATACAATAGAAGTACAGATCTATCGCGGGTTCTGGATGGTAAGCTGGTTCAAAAGGGAATTCGGCCTTCAGGAACAGCAGGAAGCTGCCGAGCGGGGATTAGAAGCCGAAGCCCTTTTCGAAAAGCTGGTGCAGGATATTCCTCCGGGCTCTATGGGACTTGTACTTCAGCCTTACTGGTCACCCGGATTGAAACTCCCGGGGCCTGAAGCCAAGGGAGCCATTATCGGTTTCGGCGATGTTCACACCAGGGCACATCTCTATCGTTCAATTCTGGAAGGGTTGGGCTATGCCCTCAGGGAAGGCAAGGAGCGCATAGAAAAGCGGACGAAGGTTCCTGTCACAACTCTTCGTGTATCAGGCGGCGGTTCACAAAGCAGAAGTGCCATGCAACTGACGGCGGATATCTTTGGACTGCCAACCGCCAAATCTCATATCTATGAAACCTCGGGACTCGGCGCGGCCATAGACGCTGCTGTCGGACTCGGCCTTCACAGTGACTTTGAAGCGGCAATTAAGGCCATGACCCATGTCGGTGAAGTATTTGAACCAAACATGAAAACCCATTCCATATACAACGAACTTTACCGTGACATTTACAAAAAGATGTACAAACGCCTCAAGCCATTCTATAAACGAATCAGGGAAATTACCGGCTACCCCAAGTGAATGAAATGAATATTGATGGCAAGGTTAGTTTTGACAAAGACATCACAATTGATTTATAAGGCGGTGGGAGAAAAGATATGCCGAACTGGGTTTTTATGGCTCTCATCTTGATCGGGAGTCTTTTCATCGCAAAATTAATCCTTGTCTTTTCTATCTTATCGGTCTTCAGGATCACACGCGGTGCCATGTTTCACCCTTCGGCCTCTATAAGGGTAAGGACTTTCCTCGATGCGGTACCCATGGAGGCAAATGAAATGCTCGTGGATATCGGCTGCGGTGACGGAAGGGTCCTCCGCGAAGCGCGGAAGCGCTACGGTGTCAGGGCTTTAGGCTATGAAGTGAATCCTCTGGCCTATATACTGGCACGTCTTCGAACCATGCGGCTAAAAAGTGTTAAAGTCCTGTGCAAAAACTTCTGGAAAGTGAGCGTTAATGACGCGGATGTGGTTTTCTGTTATCTCTTCCCGGATGTTATGAAGAGGCTGGCTCAAAAACTGGAAAAAGAACTTGAACCGGGCACCAGGGTCATATCCTGCAATTTTCCCCTTCCCGGATGGAAACACCTAAAAGTATTATATCCTGACTCATTCATTAACAACAGCCCTATATATTTGTATCGATTCCCCGACTCCTGTAGCTCATTATGAACAAAATCTGCAAAATAAGCTGAGGCATGAAAGATGGAAAAAATCGTACACCTCTCCCGGCCTCTCCAGGAAAAAATCGAACAGAGAGGAGAAGATTTCTCAACCGTGATACAGCGGGACCTCGAGTATTACTACACCATGCTTGATATGGTCGAAGACGAAATGAAAGATCAATTTTCTACAAAAGAGGCTTTTCTGCTCTGCAACGTTTTCAGAAGCACTCGGATGGACATATGCAGGCTAAAATCCTGGCCGACTTTGTTCGCTTGGGATGTTGAAGACGTGGAAAAATACGAGAGACTGGGAGAACAATTCGAAGTCGACACAAATGATTTAATTGATAAACTCAATAAGCTAACCCCATACCAGGCTCTCTGGCTATGGGACAAAATCCGGCTGTTCTGGAATAGACCGAACTCGACAGAAAAAGAAGAAGAAACGATAAAAGAACTTTTCAGGATTGAGGCCTGAACCTCTTTTTTTGCCGAGGCAAACAGAAGGATAACTTCTTGAATGTTTTATCAGTTTTCTTGTATGATTACAGAAATGAGATTGAAAGGGGACGAATAAATGGATGCAAAAAAATATGATGTGGTTGTCGGTATACCTTCCTATAAAGAGTCAGAAACGATTGGTCATGTTGCAAGTATGGCAGGTCAAGGTCTCGCTGAATACTTCCCCGATACGAAAAATATTATCGTAAATGTTGACAATCATAGTCCTGATGACACACAAGGAGCGTTTTTATCTGCCCAGGTCCCCTCCGGAATATACAAAAAATACATTTCCACACCCGAGGGGGTAAAGGGAAAGGGAAACAATTTCTGGAATCTTTTTAATTTTTGCAGGGATGTGGATGCCAGGATCGTAATCGTTGTTGATGCCGATCTTCGATCGATTACACCGGAATGGATAAAATATCTCGGTTATCCCGTCAAAGAGGGAAATGATTTCGTCACTCCCCTTTATTCGAGACACCAGTTTGACGGAACTATCACAAATCATCTCTGTTACCCTCTCGTATTTTCCCTGGCAGGCCTCGACGTCCGCCAACCAATCGGAGGAGATTTTGCCTTCTCCTCGAAGCTCTGTTCATACTGGCTCGAACAGGAATGGAACGACATGACACGACAATACGGCATCGATATCTTTATGTCATTGAATGCCTTTTTCGGTGATTTCAGGATTTGTCAAACAGGAATGGGTTCAAAGGTTCATAATGCCAGCGCCCCAAAGCTCGGCCAGATGTTTGAAGAAGTTGTCTATACACTCTTTTCTACCCTGCACAAATATAAATCCAACTGGCTGGAAAAATGGCTGAAAAAAGATACGGATGCAATATGGAATAACAAGGCTCGAGCCGTTGAGCGTTATGGTCTGGAAAAGATGACAGAACCCCAGACTTTAGCTGTCGATATTGTAAAGCTCAAGCAGGATTGCCGTAAGGAATATGAAACATATCGTGATTTAGTCAAAAAGTACCTGAATATATATGCGTACCAAAAAATCGATCAGATGCAGTTAATGGACTATTATGAAGTAGACATCATGCTCTGGTCCCATATTGTATATAGTCTCTTTTATCTTTTTGATGGTGCATCTGAACAGAAAAAGATAGAAATTGTTAATACTCTCAAAGCCCTGTATTTTGCCCGGAGTATAACCTTCGACTATCAGACTTTTCGTTATACGGTTAATTTTGCAGAAGAAGAGGTAAAAAACCAGGCACTGGCCTTCCTGGGTCAGAAACCATATCTGTTCGGCCTTTATATTGGAAACCAAATACATTTTGAATCGTAGTCTTGCCAGGATCTCCGGTAACCGCTTCGTAATATGGATGATCGTCAATTCAGTCAACTCCTGGATCGCTTCGGCCTTTCCTGGCGAGGTTATCGTAAAGTAAGAAAAGGAGTTAAAAAGCGGATCAGCCGGCACATGCAGCAACTCGGCTGTCACACCATGGAGGATTACCTTCATGTCGTGGACAATAATCCTGAGATCATAAAAGATGTTGAACGGTTGATGAGTGTTTCCATCAGCCGTTTTTTCCGCGACCGCCGTCTATGGAAGGTCATGGAAGAAAAAATTATTCCGGACATTATTACTCAATACCATGAGAAGGTACATGTCTGGTCGGCAGGATGCGCACTGGGGCAGGAGGCCTACAGCCTTAAAATACTGTGGTCTATACTTGCGAAGAAGTCTGAACGGTTCCCCCGGCTTCAATTGTGGGCCACTGATATTAATCCCGATTACCTGATTAAAGCCAGGAAAGGAACCTATGGCCGAAGCGCCTTAAAAGAGGTGCCCGAAGAAATCAAAAAGTCCTGCTTTCATGTCTCTGAAGACAAATTAAATTATTTAATAGCCGATCATGCAAAGGAGGGGATTCTATGGGAGATCTACGACCCCATAACCCAACCGCATCCTGTGAAAAAATTTCATATCATTTTTCTACGAAACAATCTTCTGACATACTATCGACAGGAAATCAAGGAACCTGCCTTTCATAAGGTAATGGGCAGTCTGGCTGATGGCGGTTTTTTGATAATCGGAAGTCATGAAAAGCTGCCCTTTCAAACTCACAAACTTTTGCGGTTCGAGGGCTGCTCGTATATCTTTCAGAAAGTATAAACACCTGTTTTGCAGCAGTTACCGTAACGAACGGGATTTGTTTTTTATACTCGCGAAACACGTCTTGAATTTTCAATTCCTGACGAAATCGTAAAAATTATATTTCAAGATCCTTTACCCGTGGATCGTTTTTCGAAAAGATGTTGCAGGTTTTGGTCGACTCATCAAATAAAATAACGGCCTGGCCGGATTTGAGCTGCCTTTTTACCTGATCTATCTTTCGTTCAAGGGACACCTCTGCTCCGCCATAGTCGGTTCCATCACGGGTAACAAATTCTTCAATGACCGATTCCAGGGTTTCAGGACGCAGCTGGTTATACAGTATTCTTATTGTGCTTCCCTTGCTGTTTATATCTATCAATTTACCGGCTCTGTTTCAGCTTACTTTTTATTGACGCTATCCTTCAGCTTCCGTGAACATCTGAAAGTGACAACCCTTCTCGCCTCCAAAATGATATTTTCTCCTGTTTTGGGGTTTCTCCCTTTCCTCTCGCTCTTTTTATTGACGCAGAATTTCCCGAACCCGCTTATCATGACATCCTCACCGTTTCCGAGGGATGTTTTTATTATCTCCAGGAAGGATTCGAACATATCTGTTGATTTGTTTTGAGGAAGGCCGAACTGGTTTTGGATTGATTTGATCATCTCTGCTTTTGTAAGAGCCATGGGTGTAATCCTCCTTTGATAAAAGAATGGTTTTTTTGCTTATATTATTATCGGAGGATTACGTATATATCTTTATTTTGTCAAGGTGATAAAAAGAGATTGGCAAGATTCTGCCTTTATTAATCCACGACTGAAGATTTGCATAGATCATAACGAAAAAAGGATTTATAATTACTGTACCGATCCGAAAACGGCAAAAAAACCTTATAAAGAGTTTGTAAATCATATGATCCTCCACATAGATATGGACGCATTCTATGCCTCAGTGGAAGAGCTGGATAATCCTCTGCTGAAGGGCCGGTGTGTAATCGTAGCCGGACAGTCTGAACGCAGTGTTGTGTCTGCTGCAAATTACGAGGCGAGAAAGTTTGGAGTCCATTCTGCCATGCCGGTGTTTCAGGCGCGGGAAAAGTGTCCCGAAGCAATTTTTCTTCCGCCCAGGATGGGCCGCTACAAAGAATTATCAGCAAAGTTCATGTCCATTCTTCGCGAATTCTCTCCATTGGTTGAACCCGTTTCAATTGACGAAGCCTATGTTGATGTTACCGGCTGTGAAAGGCTTTTTGGAGGGGTAAGGGAAATCGCCCCCAGTATCAAGAAAAGGATAAAAGAAAGGTTGAACCTGACCTGTTCACTGTGAGCTGCACCTAACAAGTTTCTGGCAAAAATCGCATCGGATATGGATAAACCCGATGGAATGACAATCATTATGCCGGAAAATGTCCGACAGTTTATAGAGTTTCTCCCGATTCATAAAGTGCCCGGTGTCGGAAAGAATACTCATGATAAACTCAAACTGCTGGGGATCAAGACTCTCGGTGACGTGAAAAAATATCCCGAAGAAATACTTCTAAAAAAGTTCGGCAAATTTGGCTGCAGGCTCATGGAACTTGCCAGCGGCATTGACAGATCAGTCGTAACACCTGGTTCGGAAACAAAATCAGTCAGCTCTGAAGAAACCCTTCTCGAAGATACAGACGATAAACAGGTGCTCGAAAAATATATTCTGAAGCAGGCGGAAAAAGTCGGAAGAGAGTTGAGGAAATTGGATATAAGGGCAAGGACTATCAACATCAAGATAAAACATTCGGATTTCAAACAGGTTACCAGAAGCGTTACAATTAAAGACCCGACACAATCTTCTGAAGTGATTATCAGGGAAGCCTTTCAATTACTTGAAAGCTACAGGCTGCCGAAGAAGGCAAGGCTAATCGGTGTCGGAGTGTCCAACCTTGTCTCCGAATCAGAACCGATACAGATTGACATCTTTGAACGTGATAACACAAAGAACTCCAACTGGGAAAAACTGGATGAGGCAATCGATACGATAACCGACAAGTTCGGAACAAATGTTATCAAACGAGCGAGACTGAAAGATGAGGAATGAATATATGTCATCCGCAAATGCAAGAAGGGATTTGCGTCCCTGGTTAAGGTAGGGGCAAAATATCTGTCAAAATGTTCATCAATATCGGGGTGATGATACTAAGCAGATATATACACTGTAAAAATTGACATCCGAATGGCGATATTTAATCGATGTCTTGAATTTACGGCTTTTGGAATATTTCCAGGCTGTATGCAAATTTTGATTTGAAAATTTTGATCACAATATTATCAAGCTATCTATCTAACTCATGTCTGACAGCTATTCCTATTTGCTCTAACACGAAAGGTTTCTTTATATAAGCGCCGGCGCCAAGTCTCTGGGCCTCTTTGACACGGTCTGTTTCGGAAAATCCACTGACAATTAACGCCTTCTGCCCGGGATGAATTTCAAGAATTCTCCTGTATGTCTCAAGTCCGTTAATACCGGGATCCATTATCATGTCAAGAAGCAGTAAATCGGCTGAATGGTTTTTCATGTATTCTGCCGCCTCTTCACCGCTTGATACGGTTGTGACGGAATAACCAAGTCTGTTCAGAATACCGGATGCGATTTCTCTTTGTATTTCCACATCATCCACAATTAAAATGGCTTCTCCCATGCCCATTAAGTCTTCAACATGTAAGGGGGCATCATCTTTGATTAGTTTTTCCCGGGTTACGGGAAAGTATAATGTGATTGTAGTTCCTTTCCCCTCGGTGCTCTGAATATCAATATATCCGTTATGGTCCTTAACAGTTCCCCATACGACCGTCATGCCAAGGCCCGTTCCGCTCCGTCCCATTACCTTCTTCGTATAGAAAGGCTCAAAGATCTTCTCCATGACCTCTCCTGACATGCCTATACCCTCATCCGAAATGGATAGAGTCACATATTCTCCTTCGCTTACATTGTCATAACCCGTTACAGGTCTGTCTAAATATCGGTTTCCGCTAGAGATAACAACCTTGCCTCCATCGGGCATGGCCTCTGTGGCATTTGATATTAGATTCATGATGCTTTTAGAGAGGTGAACAGGTGAGCCCATGATATTTAACAAATTTTCTTCAAGAGTGATTTCAAACTGTACATGAGGATGAAATGACATTAATTTTTCATATTCGGGTGTTTTCAGGTGATCGGATATGATGCCGTTCAGGTTTACGACTTTTGTAGAAGTAAAGCCGCTTCTGGTCAGTGTCTGTAAATCCTGAACAATGGCGGCTGCTCTTTCTCCCGATTTTCTTATAATCGATAGAGGTTTTCTGAGCGGGCTGTCCTCTGGAAGCTGCATCAGCAACAGTTCAGGGTAACCGACAATACCGCCCAGCACATTGTTAAGATCATGTGCCACGCCTCCCGCGAGGGTGCCGACGGCTTCCATCTTCTGTGCTCGATGAAGCTGGGCTTCGAGATTTGCCTTCTCTTCCTCGGCTTGCTTGCGGTCGGTGATGTCGGTGACTGCTGCTCGAATCCGGCTAAAACTGCCTTCACCGTCCTGTACGATTATACATTCCAGTTGAGCCCATAATTCAGCGGCATCACTCCTTTTCAGTTTTAGTTCACAGGACTGCGGTACTTTTTTTCCGATAAGCTCTTTGCGATGCAGATAAAAGATGTCTTGAGTATCCGCGCTGATAAAACGGCTAAAAGGCTTTCCTTTCAGAAGGCCCCTTTCTATACCCAGCATGGTGGCCCCGCTGAGATTCGCCTCCAGGATCATCCCCTTGTCGCTGATCGTAAAATATCCGACCGGAGCAAAGTCGTACAGGTCGATATACCTGTCACGCACCTGTTCGAGTTCCAGTTGAGTCCGTCGGAGTTCATCGTTCTGCATCTCCAGTTCTATCTGATGCACCCGCAGTTCATGTATCAGGCTGTGGGTTTCCCCGGGTGATAGTTCCGATGGTTCCCGGGTGTCAGACTGTTGTTCCTGTAAAGTTTTTTCGGCCTGCTCGCGAAGTTTGGTCTTCTTCTTTCCCATCAGTTCACCTTATAGGTCTTAAAGGTTAACAGGTTCAAGCTTCAAGCTTTTTCCCTGTAATATCCCGTTCAGTGGTGGCTATGGCGTAAGGCTCTCCCTTGTCATCGCACAGCTTTGTCACTGTCAGCCATACATCCAATCGCCTGCCGTCTCTGGCCAATCTCTGGGTATTAAAAGATTCTATTTCTTCTTTCCACAATTTTTTCACCATGGCCAGAGCTTCTTTGCCCTTGTCCTCGGGTACGATATCGCGGATGTTCATTTTGAGGGCCTCGGCCTCGGTGTAGCCGTACATATTTTCCGCGCCTCTGTTCCAGGCGGTTATATTGCCCTCAAAATCATGAAGCAGGATCGCGTCGTTGGAATCCCTGACCACTGCGGCGAGACGTGCACTTTTCTCCCCCTCTTTAATCTTGGTAATATCAACAAAGGTAATGACAACGCCATCGATCACATTCTCTATTGTTCGATACGGCGAGATTGTCATATCAAACAAAATATCGTCTCTGGTCCGTATTTCCATCCTTTTTTGAGTCAGGGTATCGAGCACATGTTCAGCATCCGCAACAAGGGTACCATAATCTATTTTTGCGGTGATATCGCTGATCTTCCGGTCCAGATCTGACGGGATCAGATTAAATATCCTGGTCATGGCCGGCGTGTAACGCTTGATCTGTAGCTTTGTATTCAGAAAGATGGTCCCGATGTCAGTGGCAGCAAGAAGATTGTTTATGTCGTTGTTGGCCGTTGACAATTCATTCACCTTGTTCTGAAGTTCCGCATTGACGGTTACAAGCTCCTCGTTGGTGGACTGCAGTTCCTCTTTGGAGGTCTCCAGCTCCTCATTGGCGCTTTGCATTTCTTCATTCAACGACTGCAATTCTTCATTGGTGGATTTGAGTTCCTCATTAGAGGTCTCCAGTTCTTCGATGGTTGTCTGAAGATGCTCCTTGGTGGATTGCAGTTCCTGTTCAAGCCTTATCAAGACCAGATCGGAATCATCTTTCGCCGCCTTTTTCCCTTTTTTCAAGATAGGCTTTTCACCCGGTGTTTTATCGTCAAACATGACGAGCATAAAATTTTCTTTAATGTTTGCCTCTGTCAGGGGCCTGACCGTCAGGTCGATGATTCGGAACCCGCCATTGTATTTAATCCGCAGGCCCTCATATGAGATTGTTTTTTTTTGCCTTACAGCGTTATGGAGCGCCGTGCTCAGTTTGAACTGCAGACCCTCACGGGCCATATTCAGGATATTGAAACTGGCTTTACCCGTGGGCGTTTCCAGGTATTTGTTTGTCCTGCCCAGGAAATGGACAATTTCATATTTTTCATTAACCAGAACCCCGGGGGGGGCATATTGGTCAAGGATTATCCTTTCAGCCACATTATAGATGTCGGTCGCCACGGGCTCTTTCTCCTCGAACCTATCAAGTCGCGGCCCTTGATAAAAAGGCATGCCGGGATAATCTATGGCCTTTTCCTTGAAAAATTCTTTTCGTTTAAAGATCTTCCATTTGCTGTTAACAGGCTGGAAAAGGTCGGTGAACTCCCCGATTGACTCGGATGGGCCCAGGAAGAGAACCCCTCTACTATTTAAGGCGTAGTGGGATAAAGGGAGTATCTTTTTTTGCAGGTTGCTATCCATATAGATGAGCAGGTTCCTGCAGCTCAGCAGGTCTATCCTGGAAAATGGGGGATCACTGATGATATTCTGGACCGCAAATATGATCATTTCCCGAAGGTGTTTCTTGACCTGAAAGGTAGTTCCGTCTTTTATGAAAAAATGACGCAATCGCTCCGGGGACACGTCCGCGGCAATACTGTCGGGATATACTCCGGTACGCGCACGTTCTATGGCCTCAGCGTCTATGTCGCTGGCAAAGATCTGGACGTTAACATGTAGTTTCATTCTTTCCATGGCCTCTGAAAGCAAAACCGCGATTGAATATGCCTCTTCACCGGTGGAACAACCCACAATCCAGATACGAATCGTAGAATTAGGCGGCTTGTCTTTCAACAGGGCAGGCAGCACCTGCTCCTCTAAAATTTTAAAGGCATCCGGGTCTCTGAAAAAACCGGTCACCCCGATGAGCATATCTTTGAAAAGGATGTCTACTTCTGACGGGATTTTTTGAAGATATTTCACATAGTCTGATATCTTATTGATCTGGTGGACGGCCATGCGCCGCTCAATCCTCCGGCGAAGGGTAGTCTGCTTATAACGGGAGATATCGTGGCCGGTCGAGGATCGAATCAGGACAAAGATCTTCTGGATATAGCTTGCGAACAGGTCATCAGTCGCCTTGACTTTCTTGGTGACAGCGATATAGGGAGCGCGGATGTATTTTGCAAGTGCGGCGGGAAGCTTCTCCACAGGGAGGATAAAATCCACAATCCCGGTGGCGATCGCGCTTCTCGGCATGCCGTCATACTTGGCGGAATCCGGGTCCTGCACCATGGCAATCCCTCCCCCCGCCTTTATCGCCTTTAGACCGAGGGTGCCGTCCGTTGCCGTGCCGGAGAGGATAATACCGATCGCCTTTTCGCCCAGGTCTTCAGCCATAGATTTGAAAAAACAATCAATAGACAGATTGATACCGCCGGTTCTTATGGGTTCCATTAAATGGATCTTGCCGTTCATGATCATGACGTTTTTATCCGGAGGGTTTAGATAGACATGGTTAGGTTCAATCTTCATCCCATCTTTCAGATCCAGGACCTCCATTGTTGTACATTTTGACAGCAGCGAGCCCATGATGCTTTTGTGCTTCGGGCTCAGATGCTGGATGATCATAAAAGCGATATTTTTGTCAGGCGGCATATGGGTAAAAAAGGTCTCAAGCGCCTCCAGCCCGCCCGCAGATGCGCCCATGCCGACGAGGGGAAAACCGGTAGCCTCTTTTGGCGCGGCAATTGCCAGCTTCTTCTCTTTCTCTTCCTTTACCTTTTTGGGTGTCGCCTTTGTGACTGGCTCTTTCTTTACATCAGCCACTTTTTTGGCAGCGGTTTTTGTTTCTTTCTTCCTGGCCATTTCGATGCCTCCCTGTCTGAATAAAAAAGCCCCGGCACACTTACGCACACCAAGGCTTGTCTATAGATTTTTAAATGGACTTTTCTTAAAGTTGATGAAGTAAAAAAATGGGGGGGGGGGGGGGGGGACAATATG
>Ga0268279_1000460_pt1 | contig 25822 bp, 26 predicted proteins | sample saktaG_6_FD_190142 | JGI IMG/M metagenome (GOLD analysis project Ga0268279, IMG submission 190142) | Saline water microbial communities from Sakinaw Lake, British Columbia, Canada - sak_2010_1_5_80m | ecosystem: Environmental > Aquatic > Non-marine Saline and Alkaline > Saline ...
TCATAATCGCGACTGCACGTCCTACCGGGAAGGCAGGTATGCCGAACGTGAACACGCCGGTGAACAGTATCCATTCCGCTGTAAACCCACTTAAGGGCGGTATCGCGGAGAGTATCATTGCGCCCAAGAACCAGAGCGCAGTGGTCAGCGGCATTTTGGCTACCAAACCACCCATCTTCGTCGTGTCCCTGATTCCTGTTGTATACACCAGTATTCCCGCGGTAGAGAAGAGGAGGGCCTTCCCCATAATGTGACTGAGGAAGTAAAAGATCCCGCCTTCTATACCGATAATCGTGAGCGCTCCCAGCCCGAGGACAGAGTACGAGATCTGGCTAATCGTAGAGCATGCCGCGAATCGCTTCACGTCTGTCTGCGCCAGCGTGAGGAGTGAACCATAGACCATGGTGACCAGTGCGGCCGCCATCATAGGTAAGCCAAACACCTTAAAGTCGCTGTAGAGTGGTAGGATGAGTACCCGCACCACCACGTACGCCGCGATATTCGCGTAAACGGCAAGCAAGCCTGCGATGCAGGTGGGATGCTCCGCATGCACCCACGGCATCCACACGTGGAATGGAAATACCGCCAGTTTCGTAAACAATCCGAGCAGTATAAGTAAGATAACCCAGGTAGCTACTGGATTACCGGAAAGGAGCTGTAAATCGGCTATCTCCAGGCTGCCGCTCCGGGTATATGCCAGCAGGATGCCAAATAGGAAGAGGGTCGCCCCGACAATGCCCCAGAACAGGCACATGAGGGCTACTTTGTAACGCTCGATATAATCGGAATAGCCAAACTGGGCCATGATGAAATAAAGCGGAATAATGGTCAGGAGCTCCATGAAGAAGTACATTGTGAGCAGGTTCGTAGAAAATGCGATACCCATGAACCCCGTGGCAAAGAAGGGGAACAAAAAGAAGAACCGGGTGTAATACATCAACCACGTCCGTTCATCCACCGCCCCGTATATCGCCTCTATGCGGTGATCCACGTAGTGTATCGAGTAAAATGCCAGAACCACACAGCACAGGTTCATGATCAATGCCACCGGTACGCTCAACCCATCGGCTAACAGATTGAAATTCACCGTTGGCCCAAACGGGTATTCCTCAAAGACTATCTCACCTTGAGCTACCCGAATGCCCACCATACAAAGGAGTGCAGTGGTATAGATGAGCGTGAAGCCTGCGATCCAACCTGCCTTTCTTCCCAGGTGGTACCGGCTCAGTAAGATGAATACGGCGGCTATGACGGGCATTATCAGTATTTGGAGAAGAATATACGGCATCATTTAGATCACCACCCAAATGAGGAGAAGAAGAACAAAAAGGTAGAACAGGAGCACGTAAAGCAAATTAAACCCAATGACCCCTGTCTCAATCTGAAGATACTTTACCAGAGCAGCAAGCCTTCCGGGGATGGAGGGGATGAACCGATGGAAAACGCTATCGAGTCGATTCTCAAAGGGCTTTACGACGCGGTTAGCCATAAAGAAGAAGAATGCCGGGATTTTCACGTGGAACGTGTTATCAAGTGGATTTTCAACACGATTGACCACGATGGGAAGCAGCTTGAGGGTGCCATCGACGAAGATCTTGTAATAGGTGCTGTCGATGTACCATCTATTCCAGAAGAACTTGTGAAGCGTCTTCATCACCGGATACTTCTCGAAGAGCGAGTCCAACGTGCCATTTGGATTGTGCCTCCCCGAAATGTACAGGAAGTACGCTGGAACAGCGCCCAGAGCGATGAAAACGAGCGAGAGTACCGGCGGTACAAGAGAATGCGCTCCATGGTGCTCAACGGGCAGATGAAGCTGCTCCACCAGACTATATTCGAATCCCTCTTCCAGTAACGGTTCTACAACGGTAAAGGTGAGCCCGAGAAGAACGATTAGCACAGCCAAAATGCCACAGGCAGCCACCATGGTAATGTGGGGTTCACCAAGATGCGCGCCTTTTTCCTCTCTCGTTTCTACGTTCTCGCTCTTCTCGCCGTAAAAAGTCAAACCCATGAAGCGAAACGTATAGAACGCAGTTATAGCGACGGTGATCAACGCAAGCAGGAATAAGGGATAATTATGTGTAGCCCAGACGGAAGCGAGAATCGCGTCTTTACTCCAAAAGCCCGGCAGTGGCGGAACGCCCATCAGGGAGAGCGAGGCAATGAACATGAACAGCCAGGTGTAGGGCATATACTTCCTGAGGGAGCCCATATCTGTCATATAGATAGAGCCTGCGGTGTGAATGACCGAGCCGGCACAGAGGAAGAGGGCTGCCTTGAACATCGCATGGCTTAACAGATGCGATAATCCTGAGGTGAAGCCGCCGGTTAAACTAGAGGCAGTTAAGCCCGCCACGCCCAGGGCAAGCATCATGTAGCCGATCTGGCTGACCGTAGAAAATGCCAGCGCCTTTTTGAGCTCCACGGCAGTCATACCCTGAGTAGCAGCAACGAAGGCCGTGATTGCTCCTATCCACGCTACTAAGATGAAGAACGTTAGCGCCTCACCGATTCCCGCCGCCCAATAGCCGAAGAAGAAGATGGGTATGAGCCGGGCGACGAGATAAACGCCGCTCTTAACCATAGTTGCTGCATGGATCAGTGCAGAAACGGGACCTGGACCGGCCATAGCTTCCGGAAGCCATTCGTGCAACGGAAACTGAGCAGACTTACCAACGGGGCCTGCAAGAAGGAGCACCACCGTGAGGGTGATCAAGCCCGAGGTCTGAGCCATCTCCGGTATCCACGTCGATGCGGTCTCATAGAGCGTCAAGATGTTCAAGGTGTGCGCATAGGCATAGATGATCAGGATCCCGCCCAGCAGAAGGAGATCACCGGCTGAGGTCACCACCATCGCCTTCAAACCCGCATGAGATGGGGTGATGTATCTGGTAGGAGGAGGCCCGCCAATCCAGTATTTCTGCTCGTCCAGGTAGTAGAAACCGATCAGCCCCCAGCTGCAAAGCCCTACGATCTTCCAGCCGAAGAAGAGGAAGAGCAGGTTGTTCGAGAGCACGAGGAGGAGCATGCCGCCGATGAAGAAATTCATGAAGACCCACCACCGGGTCAAGGACGGGCTGCCCTTCATGTACCCGTAGGAGTAGACCATGATGAAGAAGCTGATTAAAGCAACGACATTCGCCATCAGAATGCTCACGGGATCTACAAGAACGCCGAAGTTCAATTCTATGGGTACGGTGAGCCAGGAGATGGAGCTGTCAATGGGCAGTTCTTCAAGATGGAAGAGATAGGGTATGAGCATCACGGCGGAGAGCGCGGCGAGGAAGGAGAGGAATATAGCACCGTAATCTCTCAGCTTCGGATGGATCTTGGCTAAAAGAGGAGCCAGGGGCACCCCGATCAACGGGAAGATCCAGCATAACCACGCAAATATAACGGTCATGGTATCACTCCCAGTCCTAAGGTTGCATTAATCGCATCCATCACGGGGAAGGGTATCCCAAGAATCCAGATAACCCCCATGACAAAGCAGAGGGCAGCGAAGATCAAGATCGGGATGAGCATACTCAGGGGTATCTCTTGTATTTCTACTTCTTTTTCTTCCTCTTCTCCTACCCGAATATACATGTATTCAATCACCCGCCAGAAATAGAAGACCATGAGCAGCGTGCTGAAGAAGATCAGGGCGATGAAAGGGAATTGACCTGCTTCCAGGCATGCGATGGCTAAATACACCTTCGAGACGAAGCCCACGCTCGGCGGCATGCCGATCATGGCGAGTGCAGCTAAGATGAATGCAAGGCTGGTGTAGGGCATTTTACGGCCAAGTCCGCGGAAATCCGTCATCTCCCACAGATCAAACTTGTAAATGAACGCACCCGCAACTAAGAACATGCACGCCTTCATCAAGCCGTGGTTCAGGATGTGCATCATCGCCGGCGTCAGTCCCAGCGTGGTGGAGGTGGCAAGACCCACACCGAGCATAATATAGCCCATATTCGCCACACTCGAATACGCCAGCATCCGCTTCAGGTTGTACTGCGCGATCGCAAGGACCGACCCGTAGATCATAGCGATCGCCGCCACCCAGGAGATGAGCGTGGTAATCGGGAGGTACATCGTGACGAAGTCCAGCGTGAAGACGGAGAACGTGATCCTGATAAATGCATAGGTCGAGACCTCGATGATGATACCGGATAGCAAGGCGCTGATCTCGGCGGGCGCGAAGGCGTGCGCATCGGGTAACCAGGTATGAAGCGGGAAGAGGGCCATCTTGATGCCCAGGCCAACGAATATGAAGACGAAAGCCGCTTGCACTACTCTACTCCCGTATATCGGTGGTAATAATAGCGAGAGATCGTGCATATTCAGTGTACCCGTTACCGAATAGAGAAAGCCGATGCCTAACAACACGAAGCATGCACCGATGGAACCCATAACGAGATACGTGAAGCTTGCCTTCAGCGCTATTTTGCCCCGTGATGCGATTAACGCATACGCAGCTAAGGAGAAGATCTCGACAAAAACATAGAGGTTAAATATATCACCGGTCACGGTTACACCGCAGAGCCCGGTAATGAGCAGTTGATAAACGACATAATAAGGAACGATTTTTTGCGGCATTTCATGCTCTATGTTCCGCTTTGAATACAGCACACAGAGCAATGCTAAGAAGAGTAGTATGACCAATATGTAGGCATTCAGCGCATCTACGACATATTCTATACCCCAGGGAGGCATCCAACCGCCGAGCCAATAATGGATGGTTCCAACCGTAAGTACATGATTGAGAATGAAAATTGCCATAACGAACTGAACGGAAATGGTGGCGGCAGAAATAAAGAAGCATGATTTCTTGGTTCGCCAGCCGGCAACCAGAATAGTGAACGCGCCGAGAAGCGAGAGCCCGACGATGAGTACCGGAAATTGTTCAACAATCATCTTGGCCGTTCCACCCCAGCCTTCCACCACTTCAGGCACGCGATGGCACCGAAGGCACTAAAGGTATGAGTGGCACCACATTTAAAGCTTTCTGTTTTCGCCCGCGCACTTCTCGCCCGCCAGCGGCGAGCTTGCGGCGTTCTGGGCCATTACGCTTATGGGATTGAACCCGCGCCTGAGAATTTCCCTATTCTCCGGCCCCCTGCGCTTCCGCGGATCGTGCTCGCGATCCGCGAAGATCGCCCGAATCAGCAGTCCCATCGCCCTTATTCGCCACCTGGAGCGAGATGTTTTCGATGAGCAGTACATTTATATACCTTCATTCCCAAAAGTTCCATGCCCACGACAAAGGAGAGATCTTGAAAAGAAATAGAAGTTTTGAGGTCACATGGGAGTAAAAGATTCTTCCGAGAAAGGGATATCGAGCGGGCAAATAGCGCTACTAGGGATACTGCTGGTGGCGATTTTGTGGCGAGCGGTCATAAGCCTCGATGGTGAGATAGCCTTTTGGGAGAGTTTGTGCTCAGGTATTCCTCTTATCCTCTTGGGCTGGGTTCTCTTTGGTTATTGTTATCGCCACTCCATAGGACTGAAAGGTTGGATTATCTCCAATTATATTTACCAGGGGATTGCCGTTTGCTTGGTCGTGGTGAATAGTTATGTTCTTATTTATTACGGGATGAGATGGTTCAGGTTACTGACCGTGGAAACCTATCTCCCCCTGGATTTCATCTTCCGGGATGTACGATATATCGCGCTGCTGACGTTTTATTGCTCGGTAATCTGGTCGGCGAAGCATGTAAAAAAGATGCACGAGGAGTATATATCGCGGGCTAAAGGAAAGACTGTTCAACAGCTCATGTCACCTGGTTTAAACTACCGGAGCAAAAAGCTGAGAGAAATGGAACTGACAGATATTGTAATGGATGAACGAACATTACTAGTGATCTTAGGTCTCTCGTTTTTATGGCGGATTTTCATAAGCCTTGACTACGAAATATCGCTTTGGGAAAGTCTCATCTCAGGTATCGCTGTTATCCTGTTGGGTTGGCTCGTTTTCACTCATATCTATTTTCAGTTCAGAAAACAAAGGAAATGGTTGGACCTGCTTAAGGTCTATCATGCCACTGCCATCGGTGTAATCGCTATGAACCTGTATGTTCTTGTTTACTACGGAATGAGGTGGTATAGATTTGCGTGGTTAGAAGAAACCTTAGTGCCATGGGATTACCTTTTCAGAGATGTGAGATATTTTTTATTGGTGATGTTCTATTGTGCATCCCTAGTGCTATCGATGTTTCTAAAAAGGGCGTATGTGGAATACACGATACTTTCCACGGAAAAGCCTTCAAAGCCAGCCCGGGGATTAAAGGACTTCATACAAAAGGAGTTAGTTATCCCGTAGGTTCTCGCGTGCCTCTCTCGGCTCCTTTCGGATCTCAGAGACGTGGCAATTGCGCGATGATCGATTCGTCGCCCATGAGAGACCACTCATCTCCCTACTGCACCGGTGCACTGCTCCCCCTGCTCAATCCGCCGCCCGAGGAGATCATTGATCTCCACGACACCCGTCTGTCTTATACCGGGGATAAGAATATGAGCATTTCCTGGTGCAGGAAAAAAAGCGGAGCACGTTAAAGAAGAAATACGCCATCGCACAGAAGAGCACGAAGAGTAGTGCGAGGAAAAGCCCCGCGTAGAACCCTAAACTGTCCGGATCAACATCTGGACAGAGTTCTTGCAGGGTGTGTACGACGCGGGGATCCGCTAAAGCTGCCGGACTCAACATGACACTGAAGGTGCATGAAGGGCATTTGAAGAAGCATTTGATAGCACGTGTTAGGTTTCCCCCCCCCATACCTCATCCTCTCCTTTCCACGTTTTTATCGCTACTAAATGTCTTATCACGGTCAAGCTATAGCAAAGTATCGGTTTTTGCGGGGCCGTCAAGTTGTTGGGGGTTGAGATAACCTCCCGAATTTCACCGTCCAGTACGCCATTTTCTGCGCGAGATAGGAGAGTACGCCACGACTCGTCCTGTACCACTTCTTCGTGCTCTCAGGATCGGTCTGGCGGTAATAGTTCTCGACAGGATTAGTCGTCTTCGAGACCATACCGTCTCGCATGAAGAGCGTGAGCCGCTCAAAGTCGGGCAGTAGCTTGCCCGTGATAAAGCCCCGTAGGACGCGAGGGACGTTGCCATCGTCATCCAGGAGCCGTTCTAACCGTTCTTGCGCGACCTGCAGATCGTCCGTCCGAAAATATGTCCTTGATCGCCGTGAAATAGATGCAGAGCTTGATTTTATCCCTGCAGGAGTATCCATTAGACTGAAGAGCAGTGTAGACCTTGTCTCCGATCATCTTGAAGAGATGGAAGAGGCACAACTGGTGCGCAGCGCAGCGCCCAGTTCATCGAGTATCCCCTTGTAATCCCGCTTATGGTCCGTCGTAATCGCCACGAGGGATCTGCTGTGCAAGGAACCCTTTAAGAAGTTGTAAACCGTCTTATAGCCGCAATCCTCGGCTATCTCTTCCGCGACCGGGATATTCAAGATCGAATCGAAGAGGGTCAAGCGATACCTCTTCCGAGCCGCGAGTTCAATATGTTGCTCATCGTAGCAATAATACCCGGAGTACTGGGACGAAGCGCCTTGAATCCCCTTTTCTTCGCTCACAGCCAGCCAGTTCTGGATCGCTTGGTGCGAGGGCGCGATGCCGAAGGCGGTGCTGAGATCATCCCTCAGCTTCCGAAGCGAGCGATATCCTGTCTGTGTCATCTTCGCTGCAGCGTCTTTAAACACTGATGCATACCGATAAGACGGGGCCACCACGGCAGAGAGCGGCGTAGTGAACTCCTTACCGCAAACGGTGCACCGGTAGTGCTTCAAATAGAGCTTCTGGGGACCATATGCGCCTAATATCGGAGTTCGACTTCGGAACTCCTGCTTAATCACTCGATCTGCGCCACAGAGGGGACAAACAGAATAAAGAAGCTCGAAATGGTGATCGGTGAGGAGAAGAAGCTCATTCGTGACACGACGAGGTTGGTCTCGCTTTATAAATTGCTCAGTGAGAACTTTATCGACGGTCAGAGGTGCATCCACAAAATCGGTAAGTTTAAGTTGGATGAGACGTATAGTGTTTTTGAGGGGGGATAAGAATGATTGGAGCATAATAACTTATCTGCTCTCAATCTACTAATTCCTTTCGGTCCAGTTACCCTAACGAAGCTCAATGCTGTCTCAATTTTGTAAATTCACGCGCAGCACCCATTAACTTTACAGCCCCGATTTTCTTCCGCGACACGATAGGTATTTATACACCAGCACACAAATGTTCTATAGTTCACGAGCTGAGGAGCGAATGAGAAGGAGGTATTGCTGGTAGCGATGGGCGTGGAAGAATCCTTCGAGAAGCGGATACTGAATGGGTGGGCCGCACTAGCGATCCTGCTTGTGGCGGTTGTGTGGCGTACGCTCATCAGTTTAGATGGCGAGATAGTATTCTGGGAAAGTTTGTGCTCAGGCGTGGCGCTCTTCATCGTTGGCTGGATGCTCTTCGCTTATGTCTTCCGCCTTTCCCGTGAATTGAAGGGCTGGATTATTACAAATTATATTTATCAGGGCATTGCCATCTGCCTGGCAATCATAAACGTTTATGCTGTGATCTACTACGTAATGAGATGGTATACTTTGCTCTACGTAGAAGTTGCAGTTGCACCTCTGCTCATGGATTTTATTTTTAGAGACATTCGCTATATCGCTTTGGTGCTTTTTTATTGCGCTGTTATATGGTCTGCGCGGTATCCAAAGCAGATGCATGAAGAGTACCTGTCGCGGTCGAGAGAGAAGACGGTTATGCACCTTATCTCGCCATATCTTTACCACCGGGTTAAAAAGTTGAAGGAGATGAGCGTAAAAGAATTAATAGGCCACGTGATAACAGATGAACGGACATTATTGGTGATCGTGGGCCTAGCATTTTTATGGCGAATAATTGTCAGTCTCGACAACACAATCAGCGTAGGGGAGAATATGGCTTCAGGTATTGCTCTTATTATAGTTGGCTGGCTCTTCTTCGCATACATATATTCTCTACCGAAGAAGCAGGGGGACTGGTCAGCCTTGGTTACGGTCTATCACGGCATTGCACTTGGGATACTCGCCATTAATATGTACGTACTTGTGTACTACGGAATAACCTGGTATGGCGTGTCAGGCGCTGCTGTTGAGGTCGCTCTGTCACTGGAGTACCTGTTGAGGGACGTGATATTTATCGCGTTCGTGATGTTTTATTGCGCCTCAATTACGTTTTCGACGTTCCTCAAACGGGCGTACGAGGAGTATACGCTGCTATCCTCCGAAGTAGCGTCGCCGGGAAGCAGTAAGAAGAGAGCGGCCGTTACACAAACGGAGTGAGCTCTAACTTGAGCGCTTCCTCGGTGATGATGTTCTCCAGGCAGTGTAATTTCGTGTCAGGACGATTGCAATAAAGGAGCACGCTCCTATCGAGCACCGCTAAATTGAGCCGTGTTGAGACCATATGGCCCAATCCATCGCCCAACAAGCATCCAGTGGGCGTTGAAAATACGCCGATATCCCCTCGCTCGCGCACTTCCGTAATCCAGTATGCGAAGATCTCTAACGCCTCTTCGAGATTGCCCAGCGCTTTCAATCGATATTGATACTCCAGCCAATCGGTTCCGATGATGACCATCACGGGTGGCTCTAGCTGAGCAATGTACTCAGTGAAGACCGGGAATTCCTCACATAACGTCCGACCTTCCAGAATCTTTACGTTCTCCCTTGCCTCTCTCTCTCTCTGCTGCATCCGTATCTCAAAGACAGTTAAATACTTGAGATAATCTTGTTCCGCTACAAACGGTAGTATCCCTCTTCTCAGCCGCCGCTCATCCCACCCACTACTGGGGATCTTTACGCAGTGCGTCCCCTGCTGAATACAGTTGATAATCATGTGCGCAATGATAGACTGATAGCCCAAGAGGGAGAGGTCATCACCGTATTCCACCAGAGCAGTGCTTCCTGTGCTCAGTCCACCCCCTAAAATCAAATCCAGCTCCGCAACACCGGTTGATATATGCGTGGCAACATTAGGAACGATTGCCACCTTTCTCGACTTCTCTACTTTCCGCCGCTCGAAGGGCCCGAACGTGCGGAATCTGCCCCCTTCCAACGTGAAGCCGTATTTGTGCTGACTTATTCTGACGCCTCTCAGCTTCTTCAATAATATTTCCCGCGCCCTTCGATAATCGACGGAAATGCGACTCAACTCAACTATCCCGTCAACGATATAATCGAGCGGGGTGGTCTCGGTTCTTTCTGAAATGAGTATCAAATTCATCTTGTATTCCGTGGCATAATGTCGTATCGCATCAATTATTGCCGCTTCAAGCGCTTCGATCTTTTCCTCTTTCTCTTCTGAGGTAAGCGCCTCCCAGCTATCAAGAACGAGTATAGCGGGTTTTTCCGGTTGCGATTCCACCAATTCCCGGTGAAGCAGCTCAGAGAAGGAGCGGGGGCGCGGAAATGCGCGCGATGAAATAAACAGTTTTGTTGCATCTATCACGTTGATAGCCCCGGTGCGCTCTTCCAACCAGGGGAATTGTGCATGTAGCGCGGGTAGCGATACCCGCGTTGACAGGTAGACCGCATTGTTACCCCCGAACTCGTTGAGGATTTCAAAAGCGAGCATAGTCTTTCCTGCTCCCGGCTCGCCCTTTATGAGGAGCGAATAGCCCGTGCCAGCGGATAATGCTTCGCGCAATTCTGGCGGTATTCTGCTTTTCATGGTTCGTATATGATAGGTGCTAGATTAAAAGCTTTTCTATATTTACGAGGATGAGCCCGTGCATGATAAAGACTCTCAGCACGTTAAAGAAGAGATACGCAAAGATGCAGAAAAGGACGAAGAGGAGCGCGAGGAAAAACCCCATATAAAAGCCTAAACTGCCCAGATCAACGTCTGGACACGTTTGTTTCAGGGTCTCCACGACCCTCCGGTCACCCAGAGCCGCGGGACTTAGCATCACACTCAGTGCGCAGGCGGGGCATCTAAAGAAACATTTTACGGCACGTATTAGGTCACCACTCATATGCCCTTTTCACCTCTTTTTTTTCTCTTTTTTAGATCGCCGTCGTCACCGCATTAGATCTCAGGATGTAATTATACGGTTATTTTGTAGTATGTGGTTATAAATGTTTCGTTTTTCTCCTGCTTAATCACTCGATCTGCGCCACAGAGGGGACAAACAGAATAAAGAAGCTCGAAATGGTGATCGGTGAGGAGAAGAAGCTCATTCGTGACACGACGAGGTTGGTCTCGCTTTATAAATTGCTCAGTGAGAACTTTATCGACGGTCAGAGGTGCATCCACAAAATCGGTAAGTTTAAGTTGGATGAGACGTATAGTGTTTTTGAGGGGGGATAAGAATGATTGGAGCATAATAACTTATCTGCTCTCAATCTACTAATTCCTTTCGGTCCAGTTACCCTAACGAAGCTCAATGCTGTCTCAATTTTGTAAATTCACGCGCAGCACCCATTAACTTTACAGCCCCGATTTTCTTCCGCGACACGATAGGTATTTATACACCAGCACACAAATGTTCTATAGTTCACGAGCTGAGGAGCGAATGAGAAGGAGGTATTGCTGGTAGCGATGGGCGTGGAAGAATCCTTCGAGAAGCGGATACTGAATGGGTGGGCCGCACTAGCGATCCTGCTTGTGGCGGTTGTGTGGCGTACGCTCATCAGTTTAGATGGCGAGATAGTATTCTGGGAAAGTTTGTGCTCAGGCGTGGCGCTCTTCATCGTTGGCTGGATGCTCTTCGCTTATGTCTTCCGCCTTTCCCGTGAATTGAAGGGCTGGATTATTACAAATTATATTTATCAGGGCATTGCCATCTGCCTGGCAATCATAAACGTTTATGCTGTGATCTACTACGTAATGAGATGGTATACTTTGCTCTACGTAGAAGTTGCAGTTGCACCTCTGCTCATGGATTTTATTTTTAGAGACATTCGCTATATCGCTTTGGTGCTTTTTTATTGCGCTGTTATATGGTCTGCGCGGTATCCAAAGCAGATGCATGAAGAGTACCTGTCGCGGTCGAGAGAGAAGACGGTTATGCACCTTATCTCGCCATATCTTTACCACCGGGTTAAAAAGTTGAAGGAGATGAGCGTAAAAGAATTAATAGGCCACGTGATAACAGATGAACGGACATTATTGGTGATCGTGGGCCTAGCATTTTTATGGCGAATAATTGTCAGTCTCGACAACACAATCAGCGTAGGGGAGAATATGGCTTCAGGTATTGCTCTTATTATAGTTGGCTGGCTCTTCTTCGCATACATATATTCTCTACCGAAGAAGCAGGGGGACTGGTCAGCCTTGGTTACGGTCTATCACGGCATTGCACTTGGGATACTCGCCATTAATATGTACGTACTTGTGTACTACGGAATAACCTGGTATGGCGTGTCAGGCGCTGCTGTTGAGGTCGCTCTGTCACTGGAGTACCTGTTGAGGGACGTGATATTTATCGCGTTCGTGATGTTTTATTGCGCCTCAATTACGTTTTCGACGTTCCTCAAACGGGCGTACGAGGAGTATACGCTGCTATCCTCCGAAGTAGCGTCGCCGGGAAGCAGTAAGAAGAGAGCGGCCGTTACACAAACGGAGTGAGCTCTAACTTGAGCGCTTCCTCGGTGATGATGTTCTCCAGGCAGTGTAATTTCGTGTCAGGACGATTGCAATAAAGGAGCACGCTCCTATCGAGCACCGCTAAATTGAGCCGTGTTGAGACCATATGGCCCAATCCATCGCCCAACAAGCATCCAGTGGGCGTTGAAAATACGCCGATATCCCCTCGCTCGCGCACTTCCGTAATCCAGTATGCGAAGATCTCTAACGCCTCTTCGAGATTGCCCAGCGCTTTCAATCGATATTGATACTCCAGCCAATCGGTTCCGATGATGACCATCACGGGTGGCTCTAGCTGAGCAATGTACTCAGTGAAGACCGGGAATTCCTCACATAACGTCCGACCTTCCAGAATCTTTACGTTCTCCCTTGCCTCTCTCTCTCTCTGCTGCATCCGTATCTCAAAGACAGTTAAATACTTGAGATAATCTTGTTCCGCTACAAACGGTAGTATCCCTCTTCTCAGCCGCCGCTCATCCCACCCACTACTGGGGATCTTTACGCAGTGCGTCCCCTGCTGAATACAGTTGATAATCATGTGCGCAATGATAGACTGATAGCCCAAGAGGGAGAGGTCATCACCGTATTCCACCAGAGCAGTGCTTCCTGTGCTCAGTCCACCCCCTAAAATCAAATCCAGCTCCGCAACACCGGTTGATATATGCGTGGCAACATTAGGAACGATTGCCACCTTTCTCGACTTCTCTACTTTCCGCCGCTCGAAGGGCCCGAACGTGCGGAATCTGCCCCCTTCCAACGTGAAGCCGTATTTGTGCTGACTTATTCTGACGCCTCTCAGCTTCTTCAATAATATTTCCCGCGCCCTTCGATAATCGACGGAAATGCGACTCAACTCAACTATCCCGTCAACGATATAATCGAGCGGGGTGGTCTCGGTTCTTTCTGAAATGAGTATCAAATTCATCTTGTATTCCGTGGCATAATGTCGTATCGCATCAATTATTGCCGCTTCAAGCGCTTCGATCTTTTCCTCTTTCTCTTCTGAGGTAAGCGCCTCCCAGCTATCAAGAACGAGTATAGCGGGTTTTTCCGGTTGCGATTCCACCAATTCCCGGTGAAGCAGCTCAGAGAAGGAGCGGGGGCGCGGAAATGCGCGCGATGAAATAAACAGTTTTGTTGCATCTATCACGTTGATAGCCCCGGTGCGCTCTTCCAACCAGGGGAATTGTGCATGTAGCGCGGGTAGCGATACCCGCGTTGACAGGTAGACCGCATTGTTACCCCCGAACTCGTTGAGGATTTCAAAAGCGAGCATAGTCTTTCCTGCTCCCGGCTCGCCCTTTATGAGGAGCGAATAGCCCGTGCCAGCGGATAATGCTTCGCGCAATTCTGGCGGTATTCTGCTTTTCATGGTTCGTATATGATAGGTGCTAGATTAAAAGCTTTTCTATATTTACGAGGATGAGCCCGTGCATGATAAAGACTCTCAGCACGTTAAAGAAGAGATACGCAAAGATGCAGAAAAGGACGAAGAGGAGCGCGAGGAAAAACCCCATATAAAAGCCTAAACTGCCCAGATCAACGTCTGGACACGTTTGTTTCAGGGTCTCCACGACCCTCCGGTCACCCAGAGCCGCGGGACTTAGCATCACACTCAGTGCGCAGGCGGGGCATCTAAAGAAACATTTTACGGCACGTATTAGGTCACCACTCATATGCCCTTTTCACCTCTTTTTTTTCTTCTTTTTTAGATCGCCGTCGTCACCGCATTAGATCTCAGGATGTAATTATACGGTTATTTTGTAGTATGTGGTTATAAATGTTTCGTTTTTCTCGTAGATACTATTTTATCCTGAGTCTGGATTTTTTTCTCCCGCCTTCACACCTTGTTACTATCCGCAGCGGTAAATCTCAGGCAAAAGTCCGTATTCTGGGCCCTGCCTCGTTAATAGCCCGCTAAGTACAGAATCACATACACCACGAGGAACAGCAGTATCAAGAGCAGCGATGCACCCAAACTCAGTCGAGGAAGTTCGCGCGGGTAGCGCTGCCGTGCACCCTCCAGGCCGCTCTCGTAGCTCCGCACGTAATCGGAGGTTACGTCCAGGTTCTTCTCCAGTTGTATTCGCAGGTCGAGACCTTTGATCCGTAGCGCTTCTGCCGGGTTCCTACCGAACCAGACGAAATAACTCGCGATCTTCAGCGTCAACCGATCAACGAACTTTGCAAACGATAACACCGGCTTCTCACAGAACCAGATAAACCACTGCCCTGAGATGCGGTAGAACCAGTCGAGATCCAGCGCCATCTTCGGCTCACGGTGCGTGAACGGCTCGCGCAGCACCCACCAGAACGCGGGGAAGGCGAAGAGGAAGAACATACTCAGCTCGACGACGATCTTCGGCGCGTACGGGTTCGCGATATAATGCTCAAACGTGTGTATCTCAGAGGCTAATCCCTCAACCGCGGGGAGGATCATATGATACATCGGCCCCGGGAACACCGCGACCGCGATACAGAGGACCGCTAAGATACCCATACCCACCATCATGTTCACCGGTGGATCCTGCGCTTTGATCTCTTTGGGGGTGTCGCGTTCAAAGAACGTGAGATACGGGATCTTCACCGCCAGACAGAGGAACGTACCGACGGACGCAATTTCAAGCAAGAGCCAGGGCCACGGTTGATTCGCGAAGACTGCCGATTCAATAATCAACGGCTTACTCACGAAGACGCTGAAGAGTGGAAAGCCTGAAATAGAGGCGGCACCAATCATCCACATCCAGAAGGTCTTGGGCATGGATTTGTATAATCCGCCCAGATCGGACATTTTCGCCGTGCCCGTTGCCGCAAGCACCGCACCCGCGGACATGAACAGGAGTGTCTTACACATCGTATAACAGAGCGCGTGCGCAATCGCGCCGCCGACCGCGAGACCTGTGCCGATTCCTATACCCGCGACCATGTACCCGCCCTGGGAGATGATATGATAGGCAAGGACTCGTCTGATATCGTTCACGATCAACGCGTAGATGATCCCGTAGACCGCCATGATCGCACCTAACCACATGAGCGCCTCAAAGCCCGTGAAGCCGCGCAGCAGCACATAGATCGCGCTCTTCGTGGTGAACGCATTCAGGAATACCGTGCCCGTGACCGTAGCTTCAGGATACGCATCAGACAGCCACGCGTGTAGCGGGGGCACCGCTCCGTTGATCATGAAGGCAATGAGGATCATGATCCCGGGTAATTCTATCCCATGAGTGGCAGGATCCACGAGGGAGCTGAAGCCCCATGCGATCGAGCCGGTCGCCTTTAACTGGAGCACCACGCCGGCAAAGAGACAGATTCCGCCGAATGAGTGCACCATAATGTACCGGAACCCCGCGCCCCACGCCGCTTCTGTCTTGCGATACCAGATCAGGAATAAGGACGCCCACGCCATAACCTCCCAGAAGAATAACAGCGTGAACAGATCGCCGGCAAAGACCACGCCCAGCGTACTTCCGATGTACAAGAACGCGGAAACATGTTGCCACTCCTCCTTCACATGACTCGCGTACACGAACATCGCCAGGGAGACGATGATGAACAGGAACCCGAAGAAGAGGCTCAAATTATCGACATGGCCCAGCATGAGCGTATATTTCAAAAAGGGGATTCGCCAGGTCTCGAGCGGCAATTCGCCAAAGACCCCGAGTGCCATCAACGCGAGGTCTATCAGGGCTAAGATCGGCAAGAGAATCACGTACGCCTGTCTGATCTTCCCTTTCAGGAGCGGTATGAGCAGGCATCCAAAAAGGTAAATGAATCCTGGATGTATCCACACCATCACTGCTCACCCCCCGCTTCCTTCTCCTGCTCTTCGCGTTTCTTGATGCTGTGTCGCTCGTAGTAGTCCTCGCTCACTTTGATCAGCGGATACACGCCGAGCTTCGAAAGCGCCAGGAGTATGACCCCCCCCACGAAGGCAAAACCTGCGGCAAATAGTGGTATCTCCAGCCACCAGAAGCCTTCTTCCTGTGCCGCCTCATGGGCCGCCTCCTCACCGTGCATCTCAGGAACTTCCGCAGCTTCCGGGGCCGCGCCCATGAAATGAACTGCCAGACCCGCTATCACAACCGCGACCAGGGCCAGATAATACAGCTTCATCAGCGTTTTACTATCAATCGCGACCATCGCTCAGATTCCGCCTCCTAAACTGGTAACGGCGATTCGCGCCAGCGAGATGATCACCTCTGAGACCGGATTGGGTATACAGAAGAGGATGGAGAAAATCGCGGTAGTCACCAACGGGAAGACCATAAACGGTGAGGACTCTTTGATCTTTGGCTTCCACTCGTGGATGCTCACGTCCACGTCTTTCGGCTTCTCGAAGAATGCCGTGCGGATGATCGGGAAGAAATAAATAATATCCAGCAGCGAGCTGATCAGCAGTACAGCGAGCAGGACGAGCTTGTCTGCCTGCAGCGTGCCCATACAGAGATACCACTTGCTCACAAATCCACATGCGGGCGGCGCTCCCGCCATACCGAGCGCGCCGATGGTAAAGGCAAACATGGTCAAGGGCATGATCCGCCCGATACCAGCCATCTCACTGATGTTCTTCTTGCCCGTGGCCACCATGATCGAGCCGGCGCACATAAAGAGGGTGATCTTCATGAAGCCATGGAAGGGAATGTGCAGCATCGCGCCCTGTATTCCCATCGGGCTCAGCAACGAGACCCCGAAGATGATATACGAGAGCTGGCTGATCGTGGAGTAAGCCAACCGCCGCTTCAGGTTGTCCTGCGCGATCGCCATCAAGGACGCGGCAAGCATCGTGAACCCGGCGATCGTGGCGAGGATCACACCGAGACCCAGTTCGGTCATCAAGTCCACACCATAGATGTAACAGACAGCGCGAATGATACAGAACACGCCCGCTTTAACGACTGCCACCGCGTGCAACAACGCACTCACCGGTGTCGGTGCCACCATTGCGGTCGGCAGCCAGGAGTGGAATGGCATCCACGCCGCCTTCATGAAGCCGAGCATGAAGAAGAAGAAGAGCACGGTCAATGCAGCCGGTGAGGCCGCGTCAGTACTGAGAATCCCCCCGTTCGTGAAGTCCGTGGTGCCGACGAATGAGTAGGTCAGCAGCACAGCGGCCAGGAAGAAGACGCCCGCGGTCAGTAGATATGCCAGATATTTGCGCCCGCCGAAGATCGCCTCCTCTGTCTGATCGTGCGCCACCAGCGGATACGTCGAGACCGTCAGGATCTCGTAGAAGATGAACATCGTGAACAGATTCGCCGACATGGCCACGCCCTCGGCACCCAGAATGGCGAGCGCGAAGCAGAAGTAGTACCGCGTCTGCGCGTGCTCGTGTAACGAGCGCATATAGCCGACTGAATAGGAGGAGACCAGAATCCATAACGAGGCCGAGGTCAAAGCGAAGAGCAGCCCAAAGGCATCGATCTTGAATCCGAATTCCACATTGGGCAGAATCGTAAAGAGATAATATTCGAGTACGCCTCCGTTCAAGCCCCGCACATCGAGCGCCATGGTGACCACAATCAGGAACTGAGCCACCGCCGCCGCCATCGTCCAGCCCTCCCGGATGTTCGGATGATTCCTCGAGAACAGGATCAAAAACGCAGCTACTAACGGACAACAGAGTGCCAAGACCGGTCGTATCGTTATGACTGATTCTATCATGGTAGCACGGTATACCTCCCTATCTCAAACAATTTATTCACAGTATCCATTATCGGGACTGCACCGATGATCGGAATCTCCGTCAGCCAGATGATGCCCATGACGATACACAGGACACCGAGTAGCAGCACGGGGATAAGCATAGTAAGGGGTATTTCATCAATCTTGACCGGCTTCGCATATTCATGATGGGGGCCGGCTTCACCCACCTTCATGTACATGGTCTCGATCACCCGCCAGAAGTAGACGAGGTTCAGCAGGGTGCTGAGCAAGATGACCGCCATGAATATGAAGTTACCGGCTTCAACAACGGCAAATATGAGATATATTTTCGTTACGAACCCCACGCTCGGGGGCACACCAATCATCGATATCGCGGCCAGCGTAAATGCCGCACAAGTATACGGCATCTTCCTGCCCAAACCGCGGAGATCCGTGATGTTCCACAATTCCGCCTTATAGATGAACGCACCCGCAACCATAAACAAACAGCCCTTCATTAACGCGTGGTTCAGGATATGCATCAAGGCGGGGGTCAGCCCACCCCAGAGGACGTGTTTGGTGGAGAGTGAAAGACCAACCGCAAGCATGATGTAGCCCATCTGCGAGACCGAGGAATACGCAAGCATCCGCTTAAGATTGATCTGTGCGATGGCGAGCACAGAACCGTAGATAATAGCGAATGCCGCCAACCAGCTAATGATATCGAAGATAGGCACGAGCCTGAGGAAGTCAAGTGTAAATACCGAGAATGAGATCCTTATGAGAGCGTAGGTAGACACCTCGATGATGATACCTGAAAGCATGGCGCTGATCTCCGAGGGTGCGAATGAATGCGCGTCGGGTAACCAGGTATGAAGCGGGAAGAGCGCCATCTTGATGCTCAGCCCCACGACAATCAGTGCATACGCTAGCTGAACGGCTCTATTGCCGTAGAACTGGGGCAATAAGATAGAGATATCATGCATGTTCAATGAACCGGTCACGGCGTAGACGAGCCCAATACCGATCAGGACGAAACACGCACCGATAGAACCCATGACGAGGTAGACGAAACTCGCTTTGAGCGATATACCGCCTCGCGATGCGATTAACGCATATGCGGCCAGCGAGAAGATCTCGACGAAGACATACATATTGAATATATCGCCAGTCACCGTGACGCCGCAGAGACCGGTAACCAGCAGTTGATAAACGACATAAAAGGAGACGATTTTATCTGGCAATTCGTGCTCGACGTTCCGCCGGGAATACATCACGCAAACCAGGGATAAAAAGAGCAGCACGACCAGGATATAGCCGTTTAACGCGTCCATCACGTATTCGATGCCCCATGGCGGCATCCAGCCACCCAGCCAGTAATAAATATTCCCCACCGTCAGCACATGATTCAGGATGGCGATCGCCATGATCAACTGAATGAAGATCGTGCCGAGCGAGATGAACCAGCAGGCTTTCTTATTGACCCAGCCAGCGACCAGAATGGTAAATGCAGAGACCAGAGAGATAGCTATGATAAGAACTGGAAGCTGTTCTACAATACCAGCCATGTAACTATGTACCCCCTTCCTCCTCTCTCACTTTTGGGCTATATAAAGCTTTCACTTTCGCTCCACCGTGTCACTTGTGTCACGCTATAGCTTTCGCTCTATCGCTATTATCTCCGCCTCTTCTATTGTTCCGTATTCCTCGTACATCCGTATCACCAACCCAAGCGCTACCGCGGTTGTCGCGACCGCAACGACAATTGCCGTCAGGATGAGCACATGGGGCAAGGGATTTACGTATACGTATCCCTTACTCAGTATTTCTTCGCTCACAATCGGTGCAGTGCCTCGAGGAAGTGGTCCAATATCAGCCAATGAAATGTATAAGAGGAATATTGCTGTTTGGAAGATGGTCAATCCAATAATCTTTTTTATCAGGTTATCCTTGGCAATCATGGCGTAAAAGCCGATAAGTATCAAAATAATCGCAATCCAGTAGTTGTATTTCGCAAGGAACCATTCAATCATCGCTACTCACCCCCCTCCTTTCCGCTCTCTGTTTCGTCCTCCTGCTTCCACACCAAGTTGAAGAAGATCTCCGTGATGACGGCGCACACGGTTATCCCGATACCAATCTCAACGAGGTCCATGCCGAGTGCACGGTTCTCCTCGAACATATGGGTGAGCGGAAGATACCCGTAGTTGAGAAACTGCACTGCTCCCAGAGTAACAACAACGCAAAGGAGCCCGACGCCCGCGTAGAGATACACACCCGTGCTCATCAAATAGTTATTTGCGCGTTCGGGGAACCGCTTCCCTGCCGCAGCGAGCCCGAAGATGATAAGGTACAGAACGAAGGAGGATGCGAGTATAACACCGCCCTGGAAACCGCCTCCCGGACCGCCGGCGCCGTGAATAATCACGTACAATGCGAACAGCTGGATAAACGGTATCATCAATCTCCCTATGGTCTCATTGACGACATCCCGCCCGTAGATCCACTTCTTGTTGTCGGTCATGTTGGTTGCTTACCTCGCCTCCTTAACAGTAGAATGACAGAGATACCCGCGGTAAATATAACCGTGGTCTCCCCCAGCGTATCGTAACCTCTGTAGTCCGCTAAGATGTAGGTCACCATGTTCGGCACTTCAGTCTCGTGCTCGCCCTCCTCGACGTACCGGATGATTGGTGCATACCGGTAGACTTCCAGTTTGTCTCCTTCCTGCTTGAGGTAGAAATATTTCTGCTCCTTCGGGGCGTCAGGAGCCGTGCCAAATTTGGCGGTGGGGATATTGTAATACGTCTCCTCAGGGACAAGATAGGCATCCCACTCGCCTTCTGTCAGGCCTTTAACACTGGTAGGAAGCTCGTAATCCCGGAAACCACGGTCGGTAAGCGCTTCGATCAATGCCTCTGGGACATTCCCCTGATTTAACACGTCCACCGACCCCGTAGCATCAAGGGTAAACAACGGAGTATACCTGTTCGGAGCGGAATTCGGATCACCAAAGTCAGGAATGTCCTCGGCAACGTATACGAACAGCGCGCCCAAGACCAGTACAAAAAGTAATGCCCCTACGGAGATCTGCTTCATCCCTTCTCCCACCTCTCTGTTCTACAGAGCGCGGCTATTAAGAATGCCGTTGTTGCACCCGCACCGACCGCAGCTTCGGTAAAGCCGACGTCCACCGAATGCATCTCCACCCAGACCATAGCCATGAGGAAACTGTAAGCAGTTAAGACCATGATGGCGCTCAAGAGGTCTCTCACCGTAATCGCCACCAGTGCAAGAATAACAATAATGAATAACAGCGCCAGATCAATCGGCACAATCATCTCTTCATCACCTCCTTCTCTTTCTTGGGCATCATTTCTCGTCATACACCTCCGCCACTTTCGTTTGCATCGTCTGATCCACCAAAAGCGCATCACCGGGGGCTTTCGCAATCGCATGCACCCAGAACTTGCCGATCGGTGGATCGACCAGAATCGTAATCGTTCCCGGAGTTAAAGTGATGGAGTTGGCCATGGTAACGAGCGCGAAATCGCTTCGCAACGTTGTCTCGAATTCAATGATGACCGGATCAATCGGTCCTACGCCGAACATACTGCCATCCGGTCGCCCTCGCTTGAAGGAACTGGGATGGAGCACCCGATAAGTAACATCCAGGTTCGCCAGCAGAATCTGATAGAGCTCCCAGGGGATGTAGAGGAGGAGCCGCATGAATTTCCTGGATTCGAGGCCACCCTCACGCACAAACAGGTCATGCGAGACGAACGCAATGATCGCACAGCTAATGATCCCCGCGCCCACATGGAGCACATCAAAGATCCCCGAGAGGAGAATCCAGAATACAAACATCACCACAAAGGTGACGACGATTCCAAACCCATTCCCACCTTTACGCTCTGACATCTTCGTTCCTCCTTATGCACCTCTCACATCCGCTCGTTTCCAACCTTCCAGGGCTTCACACCCGTGGTATAGCCCGCTTTCATCAGTGCGTGCGTCCCTACTGGATTGGTAAGCAATATGAAGATTATCAGGAAGAGCAGCTTGACCGGCACCAGCTGCACCGTGATATCCGCACCGGGGCTATAGATAAATACGTGGTAAATCAACAAACCCGCAATGATCAGGATCTCACCCAGGGTATCACACTTGCCCGTAGCGTGCAATCGTGTATAGAAGTCAGGAAATCGTATCAGTCCGATGACTCCGGTAATCATAAAGAAGACCCCCAACGCGATGAAGATCGTTACTATCGCCACAAGTATCCCGATTATCTCGACCATATCTCACCCCTCTCCAAATATTTCGCGAAGATCAGTGTACCAATAAAGTTGAGCAGTGCGTAGAGCAGCGACAAGTCAAAGAAATACGGCCGCTCGAAGAAATAGCCGATGACCACCAGAAGCACAACGGTCTTCGTCCCGATCACGTTGACAGCCACCACACGATTGAACACGCCAGGACCAATTCCGGCACGATAGGTCGCCACGAGTATCGTCAGAGCGATGAGCACGCCCGTGAGCAACAAGACGTACTCCTGGAAAAAGCTTGTCTCGATCATCTCGCCGACCCTGGTAGATTATTAGTAGTTGGTAGTGTAAGGCATTATAAAAAGCTTTTGAATTTTTTCTCACTGATGGCGCGATTCGAGGCGGCGAAGGCGCGGGCGCTCGCGCGATTGCAGCGGAGAGGCGCGGACGAAGAAATAGCGGGCATTCTTCAGAAGATCAATGCACGTGCGGATTATTACACCACGAGCAGTTGCTCGGGCAGGATTGTGTTAATCCTTCTGCCTGAGATCGGGGCCAAGCGTGAGGCGGTGTTTTTAGGAAACTGGCATCGCGCGGTGGTGCGGGTTGAGGTGCTTGCAGCAATGGTAGATGCTCCGTTTGCCGAGGGCGAGCTCTGGCTTTTGGCGCAGTCACCGATCATCCACGTGGCGTGCAGGGCTGTGGAGAAGGCAGGGGTGCTTCTTCGGCTGGCGCTCGACGCGGGCTTCAAGTACAGCGGGATGAAGGGTATAGCGAGAGATACTGGCATCGTGGTGGAGGAGATGCTCAGCACGGCGCGTATGGACGTGCTGGTTGGTGGCTTCGCGAGATGAGGTGCTTATGGACGAGGCTTATGTGGGGTTTATCGTGAGGAAGGCGAATTTCATGTTGCACCGCGGTAAGGAGAAGTTGAAACGCTTTGAGCTGCAGCTGAATGAACTTTCCTGACTGCTCTGCTGCACGTCTCAGGGGTGCAAATCATGATCTGAAAACCTTTTTAATTACCAAAGAGCTAGAGTGAAAGGTAGTCTAGTGTAGTGCAGGAGCATGACCACGGTCTGTCTGCCGCCGTAACTCAGTTGGTAGAGTGCCCGGCTGTTAACCGGATTGTCGCAGGTTCGAGTCCTGTCGGCGGCGCTCCGCGCACCCTTTTGCTCGTTTGTCCGACCGGAGCGCTCAATCCTGGAATTGGCGCACGAGCGCGGCAAAATCGACGTTGCCCTTGTATAACGCGCTCCCGAGTACTGCGCCACTGGCACCTACAGCTTTTATTTGTGCTACGTCCGCCGCACTGCTGACACCGCCTGCGATGACGACCGGAACGCGCACCGAGCGAACGAACGCCTCCACGATTTTCGGCTCGATCCCGCGCATCAGACCTTCGACATCGATGTTCGTGAAGAGCAAGCTGCCTGCGCCCAGCTCTTCCGCCTGCTGTGCTGCTTCCGTCGCCTTCACCGCAGTTAGTTCTCGCCAGCCGTCGATCGCTACGGCTCCATTGCGCACATCGAACGCGACCATGACGCGCTGGGCAGAAAACGCCGTTACGACATCCCTTATGAGTTCCGGGGAGTGCAGCGCCGCCGTCCCGAAGATGATTCGATCCACGCCCCTTCCGGATCCGAGCTCGAGGAGCCTCACCGCAGCTTCGTACGTCCGAATCCCGCCGCCCACCTCGATCTTCGCGCGACCCTGCGCTCCGATAGTCTCCGCGATGCGTGATACCAGCTCGAAATTGGTCTGCTTCTCCTGTAGTGCCGCATCGAGATCGATAATATGAAGTCGTTTCGCACCGAGCTGCACCCAGTGCTCGGCGACCCCCACGGGATTTTGCGTGGTCGAGAAGATCACCGCGTCCTTTTTGCCCTGCCGCAGCTGGACGCATCTACCGCCTTTCAAGTCCACTGCAGGAATGACCTCAAAGGCCCGTGCTGTTCGTCTGTGTCGCTCCATGAGGATAAGAGAAAGTTACAGGCATTTATTGCATTGCAGTCGTTCGCTACGATCGGGACGCAGTTACGGTGCCGGCCGGCTACTCGACCTGTATGCCGAGTTCACGTGCGAGCTCTTTGTAGCGTACTCGTAAGGTCACTTCAGTAACGCCGGTGGCCTCTGCAACGTCTTTTTGCGTCTTCCGGTCGCCACAGAGTATCGCTGCGATATAGATCGCCGATGCTGCGATGCCTGTCGGCCCTCTACCACTGGTGATATGCTTTTCAACTGCTTCGTTTATGATCACCAGCGCACGTTGCTCGACCGTCTTCGCCAAATTCAACTTCGCACAGAATCGCCTCACGTAATCGCGGGGGTGTGCAGGGACAAGCCGCATCTCGAGGCGGCTGGCCAGCAATTTGCTCGTCTTTATGATATCCTTCCGACCAACGTTCGTAGCGTTCTCGATCTCGTCGAGCGTTCTCGGCACGTTTTCCTTACGGCAGGCCATGTAAATGGACGCAGCCAGTATCTTCTCAATGGAGCGGCCGTGGATCAAATCGTGCTCCCATGCTTCCCGGTAGATCACCAAGCTCTCTTCTCGGGTCTGTTCGGGAATAACGAGTAGCGCTGAGAGCCGCTCGATCTCGTCCTGCGCACGTAACCGCTGCTTGCCAATCGTGCGACTCAATTTCTTGCGGCGCTGGCGCTCGCTGAGCCGCTGTAATCGCTCTCGATCAAGCTCTGATCGTTTTCGTGCCTCCTCCGCACGTTCCTCCTTCTTCTCTTCCTCCTCGAGCATCGCCGTTCCACACCCGCCCCGCTCTTCGCTGAGCTCAGCTCAGCTCAGCTCAGAGAACGAATAGAGCCTTCTGCGGCAGCTCTTCACGCTTCACAGTAGCAAAGACCTTTATACTTACGTACGGATGACCAACGGGCCCGAAGACGTCGTAAACCGTACCTATCTGCCGCTTATCCGCGGTCACGACGGTCGCATTGAGCACGCGCTTGATGTTGAGCTTCCCGGCCCGCACAATCACCTGATCGTTCATCACGTGAAGTACGGTTCCCAGTCGCTTGCCCTTCGTAGTCATACCTACGTTAAGGTAATCGGAACGGATATATAAAGTTTACGGAATGTTTTTAAATCTAGCGTATGAAGACAGCAACCAGGAGCGGGCGAATTTATTACAGAGGATTTTGATTTAGCCCTTTTTCACGCCCACCTATTTTTTTCCTGTTTTCTTTCGTCTCTCGTGGGTCTTTTTAGGGGCTTTTTTACGCTTTTTCGACGTTATTTTCCTTGCTTGCTCGCTTTTTCTCGAAAG